>Ga0308173_10000870_pt1 | contig 14077 bp, 12 predicted proteins | sample PhyPR1_FD_203716 | JGI IMG/M metagenome (GOLD analysis project Ga0308173, IMG submission 203716) | Soil microbial communities from UC Gill Tract Community Farm, Albany, California, United States - DLSLS.P.R1 | ecosystem: Environmental > Terrestrial > Soil > Agricultural land | place: USA...
CGGACGTGCGCGGCGACGTCCGCTTCGACCGCGTGCGCTTCGAGTACGTCGACGGGGTCCCCGTGCTGCCGGACCTGGACCTCGTCGTCCCGGCCGGCCAGACCGTGGCCCTGGTCGGCACCACCGGCGCCGGCAAGACCACGATCGCGAAGCTGCTGTCCCGGTTCTACGACCCCACCGACGGCCGGGTCACCCTCGACGGCGTCGACCTGCGCGAGCTCGACGAGACCACGCTGCGACGCGCGGTCGTGATGGTGACTCAGGAGAACTACATGTTCGGCGGCACCGTCGCCGACAACATCCGCTTCGGCCGTCCCGAGGCCACCGACGACGAGGTGGTGGCCGCCGCGCAGGCGATCGGCGCCCACGACTTCATCAGCCGGCTGCCGGAGGGCTACGACACCGACGTGGCGAACAAGGGCGGCCGGCTCTCCGCCGGGCAGCGTCAGCTGGTCGCGTTCGCGCGGGCGTTCCTGGCCGACCCGGACGTGCTGATCCTCGACGAGGCCACCTCCTCGCTCGACGTGCCGTCCGAGCGGCTGGTGCAGCGGGCCCTGCGCACGATCCTGTCCGACCGGACCGCGGTGATCATCGCCCACCGGCTCTCCACGGTGGAGATCGCCGACCGGGTGCTGGTCCTCGAGCACGGCCGGGTCGTCGAGGACGGCTCTCCCCACGACCTGATCGAGGGCGGCGCCGGCCGGTTCTCCGACCTCCACGAAGCCTGGTTGGACTCGCTCGCGTAGGGCGCGAAGCGAAGCGAGCCCCGGAGCGAGAGCCAAGCCGAGTCTGCCTCCGGCGCGCAGCGCCCGACCGGACTCGGCGAGCCCGGGCGGAGACGGCAGGGGCCCGCGATCGGAAGGCGGCTCGACAAGGATCGCTAGAACGCGCCGTGCCGCCCCTCCCCGGCCCGGAACCGTGCGGCCCCGGCGGCCGCGTCCGCCGCGAGGGACACCAGGCCGTGCCGGAGCTCGTTGGCGAGGGCGTCCGGCTCCGAGAGGCCGTCCTGCTCGAGGAGGGAGAGCCGGTCGTGCCGCAGGCAGGTCTGCGGGAACGCCGCGAGCTGCCCGGCCAGCGCCTCGGCCTCCCGGCGGGCGGTGCCGTCGGGGACGACCCGGTTGACCAGGCCGAGGTCGAGTGCCTCGCGGGCGGTCACCGCCCGGCCGGTGAGCACCAGGTCCAGGGCGCGGCCGGTGCCCACGATCCTGGCGAGCCGGACGGTGCCGCCGTCGACGAGCGGGACGCCCCACCGTCGGCAGAACACCCCGAGCACGGCGGACTCCTCGGCGACCCTGAGGTCGCACCACAGCGCCAGCTCCAGGCCGCCGGCCACCGCGTGCCCGGCGATGGCGGCGACGACCGGCTTGCCGAGCCGTAGGCGGGTCGGTCCCATCGGGCCGTCCCCGTCGGGCTCGACGCGGTTCTGGTCCGGGGTGCCCAGGGCCTGCAGGTCGGCGCCGGCGCAGAAGGTGCCGCCCGCGCCGTACAGCACCGCCACCGACGCGTCGTCGTCGGCGTCGAAGGCGCGGAACGCCTCCGCGAGGGCGGCGGCGGTCGGGCCGTCGACCGCGTTGCGGCGGTCGGGGCGAGACAGCACGACGGTGGAGACCGGTCCCCGGGTCTCGGTGCGTACGGCGTCCGCGGTCTGGTTCATGCCGGTCATGATCCCCGACCGGCACACCCGGAGGGGACCATCGGCCCTGGCCCGTCGCCGGCCCGTCGCACCAGCCTGGGGTGGGACGTCGGCTCGAGACCAGGGCCGCGGAGGAGGTAGGAGATGTCGCGCAGAGCGGTGCCGCTGGACGCCCTCCTCCGGAGGTGGGTCGGGCAGCGCCTGATCACCGCGGACCAGGCGGCGGCGATCCGGCACGTCGAGAAGGTCGACCTGGTGGCCGTCCCCGCTCGGCTGGCCGCGGTCGAGCCGCCGGCGCCGCGCACGCCACTGGTGATCGAGGCGCTGGGGTACCTCGGCGGCGTCGTCATCCTCATCGCCGCCACGCTGGTGACCGTCCAGTTCTGGTCGGACATCGCGACCGGGGTGCGGGTGACCCTGGCCCTGGTCGCGACAGCCGCGCTGGTGGCCGGTGGTCTCGCGCTGCCGCGCCGCCCCGCCGGGCTCGGCGACCCGGTCGGCCGGCTGGCCGCCGTGCTGCTCGCCCTGGGGGTGGCCGGGGTCGCGGCCAGCCTGGCCCTGGTCGGCAACGAGGTGCTGCACCTGGCCGGGCGGGACACCGGGCTGCTGGTCGCGTTCGGCGCCGCGGCCGCCGGCGGGACGCTGTGGTGGCTGCGGCCGTCGTTCCCGCAGCAGGCGGTCACGGTGGTGGCCCTGCTCGCGTCCGGGGCGGTGCTCACCGCGCGCTTCGACGGCGACAGCTCGCTGCCGGGCCTGGCGGTCTGGGTCGGCGCGCTGGCGTACCTGCTGCTCGGCTGGGGCGAGGTGCTCGAGCCGCGCCGGGCCGTCTTCCTGCTGGCGTCGGTGTCGCTGCTGGTGGGGGCCGTGATGACGATGGGCAGCGACGCCGGCCTCGGGCTGGGGCTGCTCACCACCGTCGGGATCACGGCGCTGGCGGTGTTCGTGCGGGACCTCCCGCTGCTCGGCGTCGCTGCGGTGAGCGCGTTCCTGGTGCTGCCGACCGTCGTGAACACGTGGTTCCCGGGCTCGCTGGCGGCGCCGGTGGCGCTGCTGCTGCTCGGGCTGGTGCTGGTGGGCGCCGCGTTCCTGGTGGCGCGCAACGGCCGCGAAGGTCGCCGGGTGGAGACGTCACGGGAGTACCGGCGCGGCGACCGGACCTTCGGTGTGGCCGCTGCCGCGGCCACGGTCGTCGTCGGTGCCACGGTCATCGCCGGGCTCTCCGTGCTGGCCTGACCCAAGGGTTGACCCAGGGGCTGGCCCAGGGACTGACCGGCGGGCTCAGGCCCGCTCGACCTCGCTGCGCAGCTTGAGCACCCGGGCGCCGTCCTCCTGCTCGATGAGCAGCGCCGGGTCGTCGTCGCTGCCGTTGCGGGTGATCTCGCTGCCGGACAGGGTGCGGGTCACCTTCTCGCGGTGCACCTCGAGGACCTTCCCCTCGGCGCGGTGGGCACCCCACGCCCAGGAGACGGTGCTGCCCTTCCGGACCGTCATCGGGTCGCCGCTTGGTCGGTCTCGGCGGCCTCGCGGAGCCGGACGAGCGTGCCGGAGATCCCGGCACGGTTGCGCTCGGGGAAGCCGAGCGCGCGCAGCCCGGCGAACACCGCGGAGGCGTAGCGGGTGGCGTCCCAGGTCTCGGTGACCCGGGTGCCGCCGTCGTCGGTCGGTGCGAGCTCGTAGCGCCAGCGGTGCGGCCCGAAGTGCCGCCAGGCGATCAGCCGGTCCTGCTCGAACTCCACGACCCGGTTGCGGATGGTGTACGGCAGCCCGAACAGCTTCATCGAGACGCCGAAGGTCGCGCCCTTCTCGAGCCGGTCCGGCCCGGTGATGAGTCCGCGCACGGAGCCGGAGCCGTCGATGCGGGGGTGCTGGCGCGGGTCCGCGACGATCGCGAACACCACGGCGGGCGGGGCGTCGATCGTGGTGGTCTCCGAGACCAGTCTGTCGTCCATGCCGTCACCGTAGCCACGCGCGGGCCTGTCGAAACGCCGACCCCGGCAGACTCCCGTCGGCGCCGTGCGGCAGCCGACCGGACACGGCAGTGCCCCCGGCCCGCCTGGGCCGGGGGCATGCTGTTGGTAGTGGGGGACCTGGGCGCCCCTGTGTGCCCGGTCCCCGCGCTCACACGGTCCTCCGGCAGCCGCGCGCTGGGAACCCTTCCGCGGCGAAACCGCCCGAACACCTCAGGACAAAACGGACATCGATGGCCCGGTCGGGGCAGGTCCGCGCGAAGGTGCCCCGGATTAGGCGCTGCTCGCGGCAAGCCGGTACGTTATGGGCACCCTGGTCGGTGTGTCACCGGTCACAGGGCCCCAGCCAGATCGACCGGCCGCACGACCGCGAGCACCACCCCCGCGCGTGTGTCGCGCCACGGTCGTCAGCTCCCAACATCGGTGGCCGGAGACCCCGCGCCGAGGACACGAAGGAGTGCAGGTGAGCGAGCACAGATCCGACTTCGGGCCGGACCTCAGTGAGGTCTTCGGCCCCCATCAGGCCGACGGCGGTCCCGACCTGGTGCAGCTGCTGACGCCCGAGGGCGAACGCGTCGACCATCCCGAGTTCTCCTTCGACCTCGGAGACGACGTGATCAAGGGCTTCTACCGCGACATGGTGCTGACCCGGCGCATCGACACCGAGGCCACCGCGCTGCAGCGGCACGGCGAGCTCGGCATCTGGGCGCAGCTCCTGGGCCAGGAGGCCGCCCAGATCGGCTCCGGCCGCGCGCTGCGCACGCAGGACTTCGCCTTCCCGACCTACCGCGAGCACGGCGTGGCCTGGTGCCGCGACGTCGACCCGCTGCGGCTGCTCGGCCTGTTCCGCGGCGTCGACCAGGGCGGCTGGGACCCGCGGGACGGCAACTTCGGCCTGTACACGATCGTGATCGGCGCCCAGACGCTGCACGCCACCGGCTACGCGATGGGCATGCAGCGCGACGGTGTCGTCGGCACCGGCGACCCGGACCGGGACGCCGCCGTGATCGCCTACTTCGGTGACGGCGCGAGCAGCCAGGGCGACGTCAACGAGGCGTTCATCTTCGCCGCCTCCTACAACGCGCCGGTCGTGTTCTTCTGCCAGAACAACCAGTGGGCCATCTCCGAGCCCATCGAGCGGCAGACCCGGATCCCGCTCTACCAGCGGGCCCTCGGGTTCGGCTTCCCCGGTGTCCGCGTCGACGGCAACGACGTGCTCGCGACGTACGCCGTGTCGCGGGCCGCCCTGCAGCGGGCCCGCGAGGGCCAGGGCCCGACGCTCGTGGAGGCCTACACCTACCGGATGGGTGCGCACACGACCACCGACGACCCGACCCGCTACCGGCTCTCGGAGGACCTCGAGACCTGGAAGCTCAAGGACCCGATCCAGCGGGTGAAGGCCTACCTCACCCGCAACGGGCTGGCCGACCAGGACTTCTTCGACGAGCTCGAGGTGGAGGCCGAGAAGCTCGGCGAGCACCTGCGGGAGGGCTGCCGGGCGCTCCCCGAGCCGCGGCCGCTCGACATCTTCGACTACGTCTACGCGGAGGAGTCGCCGGAGCTCGCCGAGCAGAAGGCCGGCTACGCGGCGTACCTCGACTCCTTCGAGACCAGCGGGACGGGAGCACACTGATGGCCAAGATCACGCTCGCCAAGGGCCTCAACGCGGGGCTGCGCAAGGCGATGGAGGACGACCCCAAGGTCCTGGTGATGGGTGAGGACGTCGGCAAGCTCGGCGGTGTCTTCCGGATCACCGACGGCCTGCAGAAGGACTTCGGCGAGGACCGTGTCATCGACTCGCCGCTCGCCGAGTCCGGCATCCTCGGCACCGCGGTCGGGATGGCCATGCGCGGCTACCGGCCGGTGTGCGAGATCCAGTTCGACGGGTTCGTCTACCCCGCCTACGACCAGATCGTCAGCCAGGTCGCGAAGATCCACTTCCGCAGCCAGGGCAAGGTCAAGATGCCGATCGTCGTGCGCATCCCGTTCGGCGGCGGCATCGGCGCGGTCGAGCACCACAGCGAGAGCCCCGAGGCGCAGTTCGCGCACACGCCCGGCCTCAAGGTGGTGGCCTGCTCCAACCCGGTCGACGGCTACTGGATGATCCAGCAGGCCATCGCCTGCGACGACCCGGTGATCTTCCTCGAGCCGAAGCGGCAGTACCACGCCGACAAGGCCGAGCTCGACGAGTCGGTCGGGCCGCAGCCGCTGTTCACCTCGCGGGTGGTGCGCGAGGGGTCCGACCTGACCCTGCTGGCCTACGGCCCGATGGTGAAGACCTGCATGGCCTCGGCCGAGGCGGCCGCCACCGAGGGCCGCAGCATCGAGGTCATCGACCTGCGCACCCTCTCGCCGCTCGACATGGGCCCGGTCTACGCGTCGGTCCGCAAGACCGGCCACGCCGTCGTCGCCCACGAGGCGCACGTCAACCTCGGTCTCGGCGCCGAGGTCGCCGCGCGGATCACCGAGCAGTGCTTCTACTCGCTCGAGGCCCCGGTGCTGCGGGTGGGCGGCTTCGACACGCCGTACCCCCCGAGCCGCATCGAGGAGGAGTGGCTCCCGGACCTGGACCGGGTGCTCGATGCCGTCGACCGTTCGCTCGCGTTCTGAGAGGGACCGCCCGTGCCTGAGTACAAGCTGCCCGACGTCGGCGAGGGTCTCACCGAGGCCGAGATCGTCACCTGGAAGGTGAAGGTCGGCGACGTCGTCAAGGTCAACGACATCGTCGTCGAGATCGAGACCGCCAAGTCCCTGGTCGAGCTGCCCTCGCCGTACGCCGGGACCGTGCAGGCGCTGCACGTCCCCGAGGGCGAGACGGTCCCGGTGGGCACCCCGATCATCTCGATCGGCGACGCCGCCGAGGCTCCCGCGCCGACCCCGCAGGAGCCGGCCCCGTCGACGGAGTCCGACCCCTACCTCGGCCTGGCCGAGAAGGCCGGCGCCCAGCTCGCGTCGTCCGAGATCGACATGTCCAACCCGGCCGCGACCGGCGGCGGTGAGAACCAGACGCTGGTCGGCTACGGCCCGCGGGCCGCCTCCGCGCAGCGCCGTCCCCGCCGCGGTGGCGCGAGCCCGAGGACCGACGCCGGCGCCGCCGCGCAGCTCGAGGTCCAGGGCGCTTTCGGCCAGGGCCACCCCGAGAGCGTCGAGGTGGTCGAGGCCGAGGAGACCCCCGTGCCCGCGACCCCGGCGGCCCACCACGGGGCGAGCGCCGGGACGACCACGGGCGACGTACGCGTGCTGGCCAAGCCCCCGGTCCGCAAGCTCGCCAAGGACCTCGGCGTGGACCTCCGCACGCTGACGCCGACGGGGCCCGGCGGCACCGTCACCCGCCAGGACGTGGAGTCGGCGACGGCGGCTCCCGAGCCGGCGGTGCCCCAGGTGGCCGCGGCCGCCCCCGCAGCGGACAGGTCCGCGGAGCGGCGCGAGCCGATCAAGGGTGTGCGCAAGATGATGGCGCAGGCCATGGTCGACTCGGCGTTCACGGCCCCGCACGTGACCGAGTGGATCACCGTCGACGTCACCAAGACGATGAAGCTGGTCGAGCGGCTCAAGGGCCACCGCGACTTCCGCGACGTCAAGGTCTCCCCGCTGCTCGTGGTGGCCAAGGCGGTCTGCCTGGCCATGCGGCGCACCGAGGAGATCAACGCGGCGTGGGACGTGGCGGCCCAGGAGGTCGTGTTCAGGTCCGGGGTGAACCTCGGCATCGCCGCGGCCACCCCGCGCGGGCTGGTCGTGCCCAACGTCAAGGGCGCTGACGCGCTCTCGTTGCCGGAGCTGGGTGCCGAGATCAACGCGCTGACGCGTACGGCGCGCGAGGGCAAGACCCAGCCGGCGCAGATGAGCGGCGGGACGTTCACGATCACCAACGTGGGCGTCTTCGGCGTCGACGCGGGCACCCCGATCATCAACCCCGGCGAGTCCGCGATCCTGTGCTTCGGCGCGGTCCGCAAGCAGCCGTGGGTCCGCTCCACCAAGAAGGGGGACAAGGTCGTGGTGCGCGACATCACCACGCTGGCGCTGTCCTTCGACCACCGCCTCATCGACGGTGAGAAGGGCTCGCGCTTCCTCGCCGACGTCGCCGCCGTGCTCGAGGACCCCTCGGCCGCGCTGCTGTTCTGAGGCTCGGACCGGGCCGGTGGCAGCGCCGGCCCGGACCTACCATGGTGCCGATGAGCACACCGTCCGTCCCGGCCTCGGGAAGCGCCGGCGACCGCGCCTACGAGTTCGCCAAGTGGGCGATCCTGAACGCGGTCTACCCGGCCGGGGCGGTGATCACCGAGGCGGGTCTCGGGCACGAGCTGGGGCTGAGCCGGACCCCGGTGCGCGAGGCGCTGCTGCGGCTCGAGGTCGAGGGCCTGGTCCGGATCGAGCCGCGCCGGGGCGCGGTGGTGAGCACGTTCTCGATGGACGACGTCGAGGACGTGCTCGAGGCCCGGGCGCTGGTGGAGAACCACACCGCCCCCAAGTCCTTCGCGCACCGGTGCACCCTCGTCCCACAGGTGGAGGAGGTGCACGCGGCGATGGTGCGCAGCAGCCGCGAGCACGACACCGCCGGCTTCACCGCCAACGACCGGCTCTTCCACGAGCTGATCGTGGACGCCGCGCAGAACCGCGTGCTGTCGACGATCTACCGCACCCTGCGCGAGCGGCAGACCCTGTTCACGTCGGTGATGATGCGCGGTCGTGCCGACCGCATGCAGGCGGACGTCGAGGAGCACGAACGGGTCCTCGACGCGCTCCGCGGGGACGACGTGGCGGCGTTCTGCGCGGTGGTCAACGCGCACCTCGCCTGGTCCGTCGACCTGGCTCGCGCGTCGTTCGAACCGGTGGCGCGGTGACCGAAGCGATCCGCCTCGGCGGCCGTCGCGCGGTCGTCGTGTGGGGCACCGCGGTGTCGGTGTACTTCCTGGCGATCTTCCACCGGTCCTCGCTCGGCGTCGCCGGCCTCGTCGCGGCCGACCGCTTCCACATCACCGCCTCGCAGCTGTCCACGTTCACCGTGCTCCAGCTGCTGGTGTACGCCGCCATGCAGATCCCCGTCGGGGTGCTGCTCGACCGGTTCGGCCCGCAGCGGCTGCTGGTCGCCGGCACCGTGTTCATGACCCTGGCACAGCTCGGCTTCGCCCTGACCGGCACGTACGCCGGGGCGCTGGCCGCCCGGGTCTTCGTCGGCGTGGGCGACGCGATGGTGTTCATCAGCGTGCTGCGGCTCATCGCGTCCTGGTTCCCGCCGATGCGCAGCCCGCTCGTCACCGCGTTCACCGCGATGATCGGCCAGTCCGGCGCGCTGCTCGCCGCGATCCCGCTGTCACGGGCGCTGGCGTCGTACGGCTGGACGACGACGTTCGTGACCAGCGCCTCCGTCGGGGTGCTGCTCGGGCTGCTGGTGCTCCTGCTGGTGCGTGACGTGCCGCCGGGGGCGCCGCCGACCCGCAGCGTCAAGGACGCGCGCACCGTCGGGCGGGACCTGCGGCTCGCGTGGCGCGACCCCGGCACCCGCCTGGGTCTCTGGTCGCACTTCACCACGCAGTTCGCGGCGAACGTGATGGGCCTGCTGTGGGGGTACCCGTTCTTCGTGCACGCCGAGCACCGCAGCGACGCCGAGGCGGGCGGCCTGCTCAGCCTCCTGGTCGGGGTGTTCATCGTCGGCGGGCCCGCGATCGGCGGCTACATCACCCGGCACCCCTGGCGCCGCTCGACGATCGTGCTCTCGATCGTCGGCGCGATGATCGTGACCTGGACCGTGGTGCTGCTCTGGCCGGGGGACGCGCCGATGTGGCTGCTCGCGGTGCTGGTGGTCTTCACCGGTCTGGGCGGCCCGGGCTCGATGATCGGCTTCGACCTGGCCCGCACGTTCGCGCCCGCCTCCCGGCTGGGGCAGGCCAGCGGCATCGTCAACGTCGGCGGCTTCACCGCGTCCCTGCTGTGCGTGTTCGGCATCGGGCTGGTCCTCGACGCGGTGACGCCGGGTGCGTCCACGAACTACAGCGGGTCGGCGTACCGGTGGGCGATGTGCGTGCAGTACCTCTTCTGGCTGGTCGGCGGTCTCCAGGTCTGGCGGTACCGCTACCGCGCCCGGGCACACCTCGCGGACACCCAGCCGGAGACGTTCCAGGAGATGTCCGGGCTGGTGGAGTACACCCCGCCTAGAGCCGCCCGAGCGCGCGGTAGCGCGCGGCGCGGTCGGCGGTGACGGTCGCGGAGTCGCGCTGCATCAGCGCCGCCAGCTCGAAGCGCAGCACGTCCGACAGCCTTGCGCAGAACGCCTCCGGCTCGTCCGCGGCGTCCGGCCGCTCCGCGACGATCCGGTCCACGATCCCGGCCTGACGCAGGTCGAGCGAGCGCACACCCTGCGCGCGGGCCATGTCCGGCGCGTGGTCGAGGTCGCGGTGCACGATCGCGCTCGCCCCCTCGGGCGGCAGCGGCGAGAGCCAGCCGTGCTGGGCCGCGATCACCCGGTCCGCCGGCAGCAGCGCGAGCGCTCCGCCGCCGTTGCCCTCGCCGAGCAGCAGGCACAGCGTCGGCGCATCGAGCGTGACCAGGTCCGCCAGGCAGCGGGCGATCTCGCCGGCCAGGCCGCCCTCCTCCGCCTCCACCGACAGCGCGGCGCCCGGGGTGTCGATGACGGTCATCAGCGGCAGGTGCAGCTCGGCCGCGAGCCGCATGCCGCGCCGGGCCTCCCGCAGCGCGCCGGGCCCGAGCGGGTGGTCCTTGGTCTGCCCGCGGCGGTCCTGGCCGAGGAAGATGCACGGCGAGCCGCCGAAGCGTGCCAGCGCGATCAGCAGCCCCGGGTCGGACTCGCCCTGCCCGGTGCCGTTGAGCGGGATCACGTCGGTGGCGGCGTACTTCAGCAGGCGCCGTACGCCGAGCCGCTCCGGTCGGCGTGACCGGGTGACGGACTCCCAGGTGTCCACGTCGTCGACCTCGTCGACGGGCGGGTTGGGTACGTCGACCAGCACCTCGTTGCGCGCGGTCAGCACGTTCAGCGCCCGGTCCAGGATCGCGGCCACCTGGTCGTGGGGCACGACGCCGTCGACGAGCCCGTGGGCGTAGAGGTTCTCCGAGGTCTGCACCCCCTCGGGGAACGACCTGCCGTACAGCGCTTCGTACACCCGCGGCCCGAGGAACCCGACCAGCGCACCGGGCTCCGCCACGGTCACGTGCCCGAGCGAGCCCCACGACGCCATCACGCCGCCGGTGGTGGGGTGCCGCAGGTACACCAGGTAGGGCAGCCCCGCCTTCTTGTGCGCCGCGATCGCCGCGGAGATCTTGACCATCTGCACGAACGCGAGCGTGCCCTCCTGCATCCGCGTGCCGCCGGAGACCGGAGCGGCCAGCAGCGGCAGCCGCTCGGCCGTCGCTCGCTCGATGGCCCGGGTCAGCCGCTCCGCCGACGCGACCCCGATCGACCCCGCCAGGAACCGGAACTCGCAGGCCACCACCGCGACCCGGCGACCGTGCATCCGGCCCTCGCCGGAGATCACCGACTCGTCGAGCCCGGTCTTCGCCTCCGCGGCGGCCAGCTCCGCGGCGTACTCCTCGCTCATCGGCCCCCGCACCGGTGGCGTGTCCCAGGACGTGTACGAGCCCTCGTCGAGCACCAGGTCGATCAGGTCGGTCGCGGTCAGCCGGTCGCTCATGCCCCCGATGATGTCAGCCGGCCGGCGGGTCGGGAGGCGCTGGCCCGGTGGGTGCTCAATGGGGGCTCAGCCGGGCTCAGTCGGGGGAGCCGGCGGCGTCCAGGGAGTCGAGCCAGGCCCGCACCGAGGCATTGTGCTCGCCGAGCCGGGGTGGGGGCAGGTGCGTCTGTCTGGCGCCGGCGAACGGGTTGTCGTCGAAGCGCAGCGGCGGGCCGGGCAGCTGCACCGGGCCGAGCGTCGGGTGGTCGACGTCCACGAGCAGCCCCTGGGACAGCGTCTGGTCCCAGGCGTAGACGTCGTCCAGCGTGCGCACCTTGCCGGCCGGGATGCCCAGGTCCGCGAGCCGGGCCAGCCAGGTCTCGGCGGGATCGGCGGCCAGCGCCGCCTCCATCGCGGCCACCAGCGCGTCGCGGTGCCCGACGCGAGTGCGGTTCGAGGAGAACCGCTCGTCGTCGATGCCGAGCAGGCCGGACAGCACGCCCCACTGGGTGTCGTTGCCGCAGGCGATCTGGATCGGCACGTCGGCGGTGTGGAACAGGCCGTACGGCGCGATCGAGGGATGGTGGTTGCCGAGCGCGTGCGGGACCTCGTGGGCCACCGTCCAGCGGGTGCCCTGGTAGGCGTGCACCCCGACCACGGACGCGAGCAGCGAGGTGCGGACGACCCGGCCGCGCCCGGTGACGCCGCGCTCGTGCAGCGCCGCGAGGACGCCGTACGCGCCGTACATCCCGGACAGCAGGTCCCCGATCGGCACCCCGACTCGGGTGGGCTGGTCGGCCGACGGGCCGGTCAGCGACATCAGCCCGGCCTCGCCCTGCGCGATCTGGTCGTAGCCGGCCCGGCCGCCCTCGGGTCCGTCGTGCCCGAAGCCGGTGATGGACAGGATCACCAGCCGCGGGTTGATCTCGTGCAGCCGCTCGACGGAGAAGCCGAGACGGTCCAGCACCCCGGTGCGGAAGTTCTCCAGCAGCACGTCGGCGCGCGCGACGAGCCGGGTCAGGAACAGCCGGCCCTCCTCGCTCTTGAGGTCGGCGGTGACGGACTCCTTGTTGCGGTTCGCGGACAGGAAGTACGTCGAGACCGGGTCGTCGTCGGGGCCCACGAACGGCGGCCCCCACGAGCGGGACTCGTCCCCGCCGGCCGGCGACTCGACCTTGATGACCCGGGCACCGAGGTCGGCCAGCATCATCGCGGCGTGCGGCCCGGCGAGGGCACGGGTGAGGTCGACGACGACGAGGTCGGACAGCATCCCGGCAGTCTAGGCAAGCCTCACTTCGGGGACGTGCGCGATGTCAGCCACTCGTCGAAGAACGCCGTCAGCTCCACCGGGTCCTGCCCGGAGGCTGCGGCCAGCCAGGCGACGTAGGACTGCCGGTCCTGCACCGTGTCGCGGTGCTCCTGCGGCCACCGGCGCAGCAGGTCGTCGAAGGTGGCGCTGCTGAGCCGGTCCCGCAGCCGGACCAGCATCCGCGCGGCGCAGTAGTACACGTTGACCTGGGCGAACTCGCGCGGGTCGTAGCCCCCGGGCGGGCCGTAGAGCCGGCGCCACAGCGCGTCGTTCTCGTCGAACGTGCGCAGCCACGCGGGCCACGACTTCCAGCCCTGGGCCGCGGAGTACTGCGCCTCGAGGTACATCGCGGTGCCCTCGTTCATCCACACGTCCGACCAGTCGTCGGGCGTGACCGTGTCGCCGTACCAGTGGTGCGCGAGCTCGTGCACGACGGTCTGCCTCACCTCGCGCGCGCCGAGCCGGTAGTTGCGGGCGCCGAAGGTGACCAGCGTCTGCGTCTCCATCGCGGAGTCCGACGGCGTGACGACGACCCCGGCGCGGTCGAACGGATACGGCCCGAGCCGGCTCTCCAGCCACGCGATCGCGGCCGGGGTGGAGCGCAGCGGCGCGAGGTACTCCGGGTGGGCGCGCGGCACCCAGTACGTGATCGGCAGGCCGTGCGGGCCGGTCTGGGTGGCACGGCGGTAGGGGCCGATGGCGACGGTCATGAGGTACGACGCGACGGGGTCGCTGTTCGTGAACCGGGTGACGGTGCGGCCGTGCTGCACGCGCCGCGAGGCCAGCCGGCCGTTCGAGACACCCACCCAGCGCCGCGGCACGTCGAGCCGCACCCGGTAGGTCGCCTTGTCGGAGGGGTGGTCGTTGACGGGGTACCACGTGAACGCGCCCCACGGCTCCTGCATCGCCCACACCTGGCCGTCACGGGCGGTGTGCCAGCCGAGCCCGCCCAGATCCCGGCGGCTGGTCGGCGCGGGCGTGGTCCCCGGCCGCCCGTGGTAGCTCACCCGCACGTCGTACGTCGACCCGCCGAGCAGCCTCGGAGCCGTGACGTCGAGGTACCTCCCGCGGTGCGACGCCGTGGCCGCGAGCGGGGCGCGGGTGGCCGCGTCGGTCACGGCGACCCGGTCGACGTGCAGCCGGCCGGACAGGTCGAGCCGGAACCTGCCGTCCTGGGCGGGGACCAGGGTCACCCGTGCGGTGCCGCGCAGGGTGCGGCTGCCCGGCTCCCAGCGCAGGTCGAGGGCGTAGCTGCGCGCGTCGACGCCAGGGCTGCCCACGGACGGGTAGACGCTGTCGGTGTGCTGGCCCGGCTGGGTTGCCTGCTGCGCCGGCTCGAACGCCACCGCCGAGCCGACCGGACCGAGCGCCAGGGCGGTCACCAGTGCCGTCACCAGCGACGTCACCGGGGCGGCGACGCGACGGAGCATGCGGCACCTCTCCTGGCGGTCCGGACGTCCTCGAAGTGTAGGGCGGGCGTCGCGGCCCGGCCGCCGAAACGGGCCGAAGGGGAACGCCGGGAGCCCGGTCAGGGACGGCCCAGCGA
>Ga0308173_10000871_pt1 | contig 14077 bp, 11 predicted proteins | sample PhyPR1_FD_203716 | JGI IMG/M metagenome (GOLD analysis project Ga0308173, IMG submission 203716) | Soil microbial communities from UC Gill Tract Community Farm, Albany, California, United States - DLSLS.P.R1 | ecosystem: Environmental > Terrestrial > Soil > Agricultural land | place: USA...
GGGTCTCGGGGTCACCGTCGGGTGGCGGGGCGCCGGCGGGGTCCGCGGCCGGGTCGACTGGGGTTGCCGGGGCGGTGTGTCTGACGGCGGTCACGGCTCCCCGTGACGTCTGCCCACCCCTGTCTGACGAGACCTCTAGCCGACCGTCGCTCTCGCGCAAGGGACCGCTCCGCTCGACTCCGTCGCCCTTGCACTGCCGCTCCTCGTCGGCTCAAGCCGAGGTCACGACAGGGGCGATCAGACGCCCCGAAGAGCCTCGGGAGCCGGCCATGAGCACCTCGCCTATCGACCCCGCAGAGGTCGCTTGGCTCCTCGAGGACGAGGCCGCTCGCGCGGCGCGGGTCGACGCCGAGATCGACGAGATCGAGAAGCTCTCCGACGTCATGTGGGGGCGGGCCACCGCGGGCGGCACCCGCTCCTGGGGCGGGGCTCAGTTCCCGAACCACCGCGACGCGGTCGCGGCTCGGACCTACGGTCCGCGGGTCGACCGGCCGATGTACCGGGGCGGCCCCGTTGCGCCCTGGTGAGGCCGTAGGCCGTTTCGCGGACCCCTACCGGGGTCCCTCGTGCTCGCGCTCGCAGAACGAGCGCGGGCGAGGCCAGAGGAGCCCCGTAGGGCTCGAGCACTTCTCGCACTCCCAGCCGAGGCCGAGGCAGATCGTGCCGAGCACTACCGCGATGACCAGGAGCTCGTGCATGAGCCGACCCACCTCCACAAGATCACGAGCGAAGAGCTGACAAGATCAAGATCAAGATCAAGATCAAGGGCGAAGAGCCCACCAGAGCAGGCCAAGACCGAGCAGGATCACCGCGACGAAGGCGACGACGACGAGGTCAGGCACGAGGCAGAGTCTACCGAGATACAAGATCAACAACTAGAGAGACAAGATCACGAGCGAGGGAGCATCAAGATCACCAGAGCAGCAAGGCCAGAGCACGAGCACGAAGGACGAAGGATCAAGAGACCTACCCCGAGGACCTACACACAGTTCCTAGTCCCCTAGACGTTGGTTCCGACCGCTCGCTACGCTCGCGGTCGTGGAGCCGCCCACCTTGCTTGAGGTCGTCCCGTGATCGGGGTGCAGCCGATCGACAGCGCGGCGTACTTCACGACCCACGGGCACACGCGAGACCCGCGGACGTTCTCGGCGGCGGGCGTCGAGGGGCGGGCCGTCGAGGGGCCGGCGAAGGGCGCGACGGCCTACTACGCGGCCGAGGGCGTCGGGCAGTGGTGGCACCGCGGCGAGAACAAGCTCGGCCTCGAGGGGCAGGTCGATCCGAAGGACCTCGAGAAGGTCGTCGACGAGCTGCGGGACCCGAACACCGGCGAGCAGCTCGGCGAGCGCCCGCGGACCATGAAGACCTCCGACGAGCACTACGCGAAGCTGCTCGAGCAGAACCCGGACGCGACGCCGGAGGAGCAGGCGAAGCTCCGGCTCGACGCCGAGAAGATGACTCGGCACGCTCGGCACGGCTACGACATCACCCCGAGCGCGCAGAAGAGCGTCTCGGTGCTGCATGCGGCGCTGCTCGCGGCCGGGCGGCACGAGGAGGCCGCGGAGGTCGTCGCGGCGCACCACGAGGGCCGCGACGCGATGCTCGACAAGGCCGTCGCCGAGTGCGGGGTGACGAAGAAGGGCCCGGTCGCCGGCCCGGTCCTCGCGGGCCGGTCGACGCAGGTATGGGCTCCGGCCGGGAACTGGTTCGGCGCCCACTTCGATCACTTCGTGTCACGGTCCGGTGACCCGCAGTTACACTCGCACACCTTGCTCGTCAACCGGACGTGGGACGCCGAGACGGGCAAGTGGAGGGCCGTCGCAGCTCAGCCGCTCTTTCAGTCGAAGCACGGCCTCGACGCCACGTACCAAAGGACGATGGAGGAGAGCCTCTCGAGGCGCCTCGGTGTCCGGTTCGTGACCACGCCTGACGGCAAGTCGCGCGAGGTCATGGGCATAGACCAGCAGGTCCGCGACCACTTCTCGACGCGGGCGAGGGCGGTCAACGCCGAGGCGGCCAAGTTCGTCGACCACCTGCGGCAGGCCGAGGGGCGCGGCGAGGACTGGCAGCCGACGCCGTACGAAATGTACAAGATCAACGAGAAGGCCACGCTGAAGACCCGCGAGGCGAAGCCGGCCGAGGAGCCGTCGGAGGCCGAGCGGTTCGACCGGTGGAACCGCGAGCTCCGCGCGGACATCAATCGCGACCTCGCCGACGTGCTGAAGGCCGTCGACGAGACCCGGGAGCGCCCGGCGTGGGGTCAGTCAGTCGACCGTGAGCAGGTCGTGAAGCAAGCGCTCGCCGACCTCGAGGACCGGTCGGAGTGGAAGCGTTCGCACCTCGAGAAGGCGATCAGCGACCGGCTCCCGGACCGCGTCGCCGGGGAGGAGTCCTCGGACATCACGGGCCTGATCCGAGGGCTCGCCGAGGAGGCCGAGCGGTCGGCGGGCGCGGTGACGCTCAAGGCGCCGGACCCGGTCGACGTGCCCGAGCGGTACCGGACCGAGGACGGTCGGTCGCTCTTCGACATGCCGGGGTCGACGCGGTACACGACGGCGGCGAACCTCGAGCGCGAGGACTCGCTCATTCAGCGGGTCGAGCAGGAGGCGCGCGGGCAGACCATCACGCCCGAGGAGGCTGACCGGCTGCTCGGCGGTCATGACCTCGGTCAGGAGCAGCGCGACGCGGCGCAGGCGATCCTCACCGGCGACCGCTACGTCGAGCAGGTCGTCGGCCCGGCCGGCACCGGGAAGTCGCGGCTCTTCGGCGCCCTGTCTGACAGCTACGCGCAGTCTGACGGGCACGGTCTGACCGGCTTCACCACGGCGCAGAACGCGGCCGAGGTGCTCAAGGCCGAGGGGATGGGCCAGGCTTTCAACATCAGCCGGTGGCTCGACTACGACGCCGCCGAGCGCGCGGGCACGGCCACCGAGGAGCAGCGAGCGGAGTTCGGGCTGCACCGCGGCGGGACGGTCGTCATCGATGAGGCGTCGATGGTCGACACCCGCGACATGGCGAGCCTGTTCGCGGCGTTCGACCGGGCAGGGGTCGGGAAGGTCGTCCTCGCCGGTGACCCGGAGCAGCTCGACGCGGTCGGCGCCGGCGGCGCGTTCTCACTGCTCAACGAGCGCGGGCAGCCGCACACCCTGACCGAGGTCCGGCGGCAGAACGAGCAGTGGGAGCGCGACGCGTCGACCGGGCTGCGCGAGGGCAACGCGGAGGCGCTGCTCGAGTACGACCGGCACGGCCGTATCCACGGCGGCGACGCGGCGGACATGGAGAAGCTCGCCGTCCGCAACTTCACGACCGACCACCTCTCCGGCCGCGACTCGCTGATCGTGACGCCGACACAGGAGAAGGCGTCGGACATGGCGTCGCAGGCACGCCAGGCGCTCGCCGACAGGCACCACGTGGCGTCGCGTGGCCTCGGGCTGCACGACCAGACGATCGCCGGCGCCGGCGACACGGTGCAGACCCGCCGGAACGACTGGGCGATGGTCGACCCGGCGACCGGGCAGCCGACCCCAGTCGTCAACCGCGAGACCTGGCACGTGAAGGGCACCGCGCCCGACGGGTCGATGTGGGTTCAGCGCGACCAGGGCCGCGACGAGCAGGGGAACAAGGTCCTCGGCGACGTGCAAACGCTCCCGCCGGAGTACGTCAAGGATTGGGTCGAGCTCGGATACGCCGGCACCGGGCACGCGACGCAGGGCCGCACGCTCGACTCGAGCCACGCGCTGCCCGACGAGCACGCGACGAAGTCATGGCTCTACGTCGCCACGTCGCGCGGCACCGAGGCCAACCACGTCTATCAGCCGCTTGAGCGGAACACAGAGAAGGACGTCCGCGAGGGCGCGCCAGAGTTCAAAGAGACCGCGCTCGGGAAGCTCGCCGAGACCGTCGAGACCGACGACCGGGCGAAGAGCGCCCACGAGGTCATCCGCGAGGAGCAGGACCGGGCGGAGTCGCTCGGGCACCTTGGCCCGATGTGGCAGACGGTGCACCGCGAGCAGGTCGCCGGCGAGCACCTCGAGGCGATCCGCTCGGTGTTCGGCGACAACGCCGACCGGGTCGTGAAGGACGAGGCTGCCGGGTCGGTGCTGCGGATGATGCGGTCGGCCGAGGCGCGTGGGCACGACCCGCGGGAGGTCCTCGAGGCCGCGCGGCAGTCCGGGCGCATGGACGGTGCCCAGTCGTGGGCGAAGGTCCTCCATCACCGTATGGAGCGCGACCTCTCGCAGCGGCCGATCGTCGCCGGCGGCGGGAAGACGCAGGACCGGGCGCCGCAGGGCGACGACGAGCGCTCGAGGTTCGACCGGGACCTCTCCGGCGCCATCGACCGCCGGTTCGGCTTCCTGGGGGAGAAGGCGGCGGAGGAGCGGCCCGGTTGGCTGTCGCGGCTCGGCGAGGTGCCTGAGGACCCGGCGGAGCGTCAGGCGTGGCAGGAGAAGGCCGGCCACGTGGCGGGCTACCGGGAGTGGTTCGGCCATAAGGATGACGAGGACCCGATCGGGCGTCAGCCGAGCAAGGTCGGCGAGCCGGAACGGTGGGACCGGTGGAACCGTGCGGCCGGGGCGCTCGGCATGTCGCCCGACGAGCGCGACCTCACCGGTGCCAGCGATGGCGAGCTCGCGAACCGGCAGCAGGCGTGGCAGCGCACGCAGGAGTGGCTCCCGCCGAACGTCGACGACCGTCTGAAGGAAACGAAGCTCGCGCACGCCGAGGCGCGGGCGCAGGTCGTCGACGCGAAGGCCGAAGGGCGTGCGGCCGACGCGGAGGCTGCGGCGGAACGTCGGATGGCGGAGCGGGCCGCGAAGCTCGAGAAGATCGCCGAGGCCCGGCAGCTCGGCATAAGCGAGTACCGCGAGCAACGGGAGCAGGCCCGGGCGGCGGCCGAGGAGGCCCGGCGGCGCGAGGCTGCGCAGGCGAAGGCCGAGCCGAAGCCCGAGCGGGAGAAGCCCGCGCCGAAGCCGGCCGAGCCTAAGTCAGCCGAGAAGGTCGAGAAGCCACTCGACCGCGAACCCGAGCGCCAGGCCGACGACCGCGGCGACAAGCGCGAACGCGCCGCCGAGCGCCGCGACGAGGAGAAGGTCCACAAGCCCGAGCCTAAGGCGGTCGAGCCGAAGCCCGAGCCGAAGCCGGCCGAGCCGAAGGTCGACGAGGACGCGCGCACGAACGCGGACCTCGAGAAGGCTCAGCGGGCGTCGGAGCGGATCGCCGCGGCCCGGGAGCGCGCGCAGGCCGAGCGGGCGACGCCGACCCCGAAGCCCGAGCCGAAGAGCGCCGGTCGCAGCGTCGGTGACTGAGCGGAACGTCCCGTGTCTACTGACATGACCGGATCGGCGTAGCGCTGAACGAACCGTCGATCTCCGGTATACGGTACGGTCGAATTGCCCGGTCAGGAAGTGTCCCCCCGCTCCCCTGGCCGGGCATCATCGTTCAGTAGCGCAGCGACGACGAAACGCCCCCCGCCCCGGCCGCAGAGGCCAGGACGGGGGGCGTTGTCGTGCGCGGCACCGCGAGGTAGCGGAACGCGGTCGCGCCAGGAGCGGTCAGAGGCGGTGCCCCCCTCGGCTGCCGCGCAGGAGGTCGAGGACGAGCAGCACGAGACCGACGAGGACGAGGATCACGGCAGCGACATAGCCGATGGTTCCGACGACCCCGGGGGTCGGGAGTACGGAGACCAGCACGCCGACGATGATCCCGACGAGGAGCAGCCCGAGGCCACGAATCGGCATCAGAGGTCTCCCGTCCGGTTGTGGGTCATGGTCGACGCGGTCGGGGCGGCGGACCGCTCGCGCAGCCGCTCCTCGACCCTGTTCTCGACCTCGGCAACGACGCGCGCGACGATGGCGTCGACCTCAGGGCTGATCCCGGCGCTGCGCGGGGTGTGCTTCGTGATGTACGCGGCCCCGAAGGTGATGACCGCGGGGAGCAGCGGCAGGACGAAGGTGGACACCCCGACCGGGAGGTAGCTCGAGTACGTGGTGACGAACGTGTCGTCGGAGAGCAGGTGCAGCACGAACAGGGCGACGACACCGCCGACGTAGCTCGCGGCGGTGGCGGCCTTCACCTTCCACTCGACGCCGACAGGCGCCGGGGAGGTCTCGACAGGCTCGGTCACAGGGGGTCCCTTCGGTCGGGGGCGTGCGGGATCGGCCGGGAGCGGGTTGCTCACGGCGCGTTGAGTCGCCCGGAGACGGGCGCGGGAGTCGAGCTATGCGCGGGTCGCGACGAGGCCGGTCAGGACGACACGGTCCGAGACGTAGAGACCAGACCCGTCGGTCGAGCGCCGGGCCTCGAGGCCACCCTCGATCCGGTGCCGGCTGCCGACGTACAGACGCCCGATCGGTGTCGGCCCGCCACCTACGAACACCGCGGCGGGCGCCGGGCTGGTGCTCGCGCCCGCACCGACCACCTCGAGGCTCGCCGCTCCCTCGGCCTGCGCCGGGGCCATGACGCCCGCCCCGACACCGACCACCTCGAGAGCGCCGGTGCCGGCGGCGGTCGCGGCGGGTGCGGTGCTCGCGACGTTGATCGGCATCCGACCGTCGGCGCTCGCCGTGGCCTGCGCCGAGGGTGCGGTGCTCGCGACAGTGCCGAGCACCACGACCAGGCCGGTCGCTGAGCTCGACGGGGCCGGGCCGGTGCTCTCGACGGGGCCCGGCGACACGATCGCGCCGGCCGCCGAGCTCGTCGCCCACGGAGCCGTACCCGACCCCGTCCCGGTGACCCACGCCGTGCCGGTGCCGGCGGCCTGCGGCGGGGCGATGACGTGCACGACGACCGCGACGCGCGTCCCGGAGTCGGTGCCCGCCACGACCGCCGGTGCCATGACGGCCGCGCTCGTGCCGGTGACCTCCCCGGACCCTGCGCCGGTGCTCGTCGGCGCCGGCGCTGCCCCGGCCGAGGTGGCGTCGACGTAGGTCTGCCCCTCGGCCGTCGAGCTCGCCGCGGGGCCCGTGCTCGAGCCGGCCGCCGTGACGACGGGCGTCGCCGAGGCAGTGCTCGTCGCGGCCGGCGCGGTCGTCGACGAGGTGCCGGTGACCCGCTCGGTCGCCGAGCCGCTCGAGGTGGCCGCAGGTGCGGTGCTCGAGACGGTGGCGGTGACGGGCGGGATGGCGCCGGCCGAGGCCGAGCTCGTCGCCGACGGGCCGGTCGAGGCCGACGTGCCAGTGACCCGCCCGGTCGCCGAGCTGCTCGAGGTGCTCGTCGGTGCCGTGCCGGCCGCGGTGCCGGTGACCCATGTCGTGCCGGTCGCGGCCGAGGTCGCCGCGGGAGGCACACTCAGACCGAAGCCGGTCCCCGGTTCGACGGCCGTCCCCGACGCTGCGCTCTCCGCGGTCGGGGAGGTGCCCGCGACGGTGCCCGTGACGTGCGCGGTGGCCGAGCTCGAGCTCTCCGCCGTCGGTGCGGTGCCCGCGACGGTGCCCGCGACGTACGCGGTCCCCGCGGTGCTCGAGGTGCCCGTCGGACCCGTGCCGGCCACGGCGCCGGCGACCTGCCCGGACGCCGAGCCGCTCGAGGACGACGCGGGTGCGGTGTTCGCCGCGGTGCCGGTGACGGGCGGGATGGCGTCGGCCGTGGCCGAGCTCGTCGCAACGGGCGCGGTGGCGCTCGAGGTGCCGGTGACGCGCCCAGTCGCGGAGGACGTGCTCGTTGGGGACGGGCCGGTCGCCGAGCTCGAGCCGGTGACCCGATCCGTGGCCGCGGCGCTCGAGGTAGCCGCCGCGGTCGTGCCTGCGCCGGTGCCGGTGACGCGCTCGGTCGCGGAGGCCGAGGTCGTCGGCGTTGGGGCCGTGCCCGCCGCGGTGCCCGTGACGACGGCCGCGGCTTCGTAGGCGCCCGCGTCGATCGCCGCGCCGACAACCCGGGGGTTGCCGTCGAGGTCGGTCGTGTACGAGCGAGCGGTGCCGCGGTCAATCGCCGGGCTGCCGACCTGAAGCCGGTAATCGCCGCCGCCGACGAACAGAGGATCGGCGACTACGGACGTCGGCGCGATGGCGTTCGTACCGGCATTCGCCGTCGACCACATGAACGTCGTATCGCCCTGAAAGACGTTATGTCCTTCGTCGATCTTCTGGTTATTAAGCCAGGCGATCATGGGGGCGACGACGACGTTGTTGTGATACTCGAGGTCGGCGCCGGCCCCGACCCACAGGGCCCGGGCGCCCGAACCGGTCAGGACGACCGTGTTGTTGTAGAACTTCGTCCCGAGGACCGGCCCGAATGTACCCGTGCCCTGGACGACTAGGCCCTCGACGGGGATCGCGCCCAGGTTGGACGTGATGAGGTTGTCGTGGAACTCGATATTTGCCGTGCGGGCGTTTCCGAGCTCGCACAACGTTAGATTGTCGACGATGACATTGTGGTGCACGGTCGAGCCGATCGAGCCATAGAAGTCGATCGCCGAGCCGTCGTAACCGTAATCGGTCGACACGCCGTAATGCCCGGTGATCGTGTTGTGGTCGATCTCGCAGTCGTCGGCCGCCGCCACAATGACGCCGTTAGCGCCATAATCGTCGTCCGCACCGGATCGGATGATGACCCGATTGTTGTCGTGGAGGTTCGACTCGGTTACGCGCAGACGGTGCGCCCCGTCCTGCGCCATGACCGCAATCGAGTTAGCGGTCGCGGCGGCGCGCTGTACGAGACAGTCCGTGCCGAACACGGAGACACCGACGTTCTCGCCGCCGCCGGAGACGCCCCCTGCGTTCTGAACCTTGACGTCCTGCACTGTCACGTAATTACCGACCACAGTGGCCGGCGTACTCGTGCCGCCGCCGTCGAGGATCGGGTCGGCGCCGCTGCCGTAGGCCCCGACCAAGAGCCGGGAGCCAGAGGTACCCGAGTTGCCGATGATCAGCGAGGTGTTCGCCCACGTCTGGCCGCGCTTGAACAGGACCGACGTCCCCGCCGCGAGCGAGGCGCGGTTGACCTTGTCAATGGTCGCCCATGGGGTCGCCGCCGAGGCGCCGTCGTTGCTGTCGCTGCCCCCGGCCTGGTCGACGTAGACCGTGCCGCTCGTGGTGGGGCCCAGCGTGTTGAGACTGTCGACCAGAGTCGGCGACGGACTGGTCTCGGCGCCCCAGTGGCCGGAGAAGAGCACGAACCGGACCGCGGACAGGCTAAGTCCGTGAACCGCGCTACCGAGGGTCGTCCACGTCACCCCGTCCGGGCTGACATCCCAGTAGACCGTGCCGACGGACTCCCGCATCCGCCACCACGCGTCCGTGGGCCCGAAGTATGCGCGGAACCAATTGTCATTATTCGTTCCGTCGACCTTGACCCGCCCGAGGAACGAGCCACTCGACACCGACATTGAGATGCCGTTATTGTCGTCGACCCACGCCCACAGGATCGTTTCACGGCTCCCGCCGGGGGTGGCCGGCGTAATCCGTCCATAAATCCCGTCGCCGACGAAGTTGTACGAGGCACTCGTCGCTGCGGAGTGGTACGAAGACGTCGTCGGGATCGAAAGCTGCCCGTCGACAACGCTGACCAGGGCGCTATTGGCGTCGAGGAACGCCGGCATCGTGTCGAATGTCGAGGTCAGCGACGACAGCGGCGGCCGGCCCGTGCCAGCCGCCGAGCTCGTCGCCGTCGGTGCGGTGGCGCTCGAGGTGGCCGTCACCCGCCCGGTCGCAGTGGCCGTCGAGGTCGCCGACGGTGCGGTGCCGGCGCCGGTGGCCGTCACCCGATCGGTCGCGGCAGCCGTCGCGGTGGCGGCGGTCGCGGTCGCCGAGCTCGAGCCGGTGGCGGTGGCCGTGGCGCTCGCCGAGCTCGTCGGCGCGGGACCGGTCGCCGCCGAGGTGCCGGTGACGTCCGACGCGACGGTCCCCGAGCCCTTGATGGCGAGAGAAACCGACTCGTAGACCTTCGCGACCGAGGGGGTCGCCGTGCGCGTGCCGGTGGCGCCCGCGGCGCCGAGCGTCTCGTTCCACACCGCGCAACGCACGTAGCCCGACGCGGTCTGACGCGTCTCGGTCATGCCCGACGGGCCCGACGTGTAGGTCGGTGGGCCCCCGGCGTTCTCGTTGTTCGTCGAGAACCCAACGAGGAACAGGTCCGCGGCCTGCCCGGTCGTCACCGACGGCGCGATATGCGGGGTGGCGCCGGCGGTGTTCGTGGCGGCGCCCGACCCGGCCCCTGCGACGCCGTCGATCCAATCGGCGGGGTCGATCGTCGAGCCGTCGACGACGACCAGGACGGGCGCGGTGTCGGCGGTGGCCGTGTTACTCGGGAAGGTGACCGACTGCGCGCCGTCGGCCGTCACGAGGCGCGTGTAGAGCCGGAGGTGCGTGCTGTTGACCGCGGTTCGGTCGCCGGCCGCCCGCAGGTCCCACGTACCCGGCGTCGGCGGGCCGAGACCGGTCAGGGCCCCGGAGACTCCCGACGCCCAGTCAACGGCGTGGAACGCGACGAGCAGGTCGTCGGTCTTGACCGCCGAGCTCGTCGTGAGCGTCGTGGCCGCACCGGTCGTCGCCCCGCTCACGACCTCACGGATCACCGGGGTAGCGCCGGCCGGCGGCGCGGGCGGGGTGTTGAGGTTGTCGTAGACCGCAGGCACGGTGCCGGTCTCCGTGCCGTAGAAACCGGCCTGCAGAAGGAACTTGACCGCGGACAGGTTCAGCCCGTGGGTCGCCGAACCGAGGTTCGACCACGTCAGCCCGTCGGCGGACGCGTCCCAGTAGACCGTCCCGCCGGACTCCCGGATGCGCCACCATGCGTGCGACGTCGGCGAGTAGGTCCCGAGGGCGGTGTCGGTGTTCGCCCCGGCGACCGTGACGCGGCCGTGGAAGGTGCCCCCGTCGAGCATCATCTCGACGGAGTTGGTCGCGTCGACCTGACACTTGACGCTGTTCTGCCGGGTGCCCGACGTGCCGGACGCGGTGACGACCTGCACGAGGACAGAGCTGCCCGCGAGGGCGACCGCGTTGGTGGCGGTCGCCGCCGCGGCGTAGGTGCCGATGGTCGGAACGGAGAGCTGCCCGCCGACGATCGACGGCCCACCGAAGTTGCCGTCGAGGAACGACGGCATCGTGTCGAACGTCGACGTCAGGGTCGAAATCGTGGGCAGGCTGGCAGTGCCGCGCACGGCGATGGTGAGCGCCGCATTGCGTGCGTTGCTGGTGTCGAGAGTCCAGACGCCGGCATCCTCGGACGCCGCGGTCGCTTGCTTGAATGCGACCGATCCTTCGACACCGCCGACGACGTCGGCAGAAATGCCGCTGAACGCTTGGTCGGTGTATCCGGTCGGCGGTGCGCCGATGCCGTCGAACGTGCCGGTCGTCGCGGTCTCACCGTTGCCGGAGAGCGCGATCCACAGGGTGTCGGCGGACCCCCATGACGGGGTGAGGGCAGTCGGGTTTGGCGCCGCGGTGGTGCCCGAAACGCGACCCCCGGCCTCCGGGGGTGAGGTGGCGTGCGCCCCGGGGATCGAGAGCAGGAACCACGCAGCCTGACCGGTGATGGTGCCGGCCTGCGTGGCCGTGACCGTGCCGGTCTCACTACCGGTGGACCACTTGTAGGCCATGCCGATCGGCATGGTCGTCGACGTGGCGGAGTCGTGGAATTCGGTCCACCCGGCCGACCAGCCGGAGAAGGCCGCGTTTGTGCCGGTGCTGGTCTGATAGCCGACGAAAATGGCGATCAGTAGGTCGCCGGCATTCTTCGTGAGGCCGGCGAGGCTGCCCGTGGCACGCGTGGCCGTGGTGTTGGCCTGCGTGCCGGTGAGCAACCGGGTAGCGGCGGCGGTCGGGACGGTCGGGAAAGCCATCGGCCCACCCCTCGATCAGGACGTGCGGAGACGTGGGCCGATGGCTGGTCGTGCCGGTTCGGTCAGCCGGCCGGGACGGTGAAGGACAGCGACGTGATGTCGACGTTGATGCCGGGGCCGATCGCGACGTTGGAGAGCTGAAGGTCGCCCCCGCCACCGGTCGCGGTGACCGACCCGTCGTAGACGGTCGTGCTGGTGGAATCCTGCACCCGGAACCAGCCGGCGTTACCCGAGGCGACGGGGTTGACCGCGGCCGGGTCGCCGCCGGTGGCGGTGCCGGTGGCCGCGGCGCCGAACGCGGGGTCGATGAGGGTCACGGTCGCGAGGAGCGTCCCGGAGGCGGCGGTGTCGGCGGTGGCGGGCTGCGTGCCCGAGTAAATCTTGAGGGTGCCGGCGCCGGCCCCGGCGTCGACGAGGTCGACGATGGCGTCGCACGCGGCGTTGCGGGCGGTGGTCGAAAGGCGAGTAGCCATGTCAGGGTCTCCTACGGGGTGCGGACGGAAACAGCGGGAATGACGGTGATGGACCCGCGAACGGGCACGATGGTGAAACCAACCGGGTTGGTCAGGAACAGGTCGTAGAAACCGAAGGTCCACGTCCAGTCTTCGGAATTGGTGACTTCCAACGACACCGTGTCGCCCGCAATGACGGCGTTTCCGAGGGCGGTAGACCACTCGTGGAGAAGTGTCGCGGTCGGTTCGGCTTCGGCGCGGACCTGCGCGAGCACCGAATAGCCGGCGAGGTTCGCGGTGGGCCCGGCCCGGTCGGACAGGGTCCACGTGACCGGTCGGTCGTCGCCCTGCTGAATGATGAGTTTGTCGACGAGCACGAGCTCAGCCATAGCGCTCCTGTGGGGTCAGAGATACATCACTGGTGGCCGCGCTCTTCGCGTTCGACTTCGCGTGTGGCGCGACGACTCGCGGCGTAGGAACCGATCCACGACCCGAGGAACGACAACGCCAGCGATCCGCCGAGGCTGATCACTGTCTCCCACACGGTCACGGTTGGGCGCGGAACGCGGGCACGAGGTAGGCGACGGAGCCGGGCGGTACCGAGAACTGCACGGTGATCTGGTCGGTGCCGGCCGGGGCCTCGAACCAATCCCGGTCGACGGTGTGCGAGCCGTCGGTGCGCACGCGGCTGTCGAGGTCGATCGACGCCGCGGTGCCGCCGCCGGGGCGCTGCGGGTAGACCCGGCAGGTCGCGACCGCGCCGTCCGGGCCGTCGACGCACCACGAGTAGAACGCCCGCTCGATCACCAGGGCGCCAGGCGGGTCGAGGAACACCCGGCGACCGCCGGTGCCGGTGAACGCGATCGGGTCCATGACGAGCTCCGTTCCGAGAGCAGGAGAGGCCGCAGCAGGGGGCGGCGCGGGCGGGGTGGGCAGGAGCGCGGCGCCGAGCCGGCGGCAGGTGTTCCACCGGGCGCGGCGGTCCTCGAGGCCGTGCGTGCCGCCGTTGATGGCCTTCGTGGCGCCGACGATGTCCCCGGCGTCAGAGAGTGCGTTGAGCTTCGGGCGCTCGACCGTCCAGTACCACGCCGCGGCGAGGAACCCCCACCGCGGCTCGGCGACGGCGGTCGGGTTGCGGGTGAAGTAGTCGGCCGCGTCGACGAGGCCCTGCGTCTGGCACCACGCCCCGAATCGGTCCGCGGCCCTTGAATCGGCGGCCGTCGCCGGGCTGCGTGTTGCCGAGGTCCCGCCGACCTTCGTAGGCCTGGCCGGAGGCGATCTCTTCCATGTAGAGCAGGCCGAGCGACTCGTGCCCGATCTGCGCGCACCACATCGCGGCGCGGGCGGGGTTCGTGCACTGCGCGGTGCGCATGCCGGCCTCGAACGTCGGCAGGAGCTCGGCGTACTTCGCCTGCGACAGGGTGCGGCCCATCGCCTCCCACAGGGTGTGTGCGTCCACTTCGGATCACCTCGAGGTCGTCGTCGGGATGACGGGGCGGACGCAGACCCGCGGCCCGTTCTCGGTGAAGTACGGGTGGAACCCCGGCGGGCACCGCGGCGGCGGGGCGACCGTGCTCGGCGGCACCGTCGCGGGGGCCAACGTCGCCCTCGCCGAGGAGCCGTCGAGGACGCCATAGGCGCTCATGCCGGCGGCGACGAGGAGGCCGAGCAGGATGACGCCGGCCAGGACGTAGGCGAGCCACCGGCGGGCGGGCCGCTGCCGGCGGAGTCGGTGCCGCGAGCTCACGACGTCGGCCCGTTCTCGCCAGAGCTGCGCGGTGCGTTCACGGGTCATCCCTTCGCTCACGGGCGGGTGAGGCTGTCGGCGACCGGGCAGTGCGTGCCGGCC
>Ga0308173_10000872_pt1 | contig 14074 bp, 11 predicted proteins | sample PhyPR1_FD_203716 | JGI IMG/M metagenome (GOLD analysis project Ga0308173, IMG submission 203716) | Soil microbial communities from UC Gill Tract Community Farm, Albany, California, United States - DLSLS.P.R1 | ecosystem: Environmental > Terrestrial > Soil > Agricultural land | place: USA...
CTCGCACACCGCCTCAATCACCTTAATGCGTTCGAGTTCATGCATAGTCGCCGTGATCAAACCACGCTCGTTCATGGCAGAACTCCTTGAAGACGCTTGCACTCAGCGTGCGCTTCGCGGAGCGAAACCGGACATTTCTAACGAGCCCAATCCGGACATTACTAAAAAGCTCTGACAAACAAATCACCGCTAATTTGTCTTATGTCAAATCAACGACGTGACTAGGACCGTCACTCCATCTCCCGACCCCGCGCCAGCAGAAACTCCCGCTCCCTGACATTTCGCGCCATCCCCGCCGCTCGCGCGAACTCCGCCCGCGCTTCATCGCGACGCCCGAGGCGCGCCAGCAAATCGGCGCGCACGCCCGGCAACCAGTGATAGCTTTTCAACGCAGCGACGTGGCGCAGACGATCCACAATCTCCAGCGCCGCCTGCGCGCCATACGCCATGCTCACCGCGACGGCGCGATTCAACTCGACGACGGGCGTCGGTGCAACCTGCATCAACGCGTCGTAGAGCGCGACGATCATAGGCCAGTCGGTGTCGGCGGCGCTCGGCGCGCGCGCGTGGCAGGCCGCGAGGGCCGCCTGCAGCGCATAGACGCCGCGCGCGCCGCCCAGCGCCTCCGATCGCTGCAACGCAGCCAGTCCGCGCTGGATCAAAAGCGGGTCCCACCGGCTGCGGTCCTGATCCGGCAACAGCACCGGCCGGCCTTCGCGATTCACCCGCGCGCGCGTTCGCGACGCCTGTATCTCCATCAGCGCGACGAGTCCGTGCACTTCGCTTTCGTGCGGCGTCAGTTCGGCGAGGATGCGCCCGAGCCGCAGTGCGTCGTCGCACAGCGCGGGACGCATCCAGTCGTCGCCGGCGGTCGCGGAGTAGCCCTCGTTGAAAATCAGGTAGATGACTTCGAGCACCGCCGCAAGCCGCGCCGTGCGCTGCTCGGCCTGCGGCACCTCGAACGGCACGCGCGCCGCCGACAACGTCCGCTTCGCGCGCACGATCCGCTGTGCAATCGTCGGCTCCGGCACGAGGAACGCGCGCGCGATCTCGTCCGTCGTCAAACCGCCCAGCAGCCGCAATGTCAACGCGACGCGCGCATCCAGCGACAGCACCGGGTGGCACGCCGTGAACACGAGCCGAAGCAGATCGTCGCCGATATCGTCTTCGCGCGCGGCATCCAGCGCATCGACGAAATCCGGCGTGATGTGCATCTCCTGCGCGTCGAGGTCGCGGCCGAGCTCTTCGTGCTTGCGCACATGCAGCGCGTGCTGCCGAAGACGGTCGAGCGCCCTGTTCTTCGCGGTCGTCATGAGCCACGCTCCCGGCTTCTCGGGCACGCCCGCGCGGCTCCAATGCTCCAGCGCCGCGACGAACGCGTCCTGCGCCAGCTCTTCCGCAAGCGCCACGTCGTGCACCACGCGCGCCACGCTTGCAATCACCTTGGCCGATTCAATGCGCCAGACCGCGTCTATGGTCCGCCGTGTCGCCGCTTCGCGCTCGTCCAGCGTCCCGCTCACGCCGCTTCCGGAGCCATGTGCACCAGCTCCCATATATGGCCGTCGGGATCTTCGAAGCCGTGGCCGTACATGAAGCCGTGGTCCTGAGGTTCGCGCAGCGCGCGCCCGCCCGCCGCGACGGCCTTCGCGACGACTTCGTCCACTTCCGCCCTGCTCTCGCACGACAGGCACACGAGCGCTTCCACGCTTTCGTGCGCATCGACGAGCGTTTTGTCGGTAAAAGTCTTGAAAAACGGCTCGACCAGCAGCATCGCGTAGATGTTCTCGCCGATGACGAGGCACGCGGCGTTGTCATTCGTGAACGCCGGATTGAACGCAAGCCCGAGCGCCTTGAAGAAGGTCATCGAACGTTTGAGGTCGCGAACCGGCAGGTTCACGAAAATTTGCTTGTGCATGGCGCAGTCTCCGTTGGGTTTGCCCTTGTTCTTCACGACGATCGACCCAGTCGTGAATCGACATGCCGTCACAAATAACACGGCCCGACCTTGCGGACTTCGACAGTGCACCACGCGGCAGCCGGACACTCGCGCGCAATCGCGACGGCCTCTGCATGCGTCTCGCAATCGAGCAGGAAGAAGCCGCCGATCATTTCCTTCGTTTCGGTGAACGGCCCGTCGATGATTCTCGCGTCGCCATCCACATTCGAAACACGCGACGCATCGGCATGCGAAGTTAGCGATTCACACGCTCGCAACACGCCGCGCGCCTTTAGGGCGTCCGCATATTCGACCATTTGCCTGTACGCCTCGCGTCCCTCCTCAGGCGTGCGCTGCGTACGCTGTGCGACCGGTTCGACAATGAGCAACAGAAAAGCCACGGCGGTCTCCTTCGTGAAATTTATGCCGAACAAGGTAAACCGTCGCGCGCTCCACGGCAATATTCGTCGGTCCCTCGTTAATGTAAGACAATAGCCGCTTTTTGTCAGACGTTACAAGCCGTTACGTGCTTTTTCGTGCGATGATAATTCTTTGCCTGTACTATTTGCCTCCGTCGGCCGGCCGTTGGGCCAGAGGTAGGCAATAAGTACCGTTCGCTAGTTGCCGCCGGCACCGCCGCCCGCTTGCCCGGGTGTCGTCAAACTGGCTGTCGATCACAGCCGCCGCAGTTCTGCCGTTCCTGCAATTCAGGCGCCAACGTTTGCGTCTCCGATCATCGGCTTCCAATCGCCGATTGCCGGAATGCGCGCGTCGAATTCGCCTGTCTGTCCAAAACCGATGCCTGAGGCGTCGCTGGACGCGTTCACGCGTCCGGTCCACGTGCAACCGAATCGATGAAGAACAATACTCTCCTGCTTTCCACGCTCGCTCTCGCTCTCGCCGGTTGTGGCGGCGGCAACGACGCCTCTTCGCCCGCATCTGTCGCGAACGCGGCCAACGCCTCGGCTGCGCCCACCGGCGGCACGTCCGCCACCGCCAAGGCCACCGCCAGGCTCGCGCTGACGTGCGGCTCACCCGCCTTGTCCGCCGCATCGGGCGGCAGCGCGCCAATCGCCGCCGATACCCCGAGCGCCGACGGCTCGCGCATGTTCGCCGCCGGCACGAAGTTCCAGTTGGCGGTGACGACACGCCCCGGCTCCGCCGATACGCTCAAGTGGAGCATCGCCGATGCGCTTGGCAAGACGGTCGCAAGCGGCAGCTTCGCAGCGCCCGCTGCGGCGACGACGACCACCCTCACCTGTTCATCGACGCTCGCCGGTTACTTCGCGGTCTCCGCGACGCTCGCCAGTCACGGCGGACAGGTGCAGACGGCCGGCACGCGCCCGAACGGCATCGCCACGTTCGGCGTGATCCCGAATCTCGCCGGCACGATTCCCGCCGTCACGTATGCGAAGCAGGAACAGCATCGCTTCGGCATGCAGGGCTTCAACGGCAACGGCGCAATGCTCGACGCGCTCGGCATCTCGTCGACCATCGACGACCGCCAGATGTCGGTGATGGAGCCGAACGGCCGCTTCGCGTTCAATCCGAACGCGAACAATCTCGACCCGTTCTATACGTCCGGGAAAATCATGCGCCTGATCCGCCTCGACGGAATTCCCGGCGGCGCGAGCATGCACGGCCTGAGCCCGGACTACAGCTACATTCCGAACGACCTGACGTACTACGCGAACTACATGAGCCGCGTCGGTCAGGAAACCGAAGCGATCCGCGCGCACTATTACCCGACGATGTCGGCTAATTACTATCAGGTGACGTGGGAGCCGTACATCCAGTGGAAGGACACGGACGCTAACTTCGTCGCGCTTTACAAGGCGGCGTATCAGGGCCTGCATTCGAAAGACCCGCGCGCCGTGGTGATGGGCCCGGCCGAGCCGTTTCCGTCGCTGACCACGGATCGCCTGAAGCGCCTCGCGCCGCTCGGTTTCGCGCAATATCTCGACGGCATCGCGACGCACGGCTATTACGACGCGGGCACCTCGCCGTCGCATCCGCCGGAGCGGCATCACACGGACGCGAACGCCGCTGACGCCGCGAACTCCCTGCTCAACGAAATGCGCAATCTGCGCGCCGAAATGGCGAAGGACTACAAGCCGAACATGAAGCTGTTCGTCACGGAGACGGGCATCAGCTATGACATCGGCGCGAACTACGGTCCGAACTATCCGTCGCAGAACATTCTGTTCGCGCACGGCGCGGTCGTAGCGCGCACGCATATCATCCTGCTCGGCGAAGGTGCGGATCAGACCTACGTGTTCTTCGGACCGGACTTCCCTGGCGAGCCGGGCTACGGCACGTTCTTCGACCTCGATCATCCGCAGGCGGCGTTCGGCACGACCAACATCAGCCCGAAGCCGGCCGCGATGGAAGTCGCCGCGATGACCCGCGTGCTCGACGGCACGACGACGCTCGGCCCTGTCAAGAGCCTGCCCTCGGGCGTCTACGCCTACGCGTTCCAGCAGCTCGGCAACGGGCAGGTCATCACCGCGCTGTGGACGCACAACAACGCGGTATGGCCTGCATCGAACGGCGCGTTCAGCACGGCCTACAGCACCGCGTACACGCTCAACGTCGACGCCGCGGGCACGAGCGGCACGGTTCAGTTGATCGACGCGATGGGCAACGTATCCAGCGTGCCGTACACGAACGGCGCTCTCACGCTGACGCTGACCGAGTCGCCGCAGTATGTCGTGTCGACGAATGCGGACATCGCGAAGAAGAACGCGACGAAGCCGCAAGGCTATGTCGGCATCTAGGCTCTCACGCCTTTCGATGCGCACGCGCTCATCTCGATATTGACAGCGCCGCGCGTTCGCATTGATACTGCTCTTCATGCACGCAACCCTTTCCTCCGCCATCGCCGCGATTGAAAACCCAGTGAACGCCATTGAACATGGCGGGTCATCGGGAGATCGTGTGCGCTAGCAGGACAGGCAAGCAAGTCGATTCCGGGGCCCCGCCGCAAGACGGGGCCTTTTTGTTGATGCGTGCCTGGCTCTCCGTCTTCGGCTCACACAGGGAGAGCAGGATGGAAGAGCTATCGCAAGTGCTGGAGGGCCGTGGCGCGCGCCACGGCGTCGCGTCAGGCAAGCTGCACGCGTTGGACGCGCGCGTGGTCGTGTATGTCGAGGTGCCCGCTTGTCGGACGGTCTCGTGGCGTCTTTCGCGCGATGCGGAATTGCGCATTGGAGACGCATGCGTCTGGCTTACGCGTCATCAGGATCCCTACGATTACTGGCTCATGCCCGGCGATGTCGTGCGCCTCACGCGCGGCGAGCGCGTGTGGCTTTCGTCGGAGACGGAGCGGGCGGTCGAGGTTTCGCTGACGTCATACCGGGCGGCGCCCCGAAACTCCGCATGGGCGCGGCTCGTTGCGCGATTCATGCCGCGTGAGGTCAACGCGTTGTAGGCCTGCGCGGCCGTTCAGGGCGCAACGCAACGAAAGCTCGCGGCAAGATTGACGCTGCCCTTGCCGACATAACGCGGATACCCGGGATACCGGCACATCGGACGCGTGCGCCCGTTGGTAGCGGGCGCGATGTCGCTGCCGACGAGCGTTTCGGGCGCGACGCCGTGCGTTACCCATTCGTCGAGCGCGCCCAGTTCGTCCCATGCGGGAATGAACACGCCATTGCCGTGCTGGAAGCCGGGCACCATGTAGAGCCGCATGAACGCATTGACGGTGTCCTGCCCATAACGGTCGATGAGATCGCGATAAAACGCGATGGTCTGGTTGGGGCTGATGACCTCGTCTGCCAGGCCGTGCATCGCGATGAGCTTGCCGCCGCGCGCGATGAACGCGGAGAAGTCCGGGTTCATCGCGCCGACCGTGTAAGCAAGCGTGCGCAGCCGTTGCCTGAAGCGGCCGGGGTTGTCGAGGTCGAACGAGAGCGCGCTGAAACCGGCGTCGCGCGTGACGAAGTGGCGGATGTAGGCGTCGCCCTGAGCGAACAGATAGCCGTTGGCCGCGAACGTCGGCGGATTGACGAGCGTCGGGGAATCGCCGAGGCCGAGCGCGCCTGACAGATCGACGCCCTGGAACACGTTGTAGCCGGGATAATCCTCGATGCCGTAGGCGAGCGGATAAGGCGTCGAAAGGCCGTCGCGCAGTAGCTGGAGCGTGTCGAGCTGGCTATCGGAGAGGCAACTGTCGCGCAGCGAGGGACGCTGCCCGTTCGCGCAACGCAACGACGCGATGATCTGCGGCTCGAGTTTCCGGCACGCCTCCACATTGCCGACGATGCCATCGGCGAGCCCGTCCAGCCGGTCGCATTCATGCACGACGGTCTCGAACACGCGCCGCTGCTGCGCGAGCCCGACGAAGCCGCCCGGCTTCGCATACGACGCCTGCCCTACTTTCACGCCCATCAGGCGCACGCCGGAGAAGTTGATGGCCGGCGCATTCGCGATCACGCCGTCGTAATCGTTCGGAAAACGCTCGATCACGGTGAAGCCTTCACGCCCGCCGGTCGAGCCGCCCGCAAAGTAAATCTTGTCCGGCATGCGCCCATAGCCCATTTCGATGAGCGCGAGCGCGACATCGCGCGTTTTCTTCAGATGCCCGAAACCGAAGTTGACGATGGCTTCGTCGTTCACCGCGAAGTCCGCGCGGCCCGAGTTGCCGACGTGCCCAGAATCCGAGCCGAAGGTCGCATAGCCGCGCGCGAGCGGCGTCGAGTCGGGCGCGAACGGCATCGGCTCGGTGCCGGAAACGAGCACGCCGTTGTAGCCGCCGCCGCCCATCTGCAGCGCGCGCCCATTCCAGCGGCCCGGCAAGTTGACTTCGAAGCGGATATCCGGCGTCGTGTCCTGAAGCGCGCGAATGAGTCCCGTGATGCGGCAGTACTCGCCGTTGCGGTTGCCCGGCGCGGTGGCCTTGACGACGGACGCCGTGACGATCACCGCGCCGCGCGTCGGCAAACCGATGATCGACGCCGGCACCGGCTTGCCGTCGAGATCTTCGCAATGCTTCGTCACGTAGGCGGCCGCGTGGGCGCGCGCAAGCGGCAGCAGCGCGAGTGCGGCGACGAGAAGCGCGCGGCATGACCGGCGCCGGACCAGCGCGAATAGAAAACGGCGAAAGGCGGACACGAGTTGGAGTGGATACTTCAATGGCCGCTCAATATATAAGAAGCGATCTGCGATAGCCATTCGGAACCGCCGCACGGCGTTGCAGCGGCACAACCGGCGCTAAGCATGGCGCGTGCCCTACTCGCCATCCCACTCGCCGCGCAGGTCGCTGTCCTGCAGAAGCTGAAGCAGCGTCTCGGCGGGCCGGCTCAGATGCTTGGCGCCGAACGCGATGAATTCGACCTCGGGCAGTGCCGGCAACTCCGCGCGATTCACCGGCGGCGCGAGCCCGCGCCCCGCCAGGAAATGCGAGCGCACCGTAAGCCCCAGCCCGCCGCGCGCCGCCGCGATGCAGCCCGCGTGGCTGCTGCTCGTGCAAACCATTTGCCAGCGCGCGCCGGTCATTGCGAGCGAATCGAGCACGACCGCGCGCGTGACGCTCGGCTCCGCGACGAGGATGAGCGGCAGCGGCAGCGCGGTATCGACGATCGTCCCCGGCTTCGCCAGCCACTCCAGCCGTCCGCTGAAGAGCCGCGTGCCACGTGCATCGCCCAGGCGGCGCTTGCCGACCGCCAGATCCAGTTCGCCCGCATCCAGCAATTGATAGAGCCGTCCCGTCATGCCGATGGTGATCTCCAGTTCGACATCCGGATGGGTGTCGCGAAACGCGGCGAGCACGCTCGGCAGCGGGCCGAGCGCGAGATCGTCCGACGATCCGAGCCGCACGCGCCCGCGCAGCCGGGGCGAACTGAACTGCGATTCGGCGTGGGTCATCGCTTCGAGGATTACGCGGGCATGGACGAGCATGGCCTCGCCGTCGGCCGTGAGCGCGAGCGAATGCGTGTCGCGCACGAGCAGGCGCCGGCCCACGCTCTCTTCCAGGCGTCGAATATGCTCGGACACGCTCGATTGCCGCAGCCCGAGCTGACGGCCCGCCTCGGTAAAACTATGCGACGCGGCCACGGTCGCGAACGTGTTCAGCCAGACTGGATTAAGCATGCGGCATTGTTATCGGACTTTCCGATCGCAGTCAATGCGGTTAGCGGTCTTCCCGATAACGCTGCTTGTCACTAAGATTTCATTTACGCGCGAAAAACCGGTTTCTGCGCACCCCGACCTCTTCCCATGACCCGACAGTCTTCGCACACGGCACTTCTCTGGATCGTAGCCGTGGGCTTTTTCATGCAGGCGCTCGATACGACCATCGTCAATACGGCGCTGCCTTCCATCGCGCGGGACCTGCACGCCGCGCCGCTCGGGATGCAGTCCATCGTCGTCGCCTACACGCTCACGATGGCGCTTCTCACGCCGGCCTCAGGCTGGCTCGCCGACCGCTACGGCACGCGGCTCGTTTATCTGGTGTCGATCAGTCTCTTCGTCGTCGGGTCGCTCGCTTGCGCCGGCGCGCACTCGCTCAACCAGCTCGTGTTCGCGCGCGTGCTGCAAGGCATCGGCGGTTCAATGCTCCTGCCCATCGGCCGCCTCGCCATCTTGCGTGCCGTCAGCGGCGAAGCCTACGTCTCCGCGCTCGCGATGATTTCCGTCGCCGGACAAGTCGGCCCGATTCTCGGCCCGACGCTCGGCGGCTGGTTCGTCCAGTCCTTCACGTGGCACTGGATCTTCCTGATCAATGTGCCGATCGGCGCGGCCGGTCTGTATGCGGTGCAGCGCTTTCTCCCCAACGACACGCTGCACGATGCGCCGCCTTTCGATTTCATCGGCTGCGGATTGCTGTCGCTTTGCATGGTGGCGTTCTCGCTCGCACTCGATAGCCCGGTTCAGACGCATCGCGGCGCGGTGTCCGCTGCGCTCTTTGCGCTCGCCGCCGTCTCCGCGTTCGCCTATATCCCGTATGCGCGCGCTCGCCGCAATCCGCTCTTTCAGCTCGCGCTGTTCCGCGAGCGCAATTTCAGCGTGGGACTCGTCGGGAATCTGCTGTGCCGCATCGGGTCGAGCGCCGTGCCGTTCCTGCTGCCGCTTCTGATGCAGCTCGAACTTGGCTACAGCCCGCTCCATTCCGGCCTCATGATGCTGCCCATCGCGATAGCGGGCACGCTTTCGAAGCGCTGGATCGCGCGGCTCGTCAGGCGCTATGGCTACGACACGTTTCTGCTCGTGAACACGGCGCTCGTGGGCGCGTCGATTGTCGCGTTCGCGGCGTTCTCGCGCTCGCTGCCGCTGCCCGTCGAGATCGCGATCCTCGCCCTTTTCGGCGCGTGCAATTCGATGCAGTTCGCCGCGATGAACAGCGTCACGCTCAAAGGCTTGTCGATCAAGGATGCGGGCAGCGGCAACAGCCTGTTCTCGATGGTGCAGATGCTCGCAATCGGCCTCGGCGTGTCGATCGGCGGTTCGCTCGTGCAGGTCTTCGAAGGACAGTTCGGCTCGGCATCGACCGGCTTCAGGCTGAGCTTTGTCTGCATGGGCGTGGTGACGCTGCTGTCGGGCGTGGTGTTCCGCCGGCTGGACGCGGAGCCGCGCGCGCCCGCGCAGGCATCGGCGGCGCGCTGAACCGTACTTCGGCGCGCGCCCGGCATCCGGACTATGCTGCGCGTTGCCGCAGCCCTTCCCATTCTTCCTGGAGCGCAACCGTGCAATACCGCAAATTCGGCAGCACCGGACTTACCGTTTCCCGTCTCACCCTCGGCACGATGACCTTCGGCCTTCAGACGGACGAGGACGTGTCGCGCAGCATCATGGACCGCGCGAGCGATGCGGGCGTCAACTTTATCGATACCGCCGACGTCTATCCGCTCGGCGGTACGCACGATATTGCCGGGCGCACCGAGGAGATCGTCGGGCGATGGCTCGCGGGCAGGCGCGACCGCTTCATTCTCGCGACGAAGGCCGTCGGCGTGATGGGGCCGCTCGACTGGAACAAGGGCGCGTCGCGCAAGCATCTGCTCGACGCCATCGACGCTTCGCTCAAGCGCCTGAACACCGATTACGTCGATCTGTACCAGTTGCATATGGACGACCGCGATACGCCGCTCGACGAGACGCTCGAAGCGCTCGATGTCATCGTGCGGCAAGGCAAGGCGCGGTATATCGGCGTGTCGAATTTTCTGGCCTACCGGCTCGCGCGAGCGCTCGGCCGGGCGGACGTCTTGCGCACCGCGCGCTTCGTTTCCGTGCAGCCGCGCTATAACCTGCTCTTCAGGCAGATCGAGCGGGAATTGCTGCCGCTCGCGACCGAGGAAGCGCTCGCGGTCATTCCGTACAACCCGCTCGCGGGCGGCCTGCTGACGGGCAAGCATCGCCACGACGCAGCGCCGTCGGAAGGACGCTTCACGGCGGCCGTCGGCAAGGCAGGCGAGATGTATCAGGAGCGCTACTGGCACGAGCGCGAGTTCCAGACCATCGAGAAGCTGAAGGCGCTCGTCGCGCCGACCGGACGCTCGCTTGCGAATACGTCGCTCGCGTGGGTGCTGGAGAACCCCGCGGTGACTTCGGCGATCATCGGTGCGAGCCGTCCCGATCAGCTCGACGACCACGCTTGCCGCCGTCGATCAGCCGCTCGATGCCGAGATCAAGACGAAGCTCGACGACCTGACGGCGGAATATCGCTGGGGCGACGCGCAGCGTTGAAGCCGTTCATCGTGCGCGCCGCGCCCGATAGAAGCCTTCGAGCGAATAGAGCGCCAGCGCGGCCCAGATCGCGCCGTAGCCGATCAGCTGATCGTGCCCGAACGCCTCGCGATAGATCACCACGCCGATCAGCAATTGCAGCGTCGGCGTGATGTACTGGATGAGTCCGAGCATCGAGAGCGGAATGCGCCGCGCGCCCGCCGCGAACAGCAGGAGCGGCACGGCGGTTACCGGGCCGGCCGCGGCGAGCAGCAGCTTTATACCGACCGATGCATCTCCGAACCCGCTTGCCCCATGCGAGCCGATCACAAAGAGATAAAGCAGCGCGACGGGGCAAAGCAGAAGCGTTTCGAGCGTGAGCCCTTCGAGGGCGCCGAGCGAAGCGGTCTTGCGCAGCAGGCCATACGCGCCGAACGTCAAGGCGAGCGCGAAGCTGATCCACGGCGGCGCGCCGTTCACCCACGTCAGCCAGGCGACGCCGAGCGCCGCGACGATGACCGCCATCCACTGCACCGGACGCAGGCGCTCGTGCAGGAACGCCATGCCGAACAGCACGTTGACGAGCGGATTGATGAAGTAGCCGAGACTGGCTTCGACGATCCGCCCGTCGTTCACCGCCCAGATGTAGATGCCCCAGTTCGCCGAAAGCAGCACCGCGCTCGCGGCAAAACGGGCGAGCAGGCGTCTATTCCGCAGCACCGGCCCGAGCCATTGCCATTGACGCCGCGCGCTCAGCACGATGAGCAAGAAGGCCATCGACCACGCCATGCGGTGCGCGAGCATTTCGAGCGCGCCGATCGAATGCAGAGCCTTGAAGTAGATCGGGAAAAGGCCCCAGATGGCAAAGGCCGCGAATGCGTAGACGACGCCTGGATTCATGATTCGGTGCTTGACGCGTAAAGCAGACGTAAGCGCTTCGGACCCGACCGGAAGCCATCTGCAAGAAATGAATGCCGGATTTTAGTCGACGCCGCCGCCTTCGCTACGAATGCCGCGGACACCGGGCGAGATTCATGCTTGAAGGCATGCGCGAAAAGCGCACCGACAGCCCGTGCTAGCATGGCCTGCTAACGACCGTCCGCATGCGTCCAACCTTGCTAATGAACAATAACCAGTCCGTCCATCAGAGCTTCTTCCATTTCCTGCTGTTCGTCGTCACGATTGCGCTTGGCTGGGTGCTGCTGCCGTTCTTCGGCGCGATCTTCTGGGGCGCGATTCTCGCCCTGCTCTTCCAGCCGATGCAGCGCTGGCTCACCGCGCGCTTCAACAAGCGCCGCAATCTCGCTGCGCTGACGACGCTCGCCGCCGCCATCCTCATCGTCATCATTCCGGTTTCGCTCGCCGCCGTCACGCTCGTGCAGGAGGTCGCGCTGGTGTATTCACGGGTCAAGAGCGGCGATCTGAACTTCGGCTTGTATTTTCAGCACGTATTGCACGCGCTGCCCGCTTCTGCCCAGCAGTTGCTCGGACGCTACGGGCTCGACGACATCCCCGGCGTGCAGCGCAAGCTGATGCAAGGCGCATCGCAGATCAGCCAGTTCGCCGCGACGCAGGCGCTCTCCATCGGCCAGAACACGTTCCAGTTCATCGTGAGCTTCGGCGTGATGCTCTACCTCGTGTTCTTTCTGCTGCGTGACGGCGGCGAGGTCGGACGACGCATCCGCCGCGCGATTCCGCTCGACGCCGCGCCCAAGCAACATCTGATCGCGAAGTTCACTACCGTCGTGCGGGCAACCGTGAAGGGCAATATCGCGGTCGCGGCCGTGCAGGGCTTTCTCGGCGGGCTGATTTTCTGGATTCTCGGCATCAACGGCCCGCTGCTCTGGGGCGTGCTGATGGCCTTCCTGTCGCTGCTGCCGGCCGTCGGCGCGGCGCTTGTCTGGGTGCCCGCCGCGCTCTACTTCTTCATGACGGGCGAAATCTGGCGCGGGCTCATTCTGGTGGCGTTTTGCGTCATCGTGATCGGGCTGGTCGACAACGTGTTGCGGCCGATTCTCGTCGGCAAGGACACCAAGATGCCCGACTGGGTGGTGCTTATTTCGACGCTCGGCGGCATGGCGCTTTTCGGCATCAACGGCTTCGTGATCGGGCCGCTCGTTGCCGCGCTTTTCATGGCGAGCTGGGATATTTTTTCGCAGGACGAGGAAGTCAGATAGCGCACGAATAAACGGCTCCCGAAGGAGCCGTCTGTCTATGGAGGCCAAGTAAAGTCAGCGCGAATTCGGCGCCGCGTACCGGCAGTCGAAGCGCTTTCTCACCGTGCCGTTTTCATCGACGCTTTCCAGATACACGTCGAACTGCCACAAGCGCGCCATGTGCTTGAGCACTTCGTCGCTGTCGTTCGACAGATGGCGGTTGTCCGTCATGAAGTGACGCAGCGTGAGACTGCGGTCGCCGCGCGTGTTCACCGAATACACCTGAATGTTCGGCTCGCGATGATGAATGTCGTACTGCCGCGACAACGCCTGACGCACGTAGCGATAGCCGCTTCCATCGTGAATGGCCGAGACTTCCAGCGCATCGCGCATGTCGTCGTCGAGAATCGAAAACAGGCGCATCTCGCGAATGAGATGCGGCGACAGATACTGCGCGATAAAGCTCTCGTCCTTGAAGTTGCGCATGGCGTAATGCAGCGATTCGAGCCAGTCGCTGCCCGCGAGATCCGGGAACCACTCGCGATCTTCGTCCGTCGGATTTTCGCAGATGCGGCGGATGTCGCTCATCATCGAAAAGCCGAGTGCATACGGGTTGATGCCGCTGTAATAAGGCTTGGTCACCGGCGGCTGATAGACGACATTGCTATGCGAATGCAGGAACTCCATCATGAAGCCGTCTTCGAGCCGGCCTTCGTTGTAGAGCGTGTTGAGCAGCGTGTAATGCCAGAACGTGGCCCAGCCTTCGTTCATGACCTGCGTCTGCCGCTGCGGATAAAAATATTGCCCTACCTTGCGCACGATGCGAATGACTTCACGTTCCCACGGTTCGAGCAGCGGCGCGTTTTTTTCCGCGAAATACAGCAGGTTTTCTTGCGGCTCCGGCGGATAGCGGCTTTCTGTTTCCTCAGCCGAGGGCGCCTTCCGGTTCGGCAGCGTGCGCCACAGTTCATTCACCTGCGATTGCAGGTACGCCTCGCGCTCGCGCCGCATGGCGGCTTCCTTCGCCAGCGATAGCTTCTGCGGACGCTTGTAACGGTCCACGCCGTAGTTCATCAGCGCGTGACACGAGTCGAGCAGTTCCTCGACGCGGTCCAGCCCATGACGCTCCTCGCATTCCGCGATGTAATTCTTCGCGTACACGAGATAGTCGATGATTGCGTGCGCGTCCGTCCACAGCCGGAAGAGATAGTTGCCCTTGAAAAACGAGTTGTGCCCGTAAGCGGCATGCGCGATGACGAGCGCCTGCATCGTCATCGTGTTCTCTTCCATCAGGTACGCGATGCACGGATTGGAGTTGATGACG
>Ga0308173_10000873_pt1 | contig 14061 bp, 13 predicted proteins | sample PhyPR1_FD_203716 | JGI IMG/M metagenome (GOLD analysis project Ga0308173, IMG submission 203716) | Soil microbial communities from UC Gill Tract Community Farm, Albany, California, United States - DLSLS.P.R1 | ecosystem: Environmental > Terrestrial > Soil > Agricultural land | place: USA...
CGGCATCAGGCTGCTGGACATCATCGGCGAGGACAACGTCATGCTGGAGTGCGACTACCCGCACTCCGACTCGACCTGGCCGGACACCATCGAGATGGCCAACAAGTGGCTGGGCCACCTGTCCGAGGAGGTCCAGCAGAAGATCACGGTCGGGAACGCCTGCCGGGTCTACAACTTCACTCCGGCAGAGATCTGATCGCCCGCTCGGGGCAGTTCGCCACTGCCCCGAGCGCCTTCTCCTCCAGCTCGGCCGGCACGGTGGCCACCAGGACCACGCCGTGCCCCTGGTCATCGAGGTCGAACACCTCGGGGGCGAGATCCCAGCAGCGGGCGTGCCCCTGGCAGAGGTCGGGATCCACGGTGACCTTCATCGCTGACTCTCCTTGGTGCGAACCCTGTTGTTGACGGTGTCGCGGATCAGAAGGTGGCCGACAGCGCCCATGGGCCGTCGGGGAACGGGCGGCCGAGCAGTTCGGTGCTGTAGGCGATCCGTCCGGTCGTGGTGCCGTTGCACAGCAGCAGCGCGGCCTCGGCCATCGTCTCGACGTTCTCGACCGGCGCGTTGTCCGGGGTGTGCGGCGACACGACGCCGACCCCCGGGGTCATCACCAGCCCGGACGTGCCCAGCGCGTTGACGACCACCCCCGCGTCGTGCAGTTCGGCGGCCAGGCCCGTCGTCAGCCGGTCCAGTGCGGCCTTGCACATCCCGTACGGCACGCAGCCGTCGCTCGCCCAGTCCGGGTAGGGCGGGCCCAGCGGATGGCGGGCCTGCTTGGAGGTGATGTTGAGGATCCAGCCGCGCCCGCGTTCGACCATGCCGGGGGCCGCGAGCTGGCAGAGCCGAAAGGGTGTGTGCACCATCATCTGCACCATCAGCGCGTACCGGCGGCCCGGGACGTCGAGTGCCGGGCCGTAGAAGTTGACCCCGGCGTTGTTGACCAGCGTGTCCACCGGCCCGAGAAGCTCCTCGACCCTGGGCAGGATCGTCTCGACGTCCTCGGGGACGGTGAGGTCGGCGGTGACCGCCTCGGCCCGGCCGCCGTCCGCCCGAATACGTTCGACCACCTCGTCCAGCGAGCCCGGCAGCCGCGAGGTGCCCGGCGCGGCGGTCCTGGCGACCAGTGCCACCGCGGCGCCCTCGACGGCGAACCGCTCGGCGATGTGCTGCCCGATGCCACGACTGGCCCCGGTCACCACCGCCACCCTGCCCTTCATCGAACCCACTCGATCACTCTAGCAAAGTGAACGCCCACTTTCTAAGCTGGTGACGAGTGAATGCCCACTCTCTTGGTGATGTCGGGAGGCCCCGCAATGCATGACATCGTGATCCGGCACGGTGAGGTCGTCGATGGGACCGGCGCGGGTCCAGTACGGGCGGACGTCGCCATCGACGGGGACCGCGTCACCGAGATCGGCCCGGTGACCGGGAAGGGCCGCCGTGAGCTCGACGCGACCGGGCGCTACGTGACCCCCGGATTCATCGACGTGCACACCCATCTCGACGCGCAGCTCTTCTGGGATCCGGCCGCCACCCCGTCCTGCCACCACGGTGTGACCACCGTCGTCATGGGCAACTGCGGGGTCACCTTCGCCCCCGTACGGCCCGGGCAGGAGCAGTATCTCGCCGCGATGATGGAGTCGGTCGAGGACATCCCGGCCGACACGATCATGGAAGGACTCGACTGGGGCTGGGAGACCTACGGCGAGTACCTCAAGGCGCTGGGCGGCCGGGAGTTCGGGGTCAACGCGGGCGGGCTGGTCGGGCACAGCGCGGTGCGCTACTACGTCATGGGGGAGCGCGCGCTGGACGAGTCGCCCGCCACGCCCGACGACATCGCGGCGATGGCGGCGCTCGTGGGCGAGGCGCTGGACGGCGGTGCGCTCGGCTTCTCGACGTCCCGCACGTTCATGCACACGGTGCCCGACGGGCGGCCGGTGCCCGGCACGTTCGCCGGCCCCGCCGAACTGGCGGCCATCGCCCAGGTCATGGCCGCCAAGGGCCGGGGCACCTTCCAGGTCGTACCGCGGATCGGTGAGCGGGACGGGGCGGAGCGGCGCAACTCGACCGCCGAGATGGGGTGGATGGAGGAGGTGAGCCGGGCGTCCGGCAGGCCGCTGGCGTTCTCCATCATGCAGAGCGACCGGCGTCCCGGGCTCTGGTCGTGGGTGATGGACGAGGTGGCCGCCGCCCGCGGCCGCGGTGCCGACGTGCGGCCGATGACGGCGGTACGGGGGAGCGCGATCCTGTACGGGCTGGTCAGCCGGACCCCGTACGACACGCTGCCGGAGTGGGCCGAGGTGATGGCGCTGCCCTTCGGCGACCGGCTCGCGGCCCTGGACTCGGCCCGCGACCGGCTGGTGGCCGCCGCCGAGCGGCCCACCGAGCTGTCCGGTCCGCTCGCGCCCAAGGATCCCTCGAAGCTCTACCTGCTGCCGCCCGGCTCCGCGGACTACGACGTGCGCCCGGACAACAGCCTCGCCGCCGAGGCCGCCCGCCGCTCGACGAGCCCCTCCGGCGCCTTCCTCGACTACTCGCGGGAGACCGGAGGCCGCGGGCTGCTCTACTACCCGGTCCTGAACCAGGACCTCGGCGCGGTGGCCCAGATGATCGTCAATCCGGACGTGGTGCTGGGAGTGGCCGATGCCGGGGCGCATGTCGCGTTGACGATGGACGCGGGCAACACGACGTACCTGCTCAAGCACTGGGTGCGCGACGAACGGCTGCTCGACCTGGGCCAGGCCGTTCGCAAGATCACCTACGAGGGGGCGGATCTGTTCGGCCTGGCCGATCGAGGCGTCCTCGCACCAGGGGCCTACGCGGACGTCAACGTGCTGGATCTGGACGGCCTCTTCCTGCAGACGCCCGAGCTGGTGGCCGACTTCCCGCTGGGCGCGCAGCGGTTCGTGCAGCGCGCCCGGGGCTACGACTACACGCTGGTCAACGGCCGGGTGCTGGTCGACCATGACGAGCTGACCGACGAGCGCCCCGGCCGGCTGGTCACATGACCTCGGCCGCCCACTCGTGCAGGATCGGGGCGAGCAACGGCCAGCGGACGAACAGGCCGGCCGCCTCCCCGGCGTCGCGGGCCGCCTGACGTTCGCGCCACTCGGTGTCGCCCCAGGGCGGTTCGACCAGCTTGGCGCGCGGCAGCAGCCGGGCCACCTCCTCGGAGGTCTCGCGCCGGTGATGGATGTCGCTCGCCCCGCTGCGGAAGACCAGCGCCGGAACATCGAGCGTGCGGGCGTCGGCGTCCGGCAACCCGGGCACCAGTTCGTCACCGCACGGGCAGTACGCCAGGAGCCAGCGTTCCATCGTCGCCCGGAACTCCTGCGGATCGGCCGCCAGGAACCGCTCCCGGTTGCCCGGATTGCGGCGCAGCACCTCGGCCCACTGCGGGAGTTCGACGACGGCCTCCATGCCGCCCTCCCAGGCGGCCCGGAACGACTCGCCGCAGTAGTAGTTGCCGATCGACACCAGGCCGTAGACGCCGCCGCTGATCCACCACATCGCGACCCCGGCGGCGACGTCGCGGTGCCGGCCTGCGGTCAGCAGGGAGATCCGCGACCCGCCGGAGCCGCCTGCGATCACGGCCGGGGTCATGTCGAGCCGCCGGAGCAACTCGGCCAGCGTGTCGGCCTGCATCGCCGACTCCGAGGAGCCGTCGAAGCACACGTCGGACTCGCCGGTGTTGGGGCGGTCCCAGATCAGCACCCGGTTGCCCCGCTCGGCCAGCGTCCGGGCGAGTTCGCGGATTCCCGGAGTGTTCCTGCTGTCTCGCCCACCGGGTGTGATGACCCAGGGCCTGCCGTCGCCGATCACCTCGTAGCCGACCCGCAGGCCGTTCACCCTTGCTGTCGCCATGGGGCGACGTTACTATGACGAAGTCCTGTAAGGGAACGCTCACTTACTAAGGCGGATGCCCGTTGGAAGCCTTGATCGTCGCAGGGGCCAGGACCGCCATCGGCACCGCCTTCCGCGGGTCGCTGGCCGATACCGACGCCCTCGAACTGGCCCGGCGGTCGGTCGAGGAGGCCGTTCGGCGGTCTGGGATCCCTCCCGAGCTCGTGGACGACGTCATCCTGGGCGAGTCGCTCTACGGTGGCGGGGCGATCGGCCGGCACGCGGCGATCGAGGCCGGTCTGGTGAACGCCCCGGGCCTGGCGCACAACCGGCATTGTGCGTCCGGGCTCGCCGCCGTGCAGAGCGCCGCGGCCTCGGTCATCGCGGGCATGGACCGGGTGGTCGTGGCCGGCGGCGTCCAGTCGAGTTCGACCATGCCGCTGACGAACAGGCGGATCCCGCTGACCGACGACTGGGAGGAGGACTGGCTGTCCCCGAGCCATCCGGAGACCCGCGACGCGCCGATCCGCGACATGACGGTCACCGTCGGCTGGAACACCGCGGTGAAGGCCGGGATCAGCCGTGCGGACATGGACGCCTGGGCCTACCGCTCGCACCAGCGGGCCGTCGCCGGGATCGACGCGGGCAGCTTTACCGACGAGATCTTCCCCATCGAGGTCACCCGCCGCGACGGCACGACCTTCGGCTTCGAGGTCGACGAGCATCCGCGGCGCACCTCGACGCTGGAGAAGCTCGCCTCGCTCAAGCCGCTGCATCCCGAGATCAAGGACTTCAGCATCACCGCGGGCAACTCGGCGGGCGTCAACGACGGAGCCGCCGCGCTGGTCGTCACGGACCGGCAGACCGCGCAGGATCGCGGCCTGGAGCCGCTGGCGATCGTCCGGGCCTGGGCCTCGGTCGGCGTACCCCCGGCCGAGACCGGGCTAGCACCGATCATCGCGATACCCAAGGCGCTGGACCGGGCCGGGCTGTCGGTCGACGACGTCGATCTCTGGGAGATCAACGAGGCGTTCGCCTCGGTCGCCGTGGCCGCCACCCGGGCACTGGGCCTGGACGAGGACCGGGTCAACGTCCTGGGCAGCGGCTGCAGCCTGGGCCACCCGGTCGCGATGACCGGGGCCCGGATGCTGCTGACGCTGACGTACGAGCTGCGCCGCCGCGGTGGCGGCGTCGGCGTGGCCGCGATGTGCGCCGGCGGCGGCATGGGCAGCGCCGTCGTCCTGCGGGTGCCCTAGCTCCGCTTCTTGGCGGTGCGCCGTTGGGCCGGCTGGAGTTCGGGGAAGAAGCCCTTGACGGTGCCCTCCGCTATCACCGGCAGTGCGCGCTCGCGGTCGAAGCCGGTCTTGTGGTGGCTCTCCATCGCCATCACCAGCGCCATGCCCATGACCGCCCGCGCGGAGATCTCCGGCGACTCGAACGGGAAGCCGTAGCGGTCCTCGACCTCGCGCCAGGCCTCGGCGAGCCGGTCCATGGCCCCGGCGAAGTTCTCGGTGTAGAACTTGCGGGCCACCTGCGGGTCGCCGAACAGCACCAGGCCCAGCAGCGGAAGGATCTCCTCGAGCGTGGAGATGAGCTGCTGGTAGAGCCCGGTCATCGTGGTGAGCTGGCGCTCCGGCGTCAGCGGTTCATCCCGGTCCACCGCGGCGGTCGCGGCCACGAGGTCGTCCACCGCCTGCTTCAGCGGCTCCACCACGGCCTCGAAGAAGAGCTGGTCCTTGCTCTCGAAGTGCCGGTAGATGATGCCTTCGCTGATGCCGCTGTGCTCCGCGATCACCCGGATCGAGGTGCCGCTCATGTCGCCGGTCTCGATGAACGCGCGCCGGGCGGCGGCCAGGATCGAGCTCTTGCGGGCCGCGGCGGTCAGCCGGCGGCGCTTGCGTGGAGCCTCCTCGGTCTGCTCGGTCGTCGGAGTGGTCACAGCGCCGGCCCGCCCTGACGCCCTTGCAGAGTGAGTGTTCGCATACCTCCATGGTAGCGGCTGACCACCCGGCCAGTGCGGAGCTTGTAAGCCTCCGGCATTCGTGTCACAGTGCTGCCGTGAAAGTAAACGTTCACTCATGAGCCGCGCCGGCAGAGGGGAACCGCTCGTGACAACGGTCCAAGGTCAGGACGTGTACTACGACCCGTACGACGTCGCCATCGACGCCGACCCCTATCCCGTGTTCCGCCGTCTGCGTGAGGAAGCGCCGCTCTACTACAACGAGCCGCACGGCTTCTACGCCCTGAGCCGCGCCGACGACGTGGAGCAGGGCCTGGGCGAGCCGGCCACGTTCATCTCGGGGCGGGGCGCGATCCTGGAGCTCATCAAGGCGGGCATCGAGTTCCCGCCGGGCGTCCTGATCTTCGAGGACCCGCCGATGCACACGACGCATCGGCGCCTGCTGTCCGGGGTCTTCACCCCGCGCAAGGTGACCGCGCTGGAGCCGAAGATCCGCGACTTCACCGTGCGCTGCCTGGACGCGCTGGCCGGCTCGGAGGGGTTCGACATGATCGCCGACCTGGGCGCGCAGGTGCCGATGCGCACGATCGGCATGCTGCTGGGCATCCCGGAGGCCGACCAGGTCGCGATCCGGGACCGGGTGGACGAGAACCTGCGGACCGAGGCCGGGAAGCCGATGGAGTTCTCGCTCGACCAGCTCAGCGGCGAGGTGTTCGCCGAGTACATCGACTGGCGGGCCGAGCATCCCTCCGACGACCTCATGACCGAGCTGCTCCACACGGAGTTCGAGGACGAGCACGGGGTACGGCGGCGGCTGACCCGCGACGAGATCCTGCTTTACGTCACCGTCGTCGCGGGCGCGGGCAACGAGACCACCAACCGGCTCATCGGCTGGACCGGCAAGGTGCTGGCCGACCATCCGGAGCAGCGCGCGGAGCTGGTCGCCGATCCGACGCTGATTCCCGGGGCCATCGAGGAACTGCTGCGCTACGAGCCGCCCGCCCAGCACATGGCGCGCTATGTCGCCCGCGACGTGGAGCTCCACGGCCGCACCGTGCCGGAGGGGAGCGTCATGCTCTTCCTGATCGCCTCGGCCAACCGCGACGACCGGCGGTTCCCGGACGGCGACCGCTTCGACATCCACCGCGAGCCCGGTCAGCTGCTCACCTTCGGGCGGGGCCTGCACTTCTGCCTGGGCGCCGCCCTGGCCCGGCTGGAAGGGCGGATCGTCCTGGAGGAACTGCTCAAGCGCTTTCCGTCCTGGGAGGTCGACATGTCGCGGGCCGCGCTCTCCCCGACCTCCACGGTCCGCGGCTGGGACTCACTCCCGGTCGTCGTCCGGTAGCGGCTCGGCCCGATCCAGCCAGCGCTGGACGAGGGCGAGCGTCTCCGCATGGCCCTCGGTGAATCCCAGGGCCTGCTCCATCGAGATGACCTGTGAGATCCCGGTCAGCACGACCAGGACGGCCGTAGGTTCGATCTCGTCGTCCTTCACGCTCCCGGCGATGGCCTGGAGCTGAAGGGCGCGGAATCGCGCGGCGTACGCGGCGAGTTCGCTGCGGATCGACTTACGGTGGTTGGCCAGTGCCGCGAACTCGGTGATCAGCGCCATGCCGGGTCGCCGGCTGCTCTCCCACACCGCGCGCAGCGGACGCGGCGACTCCAGCAGCTCGGACAGGCGCTGCAGCTCCTGCTCGGCGCGTCGGCGGAGCGTGGCGCCGAACAGGTCGTCCAGCGCCTTGAAGTAGTAGAGCACCAGCGCGGGCGCGACCCCGGCCTCCCGCGCCACCCGGCGGATCCCGACGGCGGCGTACCCCTCGGCGAGCATCAGCCGCTCGGTGGTGTCGAGCAGCAGCGTGCGCGTCTCGGACGTCTCGGTGCCCATCCGGCGGGGTGTGGTCATAGCCGCCATTCTGCTCGACACGTCCTTGACGCCCAGGCCAAGCGATGTTAAACACTCGTTCAGCATAAAAAATTTGGCAGTCGCTCAGCATTGGACGGGAGCCGGGCATGTCGGGACTTGCGGTGGCAGCTCGCTATGCGGGTGCCCGGGTGCCCCGGGTGGAGGACGTCCGGCTGCTGACCGGGCAGGGCACGTACGTGGACGACGTGGTGCGGCCCGGGATGCTGCACGCCTGCTTCGTGCGCAGCCCGCTGGCCCGGGCCCGGATCCTGGGCATCGACGCCGCCGAGGCGCTGGCCCTCGAAGGCGTCCACGCGGTCTTCACCGCCGAGGACCTGAACCCCGGCGTGCACGAGGCGTGGTACTCGCTGATCGGCCCCGAGGTCGCGGACACGCCCCGGCCGCCGCTCGCCGAGGGCGAGGCGCGCTTCGCCGGCGACCCGGTGGCGCTGGTGGTGGCCGAGGACCGGTACCTCGCCGAGGATGCCGCCGAGCTGGTGGCGGTCGACTACGAGCCGCTGCCGCCGGTGGTCGACTACGCCACGGCCCGCGAGTCCGCCGAGCTGGTGCACGAGGGCTTCGCCCGCAACGTGGCGGCCGAGTTCGCCGGGCTCCCGTTCGCCGATCTGCAGCAGGTCTTCGACGGGGCGGCCTTCTCGGTACGGGAGACGATCCGCCAGCAGGCGTACGCGCCGGTCCCGATCGAATGCCGGGGCCTCATCGCCGAGTGGTCGGCGGGCGAGCTGACGATCTGGGCGGCGACCCAGGTGCCGCACGAGGTGCGGGCGTTCGGCGCGCGGCTGCTCGGGCTGCCCGAGCACCGGGTCCGGGTGGTGATGCGCGACACCGGCGGCGGCTTCGGGCAGAAGGTCATGCCGATGCGCGAGGACATGTGCATCATGCTGGCCGCGCTGAAGGTGCCCGGCCCGCTGAAGTGGACCGAGGACCGGCGGGAGAACCTGCTGGCCGCCGGGAAGTCGCGGCACGAGCACGGCGACGCCCGGATGGCCTTCGCCCAGGACGGCACGATCCTGGCCGCCGCGATCGACTACGTGCAGGACGTCGGCGCCTACCCGGTGCCCTGGCCCGGGCAGACGGCCGCCGTCGTGGGGATGCTGTTCCCCGGCCCCTACCGGGTCCCGCAGGGGACCTTCGCCTCGGCGGCGGTCTTCTCCAACACCGCGGGCCGTGCGGCCTACCGCGGGCCGTGGCAGTTCGAGTCGATGGCCCGCGAGGTGCTGCTGGACATCGCGGCCCGCCGGATGGGCATGGACCCGGCCGACCTGCGCCGCAAGAACCTGCTGCGTCGCGAGGACCTCCCGTACGTCAATCCGATCGGGATGCCCTACGACAACGTCACGCCGCTGGAGACCTTCGAGCAGGCGTTGAAGATCCTCGACTACGAGGAGTTCCGCCGCGTGCAGGCCGCCGCCCGGGCCGAGGGCCGCTATCTCGGGGTCGGCACCTGCACCTACGTCGAGCCGACCACCGGCTCGCTGGGCTTCCTGAGCACCGAGGGCGCGACGATCCGGATCGAGCCGTCCGGCAAGGTCAACGTGTACGTGTCGGGCGGCTCCACCGGCAACAGCATCGAGACCGCCGCCGTACAGCTCACCGCGGACGCGCTGGGCGTGGACATCGACGACGTCAACACCGTGCAGGGCGACACCGCGCTGACCCCGTTCGGCGGCGGCACCAGCGGCAGCCGGTCGGGCTCCATGGTCGCGGGCGCGGTGGCCGAGACGGCCTCGGTCCTGCGCGACCGGATCGTGGCGATCGCCGCGCACCGGCTGGAGGCAGACCCCGGCGACATCGAGCTGGCGAGCGGCCGGGCCTCGGTCCGCGGGGTTCCGTCCGCCGGGGTGTCGCTGGCCGAGATCGCCGGCCTCGCCTACTTCCAGACCGACGCGCTACCGCCCGGAGTGCCGCCGGGACTGGAGGCCAGCGGGCGCTACAAGGCGCAGAGCATGATGATCTGGGCCAACGCCACGCACCTGTGCACCTGCGAGGTCGATGTCGAGACCGGCGCGGTGAAGCTGCTCCGCTACATCGTCAGCGAGGACTGCGGGCCGATGATCAACCCCTCCGTGGTGGAGGGCCAGATCGCCGGGGGCGCGGTGCAGGGCATCGGCGGGGCGCTGTTCGAGCACCTCGCCTACGACGAGGACGGCAACCCGGTCACCACGACCTTCATGGACTACCTGCTGCCCACGACCACGGACGTGCCGGTCATAGAGTACGGCCACGTCGAGACGCCGGGACCGGGACCGGGCGGCTACAAGGGCGTGGGGGAGGGCGGCGCGATCGGCGCCCCGCCCGCCGTGGTGAACGCCGTCGCCGACGCGCTGGCCCCCCTCGGGGCGGACGTGCTCCGTCTCCCGCTGACCCCCGAGTCGATCCGCGCCCTCGTGGACGGAGCCGGGCGATGAAGCCCGCCGCGTTCGACTACCACGTCCCGGCCGAGGTCGACGAGGCCGTCGACCTGCTCGGCGAGCTGGGCGACGAGGCCAAGGTGCTGGCGGGCGGGCAGAGCCTGGTGCCGATGCTGGCCCTGCGGCTGGCGGTCTTCGACCACCTCGTGGACCTGCGCGGGCTCGCCGGGCTGCGCGGCATCGAGGAGCGCGACGGCAGGCTCTGGATCGGCGCCCGCACGACCCAGGCCGAGATCGGGCGATCGCCGCACGTCGCCGAGGCCGCCCCGCTGCTGACCCGGGCCACGCCGCTCATCGGCCACTTCCAGATCCGCAACCGGGGCACGATCGGCGGATCGCTGGCCCATGCCGACACCGCCGCCGAATACCCGGCGGTGGCGCTGGCCCTGGACGCCGAGATCGAGGCCCGCTCGCCGAGCGGCACCCGGACCATCCCGGCCACCGGCTTCTTCACCGACATCTACACCACCGACCTGGCCCCGGACGAACTACTGACCGGCATCTCCTTCCCGGTACGCGGCGAGCGCTGCGGCCATGCGATCGAGGAGTTCGCCCGCAGGCGCGGCGACTTCGCGGTGGCCGGCACCGCCGTCGCGGTGGAGCTGGACGAGTCGTCCCGAGTGCGGCGCTGCGCGATCGCGGTCCTCGGACTGGGCCCGACGCCGTGCCGGGTCACCCGCGCCGAGGACGAGCTGACCGGTGCGGCCGTCGCCGACATCGAGCCGCAGGAGGTCGGCCGGCTCGCCATGGCCGAACTCGACGCCATCCCCGCCGACCTGCACGGCTCCGCGGGCTACCGCAGACGAATAGGAGTGACCGTGACCGCTCGTGCCTGGCGGCGGGCCGCAGAAGAGGCCGCCCGATGACCGATATCGAGATCCGGATGACCGTCAACGGCAGGCCGCGCCGTGGCCGGGTCCAGCCTCGGCTGACCCTCGCCGACTTCCTCCGCGAACACCTGCGCCTGACCGGCACGCACCTCGGCTGCGAGCACGGCGTCTGCGGAGCCTGCACCATCATGGTCGACGGGGACGCGGTCCGGGCCTGCCTGATGTTCGCCGTGCAGGCCGATGGCGCGGAGATCACCACCATCGAGGGCATCGCCGGCCCGGACGGAGAGCTCTCCCCGGTGCAGGCGGCCTTCCGCGAGCACCACGGCCTGCAGTGCGGATTCTGCACCCCCGGCCTGGTCATCTCGGCCACCGCGTTCCTGCGCGACCACCCCGACGCCACTGACGACCAGATCAGTGAAGCCCTGTCCGGCAACCTGTGCCGCTGCACCGGATACCAGGGAATCCTCAAAGCCGTACGGGCAGCGGCCGAAGGCGGGACATCATGAGCGGTTTGCTGGACGGCAAGGTCGCGGTCATCACCGGAGCGGGCTCCGGGATGGCCAAGGCCTCGACGAAGGTCTTCGTCCGCGAGGGCGCGAAGGTGGTCGCGGGGGACATCAGCGGCGCGGAGGAGAAGACCGCCGCCGAGGTCGGCGAGGGCGTGCTGCCCTTCCACTGCGACGTCACCAAGGAGGACGAGGTGGCGGCGATGTTCGACGCCGCCCTCAACGAGTTCGGCCGGGTGGACGCCGTGCTGAACGTCGCCGGCATCGGCACCGGCGGCCCGCTGGCCGACTTCACGATGGACCAGTACGACTCCGTGCTGGACGTGGACCTGCGTGGCGTCATGCTCGGCATGAAGTACGGCATCCGGGCGATGGTGCAGAGCGGTGGCGGCTCGATCGTCAACTGGTCCTCGATCGGCGGGCTGAACGCCTCGGTCTTCGGCACCAGCATCTACTCCGCGGCCAAGGCGGGCGTCATCGCGGCCACCAAGGCCGCGGCCCTTGAGTACGGGCCGCAGAACATCCGGGCCAACGCCGTGTGCCCCGGGTTCATCCTCACCGAGGTCATGGGCGCGGCCGGCCTCGACAGCTTCCCCGAGATGCTGGAGAAGGCGGCGCTCAAGCGGGCCGGTCAGCCGCACGAGGTCGCGGAGGTGGCCGCCTTCCTGGCCTCCGACAAGGCCTCCTTCCTCAGCGGCGCCATCATCCCGGTGGACGGTGGCTGGAGCATCACGCTCGCCTAGGGGCCTTCCGCGGCGTGACGTCCGGTTACCTTGAACGCATGTTCCGATCTCTCACCGGACGGCCCGAGACCGGCGCTGGTGTGCCACCGGCGCTCAACGCGGTCCGGATCCTGGTCGTCCTCACGGTGGTCGTCTCGGTCCCGTTGGTGGGACCGAGGCCGGGCTCGGCCGCCGGCGCCGTGGTCATCGCCCTGCTGGTGGTGATCGCGGCCAGCGCGGTCAGCTGGCTCCTGGCCAGGGGCGACCAGCGCAGGGTGACCTGGTCGCTCGCCGTGCTCGGCGGCGCCGGCGGGGTGCTCGCCGGACTGGTGCCGCTGAGCCCGGCGGTCGCGGTCGGCTGCGTGGCCACCTCGGCCGCCGCCATCACGCTGGTCACCGAGGTGTCGCTGGGCATCACCGCGGAGACCGTGGCCGCGTTCCTGATCGCGGGGCTGGTCGGCGGGGCCCCGGTCGCCGTGGTGGTCGGCTATCCGCTGACCTACATCGGGCTGTGGGCCTTCGGGCTGACCCGCCACGCCTATCTGCAGCGGGCCACCGAGGCCGAGCGGACCCTCGCCGAGGCCCGGCGGGCGCACGCGGCCGAGACCCAGGCGGCGGCGCTCGCCGAACGGGCCAGGATCGCCAGGGAGATCCACGACGTGCTGGCGCACTCCCTGGCCACCGTCTCGGTCAACCTGGAGGCCGCCGAGGGACTGCTGGGCACGCTGCCCGAAGGGCCGCCCGAGCTGGCCAAGGCGATCGAGTGCATCGAGCGGGCCGGCTCCTACACCCGGTCGGGTCTGGCCGACGCGCGCCGGGCGATCCTGGCGCTGCGCGACGACGCCGGGCCGCTGCCCGAGCAACTGGCCGAGCTGGTCGGGCGATCCGGCGTACCGGTCGACTTCGAGGTGATGGGGGAGCCCAGACCGATCCCCGGCGAGGTCGCGCTGGCCGCGTACCGGACCGTTCAGGAGGCGCTGACCAACGCGCGCAAGCACGCGCCGGGACAGCCGGTGGGCTGCAAGCTGGCGTTCGAGGAGAGCGGTATCGTCGTCGCGATCACCAACCCGCTGCCGCCCGAGGGCGGCCGCGGGCCGCTGGCCGCCACCGGCGCCGGATACGGGCTGACCGGCCTGCGGGAACGTGCCGCCCTTGCCGGGGGCACGCTGACGGCCGGGCCGAGCGACGGGAAGTGGCGAGTATGTCTGACGATTCCGGCGTGACCCGGGTACGGGTGATCGTCGCCGACGACCAGTCGGCGGTACGGGAGGGGCTGGCGCTCCTGCTCGGCACCCTGGCCGGGATCGAGGTGGTGGGGCAGGCGGCCGACGGCGACGAGGCGGTGCGGCTGGTGGCCGCCGAGTCGCCCGACGTGGTGCTGATGGATCTGAACATGCCCGGAACCGGCGGGGTGGGCGCGACCCGGCAGATCAGCGCCGACCATCCGGGCACCCGGGTCGTCGTGCTCACGACCTACGCCGACGATGAGTCGATCATCGGTGCGCTGCAGGCGGGGGCGCTCGGCTACCTGACCAAGGACGCCACCCGGGCCGAGATCGGCCGGGCCGTACTCGCGGCGGCGGCGGGCCAGGCGGTGCTCGATCCCGCGGTGCAGCAGCGGCTGCTGTCGGCCGCCGCCCGGGCCACCCCGGCCGCCGCTCCGAAGGGTGATGACGACCTCACGCCACGCGAGATCGACGTGCTCCGGCTCATCGCGGCCGGACAGTCCAACCGGGAGATCGCGCAGACCCTGTTCGTCAGCGAGGCGACGGTGAAAACGCACATCAATCGCATCTTTGCAAAGACTGGATCGCGGGACCGCTCCCACGCCACAAGGTACGCCTACACTCACGGATACACCGAT
>Ga0308173_10000874_pt1 | contig 14052 bp, 8 predicted proteins | sample PhyPR1_FD_203716 | JGI IMG/M metagenome (GOLD analysis project Ga0308173, IMG submission 203716) | Soil microbial communities from UC Gill Tract Community Farm, Albany, California, United States - DLSLS.P.R1 | ecosystem: Environmental > Terrestrial > Soil > Agricultural land | place: USA...
GTGCGATCCCAGCTCGAGGGTGATGCCGATCGGAGAAATGCGGCTGCCCGACGTACAGCTCGGCTCTGGGGTCGGCTTCAGCCAACGCGGGCAGGTCAGCGGCGTCTTGGTCCCTTGTCCGGCCCCTGAGCGCGCGGCTCTCGACACCTCACGCGGAACGTTTCCGCAGTTCAAAACCTGCATAGGTGGGGCGGGTGGGACTCGAACCCACGGCCGACGGATTATGAGTCCGCTGCTCTAACCGGCTGAGCTACCGCCCCATAGCGGCGTGTCGCGCACATTTGTGCGCGCCGTCTGCCGCAGCATAGCCGCTCATACGATCTCCTGCTTCGTATGGTCGACTTCGCCTGCCCTTGAGGACTCCGCCGTGACCTGCACGGTTCCCGGGCGCGGGGCCGGACATGAAAAAGGACCCCGGAGGGGTCCTCGTTCAGCATGCTCCCCCGACTGGACTCGAACCAGTAACCTGCCGGTTAACAGCCGGCTGCTCTGCCAATTGAGCTACGGAGGACCGAGCTCCCCCGACTGGACTCGAACCAGTAACCTGCCGGTTAACAGCCGGCTGCTCTGCCAATTGAGCTACGGAGGAATGCTTCGTCGCATCGAACGTGGCTACCCGGGTAGCCGCCCCGAAGGGCGCGCGCTCGCTGCGACACATACATTAGCGCAAGCAGGGGGGTGCTTCGCCAATCGGTGTCCCCCGCGACCGGCGCCCGCGCAAGGACCGGGACGCAAGAGCAAGGGAAGGTGGCCGTCATGCGCTATCGGCTGACGTTCGTGGTCGGAGTGGCCGTGGGCTACGTACTGGGCACACGGGCCGGACGCGAGCGTTACGAGCAACTGAGGCAGTCGGCACGGCGAATGGCACAGAACCCCGCCGTCCGCAACACCGCGGAGTCCGCGGCCCAGCAGGGCCGGGAGTTCGCGGGCAAGGCCTACGACGCGGTGAGCGACCGGGTGGGCGACCGCATGCCCGACTCGGTCAGCCGGCGCGTGCAGACGCTGCGCGAGCACAGCTCGGCCGGGTCCGGCCGGGACGACTGGGGCACGAGCAACACCTGACGCCGCGACGCGCGTCCGCGGCCCCGGACATGCCGGGCCCGGGGTGCGTGCGGGGCGGGTGGCCGAGGTCACCCTCCCGCCCGCGCCCCGGGCCCGGCCGCGTCCGGCCCGGGGTCCGGCCGCCCCCGGGCGCCGGGGAGCGGCGCGGCGCGCTCCGCATGTGCGGCACAATTCCGCCATGGGGATAGTCGCCGGGTTGGACAGTTCGCCCGATTTCACTCGCATCGTCGTGTGTGACACGGACACGGGCGCCGTGCTCAGGCAGGGTTACGCGCCACATCCGCTGGAACCGCGCGAGGGTGGCGGCCGCCCCTCCGACGTCGATCCGCAGGCCTGGCTGCTCTCCCTCGGCGACGCGGCGAGCGGCGGTCTCCTCGAAGGCGTGCAGGCGATCGGCGTCTCCGCGCAGGCGGGGGCGGTGGTGCCGCTCGACTCCCAGGGCACGACCGTGCGCCCGGCGCTGGTCGGCGGCGACAAGCGGGCGCAGGTGGCGGCCGCCGATCTGATCGACGCGCTCGGCGGGCGGCAGGCGTGGGCGCAGTCGGTGGGCTGCGTCCCGGGGGCCGCGCAGCCGGTGACGAAGCTGCGCTGGCTGGCCAAGAACGAACCGGAGAACGCGGCGCGCACCGCCGTACTGCTGCAGGCGCACGACTGGCTGGTGTGGCAGTTGCTGGGGCGGCCGGTGCGCAGGACCACGGACCGGGGCGCCGCCTCGGGCACCGGCTACTGGTCGGCGGCGACCGGCGCGTACCGGCCGGACCTGGTGGAAATGGCGCTCGGCCACCACGCGATGCTGCCCGAGGTGCTCGGCCCCTCGGACGCCGCCGGGCGCACCCCGGAGGGGCTGCTGATCTCCGCGGGGACCGGCGAGACGATGGCCGCCGCGTTCGGGCTGGGCATCGGGCTCGGTGACGCGGTGGTGTCGCTGGGCGCCTCCGGCTCGGTGATGGCCGTGCACCCCGAGGCGCTGGTGGACCCGTCGGGCATGATCACCTCACTCGCGGACGCCACCGGGATGCATCTGCCGGTGGTCACCACGACCAACGCCGTACGGGCGCTGCGCGGCGCCGCCGATCTGCTCGGCGTGCCCGATCTGGAGACGCTGTCGGAGCTGGCGACGAAGTCGACGCCCGGCTCGCACGGCCTGGTGCTGCTGCCGTACCTGGAGGGCGAGCGCACGCCGAACCTGCCGCACACCGCGGGCACGCTGGCCGGGCTGCGGCGCGAGTCGATGAAGCCGGAGCACTTGGCGCGGGCGGCGTTCGAGGGGATGCTGTGCGGGCTCGCGGACGCGCTGGACGTGCTGCGCGGGCGCGGCGTCGAGGTGCGCCGGGTGTTCCTGCTCGGGGCGGCCGCGGAACTGCCGGCCGTGCAGGCGGCGGCGCCCTCGCTGTTCGCCGCGCAGGTCGTCGTCCCCCAGCCGGCCGACTACGCGGCGATCGGTTCGGCACGGCAGGCGGCGTGGGCGCTCGGCGCCTCCCAGGGCACCCTGGACCCGCGCACCCCGCCGGTGTGGCAGGGCGCGGCCGCGCAGGTGCTGGAGGCCGGGGAGGACCTGGCGGTGGGTCAGGCGGTGCGGCAGCAGTACGTGTCGGTGCGCGAACAGACCCATCCCGGGGCGTTCCGGGCCTGACGCGGGCGCGGGACCGGGCATGACGCAGGCGCAGGACCGGGCATGACGCAGGCGCGGGGCCGGGCATGACGCAGGCGCAGGGCCGGGCTCCTCGCGGTCAGGTGTCCGGGGCCCGGGACCGGGCCCCGGCCCGCGCTCCCCGAGGGCTCGAACGCGCGGGGCGTGCGCCCCCGGGGCGAACCCGTGCACCTACCCGTGCCGCGATCGGATTAATCGGTTGAGGTAACACGGGTGGAGTGCCGGACGATAGGGGGTGGTGCACCACCGCATCCCCTGCCGTCGACTAACCGAGAGTCCCGCGTGCTCATACGACTCCTCCGGGCCCATCTCAGGCCCTACCGGAAACCCATCGCGCTGCTGGTCCTGCTGCAGCTCCTGCAGACCTCAGCCACCCTCTATCTGCCCACCCTGAACGCGGACATCATCGACAACGGTGTCGTCAAGGGCGACACGGACCACATCCTCACCTTCGGCGCGCTGATGGTCGGCATCTCGCTGGTCCAGGTCGTGTGCAACGTGGGGGCCGTGTACATCGGCGCCCGTACCGCGTCCGCGCTCGGCCGGGATGTGCGGGCCGCGGTCTTCGACCGGGTGCAGTCGTTCTCCGCCCGCGAGCTCGGACAGTTCGGGGCGCCCTCCCTCATCACCCGCACCACCAATGACGTCCAGCAGGTGCAGATGCTGACGCTGATGACGTTCACGCTGGTGGCGTCCGCACCGATCATGTGCGTGGGCGGCATCGTGATGGCGCTCGGCCTGGACGTGCCGCTGTCCGGGGTGCTGGTCGCCGTGGTTCCGGTGCTCGCCATCTGCGTCACCCTGCTGGTACGGCGGCTGCGTCCGCTGTTCCGGGGCATGCAGGTCCGCCTGGACACCGTGAACCGGGTGCTGCGCGAGCAGATCAGCGGCAACCGTGTGATCCGCGCCTTCGTGCGCGACGACTACGAGAAGGACCGGTTCGCCGGCGCCAACGGCGAGCTGACCGAGGTGTCGCTGGGCACCGGACGCATCCTGGCGCTGATGTTCCCCATGGTGATGACCGTGGTGAACCTCTCCTCGATCGCCGTCCTCTGGTTCGGCGCGCACCGCATCGACAGCGGCGGCATGCAGATCGGCGACCTCACCGCGTTCCTCGCCTATCTGATGCAGATCGTCATGTCCGTGATGATGGCCACCTTCATGTTCATGATGATGCCGCGCGCGGAGGTCTGCGCCGAGCGCATCCAGGAGGTGCTGGACACCTCCAGCAGCGTGGTGCCGCCGTCGGCCCCGGTCCTCGAACTGCGCCGGCACGGGCACCTGGAGCTGCGCGGGGCGGGCTTCGCCTACCCGGGCGCCGAGGAGCCGGTGCTGCGCGGCATCGACATGGTCGCCCGGCCGGGCGAGACCACGGCCGTCATCGGGTCCACCGGCAGCGGCAAGTCGACGCTGCTGGGGCTGGTCCCCCGGCTGTTCGACGCCACCGACGGCACGGTCCTCGTCGACGGCGTCGACGTCCGGGAGATCGGCCCGAAGCTGATGGCCAGGACCGTCGGCATGGTGCCGCAGAAGCCGTACCTGTTCGCGGGGACGGTCGCCACCAACCTGCGCTACGGCAACCCGGACGCGACCGACGAGGAGCTGTGGCACGCGCTGGAGGTGGCGCAGGCCAAGGAGTTCGTCACCGCGCTGGAGGGCGGGCTCGACGCGCCGATCGCGCAGGGCGGCACCAATGTGTCGGGCGGTCAGCGCCAGCGCCTGGCCATCGCCCGGACGCTGGTGCAGCGCCCGGAGATCTATCTGTTCGACGACTCCTTCTCCGCGCTCGACTACGCCACCGACGCGGCCCTGCGCGCGGCGCTCGCCCGCGAGACCGCCGAGGCGACCGTGGTGATCGTCGCCCAGCGGGTGTCGACCATCCGCGACGCCGACCGGATCCTGGTCCTGGACGAGGGCCGGGTCGTCGGCGCCGGACGGCACCACGAACTGATGGCGGGCAACGAGACCTACCGGGAGATCGTGCTCTCCCAGCTCACGGAAGCGGAGGCCGCCTGATGGCCGGGCCCATGGGACGGATGGCGGCCGGGCGGGGCGCCCCCGACCAGCGATCGATGGACTTCAAGGGATCCGGCAAGCGGCTCCTCGCGCAGTTCCGTCCGGAGCGGGCGACGCTGCTGGTGATGCTGGCGTGCGGCGTGGCGAGCGTGACCCTGTCGGTGCTCGGGCCGAAGATCCTCGGCAGGGCGACCGACCTGGTGTTCGCCGGCATCGTCGGACGGCAGCTGCCCGCCGGCACCACCAGGGAACAGGTGCTGGAGTCGATGCGCGGGCGCGGCGACGGTGCCGTCGCCGACATGCTCTCCGGCACCCACTTCACCCCGGGCAAGGGCATCGACTTCGGCGCCGTGGGCGACGTCCTGCTGCTCGCGCTGGGCACGTTCCTCGTGGCCGGGCTGCTGATGGCGATGTCCACCCGGCTGTCCAACCGGGCCATCAACCTGACGGTGTCCCGGCTGCGCAGGGACGTGCAGGGGAAGCTGTCGCGGCTGCCGCTGTCGTACTTCGACAAGCGCCAGCGCGGCGAGGTGCTCAGCCGGGCCACCAACGACATCGACAACATAGGGCAGACGCTCCAGCAGTCGATGGGCCAGCTCGTCAACTCGTTGCTGACCATCGTCGGCGTGCTGGTGATGATGTTCTACGTCTCCTGGCTGCTGGCCCTGGTGGCGCTGGTCACCGTGCCGCTGTCGTTCTTCGTCGCGACCCGCGTCGGCAAGCGGTCGCAGCCGCACTTCGTGCAGCAGTGGCGTACGACGGGCAAGCTCAACGCGCACATCGAGGAGATGTACACCGGGCACAACCTGGTGAAGGTGTTCGGGCGGCAGGACGAGTCGGCGGCGGCGTTCGCCGAGCAGAACGACGCGCTGTACGAGGCCGGGTTCAAGGCGCAGTTCAACAGCGGGATCATGCAGCCGCTGATGATGTTCGTGTCGAACCTGAACTATGTGCTGGTCGCCGTCGTCGGCGGGCTGCGGGTCGCCACGGGCTCGCTGTCCATCGGTGACGTGCAGGCGTTCATCCAGTACTCGCGGCAGTTCTCGATGCCGCTGACACAGGTCGCCTCGATGGCCAACCTGGTGCAGTCCGGGGTCGCCTCCGCCGAGCGGGTCTTCGAACTGCTCGACGCCGAGGAGCAGAGCGCGGACGCGGTGCCGGGCGAGAAGCCGGCCGAGCTGCGCGGGCGGGTCGCGCTGGAGCACGTCTCCTTCCGTTACGACCCCGACAAGCCGCTCATCGAGGACCTGTCGCTGGCGGTCGAGCCGGGCCACACGGTCGCCATCGTCGGCCCCACGGGCGCCGGCAAGACCACGCTGGTCAACCTGCTGATGCGGTTCTACGAGGTCACCGGCGGGCGGATCACGCTCGACGGGGTGGACATCGCGCGGATGTCCCGCGAGGAACTGCGCGCGGGCATCGGCATGGTGCTCCAGGACACCTGGCTGTTCGGCGGCACGATCGCGGAGAACATCGCCTACGGGGCGTCCCGCGAGGTGACCCGCGGGGAGATCGAGGAGGCCGCGCGGGCGGCCCACGCGGACCGGTTCGTGCGGACGCTGCCGGACGGGTACGACACGGTGATCGACGACGAGGGTTCCGGGGTGAGCGCGGGCGAGAAGCAGCTCATCACGATCGCGCGGGCGTTCCTGTCGGATCCGGTGATCCTCGTGCTGGACGAGGCGACGAGTTCCGTGGACACGCGGACGGAGGTGCTGATCCAGAAGGCGATGGCGAAGCTGGCGGCGGGGCGGACGTCGTTCGTGATCGCGCACCGGCTGTCCACGATCCGGGACGCGGACACGATCCTGGTGATGGAGGACGGTTCGATCGTGGAGCAGGGGTCCCACGACGTGCTGCTGGCCTCGGGCGGTGCGTACGCCCGTCTGTACCGGGCGCAGTTCGCGCAGGCGGTGGCGGAGGTGGACTGAGGGGTTCCCTGCGGGGGCGTGCGGGGGCGGGTTTTTTTTCTCGCCCCCGCCGCCCCTGCCCTTCCCGTCACTTCAAGGGGCTCCGCCCCGTTTTCGCGCAGTTCCCCGCGCTCCTGATCAGGGGCGCGGGGAACTGCGCAGCTTTTGGGGGTCCGGGGGCGGAGCCCCCGGGGTCGGGACGGGAAAGGGCGGCGGGGGCGAGGAAAAATGCCGGCGGCTTACTCCAGGTAGCCGCGGAGTTGGTCGGCGTAGGCGTGGTCCCTCAGTTTGTTCAGGGTCTTCGACTCGATCTGGCGGATGCGTTCGCGCGTGACGCCGAAGATGCGGCCTATCTCCTCCAGCGTGCGCGGACGCCCGTCCGCCAGCCCGTACCGGAGCTGCACCACCTTCCGCTCCCGCTCGCCGAGCGTCGACAGGACCGCGTCCAGGTGCTGCCGCAGCAGCAGGAACGCCGCCGACTCCACGGGGCTCGCCGCATCGCCGTCCTCGATGAGGTCGCCGAGCGCGACGTCGTCCTCCTCGCCCACCGGCGCGTGCAGCGACACCGGTTCCTGGGCCAGCCGCAGCACCTCGCCCACCCGCTCCGGCGACAGGTCGAGGTGTGCGGCGACCTCCTGCGCCGTCGGCTCGTAGCCGCGCTCCTGCAGCATCCGCCGCTGCACCCGCACGACCCGGTTGATCAGCTCGACGACGTGCACGGGCACGCGGATCGTGCGGGCCTGGTCGGCCAGGGCGCGGGACATCGCCTGGCGGATCCACCAGGTCGCGTACGTCGAGAACTTGTAGCCGCGCGCGTAGTCGAACTTCTCCACCGCGCGGATCAGCCCGAGGTTGCCCTCCTGCACCAGGTCCAGCATGGTCAGCCCGCGCCCGACGTACCGCTTGGCGACGGAGACGACCAGCCGCAGATTGGCCTCGATCAGCCGGCGTTTGGCCATCCGGCCCCTGACGACCAGTTGGTCGAGGTCGAGGGCGAGCCGGCTGTCCAGGTCGGGCGTGGAGCCGAGCTTCTCCTCGGCGAACAGGCCGGCCTCCACCCGGCGGGCGAGTTCGACCTCTTCGGCGGCGGTGAGCAGCGGGATGCGGCCGATCTCGCGCAGGTACTGGCGGAACAGGTCGGAGGAGGGCCCTGCCCCGGCGGACCCACCGGTCCCACCGGACCCACCGGTGTCCGCGCGGTCGCGCGGCGGCGGGGCCGGCACCACCGCTTCCGCCTCCGGGCCGTCCACCCGGCCGTCCACCGCGCCGTCGGTCGCGCCGTCTGTCTGCGTGAGGGTCTGGGTCTGCACGGGGGCGACCTCCGGATGAGTCGCTGCGGGGGCGTGCGGCAGCGGAGTGTGGGGGATGGGGTCGACGGCCTCGCCGGCGGCCATCCCGCAGTCGTGGGGCGGAATCGCGGGCGTGGGGGATCCGGGGCGTGCGGGCCGTCCGCGCTCCGAGGACTCAGGCACCGCCCCCAGTGTGGGGTACGACACATCCCCGCCACGAGGGGCGTGCGGTGACTTTTTGCGTCCGGCCGGTGACCGGACGGTTACCGGAAGGGGCGGCTACGGGCGGGGCGCGGGCCGGGCACGGGCCGGGGCGTGCGTCGCAGCGCGCGCCGCGGCATGCGCCGGGGCGCGCTCACAGCGCCGCGGCCCCGCCCGTCCGCAGGGCCTGGTCGTACTGCTGGAGCACCCACAACTCGTTCTGCACAGCGCCCAGTTGGGCCGGGTCGCCGTGTGCGGTGAGGCGGGTGAGCCGGCTCTGGATGTCGCGCACGCGCCGCTCGACCGCGCGGCGGCGCACGGTGACGAGCTGCTCGCCCGCGTAGTGCTCGTCCACCGTGCGGCGCAGGATCGCCTCGACGGCCAGCTCGGTGACCATCGCGCGGACCGCGTCGTCGGGGGCCACCTCGCGCACCCGCAGCAGGTACTCCTGCGGGTCCCGCACGCCCTGTTCGACGCCGCCCGCCTCCTGGATCGCCTCGCGGACCGCCGCGTAGGGCGGTGCGGTGAACTCGTCGGTGCCGTACGCGTCGAACGCCGGGGCGACCAACTCGGGGCGTTGCAGGGCCAGCTTGAGCAGCTCGCGCTCGGTGGCGTAGACGGGGTTGCGCAGGTTGAGCGCGGGGCCGCGCGGACCGGGGGGGGTCTGTCCGGCGGCGTGATCCTGCCGGCGGCGCTGGTCGGCGGCGGGTGCCGGGCCCCGGCCGCCGCGCTCGCGGGCCCAGCGGGCGAGCTGGCCGACGCGGCGGACGACGAACTGGGTGTCGAGGATGCCGAGCAGCCCGGCGAGCTGCACGGCGACCTCGTGCTGTGCGCCGGTGTTCTTGATGCGGGCGACGACCGGCGCCGCCTCGTCCAGGGCGGCGGCGCGGCCGGCCGGGGTGTCCAGGTCGTAGCGGCCGACGATCTGGCGCAGGGCGAACTCGAACAGCGGGGTGCGCGGCTCGGCCAGCTCGGCGACCGCCTCGTCGCCCTTGACCAGCCGCAGGTCGCAGGGGTCCATGCCGTCGGGTGCGATGGCGATGTACGTCTCGGCGGCGAACTTCTGGTCGTCCTCGAAGGCGCGCAGGGCGGCCTTCTGGCCGGCCGCGTCGCCGTCGAAGGTGAAGATCACGCGGGCCGAGCCGTTGTCCATCAGCAGCCGGCGGAGGATCTTGATGTGCTCGCTGCCGAAGGCCGTGCCGCAGGTGGCGATGGCGGTGGTCACGCCGGCCAGGTGGCAGGCCATGACGTCGGTGTAGCCCTCGACGACCACGGCGCGGGACGCCTTCGCGATGTCCTTCTTGGCGAGGTCGATGCCGTAGAGGACCTGGGACTTGCGGTAGATCGGGGTGTCGGGCGTGTTGAGGTACTTCGGGCCGTTGTCCGCCTCGTAGAGCTTGCGGGCGCCGAAGCCGACGACCTCCCCGCCGATGTCGCGGATCGGCCACATCAGGCGGCCCCGGAAGCGGTCGATGGGGCCCCGGCGGCCCTCCTGGGCGAGCCCGGAGAGGACCAGTTCCTTGTCGGTGAAGCCCTTGCCGCGCAGGAAGCGGGTGAGGTGGTCCCAGCCCTGGGGGCTGTAGCCGACGCCGAAGTGGACGGCGGCGGCCTGGTCGAAGCCGCGTTCGGCGAGGAAGGTGCGGCCGGTGTCGGCCTCGGGGTGGGTGGCGAGCTGTTCGGCATACCACTGGGCGGCCATTTTGTGCGCCTCGACCAGGCGGATCCGCTCCCCGCGCTGGTGGGAGGGGTTGTAGCCGCCCTCCTCGTAGCGCAGGGTGATGCCGGCCTGACCCGCGAGCCGTTCGACCGCCTCGGAGAACGAGAGGTGGTCGATCTTCATCACGAAGGTGAGGGTGTCGCCGCCCTCCTGGCAGCCGAAGCAGTGGAAGAGTCCCTTGCTCGGGCTGACCTGGAAGGACGGCGACTTCTCGTCGTGGAAGGGGCACAGGCCCTTGAGGTTGCCGCCGCCCGCGTTGCGCAGCTGGAGGTACTCGGAGACGACGGCGTCGATGGGGACCGCGTCCCTGACCGCCTTCACGTCCTCGTCGTTGATCCGTCCTGCCACGCGTGAATTCTACGGTGGCCCACCGACACCCTCGGCCCCTCGGCCTCCCCCGGTCTCCTCCGGTCTCAGGGGAGGAGGCTGTCCAGGGCGACGTGCGGGTCCGCCAGGGCCTCCGTGTCCACGGGGGTGCCGCTCCTGATCAGTTTCTGGACGGTTTCGGTGACGTCCCACACATTGACATTCATCCCGGCGAGCACCCTGCCCTCCTTGACCCAGAACGCGATGAACTGCCGCTTTCCGGCGTCGCCGCGCAGCACCACCTGGTCGTAGGAGCCGGGCGGCGCCCAGCCGGAGTACTCCATGCCGACGTCGTACTGGTCGGAGAAGAAGTACGGCACCCGGTCGTAGACGCCCTCCTTGCCGAGCATCGCGCGGGCGGCGGCCGGGCCGCCGTTGAGCGCGTTGGCCCAGTGCTCCACGCGCAGCCGGGTGCCGAACAGGGCGTGCGGGAAGGAGGCGACGTCGCCGGCGGCGTAGATGTCGGGGTCGGAGGTGCGCAGCTGTTCGTCGACGACGACTCCCCCGCCGTGCGCGCGGTCGGCGATCTCCAGGCCGGCCGCCTCGGCGAGCGAGGTGCGGGGCGCGGCGCCGATCGCGGCGAGCACGTCGTGCGCCGGGTGCTCCTCGCCGTCGTCGGTGCGGGCGGCGAGCACCATGCCGTCCTGGCCGACGATCTCGGTGAGCCGGGCGCCGAAGTGGAAGCGGACGCCGTGCTCGCGGTGCAGCTCGGCGTAGACGTTGCCGAGCTCGGGGCCGAGCACGCCGTGCAGCGGGCTGTCGGAGAGTTCGACGACGGTGACCTCGGCGCCGTACCCGCGGGCGGCCGCGGCGACCTCCAGGCCGATCCAGCCGGCGCCGGCGATCACCAGGTGGCCGTTGTCCCGGCCGAGCGCGGTGAGCATGCCCTTGAGGCGCTCGGCGTGGGCGAGCCGGCGCAGGTGGTGGACGCCGGCGAGGTCCGTGCCGGGGACGTCCAGGCGGCGGGGTTCGGCGCCGGTGGCCAGCAGGAGCTTGTCGTAGTGCACGACGGTGCCGTCGTCGCCGTAGCGGACGGACTTGGCGGCGCGGTCGATCGCGACGACGGTCTGGCCGAGGTGGAGCTCGATGTCGTTGCGCGCGTACCAGGCGGGCTCGTGGACGAAGACGCTCTCGCGTTCCTCCTTGCCGAGCAGGTAGCCCTTGGAGAGCGGGGGGCGCTCGTAGGGGTGGTCGCGCTCGTCACAGATCAGTATCACCCGCCCGGTGAACCCCTCCGCACGGAGCGCCTCGGCCGCCTTGGCCCCGGCCAGGCCCCCTCCGACGATGACGAACGTCTGATCCGCGTCGACCACTTGATGCCTCCTCGTAAGGATGTCGCCACATGCGAGCCTCCCGCACGCGGCCCGGTGCGGGAAGAGGGGGGTGGCGAGATCGGGGCCCGCCGGGTCGCCCCGGCAGGTCTTTCCCGCCACCTCCGCCCCACCCGTCGGTGCATGGTCACACCCGCCCGGTCAGCCGCGCGTGCAGGGAGCGGGCCGTGGCGTCGGTGAGCGAGGCGATCTGGTCGACGACGGTGCGCTTGCGGGCCCGGTCGTCGGCCGCCTCCTCGAACAGTGCCCGGAACTGGGGGTCCAGTCCCCGGGGGGCGCGGGCGGTGAGCGCGTCCGCCAGCTCGGCGACGACGATCCGCTGGTCGGCGCGGAGCCGCTCCTGCTCGGCGCGCTGCATGACGTAACGGTCGGCGACGGCCTTGAGGACGGCGCACTCGAGGCGGGCGCCGCGCGGTACGACGAGTTCGGCGCCGTAGCGGGTGAGCCGCCCGGAGCCGTACGCCGCCCGGGTGGCGCCCTCGGCGGCCAGGCAGAAGCGGCCGATGAGCTGGCTGGTGGCGTCCTTGAGGCGGGCCTGGGCGATCGCCGAGCCGTCGTAGCCGTGCGGCCACCAGTCCTGGGCGAGGAGCCGGTCGAGGGCCTCGGCGAGTTCGGCGGGCTCGGTGTCCGGGTCGGCGTAGCGGCTTCGGGCGACGGCGAAGATCTCCCGCCGTTCGGATCCGTCGCGCAGGGCGCGGGGGTCGAGGTGGCCGGCGTGCAGGCCGTCCTCCACGTCGTGCACCGAGTAGGCGACGTCGTCGGACCAGTCCATGACCTGGGCCTCGAAGCAGACGCGGGGGCCGGGAGCGTCCTTGCGCACCCAGTCGAAGACGGGGCGGTCGTCCTCGTACACCCCGAACTTGGGCGAGGCGGGGTCATCGGGGCGGGCGCCGCGCGGCCAGGGGTACTTGGTGGCTGCGTCCAGGGCGGCGCGGGTGAGGTTGAGCCCGACGCCGACAAGAGCGCCGGTGGCGGGGTCGGGGACGAAGCGCTTGGGTTCCAGGCGGGTGAGCAGGCGCAGCGACTGGGCGTTGCCCTCGAAGCCGCCGCAGTCCGCGGCGAACTCGTCGAGCGTCTGTTCGCCGTTGTGCCCGAAGGGCGGGTGGCCCAGGTCGTGCGAGAGGCAGGCGGCCTCGACGAGATCGGGGTCGCAGCCGAGCGCGGCGCCCAGCTCGCGGCCGACCTGGGCGCACTCCAGGGAGTGGGTCAGCCGGGTGCGGGGGCTGGCGTCCCAGACGGAGCCCGTGCTGCCGGGGGTGACGACCTGGGTCTTGCCGGCGAGCCGGCGCAGGGCGGCGGAGTGCAGCACGCGGGCGCGGTCGCGCTGGAAGGCGGTGCGCCCGGGGCGCTTGTCGGGCTCGGGGGCCCAGCGCTCCACGGCCGCCGCGTCGTACCCGCCGGCGGCGGCGTACTGCTCGTACGGCCGGCCCGGGGCGCCGCCCGGGCCGGATGCGGTTCCTTCCATGGGTACGACAGTAGACGCCGCCACCGACAGTGCCCGCTCCGGACGGGGCGGGGGGAGGGTGATTCCTGGTCAGGGTGCGGTGGACGGCTCGGTGTTGATGTGTGTCAGGGGGGTGGTGGGCGACTCGGTGTCGTGGTGTGTCAGGGGGTGGTGAACGGCTCTCGCCCTGTCAGGGAGTGCGGAGGGCTCCGTGCGGCAGGACCGCGTGCACGCCGTGATCGGCGCTCGCCACCTGGGTGACCCGCAGGTCGACGACCCCGCCGGCCAGGGCCAGCGCCGTCCTGCGGTCCGTGTCGAACAGGACGGCCATCCAGGACAGCATGGCGTCCAGCGCGCCGGCCGCGGCCGTGTCCAGGTCCGGGTCGATGCCGAAGGTGATCCGCCCCTCCGGGGTCTCGGCGTGAAGGCCGGGGACCGGGGGGTCCTCGACCAGGTCCAGCGTCACCTCCGTCGTCATGGGGCACTCGATCGCGGTACCCGCGACCTCGCCGTTGCCCTGTGCCGCGTGGCCGTCCCCGAGGTGGAGCAGCGCGCCGGGCACGGTCACCGGCAGGTACAGCGTCGAGCCCGCCACCAGTTCACGGCAGTCGATGTTGCCGCCGCCCTCCGCGCGGGGCGGGAGCGTGGAGTGCGGGCCCGGTGCCGCGGGCGGGACGCCGATCACGCCGAGGAACGGCGCGGTGGTCACCGTCCGGCCGCGGTCGTCGGTGGCCGTACCGTCGCGGATGTCCCACAGCAGTCCCGTCTCGGGCCCGTCGGCGAGGCCGAGCCTGCGGTTCAGCGGGGTGTCCCGCCCGCCGGCCAGGGTCCAGCCCCAGGTGCCGGGCTCCAGGGAGTCGACGCGCACGGCGAGGACGGCGCCGGGTGCCGCGCCCCGTACGGCGACCGGTCCGGTGAGGCAGTGGCCGATCCGGCCCTCGAACATCGTCGGCCCGGTGTCGTGGGGGGTGCGCATCGGCTCCAGGAACCCGGCGGCGTCCAGTGAGTCGACGACCACCGTGTCGCCCGGGTCCACGGTGAGCACCGGCGGGGTGTCCCGGTCGA
>Ga0308173_10000875_pt1 | contig 14050 bp, 10 predicted proteins | sample PhyPR1_FD_203716 | JGI IMG/M metagenome (GOLD analysis project Ga0308173, IMG submission 203716) | Soil microbial communities from UC Gill Tract Community Farm, Albany, California, United States - DLSLS.P.R1 | ecosystem: Environmental > Terrestrial > Soil > Agricultural land | place: USA...
GGCGGGCCCCCCCCCTGTGGCGGCGCCGCCCCCCCCCTTTACAATACCCCCGGGCCCCCGCCCCCCCCCATTGGCCCCCCCCCCGCCCCCCCCCCCGCCGGTCCCCCGCATACGCCGAATTGATGCGCACCCCCGCACAGGCTTCGCCATTCGGCCGGTAGTAGCTCCCCGGCGCCAGCGTCACGCCGAACTGCGCGGCTTCCCCGACGAGCCGCGTCGAATCGTCGATGCCCGGCACACGCGCCCATACCAGACTGCCGCCGCTCGGCTCCTCGAATACTTCCCAGCCATAGCCTTCGAGTTGCTGCACCGCGCTCGACAAGGAATCGCGCACGCGTTTGCGTAGCCGCTCCAGATACTTGCGATAAGTGCCGCGTTCCAGAAGGCTCGCGGCGACTGCTTCCGCGAAGCGCGTCCCGCCGAGACTCGTGAGCACTTTTACGTCGACGAGATCTTTTACTAGCTGCCGGTTCGCCGCGATATAGCCGATTCGCAGCGACGATGACAGCGTCTTCGACAAGCCACCGACATAGATCACGCGATCGAACTGATCGAGCGATGCGAGCCGTTGCGTCGGCACGGCCTGAAAGTCCGCATAGATGTCGTCTTCCACGATCGAGAAGCCGTGCAGCGTCGCGAGTTGCAGCAGCTTGAACGCGACTTGCGGTGCGATATTCGTCGCCGTCGGATTCTGAAAGACGGTGTTGACGAAGAAGAGTTTCGGCTTGTGCTGCTTGAGCAGCGTTTCGGCGGAGTCGATGTCCGGACCGGTCGCGAGACGCGGCACGCCTATGAGGCGCACGCCTTGCAGCTTCAGGAGCCCGAACAGGTTGTAGTAGCCGGGATCTTCGACAAACACGGTATCGCCGGGCTTGAGCAGGGTGCGCACGATCAGATCGAGCGCCTGGCTCGCGCCGTTCGTAATCATCACGTTCGGCAGGTCGGCGTCGATGCCGAGCGCGTTCAGGCGCATCTGCACTTGCTGGCGCAGGTTGGAGTCGCCGTGCGGGATCGCGTAGTCGATTACGCTGGACACATTCACGCGCGACGCCTGGCGAATGGCTTGCGTCAGGCCGTCCACGTCGCGCCATGCCTCGGGGATGAAACCGCTCGACAGTTTGAGCGTCTCCCCAGGATAGTTGAACTGCTGTAGTACCTGATTCGACTCTTCCTCGGCGAGGCGCGGGTCGCAGTTGCCCGCTTCGGCTTCGCGGTCATCGACGCGGCTTGCCACGTAGAAGCCGGAGCCGTGCTTTGGCTGAATGAGGCCGCGCGACGCGAGACGGTCATAAGCCTCGATTACCGGAAAGCGGCTGATGCGCTGCTCGGCGGCAAGTTGACGGATCGACGGCAGCTTCGCGCCGGCAAGGACGCGGCGAGCGCGGATCATGGCTTCGATCTGGCTGACGATCTGCTCGGTCAGCGGAACGCCGGTCGCGCCGTCGATATTGAGCGGAAGTGCGTTCATGGGTGCAAGTGTTCAGTGCGAATGAGTGAACAGTTTGGGTAACTGTTCGCTTTCGGTGTCAGCCTTCATTGCAACGCATGCGCCCGGCCGCGTCAAGCTGGCTGACTAGCTATCGGTTCAAGCGAACTGTTCGTCGAATCAAACTGAACAGTTCCTACGCAACTGTGCGTAACTGTTCATTCTGGATGTTGCGAACTGGCGGAATAATGGGCTTTCCGATGAGGCTTTACGAGGAGCGGCATCATGCGTGAAATACGAACTTTCGAACTCGACCGGCGCGATGCGCCAACGCGCTGGTTCATCGACCGGCCGCAGACCTTGCGCGTGACGCGCGGTCAAATCTGGTTGACGGTGGAAGGCGACGCCGACGATCACTGGCTCGACGCGGGCGACTCGGTGGAATTGAAGCCTTTCGCGACAATCTGGGTGAGCGGTTCCTGCGATGGAAGCGCGTTTTCGCTGGCGTCGGTATCGACGCATGGACGGGCGTTGAGCGAACTCGTGCGGGCGTGGCTCGCGCGACGGGCGCTGGCGAGTGGCATCGCCGGAATGAAGGCTTAAAAAAAACCCGGCCAGGGCCGGGTCCAATGTTCCCGCACCCTTTCGGGCGCGGTCACCTGCAAAACACGCGTAGTTAAGCCGCGAGCAACGACCGCAGCACGAACGGCAGAATCCCGCCGTGCTTGTAGTAGTCGACTTCAATCGGCGTATCGATACGCAGCAGCACCTGCACGCGATCGTCCTTGCCATCCTTGCGATGGATCACGAGCGTGACTTCCTGTTGCGGCTTGAAGTCGTCGCCCAGGCCTTCGATGTCATACGTCTCTTCACCCGTGATGCCGAGCGACTGCACGCTGTCCGCGCCCTTGAACTGCAGCGGCAGCACGCCCATGCCGACGAGGTTGGAGCGGTGGATACGCTCGAAGCTGCGCGCGACCACGGCCTTCACGCCGAGCAGTTGCGTGCCCTTCGCTGCCCAGTCGCGCGAGGAACCCGTGCCGTACTCTTCGCCCGCGAAGATCACAGTCTGCGTGTCGTCGGCGATGTACTTCATCGCGGCGTCGTAAATCGACAGTTGTTCGCCGCTCGGCTGATGAATCGTCAGGCCGCCTTCGACCCGTGTGCCGTCCGACTTCGGCGGGATCATCAGGTTCTTGATCCGCACGTTCGCGAAGGTGCCGCGCATCATCACGTCGTGGTTGCCGCGGCGCGAGCCGTAGCTGTTGAAGTCGGCCTTCTGCACGCCGTTCGCCTTGAGCCACACGCCCGCCGGCGACGTTTCCTTGATCGAACCCGCCGGGCTGATGTGGTCGGTCGTCACGGAATCGCCGAAGATGCCGAGCGCGCGCGCGTTCTTCACCGCCGGGATCGAATCGGCCGGCTTCATCGAGAAGTCGTCGCCGAAGAACGGCGGCTCTGCGATGTACGTCGACTTCGGCCAGTCATACACTTGCCCGGTTTCGCCCGCGATCTTGCTCCACAGGTCGCCTTCCTTCGTCAGCTGCGCGTAGTTCTTGCGGAACGCGTCGGCGTCGAGTGCGAACTTCAGCAGCGCATGCACTTCTTCGCTCGTCGGCCAGATGTCGCCGAGGAACACGTCGCGGCCGTCCTTGCCCTTGCCGACCGGCTCGGTCATCAGATCGCGCGTGATGTTGCCGGCAATCGCGTAAGCCACGACCAGCGGCGGGGAAGCCAGGAAGTTGGCGCGGATGTTCGGGTGAATGCGCGCCTCGAAGTTGCGGTTGCCCGAGAGCACGGCGGCCGCGACGATATCGTTCTTCACGATGGCGTCGTTCAGTTCCGGCGTCAGGTCGCCCGCATTGCCGATACACGTCGTGCAGCCGTACGCGGCAAGCGTGAAGCCGAGCTGGTCGAGGTACTGCAGCAGGTTCGTCTTCGTCAGATATTCGGTGACGATGCGCGATCCCGGCGCCAGCGACGTCTTGATATGCGGCGCAACCGTCAGGCCGGCTTCGACGGCCTTCTTCGCCAGCAGACCGGCAGCCAGCAGCACGCTCGGGTTCGACGTGTTCGTACACGACGTGATCGCGGCGATCAGCACGTCGCCGTTCTTCACGTTGACGCCGTCCGCGGTCGTGTAGTTCGCTTCCAGATCAGCCGGCTTCTTCGCAAAGCCGTTTTCGCCGACCGGCTTCGAGAACAGGTCGGTGAACGTGCTCTTCACGTCGCCGATTTCGATGCGGTCTTGCGGACGCTTCGGGCCCGCGAGCGACGGCGCGACGGTCGAGAGATCGAGCGTCAGCGTCTTCGTGTAGTCGATGTCGCCGGCCTTCGGAACGCCCCACAGGTTCTGCGCCTTGAAGTAGTTCTCGAAAGCGGCAATTTCGGCTTCCGTGCGGCCCGTGCCCTGGAAGTAGTCGATGGTTTTTTCGTCGACCGGGAAGAAGCCCATGGTCGCGCCGTATTCCGGCGCCATGTTGCCGATGGTCGCGCGGTCCGGTACCGCGATGGATGCCGTGCCTTCGCCGAAGAACTCGACGAACTTGCCGACGACTTTCTCCTTGCGCAGCATTTCCGTGATGGTCAGCACGAGGTCGGTGGCCGTGCAGCCTTCGCGCAGCTTGCCCTTCAGCTCGACGCCGACCACATCCGGCGTGAGGAAGTACACCGGCTGGCCGAGCATGCCCGCTTCCGCTTCGATGCCGCCCACGCCCCAGCCGACCACGCCGATGCCGTTGATCATCGTCGTGTGGCTGTCCGTGCCGACGAGCGTGTCCGGGTAGTAGACGGTCTCGTTGCCTTCGGACTTCTTGTGGACGCCGCGCGCGAGGTATTCGAGGTTCACCTGGTGCACGATGCCGACGCCCGGCGGCACGACCTTGAACGTGTCGAAGGCCTGCATGCCCCACTTCATGAACTGGTAGCGCTCGTTATTGCGCTGGAATTCCAGCTTCATGTTCAGGTCGAGCGCGTTCGGCTCGCGGAAATGGTCGATCTGTACCGAGTGATCGACGACCAGATCCACCGGCACCAGCGGCTCGATGGCCTTCGGGTCCTTGCCGGTGCGCTTTGCCACACCGCGCATCGCGGCGATGTCGGCGAGCAGCGGCACGCCCGTGAAATCCTGCAGCACCACGCGCGCGACGACAAACGGAATTTCATCGACGCGGGCCGCGTTCGGCTTCCAGTTTGCGAGCTGCGTGATGTGCTCTTCCGAAATCTTCTTGCCGTCGTAGTTGCGCAGCACCGATTCCAGCACGAGGCGAATGGAAATCGGCAGGCGCTGAATGTCGACCTTCAGTGCTTTGCCGAGCTGCGGCAGCGAGTAGTACTTGCCTGCGCCGGAGCCGCTGTCGAATTCCTTGAGCGTATTGTGGAGATTATGGGCCATGGTAATTTTTCCTAAGACTGAGAGGAAATAGCTTCGATGCAACGTTTCTGTATGACCGAGGCGATCGACTAGATCACATACAAATCGACGTATTCATTGACCGGCATTGCTTCGAGCTTTGCCTGGTCCAGCGACACCGCGAGGATCGCCTGTTGTTGTTTCGTCGGAAAGCGCCGCGCGAGATTCGTCCTGAACTTCTCGACGAGCAGCGGAATGCCGTCCGTGCGGCGGCGCTTGTGACCGATCGGATATTCGACCTCGACTTCATCGAGTTTCGTGCCGTCGTTGAATTCGACCGTCAGCGCATTCGCAATGGAACGCTTGTCCGGGTCGAAATAATCCTTGGTGAATTGCGGGTCTTCCACGCAATCCATCTTCGCGCGCAGTGTGTCGATGCGCGGGTCTTTCGCCACGGAGTCTTCGTAATCGGCGGCGGTCAGGCGGCCGAAAATAAGCGGCACGGCGATCATGTACTGAAGGCAGTGATCGCGGTCGGCGGGATTATCGAGCGGCCCTTTCTTGTCGATGATGCGAATGGCCGCTTCGTGCGTGCGAATGGTGATCTTCCTGATCTCTTCGACGCCTTTGCCGATTTCCTTCAGCTTGTCGTGCAGCGTCATCGCCGCTTCCACTGCCGTTTGCGAGTGGAATTCGGCGGGGAACGAGATCTTGAAGAGCACGTTCTCCATCACATACGAACCATAAGGACGCTGGAACTTGAACTCGTTGCCCTTGAAGAGGACATCGTAAAAGCCCCAGGTCTTTGCGGTCAGAACGGACGGATAGCCCATTTCGCCGGTCTTCGCGATCAGCGCGAGGCGCACCGCGCGCGACGTGGCGTCGCCGGCGGCCCACGACTTGCGCGAGCCGGTATTCGGCGCGTGACGATACGTGCGCAGCGAATGACCGTCGACGAATGCGAGCGATACCGCGTTGATGAGCTCTTCGCGCGTGAGCCCGATCATCTGCCCGACAACCGCGGTCGACGCGACCTTGACCAGCAGCACGTGGTCGAGGCCGACCTTGTTGAACGAGTTTTCGAGCGCGATGCAGCCTTGAATCTCGTGCGCCTTGACCATCGCGATCAGCACGTCTTTCATCGTCAGCGGCTCTTTGCCGCTTCCGACCGCGTTGCGCGAAAGCCAGTCCGCCGTGGCGAGAATGCCGCCGAGATTGTCCGACGGATGGCCCCATTCGGCGGCGAGCCACGTGTCGTTGAAGTCGAGCCAGCGGATCATCGCGCCGATGTTGAACGCGGCCTGAACCGGATCGAGCTGGAATTGGGTGCCCGGCACCTTCGCGCCGTTGGGGACGACCGTGCCGGGCACGATCGGTCCCATCAGCTTGGTGCAGGCGGGGTAGGAGAGGGCTTCGAGTCCGCAACCGAGCGTGTCGATCAGGCAGTTTCGCGCGGTTTCCAGCGCGAGCGTGCTGTCGACGCTGTAGTTGAGAACGTAGTCGACTATGTCGACGAGTACCTTGTCCGGGTCGGGCCGGACATTGGAGATCGGTGCGGACATCGAGGATTCCTGTATTGAGTGCTGACTTTGCTTATTCCGCCGGCTTGAGCTGCAGCGGGTTCTGTTTCAGCGCTTCGGCCTGCGTGGGAGCAGCGGCGCCTGCGGCCATTTCGGGCGTCACGCACTCGTCCGCGAGACGCGACGAGTCCTTGTCCGAGAACAGCATGGCCTTGGTCGGGATCACGACGAGATCCATGCCCGTTGCGGAGTCGTGGAAGCGGTCCGCGCCGGTCGTCGTGTCCTGACGCGGCAGTTTGTAGTCCTTCTTCGCCCAGTTCACCGTGACGATCGCATCGCGCTTCATGTCGCCCTTCATGTAGAAAGCGAGGCCGTCCTTACATGACCACTTCACTGCGCCATCCGGGATCGGGTCCGTCTTCGCTGCCGCAGCCGCTTCGGCCTTGGGCTTGCGCTTGATCAGGCGGCGCGCCGGAGCGGGGCGTTTGGCCTTTGCCGCGCTCGATTCGGTTGTCGCGGCGAAGGCGTCGGCGCTCACGAAAACGCTCGACGTGGCGAGCGTGCCGACGATTGCAGCGATCAGAAGTTTATTCATCGAAAAACCTTTCAGAAACATTTGGATTGATTGACGGTTGCTGCGCGGATTGGAACTGCTCCAAACGAATTCCGATCGCGCAGCCCGCTATTTTCGCTTATTTATTGGCACGAACTTCAAATTCTCTGGGCCGGTGTAGTTCGCACTCGGCCGGATGATCTTGTTGTCGATGCGCTGCTCGATGATGTGCGCGCTCCATCCCGCCGTGCGCGAGATGACGAAGAGCGGCGTGAACATTGCAGTGGGCACGCCCATCACGTGATACGAAACCGCGCTGAACCAGTCCAGATTGGGAAACATCTTTTTCGCTTCCCACATGACGGATTCGAGCCGTTCCGCAATATCGAACAATTGGGTATCGCCTGCTTCTTTCGAAAGCGACCTGACGACTTCCTTGATGACCTTATTGCGCGGATCCGAAATGGTGTACACGGGATGACCGAAGCCGATCACGACTTCCCGGTTTTCCACGCGCTTGCGGATATCGGCTTCTGCTTCGTCGGGCGTCTGATAACGCGTTTGAATCTCGAAAGCGGCTTCGTTCGCGCCGCCGTGCTTCGGACCCCGCAGCGCGCCGATTGCGCCGGTGATGGCCGAGTACATATCCGATCCCGTGCCGGCGATCACGCGGCCCGTAAACGTCGAGGCGTTGAATTCGTGTTCGGCGTAGAGATTGAGGGACACGTGCATGGCCTGCACCCACGACTGTGACGGCTCCACGCCATGCAGCAGATGCAGGAAGTGACCGCCGATGGAATCGTCGTCGGTTTCCACTTCGATGCGCTTGCCGTTATGCGAATAGTGATACCAGTAGAGCAGCATCGAGCCGAGCGAAGCCATCAGCTTGTCGGCGATGTCCTTCGCGCCCGAAATGTTGTGGTCGTCCTTCTCGGGCAGGATCGTGCCGAGCACGGAAACGCCGGTACGCATGACGTCCATCGGGTGCGCGGACGCCGGAATCCATTCGAGCGCGGCCTTCAGGTTGGCGGGCAGTCCGCGCAGCGCCTTCAGCTTCGTTTTGTACGCCTTCAGTTCCGCAACGTTCGGCAGCTTGCCGTGCACGAGCAGATACGCGATCTCCTCGAACTCGCTGGTGGTCGCGACATCCAGGATGTCGTAACCGCGATAGTGCAAATCATTGCCGGTCTTGCCGACGGTGCATAGCGCGGTGTTCCCCGCCGTCACGCCCGACAGGGCGACGGATTTTTTCGGCTTGAAACCACCTGCGGCGGGCGCGTCGGTCGATACGGTATCGCTCATTGCTTCAAGTCTCCTGTGAACGCTCGTGCGGCAGCGTTGTCTCTTCTGCTTGAAAGGCGCGTCGAGCTTGGCGCTCGCGCGGCATGACCAAAGGCTTCCTGCATCTATCCCGCGCTTCCCTTCGATGAAGACGCGGCGAAAAGGGGCGCGCATTCGTCCGGCAGCGCGTGCCCGGTGGCCTGCGCGCGGCGCAGCACGGACCAGTAATAGCGATAGCTCGCGCGGTCGTGCAGCGTGTCCTCGTGGCGCGTCGGGCCCCATTGCGCACGCTGCGCGGCGAGCAGAATCCCGGCGGCGAGTGCGATTTCGTCGGCACGCGGCGAGAAGGCATCGACGATCGGCCGGATCTGCTCGGGATGGATGCTCCACATGCGCGTGTAGCCGAACTCGCTGCGGGCGCGGGCGGCGTCGCTCGCGACGACCGTCATGTCGCGCACTTCCGTCGACACGTTATGCGACGGCGCCTTGCCGTGCGCGTGACATGCCGCCGCGATCTCCAGCTTCGCGCGGCGCACCAGCGGGTGATCGAACTGGCCGGGCGATCGCATCGCGGTGTCTGGAATGGCGCCGTTGTGCGCCGAAACGAAGTCCATCAGGCCGAAGCTCAGCGATTCCACGCCAGGCAGCGCGGCAAGCTCGAAGACTTCGGCGAGCGCGCCGTGCGTTTCGATCAGCAGATGACAGGGAATGGATTTCTGGATGCCGAACTCGCAGCGCGAGGCTTCGATGAAGGCGACCATCTCCGCGGCCTCGAAGACGCTGCGGATCTTCGGCAGCATCACATAGGCGGGCGCTTTCTTCGCCTGACGCAGGATGATGCGTACGTCGTCCCGCCACGCGCGATGCTGATAGTCGTGAATGCGCACGCCGACGCGCCCGAAGCGGCCGTCCTCCCCGCCGACGAACGACGCCACCATTTCCGCATGTTCCGCTTCGTGGCCGACTTGCGCGCCGTCCTCGCAATCGAGCGTGATGTCGAAGACGGGGCCGAGTTGCGCCTGCAACGCGAGCGACTTCCTGATCAGCTTCTCGCTGCCCGCGTAGTGATCGCATGGCGGCAGAACAGCAGGTTGCGGCTCGCCGTCAAACAGCACTTCGGCGGGAGTGAGAGCGGGCATTGTCGGCTTCGGGTCCGAATGGGGAAAGTGAATTCGATCCTGCTCGTACATCTGATTCGGCCGCGCTCGAAACGCACTCAAGCGCGGTCGGATCAGGCGCGGACTCCGTGAAGTCCGCGCTGACGGGAAGCGGTGAGCTTCCCTTGACTGCCACGTTGATTACTTGCCCAGCAGATGCGCGACGCCGTCACGCTCTTCCAGCAGCTCGTTCAGCGTGCCGTCCATCTTTTCGCGCGAGAACGCGTCGATTTCGAGACCTTCGACGCGCTTGTACTCGCCGTTTTCGCACGTGACCGGCACGCCGTAGATGATGTCTTCCGGAATGCCATACGAGCCGTCCGACGGAACGCCCATCGTGACCCACTTGCCGTTCGTGCCGAGCACCCAGTCACGCATGTGGTCGATCGCAGCGTTGGCCGCCGATGCCGCCGACGACGAACCGCGCGCCTCGATGATCGCCGCGCCGCGCTTGCCGACCGTCGGGATGAACGTGTTGCGGTTCCATTCGTCGTCGTTGATGAGCTTCGTCAGGTTCTCGCCTTCGGCCGTTGCGAAGCGGAAGTCAGGGTACATCGTCGGCGAGTGGTTGCCCCACACGGCGAGCTTTTCGATCGACGCCACCGGCTTGCCCGACTTGGCCGCCAGTTGCGACAGCGCGCGGTTGTGGTCCAGACGCAGCATCGCGGTGAAGTTTTTCTTCGGCAGATCCGGCGCCGACTTCATTGCGATGTAGGCATTCGTGTTGGCCGGATTGCCGACGACCAGCACCTTCACGTCGCGGCTGGCGACTTCGTTCAGCGCCTTGCCCTGTACCGTGAAGATTTCGGCGTTGGCCGACAGCAGGTCCTTGCGCTCCATGCCTTTCGAACGGGGACGCGCACCGACGAGCAGCGCGACGTCGGCGTCCTTGAACGCGACTTTGGGGTCGTCCGTGATGACGACGTCCGCCAGCAGCGGGAACGCGCAGTCTTCCAGTTCCATCACGACGCCCTTCACGGCGGCTTGCGCTTGCGGCAGATCGAGCAACTGAAGAATCACGGGCTGGTCTTTGCCGAGCAGATCGCCATTGGCGATGCGGAACAGCAGCGAGTAGCCGATTTGACCTGCGGCGCCGGTGACGGCAACGCGCTTTGCGGACTTAGCCATTGAAACTCTCCTGGACGGTGCGTGGAACGCTAGGGAAAAACGCCATTTTATGCGCGTTACGCAAAGCGTTGATGAAGACATCCCGGCCATGCCGCCTGCGAATCGCTGAGAGCGCTCTGCCGCGCGGCTGGCGCGCGACCTGGGTCCAGCGCTTGCGACGCACGGCTACGCGGCGGCATGACTGTCATGCCATGAATCTTTCTCTTCGAGCGAGAAGCATGCAGGACTTCGTGAGGGGACGCGGCGATTCGCTGGGATCAGACGGCAAGCGCCCATTCGAGACGGCGCTGGCGTTGCGAGGCGGTAGACAGGCAGCGGCGCGCGAATCGTGTGGCCGATCGGCGTGAGTCGAAGCGAAAGGGCGTGCCTGGCGGTTTGTCTCGCGAAGCCTGTACGCGCTGAACAGCGACGGCTTCCGGCGAAAACATCCGGAAAAACTGCACCGGACGAACACTCCCAGAAACGCGTGACGGCCCGCAAACCCTTGCTCGACAAGGAGTGTAGGATTGCTGGAAGCCAAAGTCAACCATATCTTATGTCTTATATAAGACATAGGATCATGGCGGAAAATGTGGACGCGCCGCGGGGCTTTGTGTTGAAATGCGCGGCATGAATTCGAACGCGCCCAACCCGGCGAGCACGCCCCCGCAGAACGGCAGCCCACAGGCGGCTGAGCCGGCGGGCGCGTCGTCGCCGACGTTCAGTCCGCTCTACCAGCAAATCAAGGCGCTCATCACGCAGGGCCTCGAATCCGGCGAATGGAAGCCGGGCGAAATCATTCCGAGCGAGGTCGAGCTCGCCGCGCGCTACAAGGTGAGCCAGGGCACCGTCCGCAAGGCCATCGACGAACTCGCCGCCGACAATCTCCTCGTGCGCCGCCAGGGCAAAGGCACGTTCGTTGCGACGCACAGCGAAGACCGTGTGCAGTTCCGCTTCCTGCGCCTTCTGCCCGACGATGGCGACGTTCATCCCCACGTCAGCCGCCTGCTCGAATGCCGACGCCTGCGCGCTCCCGCCGAAATCGCACGCCAGCTCGATCTCAAGCCCGCCGATCCCGTCGTCCTCATCAAGCGTCTGTTGCAGTTCGACGGCGTGACGACCGTTCTCGACGAAATCTGGCTGCCCGGCGCGGTGTTTCGCGGACTGACGGCAGAGCGCCTGGCTGACTACAAGGGTCCGCTTTACGCCATGTTCGAGACCGAATTCGGCACCCGCATGATTCGCGCGTCGGAAAAGATTCGCGCGGTAGCGGCAGACGAGCCGGTCGCGCAATTGCTGAAGGTTCAGACGGGCTTTCCGCTTTTGTCGGTCGAGCGCGTTTCCTACACCTATGGCGACCGTCCGGTAGAAGTGCGGCGCGGTTGGTATGTCACGACCGGCTATTACTATCAGAACGACTTGAGTTAGGTGAAACGAAGCACAGGGCGGCGGGCATCGGCTGAGATGCCTGCGCGATGTGAGAAGGCATTCGAGGGCGCGATTTTCGCGCGCGCGGCAACAGTCTCTTGGGCGCGTTTTCGCTGCGGTGCGAAATAAAAAGGCGCTAAAATCGCGGGTTAGTGTAATAACAAGTTGGGGTCTAACATGGCTGAAGCCGTAAAAAAACCGAGGCCCGAGTACCGGAACATCGGGCTTGGACAGATTGCGAAGTATCGCTTGCCGCTGGCAGGGAAGGTGTCCATCCTGCATCGCATCAGCGGCCTGCTGCTTTTCATTGCGCTGCCATTCCTGCTGTATCTGCTCGATCAGAGCCTGACGTCGGAAATCAGTTTCGAGGCGTTCAAGGGCTTTCTCGCCAACCCCATCGTCAAGATCATCACGCTCGTGCTGGCGTGGTCGTATCTGCATCACTTCTGCGCGGGCATTCGCTTTCTGGTGCTCGACACGCACGTCGCCGTCAACAAGGAAGGCGGCCGTCAGACCGCGCTTGCGGTGCTCATCGTCTCGCTGGTGCTCACGCTTGTTGTGGCGCTGAAACTTTTCGGAGCCTTCTAATCATGGCCACTAATAATCGAGTTGGCCCGAAGCGCCTGGTCGTCGGGGCGCATTACGGTCTGGGCGAATGGCTCGCGCAACGCGTCACCGCAATCGTCGCCGCGGTTTATACCGTCTTGCTGCTCGTGCTGTTTTTCGGCGCGCACAACTTCTCCTACGAAGGCTGGGCGTCGATCTTCGCGATGCAGTGGATGAAGCTCGCCACCTTCGTCGCCTTGCTCTCGCTCTTCTATCACGCGTGGGTCGGCATGCGCGACATCTGGATGGATTATGTGAAGCCCGTCGGCCTGCGCCTGTTGCTCTCGGTGCTGACCATCCTCTGGCTCGTCGGATGCGCCGGCTACGCTGCACAGATTCTCTGGAGAGTTTAAAGAACATGGCTGCAATCAAGACTTCTCTGCCGCGTCGGCGTTTTGACGTGGTTATCGTGGGCGCGGGCGGTTCGGGCATGCGCGCATCGCTGCAACTGGCGCGCGCGGGTTTGTCGGTCGCGGTGCTCTCGAAAGTGTTTCCCACGCGCTCGCATACGGTCGCCGCGCAAGGCGGCATTGGCGCGTCGCTCGGCAACATGAGCGAGGACAACTGGCACTACCATTTCTACGACACGATCAAGGGCTCCGACTGGCTCGGCGACCAGGACGCGATCGAGTTCATGTGCCGCGAAGCGCCCAACGCCGTGTATGAACTCGAACACATGGGCATGCCGTTCGACCGCAATGCGGATGGCACCATCTATCAGCGTCCGTTCGGCGGTCACACCGCGAACTACGGCGAGAAGCCGGTGCAGCGCGCCTGCGCAGCGGCGGACCGCACCGGTCACGCATTGCTGCACACGCTGTATCAGCAGAACGTCGCGGCTAAAACGCACTTCTTCGTCGAATGGATGGCGCTGGATCTGATCCGCGACGCCGAAGGCGACGTGCTCGGCGTGACCGCGCTCGAAATGGAAACGGGCGACGTCTATATCCTCGAAGGCAAGACGACGCTGTTTGCCACCGGCGGCGCAGGGCGCATCTTCGCGGCATCGACGAATGCGTTCATCAATACCGGCGACGGCCTCGGCATGGCGGCGCGCTCGGGCATCGCGCTGCAGGACATGGAGTTCTGGCAGTTTCACCCGACCGGCGTGGCGGGCGCGGGCGTGCTGATTACCGAAGGCGTGCGCGGCGAAGGCGGCATTCTGCGCAACTCCAACGGCGATCGCTTCATGGAACGCTATGCGCCGACGCTCAAGGATCTCGCGCCGCGCGACTTCGTTTCGCGCTCGATGGACCAGGAGATCAAGGAAGGCCGCGGCGTGGGTCCGAACAAGGATCACGTGCTGCTGGACCTGTCGCACATCGGCGCCGAGACGATCATGAAGCGCCTGCCGTCGATTCGCGAGATTGCGCTCAAGTTCGCCAACGTCGATTGCATCAAGGAGCCGATTCCGGTCGTGCCGACCATCCACTATCAGATGGGTGGCATTCCGACGAACATGCACGGGCAGGTCGTCGGCACGGCCAACGGCTATAACGATCCGGTCAACGGCTTCTACGCAGTGGGCGAATGCTCGTGCGTGTCGGTGCATGGCGCGAATCGCCTCGGTACGAACTCGCTGCTGGACCTCGTCGTGTTCGGGCGCGCGGCGGGCAATCA
>Ga0308173_10000876_pt1 | contig 14047 bp, 12 predicted proteins | sample PhyPR1_FD_203716 | JGI IMG/M metagenome (GOLD analysis project Ga0308173, IMG submission 203716) | Soil microbial communities from UC Gill Tract Community Farm, Albany, California, United States - DLSLS.P.R1 | ecosystem: Environmental > Terrestrial > Soil > Agricultural land | place: USA...
CCCGCACACTTTGGCTATTTCTTGTCGGAAGCCCGACAAGATTGCCGTCGCCCGGTCTCGGAAACCCGGGGTGCGTTCCCCAATTGTATCGCGCTCAATCATACAGAATTACCCCCTCCGCTTCTCTCGCGGAGGGGGTAATTCGTTCTACGCCGAGTGATCTGCATTACCGAGGGTAAGGAACGCGGAACGTGGACGCCGTCCGGTGCTCGTCCCGCCCGCCACGCCCTTCTCAGCCGCCGGCGACCGCGGGGATGATCGACACGCCCGCGCCCTCGGGCGTCGCCGTGTCGAGCCCCTGCTCGAAGCGGACGTCGTCGTCGTTGACGTACACGTTGACGAAGCGGCGCAGCTTGCCCTGGTCGTCCAGGACCCGGGCGGCGATCCCGGTGTGGTTCTTCTCCAGGTCCGCGATGACCTCGCCGAGGGTGGTGCCCTCGGCGTCGACCTCGGCCTTGCCGCCGGTGTAGGTGCGCAGGATGGTGGGGATGCGAACGGTGACGCTCATGGGGGTGATGACCTCCGGTCGGGTGCGAGGGTGCCCGTAGGGGGGCGCTGTGGGGAAGGGGGCACGGCCGGTCCTGCCGCGCGAGGGCCGCGCGGGGGCTACGCGAGCCCCGCCTCCCGGAAGGACTCCAGGGACGGCCGGATCGTCGCGGTGAGCCCCGTGCCCGCCACCGCGTCCAGCGTCTTGAGGCCGTCACCGGTGTTGAGGACGACGGTCGTCAGCGACGGGTCGAGCACACCGGCCTCGATCAGCTTGCGCGTGACGCCGACCGTCACACCGCCGGCGGTCTCCGCGAAGATGCCCTCGGTCCGCGCCAGCAGCCGGATCGCGTCGACGATCGCCTCGTCGTTCACGTCCTCCACCGCACCGCCCGTGCGGCGCGCGATGTCCAGCACGTAGGGGCCGTCGGCCGGGTTGCCGATCGCCAGCGACTTGGCGATCGTGTCCGGCTTCTGCGGCCGCACGACGTCATGGCCCGCCTTGAACGCGGTCGACACCGGCGAACAGCCCTCTGCCTGGGCGCCGAAGATCTTGTACGGCCGGTCCTCGACGAGCCCGAGCTCGATCAGCTCCCGCAGCCCCTTGTCGATCTTCGTGAGCTGGGAGCCGGAGGCGATGGGCACCACGAGCTGGTCGGGCAGCCGCCAGCCGAGCTGCTCGCAGATCTCGTACGCCAGCGTCTTGGAGCCCTCGGCGTAGTACGGCCGCAGGTTGACGTTGACGAAGCCCCAGCCCTCGCCCGCCGGGTCGCCGATCAGCTCGGAGCAGAAACGGTTCACGTCGTCGTAGTTGCCCTCGATGCCGACGAGCTCGCCGCCGTAGATCGCGGCCATGACGACCTTGCCCTGCTCCAGGTCGTGCGGGATGAACACGCAGGAGCGGAAGCCGGCCCGGGCGGCGGCGGCACCCACCGCGCCGGCCAGGTTGCCGGTGGAGGAACAGGACAGGGTGGTGAAGCCGAAGGCGCGGGCCGCCTCGATGGCCTGGGCGACGACGCGGTCCTTGAAGGAGTGCGTCGGGTTGCCGGAGTCGTCCTTGATGTACAGCCCGCCGGTGACGCCGAGTTCACGGGCGAGGTTGTCGGCCTTGACGAGCTTGGTCCAGCCGGGGTTGATGTTCGGCTTCGTCGCCACGTCCGCCGGGACGGGCAGCAGCGGGGCGTACCGCCAGATGTTCGCGGGGCCCGCTTCGATGGTCCGGCGCAGTTCCTCGGTGTCGTGACCCGAGAAGTCGTACGCGATCTCGAGCGGCCCGAAACATTCCTCGCAGGCGAACACCGGACCGAGCGGCACCCGGTGGCCGCATTCGCGGCAGCTCAGCGCGGCGGCCGGACCGAGATCGACGGACCCGGTGGCGGAGGCGCCGGAAGGGGTGGAGGTGGCAGAAGTGGTGGAGTCGGTGGTGTCTTCGACAGTCTGCACAGCCATGTGAGGCGAGGCCCTTTCTCCTCATCTTCCTCACGACGCATCTCGCCGTGAGACGGATTTGGCACCTTCCCTAGCCGGGAGCCTCGCGGAGTGATCGGGATTGATCAGCGATCTACGAGTGCCGGCTGGAGGGTTGCCGGGGCTTCATCGGGCCGTTTCCCTCTGCCCCTCTGGATGAGCGGTATTCGGTTGTGGTGGCGCCGGTGGCCCCCGGCATGCGACGGCCATCTGCGTTGTTCAAGACTGTAACCGAAGGCCAGGACACTTGGACGAGTCGTCCGTACCGCGAGATGGATCACGAAGGAGCCGCCGACCGTGCTGCAGGAAGTCGAGCATTGGCTGAAGGCGCGCTCGTGGTCGGTGGCGGACCGCCCGTTGCAGCAGGTCATGGCCGCCAAGCGGGCCACCGGTCAGTCGGTCAGCGTGGTGCTCCCGGCGCTGGACGAGGAGGCGACCGTCGGCGACATCGTCGCGACGATCCGCCGCGACCTGGTCCGGCAGGTGCCGCTCGTCGACGAGATCGTGGTCGTGGACTCCGGCTCCACCGACCGCACCGCCGCGGTGGCCGCGGCGGCGGGCGCCCGGGTCGTGCACCGTGACGCGATCCTGCCGCGCATCCCGGCCGTGCCCGGCAAGGGCGAGGTGCTGTGGCGCTCGCTGCTGGTCACGCGCGGCGACCTCGTCTGCTTCGTCGACGCCGATCTGCGCGCGTTCTCCTCCGACTTCGTCGCCGGCATCGTCGGCCCGCTGCTGACCGACCCCGACGTGCACCTGGTCAAGGCGATGTACGACCGCCCGCTCGCCGGGGCCGCCGGACAGGGCGGCCGGGTCACCGAGCTGATGGCCCGGCCACTGCTCAACATGCACTGGCCGCTGCTGGCCGGCTTCGTCCAGCCGCTCGGCGGCGAGTACGCGGCCCGCCGCTCCCTGCTCGAACGGCTCCCGTTCCCGGTCGGCTACGGCGTCGAACTCGGCATGCTGGTGGACGCGTTGCACACCGTCGGCCTCGACGCGCTCGCCCAGGTCGACGTCGGCGTACGCCACCACCGCCACCAGGACGGCCAGGCGCTGGGCCGCATGGCCGCCGCGATCTACCGCACCGCCCAGCTCCGCCTGGCCCGCGGCCACCTCCTGCGCCCCGCCCTCACCCAGTTCGAACGCGGCCCGCAGGGCTTCGAGCCGCGCACCCATCCGGTGGACACGGAGGAACGCCCGCCGATGACCGAAATCGCGGAGTACGCGGCGGGGAAGGTGGCGTAGGGGCGCGTGCCGGGGGGAGGGCGGGGCGTGGGCCGGCCCCGTACACCCGTTGTATGCACAGGTCGTGTGACGGAATCGGTGCGGTGAGGTGTCCGTGCACGTTTGAGGGTTCGGGGGCCGGGCTAGGTTGAGGCGTATGGCTTCAAGGTTCGGTGCTGCTCAGGTGCTGGTCGCCTCCAATCGGGGGCCCGTCTCGTACGCCGTGCGGGAGGACGGTTCGCTGCACGCCAGGCGGGGTGGTGGCGGGCTGGTCTCCGGGCTGTCGGCCATCGGCCCGGACGCGGGCGCGCTGTGGGTGTGCTCGGCGCTGGGCGACGGCGACCGCGAGGCGGTGCGGCGCGGGGTGGGCGAGGACGGCGTACGGATGCTGGACGTGCCGGCCGACGTGCACACGGACGCGTACAACGGCATCGCCAACTCCGTGCTCTGGTTCGTGCACCACATGCTGTACCAGACCCCGTTGGAACCCGTGTTCGATCGGGAGTTCCGGCGCCAGTGGGCCTCGTACGAGACCTACAACCATGCCTTCGCCGAGGCGCTCGCCGAGGAGGCGGCCGAGGGCGCGGTCGTGATGGTCCAGGACTACCACCTGACCCTGGTCCCGGGAATGCTCCGGGAACTCCGCCCCGACCTGCGGATCGGGCACTTCTCGCACACGCCCTGGGCGCCCGTCGACTACTTCCGGATGCTCCCCGACGACATCGCCGAGCAGGTGCTGCGCGGCATGCTCGGCGCCGACCGGCTCGGCTTCCTCACCCACCGCTGGGCGGACGCCTTCACCGCGTGCGCGGACGCGCTGGTCGGCGGGCTCGGCGACACCCGGATCGGGGTGCACGGGCTCGGCGCGGACGCCGACTTCCTGCGCGCCCGCTCGCACGAGGACGATGTGGCGGAGCGGATGACGGCGCTGCGCGAGGAGATCGGCCCGGACCGCAGGACGATCGTCCGGGTCGACCGGACCGAACTGTCGAAGAACATCGTGCGCGGACTGCGCGCCTACGAGGAACTGCTCGCCTCGCGGCCCGAGTGGCGCGAGCGGGTGGTGCACGTGGCCTTCGCCTACCCCTCCCGGCAGGACCTCGCGGTCTACCGGGAGTACACCGACGAGGTGCGGCGGGTGGCCGAGTCGATCAACGCCCGGTACGGCACGGACGGCTGGACGCCGGTCCTGATGCATGTCGAGGACGACTTCGCACGGTCGCTCGCGGCCTACCGGCTGGCCGACGTGGCGCTGGTCAACCCCGTACGGGACGGGATGAACCTGGTCGCCAAGGAGGTGCCGCTCGTCTCCGACGAGGGCTGCGCGCTGGTGCTGTCGCGGGAGGCGGGGGCGTACGAGGAGCTGGGCGAGGACGCGATCGTGGTGAACCCGTACGACGTGGTCGCGACGGCGGAGGCGCTGCACGAGGCGTTGTCCATGCCGGCGGCCGAGCGAGTCGAACGGTCGAAGCGGCTGGCGGCGGCGGGCACGGCGCTGCCGCCGTCGCGCTGGTTCCTGGACCAGTTGCACGCGCTGGAGGGCTGAGCGGGGGCTGAGGACCGGGCCTGGGCCCCGGGCAGGCCCCCAAGCGGCCTCGCTTGTCTTTCGCGACACCCTGTCGTAATTTTTACGACAGGGTGTCGCTTAGAGGCGTGGAACCACGCCGAGGGCCGCCCGCCGGACAGGGAGTCCCCCATGAACGCGCTCAACGACCGCGGCGGACGCGGCGATCTCGCCGTCCTCACCGATCGCGGCGATCGCGGCGATCTCATCGAATTGCTCGGCCGCTACGCCGACATCTCGGACCGGAAGGAGTACACCGAGCTGCCCGGCCTTGTCTTCACCGACCCGCTCACCCTCGACTTCGAGTCGGTGACCGGCATGCCGCCGATGACCGTGCCGCTCGGTGACTACCTCGACAACCTCCGCACCGCCTTCGCGGCCTACGCCGCGACCCACCACGCCATCACCGGCCACGTCGTCGACATCGACGGCGACAGCGCGCGGATCCACGCGCACGTCCGTGCCGAGCACTGGCTGCCGGAGGAACTCGCCGGCGAGGGCCCCCACCGCTGGCTGGTGGTCGGCTTCTACGACAACGAGGCGATGCGCACGCCGGACGGCTGGCGCCTGAGCCGGGTGAGACTCACCGCGACGTACCAGGAGAACCCACACCTGGCGGGCGTCGCCATGGCCGCCGCGCAGGCGAAGGCGGGCTAGCGGCGCAGGCCGGGGTGGGTCGCGGGTGCGGGATGCGGCCCGGGGGTACGGGCCGTGGGTACAGATCCGTGGGTACAGATCCGTGGGTACGGCCCGTAGGTACGGCCCGTGGGTACGGGGCTCGCCTCGGCGGGGGAGAATGGCCGGATGCCGCGGATTCGGGGAACCAGCATCGAGGAACACCACGAGCTGGTGTGGGCCGATCTCGCCGAGGCGATGCGGGAACTTCTGCTCGAACGCGACTACGAGTCGATCAACATGGGGCACATCGCGGCCCGGGCCGGACTCGCGCGCAACACGCTGTACAACTACGCGGGCGACAAGAGCGCGCTGGTCATTGCCCTGATCGAGCGCGCGGCCCGGCCCGCGGTCGCACGTGTGTCCGCGATCGCGGCGCGGTCCGCGGCACCGGCCGCCGAGCGGATGCGGGAGATCATCGAGGCGTTCCTGGAGGCGTCCGCGGATCAGGCCATGCAACTGATGTTCCGGCCGGGCTCCGGGCCGCTGGTCGCCGAGGTGCCGAAGGGGCCGGACAACCCGTTCAACGCGATCGTGGTCGAGGTGGAGAACGTCGTCCGCGACGGCATCGCGCGCGCGGAGTTCCGCGACGTCGGCGACGTACGCCTCGCGGTGGAACTGCTGTCCGGCGTCATGCGCGCGGGCGCGGAACGCATCGGCCGCGACCCGGCCGCCTTCACGGACACGGTCGACGCGGCACGCGACATCATCCTCGCGTCCCTGACCCACCACCCGGCGGAGCGATGACGAGCGGGGCGTCCGCCGGCCCCGTCGGTCCCCGGCCCGGACGAGCCGGACGGTCCGGACGAGCTCACCGCGTCGCCCTCATGGCACGCAGGACGATCCGTGCCATCTCGCGTTGTCCACGCGCGTTGGGGTGCACCGGGGCCGCCGGACTACGGGGGATCATCGGCTCGATCCACCGTGTGTTCCTGGCCGAACAGGCGCCGTGCTCCCGGGATGCGGTGTAGGTGTCCACATAGGTGGCGTCGGCTGCCCGGGCCTGTCGCCGCAGCACGTCGTTGAGCTGGTGCTCCTTCTCCCGCAGGTAGGCGATGTCGCCCGGAGCGAGGGGGAGCGAGCGTCCGCAGCCGGTGTCGCCGGGCGGCAGGATCGCGGGGTAGCCGACGATGTACACGCGCGCCTCGGGCGCACGTCGCCCGATCTCTTCCAGCAGGCCGGACAGCCTCGTCCCGAGAGCGGCCGTCCGTTGCCGCGTGCTGTCGGTGCCGTCCTTGACGTAGCGCTCTCGGCAGGGAGCGTCCTCCGACACGTCCTTGAGGCGAGCGACGACGCCGTACACCGTCCCCATGGTGAGGCAGCGGGTGAGCATCTCACCGAAGCCGATGTCATTGCCTCCGATGCCGAGGGTGACGAGCCGGGTCCGGCCGGAAAGGGCGGACAGCTGCGCGGGGTTGAGGCCGTCGTCGGTGTGCTGGGGCGAGGCGAGGTTCGCCGTCGTCGCACCGCTGCAGCTCATGTCGCGGTACGTGCGCGGCCCCAGTTCGAGTCCGGCGGCGAGCAGGGCCGGGTAATTGTGGTCGGAGCGGGCACAGCCGGCGGGCCGGCCGCTCTGAGCCGGTATGCGTGGACCGGAGGTGTAGGAGTCGCCGAGAGCGACATAGGGGCCACGCATGTCGCTGTCCCCCGCGGTGTCGCCGTCATGACGGGTCTCGACGACGGTGATGGTCAGGGCCGCCACGGACAGGAGAATGCCGGTCAGGACGACGCGTAGGTGAGTCATGATGCCGTGTGTCTCCCTGGATTCGACCATGGGTTCTCGCCAAGCGGTGCCGTGACGGCGGCTTGAGGAAGTGGGCAGGGTTCACGCCCCGATCCGGGCCGCTCGCGGGCTTCTGAGGGCGCGCGGCCCGGTCGGGGCGTGCGTCAGATGGCCCGCATGGGGGCCGGGGTCCGTCGATCGTCGCCGTTGGCCGAGTCGCACGGTGTGCGGGCCTGCTTGGTGAGGGCCTCGCCCTCGATGTCGACGCGGGGCAGCAGCCGGTCCAGCCAGGCCGGCAGCCACCACGCCCGCTTGCCGAGGAGCGCCAGGACCGCCGGCACGAACGCCATCCGGACGACGAAGGCGTCGAAGAAGACCGCACTGGCCAGCCCGAAGCCGACCATCTTCACCATGGATTCGCCGCCCGTCATGAACCCGCCGAACACCGCCATCATGATCAGCGCCGCGGCCGCCACGACGTGGCCGCTGTGCCGGAAACCGGTGACGACGGCCTGCCCCGACTGCTCCCCGTGCAGGTGTGCCTCGCGGATCCGGGAGACCAGGAAGACCTGGTAGTCCATGGCGAGGCCGAAGACGATGCCCACCAGGAAGATGGGCATGGTGCTCATGATCGGCCCGGTCTCGTCCACGCCGAAGAATCCGGCTCCGTGGCCCTCCTGGAAGACCGTGACGATCGCACCGAGCGCCGCGCCGACCGACAGCAGGAAGCCGAGCGCCGCCTTGAGCGGCACCAGGACCGACCGGAAGACCACCATCAGGAGGAGGAAGGCGAGACCGACGACGACCAGGAGGTACGGGATCAGGGCGTCCTGCATCTTCTGGCCCACGTCGATGTTCAGGGCGGTGGTGCCGGTGACCTTGATGTCGGCGCCGGTGGCCGACTCCACCGCGGCGCGCTCGTCACGGATGGTGCGCACCAGGTCCTGCGTCTGCTCACTGGCGGGCGCGGTGGACGGGACGGCGGTGATCACCGCCGTGTCCTTCGCCTCGTTGAACCGGGCCGGCGAGACGGAGACCACTCCCTTCGTGCCGGCGAGCTTGTCGGAGACGGTCGCCACGGCCCCTTCCGGGTCATGCGCCTCACTGGCGTCGACGACCACGGTCAGCGGGCCGTTGAAGCCCGGGCCGAAGCCCTTGGCGAGATCGTCGTACGCGCGGCGCTCCGTGGTCGCCGTCGACTTGGCCTCGGCGCCGGGCATGCCCATCCGCAGGTCCAGCGACGGCACCGCGAGGGCCCCGAGGCCGACCACGGACAGGAGCAGTACCGGCACCGGCCGGCGCACCACGAACCGGGCCCAGCGCACACCCCGGGAGGCCTTCTCCGGCGGGGTCGGGGCCGGCACGCTCGTCGTCCAGGCCGCGGTCGGCATGTCCGCCGCCCCGGCGCCGTTCAGCGTGCCCGCCGTCCGGTTCCTGCGGAGACGGCCGAGGCGCGGGGTGGAGGTGCGGCGGGCACCCTTGCGGGCGGGGCGTTCGCCCTTGCGGTCGCGACGGGCGAGTACCGCGTCGGGCCAGAAGCCCAGAAGCGCCGGCACCGCGGTCAGGGCGACCAGGACGCCGACCAGGACCGCGCCCGCCGAGCCGATGCCCATCTTGGTGAGCGTCGGGACGCCGACCACGGAGAGGCCCAGCAGTGCGATGACGACGGTGAGCCCGGCGAAGACGACCGCGCTGCCGGCCGTGCCCACGGCCAGGGCGGCCGCCTCCTGCGGCCGGTGTCCCGCGGCCCGCTCCTCGCGGTAACGGGAGACCACGAAGAGGGAGTAGTCGATGCCGACGGCGAGGCCGAGCATCATCGCCAGCTCCCCGACCGTCGAGGAGAAGCCGAAGGCACTGCTGACGGCGGTGATCCCGGCCAGGCTGACGCAGACGCCGAGGACGGCGGTGAGCAGCGGCAGACCGGCGGCGGCGAGCGAGCCGAAGGTGATCAGCAGCACCACCGCGGCGACGAGGACGCCGAGCACCTCTCCCAGGCCCTCCCCGGCCTCGGTCTCCAGCGCGGAGCCTCCGACCTCGACGGTCAGACCCGCGTCCCGGGCCCGCTCGACCGCCTTGGTCAGGTCCGCCTTGCCGGCGTCGGTGAGATCGTCGCTCGTGACCTTGTAGGTGACGGTGGCGTACGCAGTGGACCTGTCCTTGCTGACCGCGTGCGCGTCGAAGGGACTGGTCGCGTCGGCGACCTCGGACCCGTCGGCCACCGCGTCGACGAAGTGTCCGATGGCCGAGCGGTTGGCGGCGTCGGTGACGTGCCCGCCGTGCTTCGCGACGAACACGACGCGGGCCTCGGCACCGTCCGCCTCCGCGCCCGGGAACCGCTTGTTGATCAGGTCGAACGCCTGCTGGGATTCGATGCCGGGCAGAGAGGCCGAGTCGTCCGGTGCCTCGGGGGCGTTCATCGCCCCGAGGAACACGGCGGCCAGCACCGCCAGCCAGGCCGGCACCACGGTGCGGCGCCTCCGGAAGGCCCAGCGGCCCAGCCGATGCAGATAAGTCGCCATGCGAGAACAACTCCCAGTTCGGGGTGGCGGGAACGTCTCTCACCCTCGCGGGAAGGCCTTGCCGTGTCGTCCGCCCCAGCGATGCCGCCGCGTACGCAAAAACAAGTAGGGCTCGGCGGGGTGTCTCCTCTCCCGCCGGTAGTCCTCAGGAATCGCTGTCGGAGCCGTCGGAGCCGTCAAAACTGTGGGAGTTGTCGCTCAGAACTGTCGGAGGAGCTGTCGGAGCTGTCGGAATACAACGGCGACAGGACGCGGAATGTGGCGCCGTTTCCCGGCACTGAGTCGACGTCGACACGGCCGCGGTGCGCAGCACTCGGTCACCAGGGAGCGGACGATGGACAGGCCGAGGCCGGCACCGCCGGTCCGGGTGCGGCCGCGTGCGGTGTCGGCACGGTGGAAGCGGTCGAAGATGCGGGCGGCGGTCGAAGATGCGGGCGGCCTGCTCAGTGACGAGGGACCGGGGATCGTGGACGTCCTTCTCAGGTGAGCCGTGCGGTCAGCGCGCGCAGCAACCGGACGACGCCCGCCGGTCCGTCGACCACCACGTCCGCCCGCCTCGCCAGCTCCGCCACCTCCTCGCTGCCGCTGCACAGCAGCAGCCCCGGCACCCCTGCCGACCGCAGCGCCTCCACCGCCGCGAACGCCGGCAGGTCACCCAGATCGTCACCGGCGTACAGCACCGCCCCGGCGTCCACCTCCCGCACGTACTCCGACAGCGCGACCCCCTTGTCCATCCCCGGCGGCCGCAGCTCCAGCACCATGCGCCCCGGTTCGACGATCAGTCCGTGCCGTGCCGCGAGGTCGGCCAGCGGCACGCGCAGCGCCTCGAACGCGGCCTGCGGGTCGGCCGCCCGGCGGGTGTGGACCGCGACCGCGCGACCGCCCTTCTCCTCCACCCAGGTCCCCTGCCACGCGCCGACCGCGTCGAGCACCCCCGGCAACTCGGCCCGTGCGGCGGCGACCCCGGGAGGCGGGGCCGGCGCGCTGACCGTCCCGGTCACCGCGTCCCACCGCTCGGCGCCGTAGTGCCCGAGCACCACCAGGCGTTCGAGCCCGGCGACCCCGGCGAACCCCCCGCGGGCCACGGCGACCCCCGCCGGGCGCCCGGTGACGACGGCCAGCGAGGCCACCTTCGGCGCGAGTGCCGCGAGGGCCGGCACCGCGTCGGGGTGGGGCCTGGCCTGTTCGGGGTCGGCGACGATCGGGGCGAGCGTCCCGTCGAAGTCGAAGGCGAGGACGGCCCGCTCGGGACGGGCGAGGAGCGCCTCCAGCCCCTCGCGTCCGGCCGCGGTCGTGGGGGTCGGAAAGGCGTCACCCGTGCGGTGCGACGCGTCCCCGGGGTCCATGGAGTCCGTGTGGCTGCCCATGTCTTCGACCCTATCCGCGCGACCCCGCCCTCACGCCTGCCCGGCGGCCTACCGTTCCGCGCGGCGGGCCTCACGCACGCGGCGGAGCCGGTTGACGGTCACCGGGTCGTGGGCGAGGGCGCGGGGATCGTCGAGCAGGGCGTTGAGGAGCTGGTAGTAGCGGACGGGCGCGAGCCCGAGCCGCTCCCGTATCTCGCGCTCCTTCGCGCCGGGACCGGCGAAGCCGCGCCGCTCCATGGCCAGCACGGCCCGCTCACGCGCCGGCAGCCCCCGCACGTCCGACGAACCCGTCGAACCCGACGAACCCGTCGGACCCGTCGAGCCTGTCGAGCCCGACGAGCCCGACAGGCCCGACAAGTCAGCCTGCCCGCTCGGCTCCGTCCCCTCCGGCTCCCGCCGCTGCTCCGTCTGTTCCATGCCCTTCACAGTAGAACCCGCCACTGACAATCCCCCGTGCCGGGAGCCGGCCGCCCCCTCACCCCGTCGCGTCCTCCCGCATCGCCGTCCGCTGGAGCTGCCCCAGGACCCCCGCCGGGCTGCCCTCCTCCGACACCGCCGACCCGATCTGCCTCTTGAGCCCCGCGCTCACCGTCGCCCACGACGTCTTGCCCACCGGATACAGCTCCGCCCCGGCGAGCTGCTCCAGGAACGGCGCGAGGTCGGCGTCCTTCGGGGAGGAGGCCATGTCCGCCGAGGCGGACGTCGTCGCCGGCAGCAGGTCGTACTCGCGCGAGAACGCCAGTACGTTCTTCTTGCTGTAGACGAAGTCGAGGAAGTCCCCGACCTGCTCGCGGTGGCCGGGCTGCCGGAAGGCCATCATCCAGTCGGCGACGCCCATCGACGGCCGGTCCCGGCCGTCCGCGCCCTCGTCGCCGCTCCCGCTCCCGCCCCCACTTCCGCTGCCGCTCCCGTTCACGGGCATCGGCACCATGCCGAAGTCCAGGCCCTTGGCCCGTGCCGTCTTCATCAGCGTGGGATGCCCGTTGAGCATCCCGACCTCGCCGCGCGCGAACGCGGCGAACGCGTCCGCGCGGTTCAGCTTCGCGGGCGGGACGGGTCCGGTGAGGCCCTTGCCGACGAGTTCGTCCTTCAGCCAGGAGAACGTCGCGACGTTCTCCACCGAGTCCAGGTCGTAGTCGCCGATGCTGTCGGTGTAGTCGCCCCCGCCGCTGAGCAGCCACTGCAGGGTCTCGGCCTGCGCCTCCTCCGGTCCCAGCGGCAGCGCGTACGGCGTGCTCACCCCGGCCGTCCTCAACGCGTGCGCATCGGCGGCCAGTTGGTTCCAGGTCTTGGGCGGCCGGCTGATCCCGGCCTTGGCGAACAGCTTCTTGTTGTAGAACAGCAGCCGGGTGGAGGCCGCGAACGGCATGCCGTACTGCACCCGGTCCACCTCGCCCGCCCTGCTCAGTTCCGGCACGAAGTCGGCCTGAACGGGGATGGAGAGCAGGTCGGAGACGCGGTAGAGCTTGCCGGCGGCCGCGTAGTCGGCGTAGGCGCCGATCTGTGCCAGGTCGGGGGCGTCGCCCCGGTCGGCCATCTGCTTGACCTTGCTGTCGACGTCGTTCCACGAGTAGACGCTGACGTCGACCTTCACGCCGGGGTGCTTGTCCTCGTACGCGCCGGCCAGCTGCTCCCAGTACTTCTTCGACGAGTTGGCCGCCGAGTCGCCGTAGTCGGCGGCGACCAGCTTCAGGGTCACGTCCCCGGAGCCGCCCGGCCCCCCGCAGCCGGTGAGGGTCGCCGTCATCCCCAGTGCGGTGACCGCCGCGCCCAGTACCGTCATTCTCCGCGCCACGTGCCGCCGCACCGATCCACTCCTGTTTCCGCTGGTTGTACGTGGTTACCGTCTCGTATGCCGAAACGGCCCGGTCATAAGATCTACACCACCACAGTGGACTAGACCTCTCCGGGTCGGAGCGTCACACTGTTCCACGTGAAACACGTCCTCGCCCTCGATGTGGGCGGCACCGGCATGAAGGCCGCCCTGGTAGGGGTGGAAGGCGAGCTGCTCCACCGCGCACGCCGGCCCACCGGCCGCGAACGGGGCCCCGAGGCGGTGACGGCGGCAGTCCTCGACTTCGCCGCCGAACTGCGCGCCCACGGCCTCGCCGAGTTCGGCGAACCGGCCGCCGCGGCCGGTGTCGCCGTCCCCGGCATCGTCGACGACGACCGGGGCGTGGCCGTCTACTCGGCCAACCTGGGCTGGCGCGACGTACCGTTGCGCGCCCTCCTGAGCGAGCGGCTCGGCGGCGTCCCCGTCGCCCTCGGCCACGACGTGCGCACCGGCGGCCTCGCCGAGGGCCGCATCGGCGCCGGCCGGGGCGCCGACCGCTTCCTGTTCGTTCCGCTGGGCACCGGCATCGCGGGCGCCATCGGCATCGACGGCCGGGTCGAGGCGGGCGCGCACGGTTTCGCGGGCGAGATCGGCCATGTCGTCGTACGCCCCGGCGGCGTCGACTGCCCCTGCGGGCAGCGCGGTTGTCTGGAGCGGTACGCCTCCGCCGCCGCCGTCGGCCAGGCCTGGGCCACCGCCTGCGGGAACCCGGAGGCGGACGCGGCGGACTGCGCCCGGGCCGTGGCCGCCGGGGACGCACGGGCGGCGGAGGTCTGGCAGGGGGCCGTCGACGCGCTCGCCGACGGCCTGGTCACCGCCTTCACCCTGCTCGATCCGCGCACCCTGATCATCGGCGGCGGGCTCGCGGAGGCCGGACCCACGCTGTTCGACCCGCTGCGCGAGGCACTGCGCGCCCGGGTCACCTTCCAGAAGCTGCCGACCGTCGTGCCCGCGGGCCTCGGCGACAACGCCGGCTGTCTGGGCGCGGGCCTGCTCGCCTGGGACCTGCACGCCACCGGCGCGCGTCCCCCCGCGGACCCCGGCCCCGCCCCCCTCGCTCCCCCCGTCCGCGACACCACTGACTCCTCGGAGGTAACCACCTGATGGCCCCAAGCAAGGTTCTCGCCGGTGCCCGGACGGTGCTCCCCACCGGGATCGTGGACGACGGCCGCGTGGTCGTCGAGGGCGCCC
>Ga0308173_10000877_pt1 | contig 14044 bp, 11 predicted proteins | sample PhyPR1_FD_203716 | JGI IMG/M metagenome (GOLD analysis project Ga0308173, IMG submission 203716) | Soil microbial communities from UC Gill Tract Community Farm, Albany, California, United States - DLSLS.P.R1 | ecosystem: Environmental > Terrestrial > Soil > Agricultural land | place: USA...
GCTCGGTCAGCTAATGATGATCTCCGGCAATCACTTTCTGACGCTGTACCTCGGTCTCGAACTGATGTCGCTGTCGCTGTACGCGCTGATTGCGCTGCGCAGGGACGCACCGCACTCCAACGAAGCAGCAATGAAGTACTACGTGCTCGGCGCGCTGGCCTCCGGATTCCTGCTGTACGGCATGTCGATGTTATATGGCGCAACAGGCTCGCTCGAGCTGAATGAAGTGCTGAAAGCGGTGGCGTCAGGTCACGTCAACGACGTCGTGCTGATGTTCGGAGTGGTCTTCATCGTCGCCGGGATCGCGTTCAAGATGGGCGTCGTGCCGTTCCACATGTGGGTGCCGGATGTCTACCATGGCGCGCCGACGGCAATGACGCTGTTCACCGGCGGTGGCCCAAAGGTCGCGGCATTCGCCTGGGGTCTGCGCTTGCTCGTGATGGGACTGCTGCCGCTCGCGGTGCACTGGCAGCAGATGCTGGTGATACTGGCGGCGCTGTCGCTGATCGTAGGAAACATCACCGGGATCGCTCAGCGCAACATGAAACGGATGCTCGCCCACTCGGCGATTTCGAACATGGGCTTTGTGCTGCTCGGCCTGCTAGCGGGTGTGGTCGACGGCCAGGCGACATCGGCTGCAAGTGCTTATGGCTCGGCGACGTTCTACAGTGTCGTCTACCTCGTGACGACGCTCGGTACGTTCGGCATTGTGATGCTGCTGGCGCGCCCCGACTTTGAAGCCGATGCACTCGATGACTTCAAGGGCCTGAACCAGCGCAGCCCGGTGTTCGCGTTCGTGATGATGGTGATGCTGTTCTCGCTCGCAGGCATCCCGCCGACGGTTGGCTTTTACGCGAAGCTCGCCGTGCTGGAAGCGACCATGAACGCCGGTCTCACGTGGCTCGCTGTCATGGCCGTAATTACATCGCTGTTCGGTGCGTTCTACTACCTGCGCGTCGTCAAGCTGATGTACTTTGACAACCCGCAGGACACCATGCCGATTTCGACCGACCCCTATAACCGCATGCTGCTCACGCTGAACGGCGTGACCGTACTGGTGCTTGGCATCGTGCCTGGCCCCCTGATGACCGTCTGCCTTCGGGCAATCCAGCACACACTGCCGCTGTGATATCGGGCGCAGGTTGATGGTTTTGCTGTATTGCTTCTGCGCGGGAGTGAGTATCTTAACGGGTGACAGCGGAGTCGCGAAGGACATCGGTAGGTTGTTGCAGCCAGACATGCGCGCGCGAAGCGGATACATGTATGCATGTCTCGAACGACGCACGTCCAGTGGTGTAGAAAACGACGCTTGCGGATTGAGTGCTCTTTGGTTATTTCCGCAAACGCTTGTTCCCAAGTTACCTAAACGTACTTGTCCGTGGCAGAGTCATACCGCATTAATGCGGTCAGGCGCCGGCTTCTTCCAGGTCGGGATCGTGCCCGTTCAATAGTGACTTCACCGCGTAGAGTCGACCGCTGTCATCCGCCTCCCCGCTGGATAGTTGGTCCACACAGACCGAGCGCGGTGTTAATGACAGCAAGATGCGTGAGCGCCTGCGGGAAATTGCCAGCCAACTCTCGCCGCTGAGCGTTGTACTGCTCGGAGAGCAATCCGAGGTCATTGGCTACGGCTAATACGCGCTCGAACTGCTGTCGCGCTTCGTCGGTGCGTCCCTGCATCTGTAGACAATCGGCCATCCAGCAAGAGCAGGCGAGAAAGGTCCCTTCACTCGGACCTTCGCGAGACTTCTTGTGACGTCTAATGAATCCGTCTTCGCTCATTTCCCGGCGAATTGTCTCAATGGTCGACGCCATTCGCGGGTCATCGGCTGGCAGGAAGCCTACGAGAGGCATTAACAGCAGGCTCGCGTCCAGTTCCTCTCCGCCGTAATACTGCGTGAAGGTGCCAAGGCCCTCGTTCCATCCTTCACGACAGATCTCATCGCGGATCGTCTCGCGAAGGGTGATTGCCCGTTCAACAAGCGACGAGCGACTGGCGTCGCCCGATCGACTGGTCACGAAACGATCAAAGGCAACCCACGCCATGACTCGCGAATAGGTATAGTGCCGCGGAGTGGAGCGAGACTCCCATATCCCGGAGCCAGGTGTGTTCCAGACGTTCTCCAAATGCTCGACAATGCGTCTTTCGATGACGTCTTCGCTGCTCGCAGGCGTGAGCCCGCCACGGCGGCCCACGTCGAGGCCGTCGATGATTTCCCCGAGGACATCAACCTGGTGCTGTTGCGCCGCCGCGTTACCGATACGGACGGGCGTCGCATACCGGTAGCCTTGCAGCCAGTCGACGGTCCATTCTGGAAGGTGACGCGCACCGTCGGCGCGATACATGATCCGGATGTGCTCGGGCGCTGCGCCGATCGAGCGCAAGAGCCAATTGCGCCATGCGCCTGCTTCTTCGTCGAAGCCCGCATTGAGCAGGGCGACCATCGCAAAGCTTGTGTCGCGCAGCCAGCCATAGCGGTAGTCCCAGTTCAATTGACCGGCCGGTGCCTCGGGCAGCGACGTGGTCGGCGCGGCTACGATCGCGCCGCTGCGACCGTGCGTCAATGCTTTCAACGTAAGCAGTGAACGCCTTACCGCGCCGGGCCAGGTCGTCCTACTGTCATCGAACCTGCTAATCCAGTTGCGCCAGAACTCCTGCGTGCTTCGCAGAGCGGCGTAGGCGTCAATGGGCGGGGGTGGCGGCTTGTGGGCGGGCCCATAGCTCATTACAAAGGTTGCCGACTCACCCGCATTCACTGCGAAGAAGGCCTGCGCGGACCCGTTTCCAATATCCAGTTCCAAGTCCGCTCGCAGCACGACCTTATCTGGCCCGATGCACGCCTCGATTGCGCCGTCGATTCGTTCGATCCACGGCGACACGGACCCGAAGTTGAACCGTAACCGGAGGCTCGTGCGCATCTGCACGGTGCCCCGCAGCCCGGTGACAATGCGTACCACCGAGCTGGGGACATGGCCGACGGGCATGAAGTCGGTGATGCGAACCGCACCGTCGCCAAGCTCGAAGTCGGTCTCCATGATCAGAGTGTCGTCCTGATACCGCCGCGTCTGGCCCTCGATCCGCCCGACAGGACTCAGCGACCAGCACCCGTTCTCCGGCGTGCCGAGCAGGGCTGCGAAGCAAGCATCGCCATCAAAGCGAGGCCAGCATAGCCAGTCGATCGAACCGTCCCGACTGAGCAGCGCGGCGGTCTGGCCGTCGCCCAACAGCGCGTAGTCCTCGATCGGCCGGCTCATCGCAGCCCGCTCCGCCGTCTCGCGAGCAGCTTAATGAGGCCGACAGTGCCGAGGCCTGCCAGACCCCAGGCAAGCGCGCGGTGGCGATCGGTGAACATTTCCCAACTGTGCTGACGCGCCTGGTCGCCAAAACGTCCGTGAGCGCCATAGTCGCCAGGCACTGGATCGAACAGGTTACTGGCGGCTTCCGGTGCGACCGGCTCGTCCGTGAGCTGTCCGCTATACCCGGAGCGCGCGAGATAGCGGTCGATGAGGCCAGGGGCGATGCGATTCGCGAGGATCGCCTTGACGCTCGAGAATCCCACCCACACTTCCCGGCGCCGGCGCGTGGCGGCAAAATAGATGGCGCGCGCAGCGACCTCTGGCTGAAAAATCGGCGCGACCGGTCGCGCGCGCTTTCCCATCTTGTTGAGCGCCCAGTCGAACTGAGGCGTGTTCAGGGCGGGCAGCACGACCATCGTCAGGTGGACCTTGAGCCGGTCATGGATGATTTCCGAACGAAGCGAATCGGTGAAGCCGCGAATAGCGAACTTCGCGCCGCAATACACCGATTGCAGCGGCACCGACCGGTACCCCAATGCAGAGCCGACGTTCACGATGGTGCCACCGTTGCGCCTGCGCATGCGGGAGAGCGCGCTCATCATGCCGTGGACCTGTCCCAGATAGGTGACCTTCGTGCCGCGCTCAATCTCTTCTGCCGTGAGAGCGGAAACGGGCGCGAAAGCGGTCGCCATCGCGACGTTCACCCAGACGTCAATCGGCCCTAGTGTCTCTTCCACGCGCGATGCTGCCTCCTCAACCGCTTGCGCATCCGCGACATCGGTGGGAATCGCAAGTGTGCGTACCCCGTAGCTCGCCTGAATTTGCGCCGCCGCTCGCTCCAGGCGTGATGGTTCGCGTGAAAGCAGGGCGACATCGTAGCCTTGGCGTGCAAATTCGTCGGCCGTCGCGCGGCCCACCCCTGCTCCCGCGCCTGTGATAACCACTACCTTTGGCATTGCGTGCCTCCTGGTCGACGCACATGGAAATCGAGGGAATACATTCTAAGGACGACATGAGACGCCCTCAAGCAGCACCCGTGCCAATGCTACATCGCTACTTGTGCTTTCAGTGGCAAGCAAGTATGTCACAATATGCTCCTTGTTAGACAGGCCAGCACTGCGATACGAAGTCCACGATTCATCGACCGGCGCACCATCCTTCGGGCCAGGAAGATCCGGCTGCGTTACGGAGTTTTTTTGGCTGGGCCAGTCGCAACGGGCCTGATTGCAGTGCTGTACGCACGACTGATCGATTTCGGTTACGAAGCGTCTCTGCGCTACACCCACCGAGTCTGGTGGCTGCCATTGATGCTAACCCTCGTGATAACGGCCTTGGGTGTCTGGGTGACGCGACAATGCTTTCACGGGGCAGAAGGCAGCGGTATGCCGCAGGTGATCGCGACACTCGATGCAGGACGGGAAGTCGGGCCGCGGTTGCTTACGATCCGCATTCTCACAGGCAAGATCGTCGTGTCGTTCCTGTCAATTCTTGGCGGGCTCACGTTCGGCCGTGAAGGTCTTACGATACATGTCGGCGCGTCGCTGATGTTTTCCCTTCGGCGGTTCTATCCGGCAATCATTTTCGCGGGCATTGTGTTATTGGGCATTGAGGGAAAAACTACACCTACTGCGGATCGATTGGTGCAGGTAGCCGCTTGCCAGATCTATTGGCGGTCGCAGTGGTCATCATCGGCTCGATCGCGGGCGTCCTCGGTGCCGCATTTTGTTGGATTGATCTCAATTCGCGCCGGCCGCTGGATGCCTGCGGCGCTACTCAATTGGCGCGGACATTATCCGGTCGTATCTGGTGCAGGCTGCGGCCTCATCATCGCGCTCGTGGGTGTGGCGACGGCTAGCCACACGTTCGGCAGTGACTACGCCGGAGCCCGGGGCATGCTCGACCGCAGCGTACAGCTCGGCGTGGCCTAGCCCGTTCTCACAATGGTGTCGATGATCGGCTCGTACCTTCCTGGAACGCCGGGCGGCCTATTCGCGCCTTCGCTCGCGATTGGAACTGGCATTGAAACGCACTGCATATGCTGTCCGGACAGATGCAGATGCAGATGCAGATGCGGGTTGCACTTGGGACGGTCGGCTATCTTGCGGTGGCCACGCAAAGTCCCATCACGGCTTTCATCATCGTTATCGAATATCAACGGCCACGCGCTGGTGAACTCGTTGATGGCTACGGCGCTTGTTCCGATGCAGGTTTCGAAGCTCTTCGCTCCTCCGCTGTACGAGGCGCTTGCTCCGCGATACCAGCCTCGACTATGAACGACGCCTCGTCGGAAGATTTGGTTGAGCGTCCGCCCGGTGAGGTCGGAAGTCCGCCGGTCGGGGTCACACGCTACTGGCTAACCAGCCGAACGTCTGCACTTCCGTGAGATGCATCGAGGCGAGCTTCAGCAAGCACCGCTCGCCTTTCGCGGTGAGATGGACTTCAACCTGACGGCGATCTACCGCTCCGGGCTTTCGAAGGACGAGCCCTGCGCGTTCGCATCGGCTGACTAGCGCTGCAGTGCCATTCGGCGCCGCTTGCAGACGTTCGGCGAGTTCGCCCACGTTCGCCCACTCGCGTCCCGGAACGCCGCGCACATGCAACATAAGCTGATACTGGAGTGGCGTGACGCCGGCTGCATGAGTGACCTCTTCTGAATATCGGAGGAACTTCCGAAGCTGATAGCGGAAGTTCGAAAGCGATTCGAGATCCTTCTTGCTGGGCAATCCCTTGACACCGCGTTTATTCGCTTGCTTCATGTCTGCGTACAGATCGGACTATCAGTTAAGTGACGAATGCACAGGTGTTTTCAGCGAACGCTGGCATTGCATGGTAGCAGATGCGCCTCGAGAGACTCGCGCGGCCAAGGCTGACGGTGTGTCATCGTCGGCAGGAACATTTTGCAATCGACATGAAAAAAGCACAACGTGCTACAAAAAACCTGGCCGGTCTCCGAAGGAAAGCGGGCACGGCCGGCTCGCTTTCACCCACAGAGGGGATCATCCAAAGCGATGTCCGGTGCAGCAGCGGAATAGAGCTTGCTGTAGGAAGGCTGCAAATGAGGCGCGACCATAACTAGCATGGTGCGCCCCTCCTGAGTGCGTCTTGAATAATATTGCACGAGGACCGATATGCCCCCACACTGGCCGGCTGCGCTGCCAGCCGCATGGCTCGCTTTATCCGTGCTTTGCGCCTGCGCCGTCGTCATTGACATGGTGGTCGCCGGGCACCGGCAACCGATGGCGATCATGTCAGTCGTGTGGCCGTTGACGATGCTGTACTGGGGTCCAGTCGGGCTGCTTTTTTACTTCGCTTTTGGACGCTCCACGCCGGGTGCGCACAAGCCAGAGGCGCCCATGTGGCAAGCTACCTTCCTTGGTGCGACGCATTGCGGTGCGGGGTGCGCCTTAGGAGACTTCATCGGCGAATGGCTGGCATTTGCCTTCGCTTTCAAGATCGCCGGGTCCGAGCTCAGCGGGCGGCTTGCGCTAGCGTTCGCGTTGGCTTACCTGATTGGCGTGGCTTTCCAATATTTCTCGATTGCGCCGATGCGAGGCCTGGGCCTGCGCGAGGGCATTGCCGCAGCAGTCAAAGCCGATACGCTTTCTCTCGTCGCCTACGAGGTCGGCATGTTCGGGGTGATGATCGCATTTGCAAAGCTCGCCTCGCCGCTCAAGCCGACCGACGCGGCCTATTGGGTAAGGATGCAGCTTGCTATGGTCGCGGGGTTTCTAACGACGTATCCCGTCAACTACTGGCTTATCCAGCGAGGCATCAAGGAGAAGATGTGACCTGCGCGCGTCGGATTTTCGCATGCGTTTTTCGAACCGGGCTGACGCTACTGGGCTCGTGTCATATGATCGGGGCGCAGGCCACCGATGCAGCGTCCGAGGCATCGGACTCCCTCACAACCGGGCCGACGCCGCTCGCGTATTTTCTTCACAGCAAGGGGCCGGCGGCGCACCCAGTGCTGCACCTGGACTGGGTGTTGACGGCGATCTGCAGTCTCGTGTGCATCATGATCGCGTTGATGCTGATTATCGGCACCTTTCGCCGCCGAAAGCGGGAGGACCACCGAGCGCTCGGCGAAGGGGGCGGCCTAAGCTTCGTCTACGTCGGCACCGCCATTTCAACTGTCGCGCTCTTAGGCATTGCGGTGTACATGCTGGCGGTTTTGGCCGATGTTGCCAACCCGCCGAGAGAGCCTGCGCTCACAGTGACGGTCACCGCTTACGACTGGTGGTGGAAGGTGGACTATGGCCAAGGCCCTGGTCGCTTTACGACAGCGAATGAGTTGCACATTCCGGTGGGCGTGCCGGTGCTCGTACTGCTCAAGAGCGCGGACGTCATCCACGCGTTTTGGGTGCCGGACTTATCGGGCAAGACCCAGACGATACCGGGCAACGTGAATCGTCAGTGGTTGCAGGCGGACAGGCCAGGCATTTTTCGCGGCCAATGCACGCAGTACTGCGGCGTGCAGCACGCACACATGGCGTTCGAGGTCTATGCGCAACCGCAGGCCGACTATGAGCGATGGTACGCGGCGCAACAGCAGGACGCGCCCATGCCTGCCACGGCGCAGGCGATCCACGGCAGAAAGCTCTTCGAGGAACGGTGCGCGGGCTGCCACACAGTGCGTGGCAGCAAGTCGGCGGGCGTGCAGGCCCCTGATCTCACGCATGTCCTGTCACGCCGGCTGCTGGCGTCAGGCACCGTCGTCAATACGCACGAGAATCTGATGGACTGGATTCAACACGCTCAGGAAATCAAGCCCGGAACCCTCATGCCCGATATGAAATTATCGCCTGCCGAATCGGGCGACCTGTCGGCATACCTCGCTACTCTCAGGTAAGGACAAAGACGATGGCCGTAACAGGGGATCGAAGCGTTGTGCAGTCCCACCGGGTCGCGTTTCGGCGTGAGCCTGAGTTTGGCAGCGTCCCGAAGGGTTCGGAAGAAGAAAAGCGGCTACTCGAATTGTGGGAAGGCGAGTCGGGCTGGCGCGGATTCATCACCACAGTCGATCACAAGAAGATTGGCTTGCGCTATATCGTGACAGCGTTCGTCTTTCTGCTGCTGGGCGGAATCGAAGCGCTGCTCATGCGCTTGCAGCTCGCGCAGCCCAACGAGACGCTACTTACGCCTGGGCAGTACGCCGAGCTTTTTACGATGCACGGCATAACGATGATCTTCCTCTATGCGCTGCCCGTGCTCAGCGGCTTTGCTAACTTCCTTTGGCCGCTCATGCTCGGCTCGAGGGACATGGCGTTTCCCCGGCTGAACGCGCTTTCGTATTGGGTGTTCCTCTTTGCCGGAATTTTCCTCTATTGCAGCTTTCCGCTCGGGCAGGCACCCAATGCGGGCTGGTTCAACTATGTGCCGCTCTCGTCGCTCGAATACAGCCGTGGACCCAATATCGACGTCTATTCGCTCGGGATGGTTTTGCTCGGCATTTCGACCACGGTCGGCGCGGTCAACTTCGTCGTGACGCTCTTTCGTATGCGCGCGGTTGGGATGTCAGTGGATCGACTTCCGATTATCGTGTGGGGCACACTGACCATTTCGTTTGCCAATCTCTTTGCCGTGCCGTCGGTGAGCCTCGCGTTCTTCCTCCTGTGGATGGACAGAAACATCGGCACGCACTTCTTCGACGTCTCGAGCGACGGCAGGCCGCTGCTCTGGCAACACCTCTTCTGGATGTTCGCGCATCCCTGGGTGTACGTGGTGGTCCTGCCGGCCATGGGCATCGTCTCCGATGCATTGCCCACGTTCTGCAGGCGTCCGCTCGTCGCGTATGCGGCCGTGGCCATGTCGACGGTGGCGACGATGATCATCGGTTTCGAGGTCTGGATTCATCACATGTTCGCCACCGGTATTCCGCCGCTTGCGCTGGCGTTTTTCGGCGCAGCGAGCGTGTTGATTACCATCCCCAGCGCAGTGGCGGTCTTCGCCTGGATCGCGACGATCTGGACGGGTCGGCCGGTTTTGTCAGCGCCGTTCCTATATTTCGCGAGCTTCGTGTTGATGTTCGTGATCGGCGGCGTATCGGGCGTGATGACCGCTGCGGTACCGCTCGACTGGCAGTTGACCGACACCTATTTCGTCGTGGCACATCTGCACTATGTACTACTGGGCATCAACGTGTTTCCGGTGTTCGGCGGCATTACTTACTGGTTCCCAAAGTTCACCGGGCGGCTCATGAGTGAGCGATGGGGGAAGATCGCCTTCTGGATCATCCTTGTCGGGTTCAACGTCGGCTTCTTCCCGATGCACATATCGGGTCTGCTCGGCATGCCTCGACGCATCTACACGTATCCCGAAGGCATGGGCTGGGATACGTCGAACCTGATCACCACGATAGGCTCGTTCATTTTTGCAGTCGGCATTCTGGTGTTTGCGGTCAACGCGCTTGTGTCGGCCAAGCGAGGGAAGAAAGCGCCGCCCAATCCTTGGGATGCGCCCGGCCTCGAGTGGTCGACTGACTCGCCCCCGGCCGCCTACAACTTCGCGGTGCTGCCGATCATCGAGTCTCGGCATCCCATGTGGGAGGATCGCTTGCAGCCCAAGGGCCGGCAGTCGAGCCTCCAATCGGGTTATCTATTGCATCAGGGACGCGAGGCGCTCGGCGTTCATCCGTTTAGTGGCAAGCCCGATGCGATTCTCAAGATGCCCGAAGATGCGTGGTCTCCCTTCTTCCTCGCTCTTTTCGCCGCGCTCGGCTTCGCCGCAATGCTGCTGCGCTCGCCGTGGTTCACGGCCATCGCGGTTGCCGGGTGCGGTGCGACACTGATTGCCTGGATGTGGCCGCGCCGTTCGCTGGGTCAACGCGAGCCGCCCAAGCCCGGTCAGACCATTCCGGCGAAAGCCGGGCAAGCGAAGGATGTCCTTCCGGTCGGAAGCACGGGCGAGCATTCGGGAGGATGGTGGGGCGTGCTCGCGCTGGTGGCCACCGAGGCGAGCCTCTTTGGTTATCTAATCTTCTGCTACTTCTATTCACAGTCTCAAACGACGCTTGCCTGGCCACCTGAAGGGATGCCGAAGATCGGTACTGGAGCGATGAGTACGGGGGTGCTGATTTTGAGCAGCGTGTTCGCGTGGCTTTCGGAGCGAACGTTGAAGAAGAGCAAGCGCTGGCCAGCGTTTGCATGGATGCTGGGCGCCATTGTGCTCGGGTGCGCGTTCGCCGGCATGCAATTGAAGGAATGGCACGACCACCCTTACGGCATTACAGCGCACCTCTATGGCTCGCTTTATTTCACGATCACCGGCTTTCACATGGCGCATGTCATCGTTGGCCTCGTGATCCTGCTGCTGCTTGCCGTGTGGATCGCGCTTGGCTATTTCGACGAGGAGCGCAATGCGCCCATGCGCATCGGTGGCCTCTATTGGCACTTCGTCGACGTGGTCTGGCTTTTCATCTTCACGTCGCTGTATGTGACGCCTTTCTGGATGAGGGGCGGCTGATGCAAACGTCTGCCCCCGCGGAGCAGCAGCTCACGGCCAGAGAAAAACGGCGTCTCGTACTCTGTGCATGCGCAGGCTTTTTCCTGGCGCCCGGCGCATGGCTGCTCCAGGTGATGATCTCGGAAACGATTTCGGCGCAGGCTTGCTACGCCGAGTCGATCCGGCGCGCGAAACCCGTCTTCGTTCATTTTCACGCCTGGCTTTACGGCACTTCTATCGCGGCAGTGATCGTGTCGATTGTCTGCGCGGGGCTCGCTGTTTATGGTTTTCGCTTCCTCCAAAGGAAGCAGAAACAGATGCGAGCGCTGGGCAACAGCGACGGTTCCGCAGAGAAGCCATCGCGTGAGGAAGAGGAGGTAAGCCGAAAGCGCTTCATAGCGCTTTGCAGTGCGTTGATCGGATGTCTCTTCGTCCTCGCGCTGGTGTTCACGATCCTGGCCGAAGTATTCCTTGATTCTTGCACCCCATGGCACTGAAATGAATGCGACGAGAAAGAAAAGCGCCATCGCCGCTGCACTCTTGCCGTGCGTGCTCGCCATGCTCGGGGGATGCAGTGGACAGGCTGACGATAACCTCCCCGAGAACGTCACTGCGCAGTCAACGATGACGAGTGCGCCGCAACTGGTCGCTCGCGGCGAGTACCTCGCCAAGGCAGGCGATTGCAGCGCGTGCCACGACGCGGCCGACCATACGCCGATGGGCGGCGGTATGCCTGTCAATTCGCCGTTCGGTCCAATCTACGCAAGCAACATTACGCCCGATCCGACGTTCGGTATCGGGCGCTACACGCTCAAAGAGTTTTCAGACGCCATTCGGTACGGCAAGCGCCGCGACGGAACACGGCTGTATCCCGCGATGCCCTATCCGTCGCTTGCTCACATGTCGGACGAGGACGTCACCGCGCTCTACGCGTACTTCATGCATGGCGTGATGCCGACTGCGAAGCGCGCGCCGGAGACCCATCTGCCTTTTCCTTTCAATCAGCGCTGGGGAATGCTGTTCTGGAGTCTGGCATTCGGTAACCGCGAACAGTACAGTCCCAATCCCAAGCAAAGCGCGCAATGGAATCGGGGTGCCTATCTCGTGCAGGGGCTGGGGCATTGCGGTGCGTGCCATACGCCACGCGGCCCGGCCTACAACGAACTCGGATATACCGAGAAATCGCCGTGGTATCTGACGGGCGGCGTCAACGACCACTGGCTCGCCCCCAACCTCACCGGCGACCCGGGAAGCGGACTTGCGCGCTGGACAGCGCAAGACATCGTCGACTTCCTGCACACAGGCCACGGAGCAGGTGCGATTGCGTTCGGGGCCATGGCACCGGTCGTCGGTGAGAGCACCCAGTACATGACCGATGCCGACCTGCGATCCATCGCTGCCTATCTAAAGTCCTTGCCGGCGCAACAAGCGTACGGCAGCTTTGCGAACACGGAGCATGCGAAGGTTCAGACGGCCCGCAGCATCGAAACGGGCGAAGTCGAGCGCCACGGCGCAGGCGTGTACCTGTCGTTTTGCGCGCGCTGCCATCAGGCCGATGGAAAGGGACAGCCGGGTAAGGTTGCCGCGCTCGCGGGAAATCCTTTGGTCCTGGCCGAAGATCCTACTTCCGTAATGCGCATCGTGATCGAGGGAAGCAAAAGCCCGACGACAGAGACCGGGCCCGCGCCTCAGAAAATGCCCGGCTTCCACGGTCAACTGACCTCTGCTCAAATGGCTCAAGTCGTCAGCTTCATTCGTGGCACGTGGGGAAACCACGCAGCGCCGGTGTCTGATCGAGAGGTCGAACGCCTTCGCTCGAAGATTCATCAGTAGGGGCGGGGACTGGCGTCGGCAGACCGACTATGTGCAAGCATCGACCGCTCGCAGCACGAGAACTGCATTTGTTCCCCCGAAAGCGAACGAGTTCGACAGCATCGTGGCTAAAGATGCGCTTTTCCGTGCAGCGTTGGGCACATAATCAAGGTCGCAAGTCGGGTCGGGCGTGCTCAAATGCATGGTCGGAAGCACAGTCCTATTCTGCATCCCCATTAGAGATAACAGGCACTCGAGCGCCCCGGAAGCGCCGAGTAAGTGGCCGTGGACCGACTTGGTTGCGCTAACCGGAATGTCGTACGCGCGGGGTCCGAACACCGCTTTGATTGCAGCGGTCTCCGTTGCGTCGTTGGCGGGCGTGCCAGTGCCGTGTGCGTTGATCGCATGGATCTCCGATGGATCGACTTGCGCTGCAGCCAGTGCGGCCATCATTGCGGCCGCTTGACCTTCGATGCTCGGCCGAGTGATATGCCCAATGTCGGTTGCGATGCCGTAGCCCAGCACTTCCCCGTAAATCGGGGCTCCGCGAGACACCGCGTGTTCCCAATTCTCCAGCACCAGGACTGCGGCGCCTTCCGCAAGCACCATCCCGCTGCGGTCCTTGGAAAACGGCTTGCATGACGCCGAAGGGTCGGTATTGTCGACAGTAGCAAGCGTGTGGAGTGCCTCCCAGGCCTTGAGCGAACCATATGACAACGGCGCTTCGGAACCCCCGGCGAGCGCCATGTCCAGTTCGCCTCGCGAGATCCGCAGCCATGCTTCGCCGATGGCCACGGTGGACGACGAACAGGCCGAGGAGTAGGTGAGGCTGGGCCCACGCAGACCGTATTCCATGCTGATCCAGGCCGCAGGAGCGTTGTACATGCCCATTAGCACCGTGAAGGGCTTGACGCGCTCCGAGCGCTCGCCGTAAAGCGTCGCATAGCCTTCGTCCATGGTGTGCGCGCCACCCATACCCGTGCCGAAGAAGACGCCAGTGCGCCCGCCATCGAGTTGAGTCGCGTCCACGTGCGCCCTGGACATCGCCTCACGGCTTGCAATTAGCGCGAACTGGCTGACTCGATCGAGCATCCGCGATTTGGCGGGCTCGAAATGGTCGGCGGCGGACAGCGGCGCAATGCCACCAATTGGAGAGCCGAGGCGCTCGGCGAGGGCCTCATCAAGACGTCGGATGCCCGATCGCCCGGCACACGCGCTCTGGTACGCTGCTAAGGCATCATTGCCGAGCGGGCAAATGGCACCGAGACCAGTGACCGCCACACGCTTCATGGCGAGGAGGGGGCCTGCGTGGACATCGCTCCTGCCTTGTCACCATCGGCATTTTGTTTCGCGAGATGCTCGTCGATGCTGCCCGCGACCTCGCCGAGCGTTGTGAGCGAGGCCGATTCAGCACCGAAGGTGATGTGGAACCGGTCCTCGACGTTGAAGAGGAGTTCTGCCACGGCCAAAGAGTCCAAGCCGAGTGTTTCAAGCG
>Ga0308173_10000878_pt1 | contig 14038 bp, 12 predicted proteins | sample PhyPR1_FD_203716 | JGI IMG/M metagenome (GOLD analysis project Ga0308173, IMG submission 203716) | Soil microbial communities from UC Gill Tract Community Farm, Albany, California, United States - DLSLS.P.R1 | ecosystem: Environmental > Terrestrial > Soil > Agricultural land | place: USA...
TGGTCGCGCAGGGGCCGCGGCGCCGACCTGTTTCTTGCCGGCCAGTCGTTTCGCTGCAGCGTCGCCTTCGCGCGCCTGCTCGCGAGCCAGCGCGAACTCGCCGGCGACGATGTCTTGCAGCGCGGCGCAAAACGCGACCTGGGCGTCCTGGCCGACATGGTCAGCGCAGGGCACTTCCTGATCGTGAAGCCGAAATCCAGGCGCTGATCCGGACGAAACGCGCGCGCCCAAGGCTACAATACGCACTGATGCGGACCGGCGAACGAGCATGATTCCCGACGATTTCAGCGTGGTGATTGCCGATTGGGCAGACGATGCGGACCGCGAGGCGTGCCGCGCGGTGCGCGAGCAGGTTTTCATCGTCGAACAGCACGTCGAAGACAAGGACGAGTGGGACGAGTTCGACGAGCGCTCGCGCCATGTGCTCGTGCGCGATGCTGCCGGCAACCCGATCGGCACCGGCCGGTTGGTGCCGCCGAGCGAGGAACGTGAAGGCCATCCCGCCACGCCCGCCAGCATCGGCCGCATGGCCGTCCTGCACGATTGGCGCCGACGCGAAGTCGGCGCCACGATCATGAATACGCTGCTCGAGCAGGCGCGCGCCCTCGCCTATCCGCTACTTGAGATGCACGCGCAGACACACGCGGTGCCGTTTTACGAGCACTTCGGGTTCGTGCGCGACGGCGAAGAATACGAGGAGTGCCAAATTCCGCACGTGAATATGCGCCTGGAGCTTGCGCCAGCCGAGGCGCCGGAGCGGCCTGCACCGCCGGAGCGGCCGGAAGTGCATACTGTGCAGATCGAGTTTCGCGAACAAGCCGCAAGGGAAACACTGGCTCTGATCGCGGCGGCGAAGCACAGCGTATACATCTACACGCGCGACCTCGACCCGTTGCTGTTCGACACCGAGGCGGCCCTCGACGCACTCAAGCGCGTGGGCCTGAGCGGACGCGGCGCCGGCGTGCGCATCATCATCCAGGATCCGCAGCAGCCGCTGCGGCGCGGCCATCGCCTGATCGCTCTTGCGCAGCGGCTCACGAGCGTGTTCTCGCTGCGCACACCAACCCAGCCGGAAGACCTGCAATACGCCTCCGCCTTCGTCCTGAACGACACCTACGGTTTTTATTTCCGCACCCTCGGCACGCGCTTCGAGGGTGAAGTCGTCAACTACGCCCCGGGCCGGCATGCCCAGCTTCTGGAGTACTTCAAACAGGTGTGGGAACGCTCGGAGACGAGCGAGGAGTTGCGGCAATTGGCTTTGTAAGGGGCATGGTCAAAGGGGCAAGGTCAAGGAGCGAGGCCAAAGGTGGGATTTCAAAGGTCGCAGATCCAGAGGGAGCCCTCAATAAATCGTCTTCCCCGCGAAAGCCGGGATCCAGTCTGGTCGGACACTGTTTGCCAAGCCAAAACTCGATTCCCGCGTTCGCGGGAATGATGGTAGAGAGAGTTTGCCGTCCCCGATCTCCCTGTCGCACTGCAACATCTTGCAGGTATAATCCCGCGCCCGCATATCGTCCTCAACGAATTCGCGGTGCGAAACGCCGCTTTCGGCCTCCAGAACGGTAATCCCGAGCGTGAGCAACAGCCTGATCCAGCAGTTCGCGGCCTCGTCGCAGTTGTCCGGCGGCAATGCCGCGTTTGTCGAGGAACTGTACGAAGCCTACCTGCGCGACCCGGCCAATGTATCGGCCGAATGGCAGGCGTATTTCGCCTCGTTCCGCGGCCGCGAAAACGGCGACGTACCGCATTCTGACGCCATTGCGCGCATCGAGCGTGCGCAGAAGCTCAATGGGCACGCGCTCGCGATTGCCGCGCCAGGCAGCGACGTTCAGGCGCAGAAGCAGGCTGGAGTGCTGAAGCTCGTCACAGCGTACCGTTCTCGCGGGCATCTGGCGGCGAAGCTCGATCCGCTCGATCTCGAACACCGATTCAAACCCGAAGAATTGCAAGCTCTCGGCCTGCTGCCGCGCCCGCATGCGCCGGACTTGGAGCCGGCATTCCATGGCCTCGGAGCGGGCGACATGGAAACCGAATTCAACACGAGTTTCCTCGCAGGTCCCGCGCGCATGAAGCTCAGGGACCTGATCGCGCGGCTCAAGGCAACCTACGCCGGAAGCGTCGGCGCCGAGTTCATGCACATCGCCGACTCGGAACAGCGGCGCTGGGTTCACGAGCAGATCGAACGCGCCGGCGGCGAGTACGCGCTCGACGCCAGCGAGAAGAAGCAGTTGCTGGAAAAACTCGTCCGCGCCGATGGACTCGAACGCTACCTGCACACCAAGTACGTCGGCCAGAAGCGCTTTTCGCTCGAAGGCGGCGACAGCCTGATTCCACTGGTCGACGAACTGCTCAACCGCGGCGGCTCAGATGGGCTGCGCGACTTCGTGATCGGCATGGCGCATCGCGGCCGCCTCAACGTGCTCGTCAACATCCTCGGCAAGGCGCCGCAGAAACTGTTCGCGGAGTTCGAAGGCAAATTCGAGCACCCGGACGATCCGGCGCATTCCGGCGACGTGAAGTACCACATGGGCTTCTCGGCCGACGTCAAGACCACCGGACGGACGGTGCATGTCGTGCTCGCGTTCAACCCGTCGCATCTGGAAATCGTCAATCCCGTGGTTGCCGGCTCCGTACGGGCGCGCCAGACCCATCGCGGCGACCGCGATCTCGAGCAGGTGCTGCCGGTACTGATCCACGGCGATGCCGCGATCGCGGGCCAGGGCGTGAACATGGAGCTGTTCAACATGTCGCAGGCGCGCGGTTTCGCGGTCGGCGGCACGATCCATGTCGTGGTCAACAACCAGGTCGGATTTACGATTTCCAATCCGCACGATTCGCGTTCGACGCTGTACTGCACCGATGTCGCCAAGATGGTCAGCGCGCCAGTGTTTCATGTGAACGGCGATGATCCGGAAGCGGTGTTGTTCGTGGCGCGGCTTGCGTTCGACTACCGTCGCAAGTTCAAGCGCGACGTCGTGATCGATCTCGTCTGCTACCGCCGTCACGGCCACAACGAGGCCGATGAACCGGCAGCGACCCAGCCGCTGATGTATCAGGTCATCCGCGCACGTCCGACGTTGCGCGAGTTGTACGCGAAGAAGCTCGCGGCTGAAGGCGTGGTCGCGGCCGATTACGGTCAAGCGTTGGTCGATGCTTATCGCGCCAAGCTCGAAGCCGGCCAGCCGATCCCGAATCTCGATCCGGATTTCAAGGACGCCTTCGCCGTCGACTGGACGCACCATCTGGGCACGGGCGCCACGCTCGACCAGGCAATCGTCACCGGCGTGCCGAAAGAAAAACTGGCTGCGCTCAACGCGACCATCCTCGCCGTGCCGAAGGACTTCACGCTGCATCCGCGCGTGGCCAAAATCTACGAAGACCGGCAGAAGATGGCCGCCGGCAAGCAGCCGATGGACTGGGGCTTCGCCGAGAATCTCGCGTATGCCTCACTGATTGAGAATGGCAAGGATCTGCGCCTGGTCGGCCAGGATTCCGGGCGCGGCACGTTCTTCCATCGCCACGCGGTGCTGCACGACCAGAACAGCGGGCGCGATTTCACCCCATTGACGCGCGTCCGCGATGGCGCCACGGTCGCGATCATCGACTCGCTGCTGAGCGAAGAAGCCGTGATGGCATTCGAGTACGGCTACTCGACCGCCGAACCGAACACGCTGGTGCTGTGGGAAGGCCAGTTCGGCGATTTCGCCAACGGCGCGCAGGTCGTCATCGACCAGTTCATCTCGTCCGGCGAAGCCAAGTGGGGCCGCAGTTCCGGGCTGACGCTGCTGCTGCCACACGGATATGAAGGCCAGGGCCCGGAGCATTCGTCCGCGCGCCTGGAGCGTTACCTGCAGTTGTGCGCCCTCGACAACATGCAAGTGTGCGTGCCGACGACACCGTCGCAAATGTTCCACATGCTGCGCCGGCAGATGCTGCGCGATGTGCGCAAGCCTCTGATCGTGATGACACCGAAGTCGCTGCTACGGCACAAGCTTGCGGTGTCGACGCTCGAGGATCTGTCGGACGGCGCGTTTCAGCGCGTGATTCCCGATTCAACCGTCGCTGCGGGCCAGAAGGTTCGGCGCGTCGTGCTCTGCTCCGGCAAGGTCTATTACGACCTGGTCGAAGAAGCAGCGCGCCGCGGCATCCGCGACGTCGCCATTATCCGCGTCGAACAGCTGTATCCGTTCCCGCGCGCCGAAGTCACCGCGCAGATCGAAAAGTACGCGGACAACGATGAAGTGGTCTGGTGCCAGGAAGAGCCAATGAACCAGGGCGCCTGGTATCAGATCCAGCATCACCTGCTGGCTTGCATCGGCGACCGCCATTCGCTGCACTATGCCGGCCGGGTGCGTTCACCGGCGCCGGCGGCAGGGCACCTGAATACGCACATCGCCGAACAGACCGCGCTGGTCGAACAGGCGCTCGTCGCAACGCCGGGGTTCAATCGCGCGCCGGAATAGGATTGCACTTACAATCGTGCATGGCTGACTCTGGCAAGGGTCCGGGGCGTTGCGCCTCGGTCGAGATGGAGCGAAAGCTCGGGCCCGAAGCAGAACGAAACGAGCAGTCTGGTCTGGCTGTCCCGCAAGAAAAATAGTCAAAGGAATATTTCGATGGCACTCGAGGTCAAGGTCCCGGTTCTGCCCGAATCCGTTTCGGATGCAACTATCGCCACCTGGCACAAGAAGCCGGGCGACGCGGTCAAGCGCGACGAAAACCTGGTCGACCTGGAAACCGACAAGGTAGTGCTCGAAGTTCCGGCTCCGGCCGACGGCGTGCTCAAAGAAATTCGCAGGGACACCGGCGCGACGGTCACGAGTCAGGAAATCCTCGCGATCATCGAGGAAGGGGCTGCGGCTGCAGCGCCGGCCAAGGCCGAGGCCTCGAAACCCGCGGCGGCAACCCCTGTCACGACACCGCCCGCGCCGAGCGCATCGCAGCAACTCTCTCCCGCCGGCCAGCGAGTTGCCAGCGAGAACAAGATCGATCCGGCCCAGGTTGCCGGGACTGGACGCGGCGGCCAGGTCACGAAAGAGGATCTGGTCAATTTCATGCGCACGGGCGTGGCCGCGCCGGCGAAGCCGGCGGCTGCTGCGAGCAATCAGACCTCTACGAGCCCGCTCCCATCCGGACCTCGCCCCGAAGAGCGCGTCCCGATGACGCGCATGCGCGCCAAGATCGCCGAGCGCCTGATGCAATCGAAGAACTCGATTGCGATGCTGACCTCGTTCAACGAGATAAACCTGGCCAAGGTCGCGCTGATGCGCAAGGAGCTTGGCGAGTCGTTCGAAAAAGCGAACGGCATCAAGCTCGGCTTCATGAGCTTCTTCGTCAAGGCCGCGTGCGAGGCCCTCAAGCGCCATCCGATCGTCAATGCGTCAGTCGATGGCAACGACGTGATCTATCACGGTTACCAGGACATCTCGGTCGCCGTGTCCACCGACAAGGGCCTGGTCACGCCGGTGTTGCGCGATGCACAGAGCATGAGCTTCGCCGACATTGAAAAGGCGATCGCCGGCTACGCCAAGGCCGCGCGGGAAGGCGGATTGAAGCTCGAGGACCTGCAGGGCGGCACCTTCACGATCACCAATGGCGGCACCTTCGGCTCGCTGTTCTCGACGCCGATCGTCAACCCGCCGCAGAGCGCGATTCTGGGCATGCACACAATCAAGGAACGCGCCATTGTGGAAAATGGTGCAGTTGTGGCGGCGCCGATGATGTACGTCGCGATCAGCTATGACCACCGGATCATCGATGGCAAGGACGCGGTGCTGTTCCTGGTCGATATCAAGAACCAGCTGGAAAATCCGCAGCGGATGCTGTTGGGAATGTAAGAATCACCGGCACTGCTCACGCAGTGCCGGCTCGTGGGCGAACTAGCCTTGGACGGCCGGCAACGTGAGCGGATCGCCCGTGTTGAGGCAGGCGGGATGACCGAAGCCGCTGGGGCTGTTGCCCGTGCCACCCGCAGCATTCGGCGTTACGTCCAGAATGATGTTGTCCGGGTGATCCGGATCATTGTCGAACAATGACGCCGGCCCTGGCACGGCCGGCAGCGTATTCGTCGCCGCCATGTGATCGAGCCCCAATGCGTGGCGTACGCGCCAGGCGATGAAATGATCCGCACAGGAGGTATCGCCGCTGACGCCAACGCCGCCGACGAGTCGATGCCCGACCGTATACAATCCGAGGCCACCACCGAATACGTTCACACCGCCGACTTTATTGCCGACGAGCGGGTCTTTGTTGGTCCCGTAGGTCGTGGATCGGCCGTCATACGCAATTCCCGTGTCGACCGGATTGCTGTGCTGGAGGCCGTACAGGCTGCCACCGGGCTGCACCGCCGAAAACAAATTGGCCGTGGACAAGGCTAGCCCTGCCGCCTGGCCAGAACCGTTTTTGGAGGATGAAGAATCCAGGCTGAAGGCATTACCGGTGTTGGCCTTTTGCGCGGAGATCACGCGGCTGCCGAGCCACTGTGCGCCACGATTCACGCCGGAGTACGCAACGGCGCAAACGTTGCCGTCGCGATCGACCAAGGTCGCCCACATGTGATTGTTCAAACCGCTGGATTCATCCGCCACTGCCTGAACCAGCGCCGCTTTCAAAAGTCCGTAACCAGGAACGTCCCCGCAAGATGTCGGATCGCCCGCAGCAAACGCCGACGCTGACATGCACGCCGACACCGCGACAATGAATCTTATAGACTTGTTGCTGTTCATCAACTGACTCCTTTCCTGTTTGATGGTGGTTGAGGCGTCGACGCCAGCAACAGTTCGAAGGCGCAAAAGCCTCGCTCAAAGAGTAGACCTCAGACGTAAATATTCGTTAACATCAATTCTTTCAGGCGCTTATATCTGAACGTCCGTTCATGAATGCGGAGCGCCGATCCGCGAACCCCCACCTATTTCGGCAGGACCAATGAGCAATCAATTCGACGTCATCGTCATCGGCGGCGGCCCCGCCGGCTACCACGCAGCGATCCGCGCGGCGCAACTCGGACTGAAAGCCGCATGCATCGACGATGCAGCGGGCAAGGACGGCAAGGCTGCGCTGGGCGGAACCTGCCTGCGCGTGGGCTGTATCCCGTCGAAGGCTCTGCTCGATTCTTCCAAGCAGTTCCACAACCTCACGCACTCGTTCGCCGATCACGGCATCACTGCCGCAAACACGGCGATCGACGTGAAAACGATGGTTGGGCGCAAGGACAAAATCGTCAAACAGTTCACCGGCGGCGTAGCGATGCTGTTCAAGGCGAACAAGGTCACCTCGTTCTTTGGCAAAGGCAAGCTGCTCAAGAACCGCGAGGTCGAAGTCACCGCGGCTGATGGTTCGAAGGAGATTATTTCCGGCACGAATGTCATTCTCGCGACCGGTTCTGCGCCGATCGAATTGCCGTTTGCCAAGTTCGACAACCAACTCATTCTCGACAACGCAGGTGCACTCGATCTGGATTCGGTTCCCAAGCGCCTCGGCGTTATCGGCGCCGGCGTAATCGGTCTGGAACTCGGCAGCGTGTGGCGGCGCCTCGGCGCAGAGGTAACCGTACTCGAGGCGCTGCCGGATTTCCTCGGCACCGCCGATCGCGACGTCGCGAAAGTTGCTGCACGCGAATTCGCCAAGCAGGGCCTCGCGATCAAGCTCGGCGCGAAAGTCAGCAAGGCTGAAATCAAGGATAACGCCGTCGAAGTCACCTACAGCGACGCCAAGGGCGAACAGAAGATCGTGGTCGACAAACTGCTGGTTGCCGTCGGGCGGCGCGCGTATACCGCAGGCGTGCTCGGAGACGACACCGGAGTGAAACTCGACGCGCGCGGCCGCATCGAGGTCGACGAGCACTGCTGGACGGGTGTCGAAGGCATCTGGGCAATCGGCGACTGCGTGCGCGGCGCGATGCTTGCGCACAAGGGCTTCGAGGAAGGCATGGCGGTCGCCGAACTGATCGCCGGCAAGGCGGGGCACGTCAACTACGACACGATCCCGTGGGTCATCTACACCGAACCGGAAATTGCCTGGGCCGGCAAGACCGAGGAAGAACTCAAGGCCGCCGGCGTGGCGTATAAAACGGGAAGTTTCCCATTTGCCGCAGTCGGCCGTGCCGTCGCGATGAACGAAACCGCCGGACAGGTCAAGGTGATCGCCCATGCCGAAACCGACCGCATCCTCGGCGTGCACATGGTCGGCCCGAACGTTTCCGAACTGATCGCCGAAGCCGTCGTCGCGATGGAATTCCACGGCTCGTCCGAGGACCTCGCCCGTATCGTGCACGCCCATCCAACCTTGAGCGAAGCAGTGCACGAAGCGGCGCTCGCGGTAGACAAGCGGGCGATACACAAGGCGAATTGAGGGTCAGGGTGAACTCGTCTCGTACATGGATGTACGACAACAGGAGACCAGGTTCTCATGATTTCCCGTATGTCCAATTCGCTCGTCATCCCGGCGAAAGCCGGGATCCAGCTCTCCCATGAAACAGCCTTGCGTCTACATTTTGGCGAGTGGACGGGTCGGAACGCTGTATGTTGGCGTCACGTCCGACCTGATCAAACGCATTTGGGAACACAAGAATGACATCATTCCCGGCTTTACGAAGACGTATCGTGTCCACAGTCTCGTGTGGTTTGAGCAGCACGAGACGATGGAACCCGCCATCCTGCGTGAAAAGGCAATCAAAGAATGGAAACGGGCTTGGAAAGTGGAACTTATTGAAAAATCCAATGCGAAGTGGCGGGACCTGTACGCTACATTGCTAGAATAAGAACTGGATTCCGGCTTTCGCCGGAATGACGAGCCTCTTACCGACGAGTCCATTGCCAGGGAAACAGAGGTCGGGGAAGACTCGTCTCCAAAGAATCGCTTTGACAGTCACTCGGAATAGCGAACTGAGAAGAACCACGAAGACTCTCGAATCGCGAAGGAGCAAGCATGAGTGAATACTCAACCCCCTTCCCCGCATTCCGCATCCACGCCGACCGTGACAACTTCAGAGCCGGCATCGAGCAGATGAAGATCGACGACCTCTCGCCTGGTGAGGTCGTCGTCAAGGTCGCTTACTCGTCCGTCAACTACAAGGATGCGCTCGCCGGCAGCGGCAAGGGCCGCATCTTGCGTGAGTCGCCCCTGGTCGGTGGAATCGATGTGGCCGGATACGTCGCCTCGTCGACCGATGCGACGTTCAAGGAAGGCGACCAGGTGCTGTGCACCGGTTGCGGGCTGAGCGAAACGCGCGACGGCGGTTACGCCGGGTACGCGCGCTTGCAAGCGAAGTGGACGATTCCGCTGCCGCCAGGCTTGACCTTGCGCGAGTCGATGATCCTTGGGACGGCAGGCTTCACCGCTGGCTTGTCGCTTTATCGCATGCGGCAGAACGGCCAGACGCCGGATATGGGTCCGATCGTCGTGACCGGCGCCAGCGGTGGCGTCGGCTCGCTGGCGATCGACATGTTGACCCAGGCGGGTTTCGAAGCGCATGCGATCAGTGGCAAGCTCGATCACTTCGACGACCTGATCGCGCTCGGCGCGAAGCAGTGCATCCTGCGCAAGGACTTGTACTGGGGCCAGCGTCCGTTGGAAACCAGCCGTTGGGCCGGCGCAATCGACAATGTCGGCGGCGACATGCTCGCCGGACTCACGCGCGTGATTCATCCCAACGGCAATATCGCGACCTGCGGCAATGCCGCGAGCATCGATCTTGCCACGACGGTGATGCCTTTCATCATTCGCGGCGTCAGTTTGCTCGGGATCGCCTCGGCGGGAACCGCACGCGCAATTCGCGATGAAGTGTGGCAACACCTAGCCAGCGACTGGCGCCCGGCGCATCTGGATCGGATTGCCAGGCGCGAAGTCAGCCTCGACGAACTTGGCGGTGTTTTCGACACCATGACTGCGGGTGGCTCGGTCGGACGGACCGTCGTCAAGCTCTGATCCGGTCAGCGGACAATTCGAACCCGTCTGAGCTGTTCACGCCAATTACGCGAACTATATAAGTTTTTCGCGCTGCTTCGCGCCCCAAACGCATTCACGCAAGAGGCGCTTCTCGCGGCGACAGGCGGTGTGGCCTTCTCCCGCGCTGGCATTTAGAATGCATCGAATCGTACAGGGGATCATGGGAAATTTATGGCGCGCATTCTGATCGTTGACGACTCACCTTCACAGTTGGTCGGACTCAAACGCATCGTGGAAAAGCTCGGCCATCAGGCAATCACCGCCGAAGATGGAGCTGCAGGCGTGGAAGCTGCCAAACGCGAAGTGCCGGATCTGATCCTGATGGACGTGGTGATGCCGAATCTCAACGGATTCCAGGCGACGCGCACGATTGCCAGAGACTCCAAGACCAGCCACATCCCGATCATCATGGTCACGACCAAGGACCAGGAAACCGATCGCGTCTGGGGCATGCGCCAAGGGGCCAAGGCTTACGTGACCAAGCCGATCAATGACAACGAACTCAAGGATGCGATCGAGAAGCTGCTGGCGAAGCACTGATTGCAAGGGGCGAGTATCGGGGAGCGAGAAGGGAAGCGCCTCTTGGTGTTGGCACTGATCAAATTTGCAGGGCAATATCGATAGGGAGCAGGCTCAGCAACCTGTCGCCCTGCGTTGCGTGTCCCTCGCCCCTCTTCTCGTCCCTCGTCCCTTCGCTTCTCTAAGCTGCCGAGCGCGGATTCGCCTCGAACTCGCGCGCCAGCTGCTCATAGAGTCTGCGTTGCGCTTCGGTGCGAGCCGCCGGCACATGAACTTCCAGCGTGACGAGTTGATCACCGGGTGTCTTTCCCGGCATTCCACGTCCGCGCAGGCGCATGCGATTACCGCTGCTCGAGCCGGCGGGTATCTTCAATTCGACCTCGCCGCCGAGAGTCGGCACTGTAACAGTCGCTCCCAATGCAGCGTCCCACGGTGTTATCGGCAACGTCAGTAATACGTCGCGCCCGTCCAGTCGAAACCGTGGATGATCATCGACCGATATCTCCAGCAACAGATCGCCCGCGGATGCGCCGCCACCGCCGGGTGAACCCTGTCCAGCGAGCCGTATCTGCTGGCCCGGAAGAACTCCGGCAGGAATCTTGACCTCGAGCGTGCGTTCTCCGCCCTCGCCATCGCGCAGACTGATGCGTTCGCGTCCACCGCTGTAGGCTGTTTCGAGCGGAATGCGGATGCGCGCCTGCACGTCGCGACCGCGCCGCGGGCCCGCGCGTCCGCCACCTGGACGGGCACCACGTCCGAACAGCGACTCGAAGAAATCGCTGAAACCACTGTCGCCGCCATCCATATGCGAGAAGTCGAACTCGGGTCCGTCGCCATAGTGCGGCGGCGGATGGAATTCCTGTCCAGGCCGATAACCCTGGGCGCGCAGCTGATCGTAGGCGCGGCGCTTGGCGGGATCCTTCAGGGCTTCATACGCCTCGTTCGCGGCCTTGAACTTGTCCTCGGCTCCGCTTTCCTTGCTGACATCCGGATGGTATTTGCGCGCAAGCTTGCGATACGCGGATTTGACCTCCGCATCGCTTGCATCGGGCTTGACGCCAAGAATGTCGTAGTAGTCTTTGAACTGCATGCTGGTTTCGTAGGGTGGGCCTTGGCCCACCGCTTTCTATTGGTATTAACGGCAACACGGTGGACCAAGGCCCACCCTACGTAAATCACAAACCTCCGGCTCCGCCATTGCTCCGACGCTCCATTTTGCAAAGCAGTCGCCAGCCGCTGCGCACCGTCCAGGGGCAGCATAGCAAGCCTGCAACCCCGCACGTGCGGTCGCCGTGCAAACAGCGACTGCGGCCGGGGTCGCCGGCCGCAGTCTTGAAACATATCCCACTGAACAGGTTAGTGGTTGACGCTGATCCGGCGCGGAGTCGTTTCCGGCTTCTTCGGAATCGAGATCTCGAGTACGCCGTGTTTGCCGCTGGCGCTGATGCCCTCGGCATCTGCACTGTCCGGCAATGCGAAGCGGCGATAGAACGCACCGTAGGAACGCTCGACGCGCGTCACCTTGCCGTTCTGCTCCTTGGACTCCGACTTGCGCTCGCCACGGATCGTGAGGATGCCCTTGTCCATGCTGATCTCGATTTCATTCGGGTCGACGCCCGGGATGTCTGCGAGAATCACGAAACGCTTGTCTTCTTCCTTGATGTCCACGCGCGGCGTCCATTGGCTGGTAACGACGTTGGACTGGTCGCTTTCCTCGTCGCCGAAAAAGCGCTCGAAAACCTGCTTGATTTCGTCCTGGAAACGGTTTGGCTGTGCCCAGGGATGATAACGGGTAATGGTCATGTTGCCTCCGAAATGGGTGCCGGGCACCAGGCCCGTATGCGAGCAAAATAGTGCCGGCAATTTTGGTTTCAAGGGCGTTGAAATTGCCGTCCCGGGTGCAATGTGCGGCGCTGCCCGCGAGGTCTCGTAACGCACGGAAAGGGCATGATCATTGCGAAGTTCCCGGCTCAGAATCGGCGGTGGAAGCGGTCGACTGCTCGCGCTGCGGCACGGCACTGCATGACGGAAGCCAGGCAAAATTGGGCGAAGCGAACCGCCAAGGATTATCATTCGTAGCAGGTCGCCCGCGAGCGGACCGCATTCCACCATCAGGAGCTTAGCCATGACGATTAAAGTCGGAGACCGGATTCCGAACGCAACACTCAATTACCTGAAGGATGGCGTCCAAGCCATCACCACCGACGAGATCTTCAAGGGCAAGAAGGTCGTTCTCTTCTCGGTGCCCGGCGCCTTCACGCCAACCTGCTCGGCCAAGCATCTGCCCGGCTATGTGCAAAAGCTCGAGGAATTCGCGGGCAAGGGCGTGCAGGTCGCCTGCCTGTCGGTCAACGACGCGTTCGTCATGAACGCCTGGGCGAAGGACCAGCACGTACCGGAACATCTGCTGATGCTGGCTGACGGCAACGGCACGTTCTCCAAGGCGCTCGGACTGGAAATGGATGGAACGCCCTTCGGGCTTGGCATGCGCGGCAAGCGCTTTGCGCTGTACGCCGAGGACGGCGTGGTCAAGCAACTGCATATCGAAGCGCCGGGCGAGTTCAAGGTTTCCAGTGCCGAGGCGATGCTCGCTACCATCGGTTAAGCGAGTTCCAACCCAGCGCCACGCGCATCCGCGCGACACGTGCGGTTAGGCTGGACGAGGCACCTTGGCGCGAGCGAGTCCGGCACGGAAAACCTGCCGCCGATGAGACTTCGCCTCCGCTTTTTGCGCACTCCCCTGCAGGCGCCCGGATTCCGGGCGCCTTGGCCTCCGGCAGTCGGCGGTCACGCGCCCGCTGTGTCCGATGCGGGCTAAACCCTACTGTGATCGCGCCGGGCCACGCCATGCCTTACCAGCTTCGAGGTGCCGTCCGGAATCTGAACACGCCCGTCTGGCCGCTCGACGCCTCGACCGAGCCGAAGTACCATCGAGCCTGCAGCGGCTTGGTCGCCGCTGCAGGGGGTTCGAGTGACGGGCGAGCAAGGCGAGCCGATCACTGCGTTGCTGAGGCGGTGGCGCGAGGGGGATCTCGATGCCGGCAGCGATCTGCTGCCGCTGGTCTACTCGCAGCTGCGCAACATCGCTCGCCGGCAGCTTGCCGGCGAGCGCGCCGGACACACCCTGATGCCCACCGATCTTGTCCATGAGGCGTACCTGAAGCTGCGCGACAGCGTTCTGCCCGATGCGGCCGATCGCGTTCACTTCTTCGCGATCTGCGCACGCGCAATGCGCCAGGTGCTCGTCGACCACGAGCGCCACCGCCGCGCCGACAAACGTTATGGAGGCGAGCGCGTCACGTTGTCGTCTTTCGATCCGCCCGATCCGAATCAGGCCATCGATGTGCTCGCGCTGGATGCCGCGCTGCATGCGCTCGAGCGGCTCGACGCTCGCAAGGCGCAAGTAATCGAATTGCGCGTGTTCGCCGGCCTCGATTTCGACGACATCGCCCGTGTTGCGGGCATCTCGCGCGCAACCCTCGCGCGCGACTTCCGCACTGCTCGCGCATGGTTGTACCGCGAGCTCGAGCTGCCGCCGCCGTCATGAATGATCCGGCGCGCCCGCTGCGCCTGT
>Ga0308173_10000879_pt1 | contig 14037 bp, 10 predicted proteins | sample PhyPR1_FD_203716 | JGI IMG/M metagenome (GOLD analysis project Ga0308173, IMG submission 203716) | Soil microbial communities from UC Gill Tract Community Farm, Albany, California, United States - DLSLS.P.R1 | ecosystem: Environmental > Terrestrial > Soil > Agricultural land | place: USA...
TGCGCGTTGACGCCGCTTTCGCGCGTCTGCTCTTCCGTCGTGAAGCGATGCTCCTCGCCGCAGACGATGATCGGCTCGGCGCTGACGTTGAAGTCGCCGGTGAAGCCTTTCATGCGCGAGACCGTCGCCTGCAGAAGCGAGTCGCGGCCGACAATGCCGATCAACTGCTTCGGAAACTGCTCACGGGACATCGGCCACAGGCGCGTGCCCGAGCCGCCGGCGAGGATGACCGGCACGAGCCGGCGGCACGGCTCGGCCGTCACGGCCGAGCCCGCCTCCACACCGCTCCTACCTACCGCCACCTCACCTTCCGTGCGTGCCTCATTGCTCATCGTAGGACTCCTGCCTGCATGTTCATGTGCGCGGCGCTTTCAACAACTGTGCCGCCCGAGAATGATTGGGCCCCGGACCAAGATAGTCCGGCCAAATGTTCGACGCTTTGCGCCATCCCTGTCCGCTAACCCACACAAGACGGCGCGTATTCTTATGACCTTTCGGTCTTGTGACCTTCCTTGCCTCCCCCGATGCCTGCCGCGCTTCAGCCGTTCGCCTCGCGCCTGCTTTGCATCCGGTACTCGGTCGGCGAAATCAGCAGCCGCTTGCGAAAAATCTTGGCGAGCCGGTCGCCGTTGCCCATGCCGCTTCTGCGCGCGATCTTGTCGACCGGCAGTTCCGAATCCGTGAGCAGCGCGCACGTGACGGCCAGGCGCGCCTGCAGCAGGTAATCCGACGGCGTGATGCCCATCTCGATCTTGAAGCGGCGCAGGAAGTTCCGCTCGCTCATCGCCGCGACCTGCGCGGCATCGACGACGGAAATGGGCCGTTCGCAGTTGTCCTGCAGCCAGCGCGCCGCCGCGCGAATCTTGTCGCCTGCGGATGCCGCGCCGCTGTCGCCGAGAATCGACACCAGTTTCGCGGCGGAGCCCGGCATCAGCCGCTCTGCGACGCTGCGCGAAATATCGAGGCCGAGATCGCGCTTCACGATCAGCAGGGCGCCCTTCATGGATTCGTAGCGGTCGCCGCCATCGGCCGACTGCTCGTCGCGCACGAGCTGGATCATCGTGCTGCCGTAGCGCGCCTGCGCTTCGTGAGCGCTGCCGATGCCCGCGGCTTCGAGCACCTTGCGGCCCTCGGAGATCGCCTTGACCACGGTGGTCTTCGTGTTCATGCGGCGCACCCATTCGACGATGCGCTCGTCTTTCGCCGCTTCTTCCGCGCCGCGGCCGCCGGCGACGAAGAGCGCGTCGAAGCCGCCGTAGTGGCGTGCGTCGAGTCCGTCGGTCCAGACGCGCACCGACGACGCGCACGCCACGTTGCCGCCTTCGACGGACAGGAAGCGCACGTCATACGTGCATTCGGCCTTCGCCTTCACCGACGAGAGTTCGTTGGCCATGTGAAAGACTTCCGCGACGATCCCCGCACCCAGGAGCGAGAATCCGTCGAACAGCAGAATCGCGATGCGTTTCACCTCGACCTGCGACGGTCTTGTCGAGGGAGGCGTCCAACCCATGACGGCGGGTTCGATAGTGGCGTAAGGCATGGTCATCCTCTGCTGCTTTGTTCCAGGGTGCGGAAGAGTTACTCGGCCATTGCATTGCATCAAGGCGTTTCCCGAACTTCGCCGGGTTGCCGTGACCGATGGGAACGAGACGTTGGCGGAATCGATCCGCTGGTGTGAATAATAAGCAGACAAAGATTTCTGTGGTTGGATTTTCGCGCTTTGAACCACAAATTCTTCGCGGATATGAGGGTGAACGCACATTGATATGACACGTTGAATACTGATGACCGTTCTATTCAATGCCAGGCGGAAAAGAATTGCCGATTCTTCATACCAGCCGGTACCCGTTTGAGTAAAGCATTGGAATCGGGCTTCTGTGCGACCCGACACCATGACGCCCGGAAACCCTCGCGGGACGGCCCTGTACGGCTGAGCGGCAGAAACACGTGCAGCGGCCGAGTCGTGAAACTGATTCATCGATGAAACATCGACGCGAATGCGGAAGCCGGGGCTCACGGCCGGAATCGGAAATTTTTGGTTTATTGCCGCGGCACGCGACAGTCCGCCAACTGACTTTTCATGCGAAGCAATTAATCCGGTTTTATACCGCTTATTAATCGGCGCGGATTTTCTATTTCCGCCGAACGATTAGAAAAAGGCGGCTCCGATAATAAGTCCGGATTATTTATTCGGCGACATAATCCCGTATTTTGATAAGACGTTTCGTGCTGCGCTGCAACAGCCTCAATCGGCCGCTAACCAGCGCGCACACAGGCGTTCACGGGGCGCTCAATTCCGCCAAGACCTAGTTCTTTGCGGCGGCGCACGGCGCTGCACTTTATCGAACGGACGCGTTGAAAGCTGATGTAATCGTCGGCTGAATACGCAGTGTTTGTTCAATCGCTGAAGCCAGTATGAAGCGCGCCAAATCGCGACTCGCACCCTTTAAGGGCCATCGGTCATCTTTGCCGATGGTCGCGCCCTGTGCAGGAAGAGATCGCGCGGCACGTCGTGTTTCACTTCTGATAAGCGGGCCGCCGAAGATCGGACAGGCGTGCTCAGCGAGTTGCCGCATTCATCCGACGAACGGCATCCCCGCGTGTGCGCGCGCACGGTTACACGACGGCGGAGGCATCATCGTGGGCGCTTGCATCCGGGCTCGCGTGGAAACGTTTCGGTTCTACAGCATGCGGGGCCATGCCGCTTCCCCTCCTTATAAGGACGATCGATCGCACGATGAACCGACTTCTTCCTGCACGTCGCATGACCGCGGCAGCCGCCGCGCTGCTGACGATAACCGGTTGCGACAAGGCGACTTCCGACGAAGCCGCGTCGCGCCCGGCATCAGCGTCGGTCGTGAGGCAAGCCGCGCCGCTGACGCCCGCGCTGCGCTGCGACGCGCCGGCATCGCCCGTCGCAGCGTCGGCCGGCGGCGCCTCGATAGAAGCCGACACACCCGGCAGCGACGGCACGCGGATGTTCGCGCTGAACGCGCCCGTGCGGCTCGCGATCACAACGCGCGCCGCTTCCGCCGACACCGTAAACTGGCAGATCCGCGACGCGTGGAACGCGGTAAAGGCAAGCGGGCGCTTTCCCGTCGATGGCAAGCCGCACACCTACACGCTCGCCTGCACGTCGCTTGCCGCTGGCTACTTCGCGGTGAGCGCATCGCTCGAATCGGGCAAGAGCGCGCTGCCCGTGCGCGGCACGCGGCCGTCGGGTATCGCCAGTTTCGGCGTGTTGCCCGATGTATCCGCCGCGCTGCCGGCCGTGACGTTCGCGCATCCGGACCAGCATCGCTTCGGCGGACAGGGCGCGGCGTATCTCAAGCCCGGCGAAGCATGCTGCTCCGGCGACGGCTACCGTCCGCTGTATCCGGATCTCGGGCTCACATGGGTCAACGACAACCGCAACTGGTACATGACCGAGGAGAAGGGGCCGAACGCGTTCAACCCGGCGAGCGACAACCTCGCGCCCTTCTTCAAGCCCGGCGACCTCCTGCGCCTGATTCAGCTCGACGGCATTCCCGCATGGGCGAGCCCGACGAAGGAGCGCACGCACAGCTATGCGCCCGCTTCGCTGGATGCTTACCGCGATTACATGAAGCGCGTCGGCGAAGAATCCAGCTCGGTGCGCAACAGATGGTTCGCGCGGCAGGCGCACAACTATTATCAGGTGACGTGGGAGCCCGACTACGAAGGCGGCCTGCCCTGGCGCGACTCGGACGCGAATCTCGTCGCGATGTACAAGGCTACGCACGAGGCCATTCATGCAGGCGATCCGAACGCGGTCGTCATGGGACTCACGCTGTCGAATCTGGCGTCGAATACGGCGTGGCTCAAGCGCCTCGCACCGCTTGGCATCGGCAAGTATCTGGATGGCGTGAGCGCGCATGGTTATTACGATGTGGGCACGTCGCCGTCGCATCCGCCGGAGCGCTTCGATGCGGATTCATCGACATCCGCCAGGGCTATGCCCGCTGCGATGCGCGAACTGCGTCGCACGATGAGCGAGGTCGTGAAGCCAGGCGCGAAGCTCTTCGTGACCGAGACAGGCGTGAGTTATGACATCGGCACCAAGTACGGCGCGAACACGCCGAACTGGAACGTGCTCTATGCGCAAGGCGCGGTCGCGGCGCGCGCGCATCTCATTCTGCTCGGCGAAGGCGCGGACGTGAGCTTCGTGTTCTATACCGCCGATCCGCCGGAAGTCGGCTATGGCGTGTTCTTCGATCTCGTCAACGCGCAGGGCGGCTACGGACAAAAGGACATCAGCCCGAAGCCTGCCGCGATGGCGGTGGCGGCGATGACGCGCATCATCGACGGGACGACGACGCTCGGCTATGTCAACGGCACGCCCAAGGGCGTCTACGCGTATGCGTTTCAGCGTCTGAATGGCGGCAAGGTAGTGACCGCGCTGTGGACGCATGACAATGCATCGTGGCCCGGCGCGAATGGCTTCGACGCGGCGCATGCAGTGAGCTACAGCCTCGCGGTGGATGCGCCGGGCACGTCCGGCAGCGTGACCATACTCGACATGATGGGCAACGCATCGACGATGCAATACAGCGATGGGCGCGTGCCGCTCACGTTGAGCGAAGCGCCGGTGTATGTGGTGTCCGCGAACGCCGACGCGATGCGCGCAAACGTGACAAAGCCGGTGGGATATGTGGGTCAATAACTCGATGGCACGCCTAAGCGATCTTTAGTCGGTTATGACCAGTGCTGCGGCGGCCTGCCGCGGCTCTCTGCACGCTACACTGATCGCGTGCTGAGTCTGACGAGTCTGACCAAACGGGGACTGGCATCAACCTACATAACGATCAAAACAAATGACTCATGCAACGGCGATGCTGAATGAAGCGGATTTCATGACACTGGTCCGGCTTGCGCCGCTCGTCTCGATCGACTTGGTCGTGACGGATGGCAACCGGCGCATTCTCGTCGGACGCCGCCGCAACCGGCCGGCGCAGGACACGTGGTTCGTGCCGGGCGGGCGGATTGCCAAAGACGAATCGCTCGATACGGCGTTCAGGCGCATCGTCCATAACGAGCTCGGCGTGGCTAGCGCCGAGCGGTCATCGGCGCGGCTTTATGGCGTGTTCGAGCATCGCTATGACGATAATTTTGCGGGGGCGCCCGGGTTTGGCACGCACTATATCGTGCTTGCTTATGCGATGAGTCTGAGCGGTACTGTGCCCATTGGGCGGTTCGATCAGCACAGCGGGTATCAGTGGTTACTCGCCGACGAGTTGCTCGCGCGGGAGGATGTCCATGAGAATACTAAAGCGTACTTTCGATGATGCTTGACGGTGTGCTTTGATGCTGTGTGTTTTTTGTTGAGCCCGGTTTTGCGCCGGGGCGGCGTTACTTTGTTTACTGTCGGCCAGAGTTGGTGCTTCAGCGTCTTGCTCTGGTTTCACGCAAACATCCGTGTGCGCGCTGAATCGTCCAGCGCAGCGTCCCACTTCTAAGGTTCATCACTCATCGTCCGCCGTGACTCGCGTCGTGTGGTGGCGAGTCGCTTTCAGCCTGGATTGCGCACTGTGTTGTCTGGATGTGCCGATTTTGCCGAGCGCTAGGGCTCGCAGGGCGCGGTGCCCAGCGGGATCAACGTTTCACTAAGGCGTGCTAATCGATTGAGTGCCACCGCTTCCTGCAAGGCAGTCACTCCGCTCACTGCTGCGCGCGATTTAGAAGAAGGACTACCTTTTCTGCACGAGACCAGAGAAAGGCGCTAAAGCGCCAACTCTGGTCGACAGCCAAGAAAGTGACCCCGGCCACGGGGAGGCGCGGTAATCATGGACCGACGCGAAATGAAGTTCAACGAAAGCCCGATGCCGCCACCCCAAAGCCGCAGAAACCGAGCGACGTTCAAGCCCCCGCAGGAACAACACCCTGCTCATCGTCAGAATCGACCTCATCCACCGCCGGTGAAATCAGATCCTCGCGGTTCCCGAACTGCGCCCGCAAGTAATCCGAGAACTCATCGCGCACCTCCGGATGCCGCAAGGCAAACTCCACGGTCGCCTTGAGATACCCAAGCTTGCTGCCGCAATCGAAGCGTTTTCCGCGATACCGATAGGCCAGCACCTGCTCCTGCGAAAGGAGCGTTTCGATCCCGTCGGTCAACTGAATTTCGCCGCCTGTGCCAGGCTTCTGCGAGCGCAGGAATTCGAAGATGCGCGGCATCAGCACATATCGCCCGACGACGCCAAAGTTCGAAGGCGCCACGGCCGGTTCCGGCTTCTCCACGACGCGCGAGAGCTTGAACAGTCCATCGTCCCAGGGCTTGCCTTCGATCACGCCATATGAGCGTGAATCCTTGCGAGCAATTTCCTCGACGCCGATCACCGACGAATGATAGTGGTCGAACACCTCGACCATCTGCGCGAGCACGGGCGGCTCGCCATCGAGCAAATCGTCTGCGAGCACCACGGCGAAAGGCTCGTCGCCGACGAGCTTCTCCGCGCACAACACCGCATGACCCAGCCCGAGTGCCTCGGCCTGACGCACGTACATGCACGTCACATGGCTCGGCAAAATGCCGCGCACGAGTTCGAGCAGCTTCGCCTTGCCGCGCGCTTCGAGCTCGGCTTCGATTTCGTAGGACTTGTCGAAGTGATCTTCAATCGCGCGCTTGCTGCGCCCGGTCACGAAGATCATCTCCGTGATGCCGGCCGCCATCGCCTCTTCCACCGCATATTGAATCAGCGGCTTGTCCACCACCGGCAGCATTTCCTTCGGGCTTGCCTTGGTCGCGGGAAGGAATCGTGTGCCGAGTCCCGCCACCGGAAATACCGCCTTGCGCACTTTTAGCATCGACTCACCTGTTCGTTGGTTGTTCAAGGCAAATGCGACGCATCGTCGAGCGTGAGCCGCCGCCTCTTGTTGTGGTCGCACTCGCCCAATTTCATCAGACGACACGAGGTAGCGTCAGCTTATTCCCCCGATATCGAAAGCATCTGCCAATGGTTCGTCATTTTCAGACTGGCTGCGCGGCGACCGTTTCCTGCCGCGTATAGTGCGACGCATGTAGCTTACGTTTCCCGCTTGGCGAGGTTCCTGCCGGGACAAAGGGGATGGAAGCAGCCGTCTTGCACGAGACCGCAGTCAGGCGCGCGAAGCGTCATCGGCGGTCGACAGGAGAAAGTCGATGGTGTACGCCAATGGTATGGGCCGGCTGCAGGTCGTGCGCTCGCCCGAGCCCGATGCCCCGTCCGCCGACTCGGGAAAGCGGATCGGCATTCTGATCTTCGAGGACTTTTCGCTCGTCGAAGTCAGTTCGATCTCCGAGGTCTTCTCGCTCGCGAATCAGGTGCGGCTGCCTTCCATTGGCTGCGAACGTGGGGGCGCGCACGCGATGGCGCAGCAAACGCCGAACTATTCGCTGCAGTTCGTGTCCAGCGAAGGGGGCAGCGTGGGAAGCAGTTGCTCCATGCGCATCTGGACCGAAAGCATCGAAGCGCGCTGGATGAACGACTGCGACGCGCTCTTCATTGCAGGCGGCGCAGGTGCCCGCCTCGCGCGTCAGGACGCCCTGCTGCGCAAGCAGCTCGGGCGCGTCGCACCGAAGATACCGTTCATCAAGGCGATCGGCGAAGGCGCGCATATTCTGGCCGCGGCGAATCTCACGCTGCAGAACCGCTCGCTGGATTTCGCCGAAGAGCCCGCTGCGCAGGCGTTGTCGTCGGCGCTGTCGCCTGCATTGTCGAATGCGCTTTTCATCGCCGAAAACACGCTCACGCTCGACGACCCGAAAGGTCCGATTGCGGCGGCACTCTCGATGGTCAAGCGCGACTACGGCGCGGCTGTCGCGCGCGAAGTCTCCGAGCGCTCGATTCCGGGCGCGTGGCAGAAGCTCGCCACCGTTCTGGACGATACCGAGGGCGTCGGCGTGCGCCAGAAGATCGACGCGGCCGCGCGCTGGATACGCGAGAACTATGTCCGGCCGATATCCATCACGGATGCAGCGCGCGTCGCCGCAATGAGCGAACGCAATTTCCTGCGGCGCTTCAAGGCGCAAATCGGCCTGACGCCGTCGGAATACTTGCTGCGCGCACGGCTCGATGCAAGCTGCATGCTGCTCTCCGCCACGGACTTGCCAGTCGACAAGATCGCCCGGCGCTGCGGCGCGGGCAGCGGCGATGGCCTCGCGAAGATCTTCCGCAAGCGGCTTTCGATATCGCCGACGGAATACCGGCTCGCCGGCCGCGGAAAACAGGCGGACAGTTCGTAAGCACGCTCGATAACATCGACGGATACCTAAAAACGGACACGTATGGAATCAAGGGTACTCTGGATTTTTTCAAACCTCGGGGATGCGGCGCTACTGCTGCCGTTGGCCCTCGTCTGCGCACTGTGGCTGCGCTCGGTCGACGTACGGCTCGCCGTGCGCTGGGCCGTGCTGCTTGCCGTCGGCATGGCACTCGTCGGACTCTCCAAGATCCTTTATGCCGGCTGCGGCCTGGAATTCTCCGCCGTCAACTTCCGCATGATCAGCGGGCATACCATGCTCGCGGCCTCCATCTATACCGTCGCTGCCGGCTTGCTCGCGGGGAGTCTCGGCGGCTGGTGGTATCGGCTCGGGGCGGCGGCCGGGCTCGCACTCGCGGCGATGATCGGCGGGAGCCGCATCATTCAGGATGCGCATACGCCGAGTGAAGTGGTCGTCGGCTGGATGCTCGGTGCGACCATCGCGGCGATGCTGCTCGTGCGCGTCTTCGAGCAGCCGCGCAAGATGCCGCGCGCGTTCGCGGCGGCCGCCGGCCTGCTCGCGGTATCGTCGATTGCTTACGGCCATCACGCGCCGTTTCAGCGGATGATCGAGCACTACTCGTGGTGGCTGTGCAAGGGGCTCGGCCTTTGAGCACGGCGCGCATCGTGGCGCGTCAAAAAGCGATCCCAAGTATGATCCTCGCTTGATTGCAGGCTCATACTTTTTCCGCGCGCGATGCCGGACACGCACGGCTCGCGGCCACGATCCGGAACTTCCAGCATGGACCGCTTCCTTGCAATGAAAGTGTTCGCGCGCGTCGTCGAGGCGGGCAGCTTTTCCAAAGCCGCCGACGCGCTGCGCCTTCCCCCCGCGAGCGTCTCAAGAACGTTACAGGCGCTCGAAGCGCATCTCGGCGCGCGTCTGCTCAATCGCACGACGCGCAGCATCAGCATCACCGAGGACGGCGAAGCCTATTACGAGCGATGCGTGCGCGTGCTCGGCGAAGTGGACGACATGGAAGCGTCGCTTTCGCATTCCAAGCTGAGTCCCAAGGGGAACGTCAAGGTCAGCCTGCCGCAGTTGATGGCGAAGAACACCGTTATTCCGGCGCTGCCCGAGTTTTTCGCGGCTTATCCGGATATCGGTGTGGAACTGGTGCTGACGGACCGGCAGGTCGATCTTGTCGAAGAGGCTGTCGATTGCGTGGTGCGCGTGGGCGCGGTCGGCGATATCGGGCTGGTGGCGAAGCGCATAGGCGCTTATACGCAGATCACGTGTGCGTCGCCGGGTTATATCGACAGATACGGCGAGCCGCAATCGCTCGACGATCTCGGCCAGCATCTTGCCGTCGGCTATGTGCTGAACAAGTCGGGACGCGTGCGCAACTGGGAGTTCGTCGTGGAGGGCGAGACGCGCGCCATCGCGCTCAAGTACAAGATCGCGGTGAATGACGCGGATTCGTATCTCGCGTGCGGGCTGTCCGGGCTCGGCCTGATCCAGAGTTCGAGCTATACGCTCGATCCGCATATGCGAAGTGGCGCATTGCGTCGCGTGCTGGCGGATTATCCGGCGCATCCGCGCGTGGTGTCGGTGCTGTATGCGGCGAACCGGCATCAGCCGCGGCGCGTACGGGTGTTCATCGACTGGATCGCGGAGTTGTATGGGCGATTGCCGGCGTTCCAGGAAGGGCTGTAACGCCGCTTGCGTTGCGCTCGAGGTGCGTACGGCGGCGTTGCTGCGCGCCGCATGCACGCCGTCATGAGCTAGCCGCGCCCGCGTTCCTTCGCCACCTGCACGCTCTGCAGCACCGGCGCCGCCGCCGTCTGATACTCCGGCACCCATCGGCGCAGATCGCGCCGCACTTCGTCGTCCGACAACACGCGATGCTGCATGAGCCATGGCAAGAGCTCATCGATGAAGTTGCCCGCGACGCCCCGCGCCTGCGCGATGCGCAGCTTCGGATGCGGCGTGCGCGTCGTGGTTTCATCGTCGGCGAGAAGTTCTTCGTACAGCTTCTCGCCTGGGCGCAGACCGGTGAACACGATGCGGATCTGTTCCTCCGAGAAGCCATAGAGCCGGATCAGATCGCGCGCCAGATCGACGATGCGCACGGGCTGCCCCATGTCGAGAATAAAGATTTCGCCGCCGCGCCCCATGCTCGATGCCTGAAGCACGAGCTGCGCGGCTTCGGGAATCGTCATGAAGAAGCGCGTGATTTCCGGATGCGTGACCGTGACAGGACCGCCCTTCGCGATCTGCTGCTGAAACTTCGGGATCACGCTGCCCGCGCTGCCCAGCACGTTGCCGAAGCGCACGGTCTCGAACTGCGTGCGCGGCGCGGTCTGCTGCAACGCCTGACACGTCATCTCGGCGAGGCGCTTGCTCGCGCCCATCACGTTGGTCGGGTTGACGGCCTTATCGGTGGAAATCAGCACGAAGTGGCGCACGTCATGGCGAATCGCCGCGCGCGCCACGCGCAGCGTGCCGAGCACGTTGTTGCGCACCGCCTGCCAGGCGTTCTGCTCTTCCATCAGCGGCACGTGCTTGTAGGCCGCCGCGTGGAAGACAATGTGCGGCGTGAAGCGCGCCATCGTCTGATCCAGCAGCAGGGAATCCTTCGCGTCCCCGACCACGGGAACCACGGAGAAGTCCGGAAATTTCTCGTGCAGTTCCTCGATCAGGCGATACATCGCGTATTCGCTGAGATCGTAGGCAACGAGTTGCGCCGGCGAAAAGCGCAAGATCTGGCGACACAGTTCCGAACCGATGGACCCGCCCGCGCCCGTCACCATCACGACGCGCCCATGCAGCAGTTGCTCGACGTGCGGCATGTCGATCTTGACGGCCTCGCGGCCGAGCAGATCTTCCAGGTCGATCTGCCGCACGCGCGACAGGAAGCCGCCCTCGCCCTCCGTCAGTTGCGCGAGCGCGGGCAGCACCATCACCTTGACGCCCGCGCGCACGCAGAGCGTGGCGACGCGCCGCTGCTCGTCGACCGATGCGGATGGAATCGCGATGATCGCGTAGTCGGTCTTGTACTGCTCCGCGACCCTGGACAGGTCGCTGAACGAGCCGAGCACCTTGTGACCGAGCACTTCGCGGCCTTGCTTGCTGGGATCGTCGTCGAGCAGGCCAACGAGCCGCCATTCGGACGAACGCGCCAGTTCGCGCGCGAGCATGGCCCCGGCCGTGCCCGCGCCCAGCACGATCACGGGCTTGCCCTGCCCCACGAGTCCCCCGTACAGGTAAAACTCCTTGGCCGCGCGATACAGCGCGCGCGCGCCGCCCATTGCCAGGAACAGGAGAAGCGGCTGCACGATCAACACCGAGCGGGGGATCACAGGCATCGGCTGGGCCATCGCGGCGCCGATCATCACCGCCAGTCCGCCGACCGCTACCGATTTGGATATGCGCATCAGGTCTGGAAGGCTCGCAAAGACCCACATGCCGCGATACAGCCCGAACACGCGAAACATCACCCCATAAACCGGCAATACCCAGCTGAGCGCCAGCAGCGCGCCGTGACTAAAATCATGCGGCACCGCGCCGTTGAAGCGGATCAGGTAACCGGCGAGCCAGGTGCCTGCGACCGCGCAAAGGTCGAATGTAAAGGCGCCTGCGGAAAGCCATGATGCTTTGTATCGAATCATCCGCGACCACCTTGAGATTGTTCGGATAGAAGCGCCTGATTGCGCCGCCAACGCGCATCGACCGCCACGCCTGCCATCACAATAACGATTGCCCACGCCGCGACCGCGCCCCATTGTCCGGCTGGCGAGAGCGCCAGCGCCCCGTTGGCAAGCAGCACGCCAGACAGCATCAGCGCGTACCAGATGAGCGCGGTGCGCGCGTGACCCGCGCCGAGCCGCACCATGCGCTGGTAGTAATGCTCGCGATGCGCCTGCCAGAACTTCTCGCCCCGCGCGAGCCGGCGCAACAGCGTGACCGACGCATCGCCAATGAACGGGGCAAACACGAGCGCGGGGAACCAGACGGGCCAGGCGCCTTTGAGCCAACCCCAATAACCGAGGGCTCCAGCTAGGAATCCTAGGGGAATCGACCCCGAATCTCCTAGGAATATTCGCGCCGGATGGAAGTTGAAGAGCAGGAATCCGGCCGCCGCGCCCGCTATCGCCACGCTTGCGATGCCCAGATCGATCTGCGGCGTCGGCCCTGAGAGCGCCGCGAGCGCGTAGCCGCCGAAGCCGAACAGCGCCATTCCGCCCGCCAGACCGTCCGAGCCGTCCATGAAGTTGTAAAGGTTGACGAGCCAGACCATCAGAAAGCCGACGGCTGCGAGCGCCCACCACGGCACCGGCGCAGGATTTAGCGCGATCAGCAGCGCGACGGCGACGACGTGCGCCCCGAACCGCACCCGCGCGGGCAGGCCCCGACGGTCATCGATCTGCGATACGGCCGCGAGCCCCGCGACGAGCAGCGCGACGAGCCACATCGACGGCGCGAGCGCGAGCATCGCGATGACACCGACCGGCACGATTCCCCAACCGCCAACGCGCGGCGTAGGCCGCGTGTGTAGCGAACGATCGTTCGGGATGTCGGTGGCAAGCTTCCAGGCAAGGCCGGTGCGAAGCAGCACGAAGAGAATTGACGCGCAGGCCGCGAGCGATCCCGCCGCGACGCAAGCGGCCGAAGTCCACGGCGATTCGACAAGGAAAGAGGACAGCGAGGCACTCATTACCCGAATTGGCCTTTGTGTATGTTTTTTGGACTGGTCCGATCATGCCGGTTTCGCGCTGACCCGCGTGTTACCGGTGCTTATCGGTTGTTACTGGACGTAATCCGCCGCGAATAGGCGGCTCACGCGCGCTCGGCCGTCCGTTGCGCGAGGAACCAGCGAGTGGTGGCGGCTAGCCCCGCATCGAGCGAATAGGGAGGATGCCAGCCTAGCACATCGCGGATATGCGTCGAATCAACACGCAAGCTGCCGGTAAGTCGCTCTATCTGCGCGCTTTTTCGCGTGAGCCGCCCCGCCGCTCTCAGCACACCGACGGGCACGGGCAGCAGATGCGCGGGCCGGTTCAGGTGATGCCCGAGCCGGCGCGCCAGCTCTGCGACGCCCGGATCTTCGCCGTCGGCGACGTGGAAGATTTGGCTCGCGGCGCGCGGATGCGTCGCGCATTCGACAAGCGCACTCGCCAGATTCTCGACATAGACGAGGCTTCTTCGGGCCGTCACCGCGCCGATGGGCAATGGCATGCCCTTCGCGATGGCGCTCATCAGCGCGAGAAAGTTGGCGCGCACGTCGGCCCCGTAGACGAGTGGCGGACGCACGATTACGATCTCGAGCCCCGTGCGCATTCCGAACTCCTGCAGCATGACTTCGGCTTCCGCCTTGGAGGCGCCATACGGGTCGGCTGGATGGCGCTCGTCGGTTTCCTTCAGCGGCTCGCCGTGGTCGAACTCCGAAAGCGCCTTGATGCTGCTGACGAACACGAAGCGCTTCGCACCGGCGCGGCGCGCGGCGTCGGCTGCTTTCAGCGCCCCGTAGACGTTGATCGCGCGAAAGGCGGCTAGCGGATCGGCGGCGTCATCGTACATGACGTGCACTCGCGCAGCGAGATGGACCACCGACGCGCAACCTTCGAAGGCCGCGGGCGTGATCGTATCGAGGGAAGTAATCTGCACGGCTTCCGCGCCTGCTCCTTGACGCACGATGCCGACCGGCTGCTTGCCCGCATCGAGCAAGCTACGCATGACGGCGCGGCCGACGAACCCGTTTGCGCCCGTGACGGCGATGCGTTCGCTCATAGCCATTTCCAGCCGAAGCGGTTGAAGAACTTGTACGCGGACGCGACGAA
>Ga0308173_10000880_pt1 | contig 14022 bp, 7 predicted proteins | sample PhyPR1_FD_203716 | JGI IMG/M metagenome (GOLD analysis project Ga0308173, IMG submission 203716) | Soil microbial communities from UC Gill Tract Community Farm, Albany, California, United States - DLSLS.P.R1 | ecosystem: Environmental > Terrestrial > Soil > Agricultural land | place: USA...
GCCGACCGCGCGCAGCATCATCGGCGAGAGGTCCTGCGCCTCGTCGGCCACCACGTGGCCCAGCGACGGGGTCCGCTCGACGAGGTCGGCCGCCTCGTCGATCAGCACCGCGTCGGCCAGCGACCACTGCGCCGAGGTCGGGGCCTTGAACGGCTTCGGCCAGAGCAGCCGGGCCTGCTCCTCGGCGGTGAGGACGCCCTCGGCGGACGCGGCCAGGAACGTGGCGTCGGACAGCAGCCGGAGCACGAGCCGCGCCGGGTCGACGGCCGGCCACACCTGGTCGACGTACCTCTTCACCTCGCGGCTGCGGGCCACCGCGTCCTGCACCCGGTCGTCGGGGGAGTCGCCGGCGACCTCCATCTTGACCAGGATCCCGTGCGCCAGCCGCTGCGCGAGCATGCCGCGGGCCGCGCCGTACCGGACCCCGCGGCCGCGCAGCTCGGCGAGGATCTCCTCCACCTCGTACGGCGCGAGGCGCCAGCGTCGCGCCCCGCGCGGCACCAGCAGGCCCTCGGCGGGCGGCTGCACCAGCGACCACAGGGCCCGGTGCACGACCTGCGCGAGCCGCGCGTCGCCCTTCAGCGTCGCCACGTCGGCCGGGTCGCTGCCGCGCACCGCGTAGCGCGCGTTCAGCCGGCCCAGGGTCTTGCCGACCAGCTCCTCGATGGTGGTCTGCTGCGCGTCGATCTCACCGAGGGCCGGCAGCACGTCGCCGATGTAGCGCAGGAAGGAGGCGTTCGGGCCGACCACCAGCACGCCCTGCCGGGACAGCTGGTCGCGGTGCGAGTACAGCAGGAACGCCGCCCGGTGCAGCCCGACCGCGGTCTTGCCGGTGCCGGGCGCGCCCTGCACGCACACCGACTGCTCCAGGTCGGAGCGGACGATCACGTCCTGCTCGGGCTGGATGGTGGCGACGATGTCGCGCATCGGGCCGACACGGGGCCGCTCGATCTCCGCCTCGAGGATCTCGGAGTAGTCGTCGGGGTTGTCGTCGGGGTGCTGCTCGACCGGGGCCGACAGCGTCTCGTCCTCGTAGGCGGTCATCTCCCCGTGCTGGAAGCCGAACCGGCGGCGCAGGTCCACGCCCATCGGCTCGGTCCTGCTGGCGCGGTAGAACGCCAGGCTGATCCGGGCCCGCCAGTCCACCACCATCGGGTCGCCGACCTCGTCGCTCACGTGCCGGCGGCCGATGTAGAACCGCTCGCCGCGGTGGTCGACGTCGTCGTCCACCCCGGCGGCAGCGGCCTCGGAGTAGTCGAGCCGCCCGAAGAACAACGGCACGGACGGGTCGTCCGCGAGCGCCTTCATCCGCTGCACGATCGCGGACTGGAGGTACTTCTGGCTGACCCAGTCGCCGGCCGCGGAGGAGTCGAGGGCGGACGTCCGGTCCCGCATCCGGGCCAGGGCGGCCCGGGAGGCGGAGAGGTGGTCGCGTTCGGAGGCGAGGTCTTCGTCGGAGGGCATGCGGGAACCTCCAGGGTCGGTGGGAGCCCGGCGACGTTACACCGTCGAGGCTGTCCGTCTCATCTGTTTTGCGGTGCCAGGTGCGATGGACAGCCCGAGTGGGCCGCGAGTACTTCTGAGAATGCCCATCCGGGCTCGTCTCTCCGCGCATCACAACGGGGGTCAGGACCATGAACAGAGTGATCGCCGCAGCCGCCACGTTCGTCCTGACCGTCGCCGGCCTGACCACCTTCGGGACGGCCACCGCGTCACCCGCGCACCACCGCCGGCACCACCACCCCTACACGCCGCCGCCGGTGCACTGGAAGGCCTGCAACGACGGTGGCCTGCTCGACGCGATCGGCGCGCAGTGCGCGATGGTCAAGGTGCCGCTCAGCTATCGGCACCCGCACCAGCGCAAGATCGAGATCGCGATCTCCCGGCTCCGGCACACGTCCTCGCGGGCGAGGTACCAGGGCATCGTGCTGGTGAACCCGGGCGGGCCGGGCGGCTCCGGCCTGTACCTGTCCGTGCTCGGCTACCCGGGCATCATCCCGGGCCGGGCGAGCGGGACCTACGACTGGATCGGCTTCGACCCGCGCGGCGTCGGGTCGAGCCGGCCGTCGCTGAGCTGCGACAGCCGGTACTTCGGGTACGACCGGCCCCGGTACGAGCCGACGACGGCTGCGGTCGAGCAGGCCTGGATCAAGCGCGCCCGGGGCTACGCCCGGGACTGCAAGAGGGCACAAGGCGCCCGGCTGCTCCGTCACGTGCGGACGACGGACACGGTGCAGGACATGGAGAGCATCCGGCGGGTGCTCCACCAGCGCAAGCTGAACTTCTACGGCTTCTCCTACGGCACCTACCTCGCCCAGGTCTACGCGACGCGCTACCCGCACAAGGTGCGCCGCTTCGTCCTCGACAGCACGGTCGACCCGCGGGGCGTCTGGTTCCACGACAACTTCGCCCAGGACACCGCCTTCGAGAAGACCATCGGGGTGTACTTCGGCTGGCTGGCGGCCCACGACGCCGTCTTCCACCTCGGCACCGACCCGGCGGCGATCGCGGCGCAGTACTACGACCGGCTCAACGCCCTCGAGGCCACGCCGGCGGCCGGCGGCACGATCGGTCCGGACGAGCTGGCCGACGTGATGCTGTCCGCGGCCTACTACGTCTACGGCTGGGAGGACGTCGCGTTCGCCTACTCGGCGGCGGTCAACGACAACGACTGGAGCGGCATCAGGTACCTGTACGGCGGTGGCGGTGCGCAGCCCAAGGGCAGCGACAACGGCTACGCGATGTACCTCGGCACGACCTGCACCGACGCGCGGATGACCAGGCAGTGGAGCGACTGGCGCAGGGCCACCGACGCGATGTTCCCGAGGGCGCCGTTCCTGACCTGGGGCAACACCCGGTTCAACCAGCCGTGCGTCTCCTGGCCGGCCAGGCAGCGGAGCCGGGTGCACGTCACCGGTCGACGGGTGCACGTCCCGGTGCTGATGATCGACGAGACGTTCGACGGGGCCACGCCGTACTCCGGCAGCCTCGAGGTGCGCCGGCGCTTCCCGACCGCCTCCCTGATCGAGGGTGTCGGCGGCACCACGCACGCCGGCTCGCTGTCCGGGGTGGCCTGCACCGACAACGCGATCGGCGCCTACCTGGCTCACGGCACGGTGCCGAGGCGGAGCCGCGGCAACCACTCGGACCTCCAGTGCCCGCCGGTCCCGCAACCCGACCCGCAGCCCGAGCCCGCGCCGGCGGCCACCCCGCGGGCCACCGCGTCGCCGGGTCTCGCGTTGCGACGGGCGGAGTCCTCGACCCGCCGGGTCGCCCTCGTGCGCGACGCCATCCACGAGGTGATCCGGTCGGCGAACCCGTAGCCCTGACAGACTGGCCGGGTGCGTGACGCGTTCAGCCTCGACCCGTCCATCACCCACCTCAACCACGGCTCGTTCGGTGCGCTGCCGCGCGTGGTCGCCGAGGCCCAGCAGCGGGTCCGGGACCGGGCGGAGGCGAACCCGATGCGCTTCTTCCGGGTCGACAGCCCGGGGCTGAAGGCGGCCGCGCGGGAGACCGCGGCGGGGTTTCTCGGGGTGGGCGCCGACGAGGTGGCGCTGGTCCGCAACGTGACCGTGGCCACCTCGACGGTGCTGGCCTCGCTGCACGAGCAGGGCCGGCTCGGGCCGGGCGACGTGGTCGTGCTCAACGAGCAGGGCTACGAGTCGGTGCGGCGGACCGTCGCCCACTGGTGCGGCCGCACCGGCGCGTCGTACCACGTCGTCTCGTTCCCGGTCGCCGCCGACGCGGCCGGTGTGGTGGGGTCCCACCGGCACGCGTTCGAGAGGATCGCCGGCCGCCGTGGGACGGTCCGCCTGGTCGCCGTGGACCACATCACCTCGCCGACCGGCACCGTGCTGCCGGTGGCCGAGGTGTGCGCGGCCGCCCGGGACGCCGGTGCGCTGTCGCTGGTCGACGCCGCGCACGTGCCCGGTCACGTCGACGCGTCGCCGCCGGCGACGGGCGCGGACTTCTGGACCGGCACCTGGCACAAGTGGGGCTTCGCGCCGCGCGGCACCAGCGCGCTGTGGGTGACCGAGGCCGAGCGCGAGGGGATGCTGCCGCTCACCACGAGCTGGAACCACGGGCAGCCGTTCCCGCTGCCGTTCGACACCCACGGCACCGACGACTACAGCGGCTGGCTTTCCCTCGAGGCGGCCGTCGGGTTCTGGCGCGAGGCCGGCGGCCTCGGGCTGGGCGAGCGCGCCCGCGTCCTGCTGGACGAGGGGGCCGCGGTCGTCGACGAGTCGGTACGACGGACGGGCCGGCCCCGCGGCCGGGTCGACGTGCCGGCGACGCCGTCCCCGTGCCTGCGGCTGGTCCCGCTGCCGGACGGCGTCGCGGACACCGAGCAGGGCGCGAACGCGGTCTACGAGGCGCTGAGCGCGCGGGCCGTCGAGGCGCAGGTCGTGGCCTTCGGCGGCCGCGGCTGGGTGCGGCTCAGCGGCGCGCCGTACAACGAGCCGGGCGACTACGAGCGGCTGGCCGCGGTGCTGCCGGACGTGCTCGACGCCGGTTGAGGTGCGAGCGGCTCACGCCGCCGCGATGTCGTCCGCGTCGACGATGCGGTAGGCGTAGCCCTGCTCGGCCAGGAACCGCTGCCGGTGCTGGGCGAAGTCCGCGTCGACGGTGTCGCGGGAGACGATCGCGTAGAACCGCGCGGACCGCTTGTCCTGCTTGGGACGCAGCAGCCGGCCGAGCCGCTGGGCCTCCTCCTGGCGCGACCCGAACGACCCGGACACCTGGATGGCGACCGCGGCGGACGGCAGGTCGACGGAGAAGTTCGCGACCTTGGAGACCACGAGCAGGTCGATCTCGCCGTGCCGGAACGCGTTGAACAGCCGCTCGCGCTCCTTGACCGGGGTCTCGCCCTTGATCACCGGCGCGTCGAGACGGTCGCCGATCTCGTCGAGCTGGTCGATGTACTGGCCGATCACCAGGGTCGGCTCGCCGCGGTGCTTGGCGACCAGCTCCTCGACCAGGCGGGTCTTGGCGCCGGTGCACGACGCGAGCCGGTAGCGCTCGTCGGGCTCGGCCGTCGCGTAGACGAACCGCTCGCCCTCGGGCAGCGTGACGCGCACCTCCACGCAGTCCGCGGGGGCGATGTAGCCCTGCGCCTCGATGTCCTTCCACGGCGCGTCGTACCGCTTCGGACCGATCAGCGAGAACACGTCGCCCTCGCGGCCGTCCTCGCGGATCAGCGTCGCGGTCAGCCCGATGCGCCGGCGGGCCTGCAGGTCGGCGGTCATCCGGAAGATCGGCGCCGGCAGCAGGTGCACCTCGTCGTAGACGACCAGGCCCCAGTCCTTGGCGTCGAAGAGCTCGAGGTGGCTGTAGACGCCCTTCCGCCGGGTGGTCATCACCTGGTAGGTGGCGATGGTGACCGGGCGGATCTCCTTCTTGGTGCCGGAGTACTCGCCGATCTCGTCCTCGGTCAGCGACGTACGACGGACCAGCTCCTCCTTCCACTGCCGGGCGGACACGGTGTTGGTCACCAGGATCAGCGTGGTGGCCTTGGCCTGCGCCATGGCCGCCGCACCCACGATCGTCTTGCCGGCACCGCACGGCAGCACGACCACCCCGGAGCCGCCGTGCCAGAACGACTCGGCCGCCTCGGACTGGTAGGAGCGCAGCGTCCAGCCGTCCTGCGCCAGCTCGATCGGGTGCGCCTCGCCGTCGACGTAGCCGGCGTAGTCCTCGGCCGGCCAGCCGATCTTCAGCAGTGCCTGCTTGAGGTTGCCGCGCTCGGAGGGGTGCACCACGACCGTGGCGTCGTCGAGCCGGTCGCCGAGCATCCCCTTGATCTTCTTGGCGCGCAGCACCTCCTCGAGCACCGGCCGGTCGGTGCTCGCCAGCACCAGGCCGTGCGTCGGGTGCTTCTCCAGCCGGAGCCGCCCGTAGCGCGCCATCGTCTCCGCGATGTCCACGAGCAGGGCGTGCGGGACGGCGTACCGGCTGAAGGTCAGCAGCGTGTCCACCACCTGCTCGGCATCGTGCCCGGCGGCGCGCGCGTTCCACAGACCCAGCGGGGTGAGCCGGTAGGTGTGCACGTGCTCGGGGGAGCGCTCGAGCTCGGCGAACGGCGCGATGGCCTTGCGGCAGTCCTGGGCCCGCTCGTGGTCGATCTCGAGGAGCAGGGTCTTGTCGGACTGGACGATCAGCGGCCCGTCAGACATGGGCCGCCTTGGTCTCCAGCGAGGACCCGCTGCGCTTCGCCTGCTCGACCTGCCGCTGCCGGGCGCGGTAGGCCGCGACGTTGGCGCGCGAGGAGCAGCGGTCGGAGCAGTAGCGGCGCGACTGGTTGGGGGAGGTGTCCACGAACACGTGGGTGCAGCCGCTGGCGTCACAGACGCCGAGCCGGGTGGCGCCCAGGTCGCAGACCAGCGTCGAGAGCCCCATCAGCGACTCGGCGATGAGCAGCTCGGAGACCGAGGAGTCCCGGTCCGCGACGTGCATGTGCCAGCGGCCTCCCCCCGATCCGGTCGAGCGGTGGCCCGCGATGTACGGCGTGACCGGGTGCTTGGCCAGCAGCGCGTTCAGGAGGTCCACCACCGCGTGCTCGTCGCCCCCGTTGGAGGCCTCGAACACCGGGCGCAGCTCCTTGACGAAGCGGCGCAGCGCCCCGGCGTCGCGGTCGGAGACCGACGCGTGCAGCCACTGGCGCTCGTCGAGGAAGTGGATCAGGTGCTCGGCGTCGGCCAGGTCGGCGTTCACCAGCCCCGCGGACCGCTCCGCGTAACGAACAAAGTCCATCTCTACATCTTACGCAGCACCCCAATCAGGCGGTCTGGTCCGCGCGGTTCAAGTGGACCGTCATGGTTTCCGATCATTCAGGTGGGGTTGGGTGGTTCCCGCCCGCTCGGGCGCGATTTCTGATGGACTTGTCCGGCCGATCGCCGGGGATCGACCTGGTTCGAGGAGGGGGCCGTGAGGGGGCCGAGGGGGCTTCAGGTCGCGACGTACGCCGCTGTCGGCATGTACGTCGCGGTGCTCGTGCTTGCCCCCGACCTGTTCGTCCCGTGGTTCCGCGACACCGTGCTCGGGAACCTCGGCTTCCTGGCCGCGTTCGTCCTGCTCGTGCACCGGGCCGCCGCCGTGCCGTCGACCCGCTTCTGGACGCTGCCGCTGGCCACCGGGACCAGCGTCTACCTCGTCGGCAACGTGGCCTACACGGTGGCCGCCGCCCAGGGCGTGGTCGCGTTCCCCTCCGTGGCCGACGTGGCCTACCTGCTCACCTACCCGTTCCTCGTCGCCGGCCTGCTGATGGCGTTGCGCGAGAACCTCCGCGGTGCGCGGCTGATCGTCGCCCTCGACGGCATCAGCGGCATGCTCGCCGGGGCGGCGGTCACCACCCTGGTCGTCGCGCCGCTGGTGGCGAAGGTCTGGGACGGCAGCCTGACCGCCGCGACGCTGCTGGCCTATCCCGTCTGCGCGGTGGTGACCCTCGCGGCGACCCTCGGCGCCCTCGGTCTGGTCGGGCTCGGCAAGGGCAGGTCGTTCCTGGTCTGGGCGAGCGGGATGGTGGTCTTCGGGGCCGGCGACATCCTCTACGCCTACCGGCTCGCCTTCGGCAGCTACCGCGTCGGCTCCTGGCTGGACGCGCTGTGGGTGCTGGGCCTGGCGCTCGTGGCCTCCGGAGCCGTCGGCGTGCGTGCCGGTGCCTCCCGCCGGCTGCCCGGTGCCCGCTCCCTCGTGGTGGTCACGGTCGCCTCGGTGAGCACCGTCGTGGTGCTGGCCGCCGCGCCGCCCTGGCAGCAGAACTCGCTGCCGACGGTGCTGGCCCTGATGACGCTGGCCACCTGCGCCGTACGCCTGGTGCTGGCGTTCCTGCAGCTGCGCGAGCTCGCGGCCGTCCGGGAGCTCGCGCTCACCGACGAGCTGACCGGGGTGGCCAACCGGCGGGCGCTCTACACCGCCCTGGACAAGATCTTCGGCGACGAGGACCAGCAGGAGCCGAGCCCGCCGAGCTTCGCGCTCGCGCTGATCGACCTCGACCACTTCAAGGAGGTCAACGACTCGTTCGGCCACTCGGTCGGCGACGAGCTCCTCCAGGCGGTCGTCCGACGCTTCGCGGACGCGCTGGAGGCGCTCCAGACCCCGCACCTGCTCGCCCGGCTCGGCGGGGACGAGTTCGCGGTGGTCCTGCACGACGCGGGCAGCTACAACGCCGCGATGGCCTGCGGCAGCGCGCTCCAGGAGAGCCTGATCGAGACGATCGAGCTGCGCGACGTCGTGCTGCACGCGCAGGCCAGCATCGGGGTGGCCACGGCACCGCAGCACGCGCGCAACCGCGGGGACATGCTGTTCGCCGCGGACGCCGCGATGTACGCCGCCAAGACCTCCGGGGAGCCGGTCTGCTACCACTCGCCGGCCGCGGTCGGCGACCGGCGCCAGCGGCTGTTCGTCGCAGAGGACCTGTACTCCGCGCTGGAGCGCCACGAGCTCACCGTCGAGTACCAGCCGCTCCGTACGCCGGACGGGGCGCTCGTCGCGGCCGAGGCGCTCGTGCGCTGGGACCACCCGACCCGCGGGCGGCTCGGGCCCGGCGAGTTCCTCGACGCCGCCGAGCGCTACAAGCTCACCGGGGCCATCGCCGAGCGGGTGCTGGACGTGACGCTCACCGACCTGGCCCGCTGGCGGATGGTGGGCGCCGACCTGACCGCCTCGATCAACGTGTCGGCCTCCGACCTGCGCGACGAGGGCCTGGTCAAGATCGTCGCGTCCGCGCTGCTCAAGCACGACCTGCCGCCCGAGGCGCTGACCGTCGAGGTCACCGAGACCGCGATGATGCGCAACCCCGAGCTCGCGCAGACCGTGATGCAGGCGCTCGCCGACCTCGGGGTGCGGCTCGCGGTCGACGACTACGGCACCGGCTACAGCAGCCTGGAGTACCTCCTCAAGCTGCCGATCAACGAGATCAAGCTCGACCGGGCGTTCTGCGCGAACATCGTCACCGAGCTGCGGGCCACCGCGATCGTCCGCTCGACGGTCGACCTGACGCACGCGCTCGGCCTGCGGATGGTGGCGGAGGGCGTGGAGGACGCGGGCACCCTGTTCATCCTCAACGAGCTCGGCTGCGACCTCGTGCAGGGTTGGCACCTCGGCCGCCCGATGCCGGCGCAGGCCTTCGAGATGCTGGTGGCCCACCAGCTGCGCCGCTCGCGCGAGTCCTCGAGCTAGGGCGCTCCTCCCGAACCTGCCGGGGCTCAGCCTGGATCCACCGATCTCCGCCTGCTGCGCGACGCCAGCCGGGCACGCTGGCTGCGTTGCCGACGCTCGACAGGCCGCCGGCCTGCCTTCGCCTCGGGCGCCAAGCCACTCGCACCCGTCTGGTGCCGCTCGCGACGGCGCGGACCGGTGGATCCAGGCTCAGGCCGGCGACTCCAGCCGGCGCACCGCGGTGATCCGGTGCACCGCGAACGACCGGACGTCGTCGGTGCGGTGGTCGTAGGCCGACAGCCAGCCGGCCTCCACCTTGACCGGGTCCACGACGCGCTCCACGGACGACCCGTGGTTGTCGAGGTAGCCCATCCACACGGTCGAGCGGGTCTCCACCGCCTCGCGCAGGAGCGCCAGCGTGGAGGCCGGCGTGGTGGGCTCGGCCGCCCGCAGCGCGGGGGCCGGCCGGTTGGCGGCGGCCCGGTCGCCGGCCCGGACCGCGGTGACGGTGGCGGCGGCCCGGGCGGCCAGCCGGGTCGCGGCCTGCGCGTCGAGCGGGCCCGCCAGCGGCAGCAGGTCGGGTGTCGGCTGCCGGCGCCGTGGCGCGTGCGCGCGCAGCGTCTCGCGGCGGGCCAGCCGGACGGTGCCGTCGGGGGCCTCCACCACCGGCGCGGACCCCAGCTCGCGCAGCCGGGGGAGCAGCACGTCGAGCGGGACGTCGCTGACCACGACGGTCGGCGCGATCCGCCGCAGCCGCAGGCTCGCGGCCTGCGGGTGGTGCACCAGCTCGGTCAGGGCGGTCTCGTCGTCGCTGCGCAGGAACGACTCCGCCGCACCGACCCGGATCGTGCCGAACCGCCGGGAGACGTCGTCCACCAGGTAGGTCAGCGCCTGCGGCACCGGCGTCCGCGAGGAGGAGGCGACGAACCCGTGCACCTCGGCCGCCGACCAGCCCGAGTCGAACGCGCGTCGCACCGAGCGCTCGGTGAAGCGGTAGACCGTGGCGCCGCCGCGCGACTCGACGTCGGCGAGCATCGCCAGGTGCCGGGCCAGGTCCTGCTCCAGGGGTCCAGGGGCGACCGCGGTCAGGTCGGCCTGCAGCAGGACGTGGTCGACCGGCTCGGGCAGCAGGGGCGCCAGCGCCGACGGCGCGTGGTGCAGCGGGTCGTCGGGCGACAGCAGCGCCCGGCCGTGCGCGGAGAGGCCGCCCAGAGCGGTGACCCCGACGACAGCCGACTCCTCGACGGCCCAGGCGACCGCCTGGTTGCGGGCGGCAGGCCGCCGCGGACGCAGCCAGCCGACCCGTTCGACGAGGGACGGGACGCCGGTGCCGGCCGCCAGCACGGTGCCCGGGTCCAGCCCGCCGAGCTGGGCCAGCGCGGTGCGCCGGGTCTCGGGCAGCCACACCCGCTCCAGGTCCGCGGTCAGCGCGTTGACCGGCTTGCCCGCCACCCGGCCACCGACCAGGCCGGCGAGCCGCGGCGCGTCCAGCCAGGCCAGCGCCAGCCGGGCCCACCGGTCCGCGACCGGGGTGCCGTTCCAGACGTCGAAGGCGTCCGTGGGCAGCCACACCGCGTCGCCGTCGGCCGTGGTGCCGGTGGCCAGCAGGTCGGCGGCGAACGCCACCTCCACGTGCAGCGCCGCGGTGCGCTCGTCGGTGTGCAGCAGCTCGGCGGCCGCCCTCAGCTCGCGGACCCCGAGACCTCCGGCCCGCAGCGCGGAGGGCGGGGCGGTGCCCCAGTGCTCGAGCAGCAGCTCGACGTGCCGGACCAGCTCGAAGGCGGCGCCGGCCGCGGCCCGGTCCACCAGGGCCGCGTCGCGCGCGGAGGTGGCCAGCGCGGGCACCTCGTCGGCACGGTCGACGGTGGTGTGCCCGCCGCGGAGGCAGATCGCGACCTCGCGGGGGACGGAGACGTGCGTGCGGTCGCGGGCGACCAGCAGGCCGCGGGCCAGCAGCTGGTCGGCCGGACCGCCCGCGGCCCCCGGCTCGGTGGAGCCGACCGTGCCGTCCTTGCCCTCGGCGCCGAGGTGCTCGAGGATCGCGCGGGCCGGTTCGTCCAGCTCCGCGACGAGCGCGGCGACGCGGTCCGGCTCGGCCAGCCGGGCGGCCACGGCCTCGACGTCGTCGTGCCGGCTGCCGGTGGGCCTGAGGCCGACGGCGCGGGCCAGGTCCGCGACCCGGGCCGGTCCGTAGCCGGACATCAGCGTGCTCGCCGAGGGGCCCAGCCCGGACGTGCGAGTGCCCAGCACGTCGCCCAGGACGCTCAGCGCCCGCAGGCTCTCGTCGTCGCCCCAGAGCAGCGCCAGGCCCCGGACCCGGTCGAGGGCCGCGTCCACGGCGGCCGGCTCGGCGTGCACCACGGAGCGCAGGGCGGCCACGGACGCCGTACCGCCGAGCGCCAGGACCGCGTCGATAACGGTCAGCTCGAGGCGGGTGAGCTGGTCGACCGCACGCAGCACCGACGCGCGGGTGCCGGCGCGGGACGCCAGCTGCGAGGTGTCCTGCGGCGTCGGCGTGGCCAGGTCGGGACGCGCGCGGAGCAGGGCCGCCAGGGCGTCGTCGGACCAGCCGCGCAGCTGGTCGGCGAGCGTGCGGGGAGGGGTCCCCGGGTCGGGAGCGGACATCCGGACCACGATACCGGGGGGCCGGGCCGCTTACTCCTTCGCGGAGAGCACCTGGATCACCGTCTCGCCGGAGCACTGCGCCGACTCCCGGATCGCCCACCGGCCGCGGAAGCCGTTGCCGTCCCACTCGGCCTCGGCGTCGTGCTCCTCGGTCTCGCCCTTCTCGACCCGGTAGCCGCGGTCGGCGACCCGGCCGTTCATGAACGCCAGGACCTGCTTGAACGGGGTCGAGGAGACGCCGGTGACGATGGTGCCGTCGGCGCCGCGGTCCTCGGCGTTGAAGACCACGGTCTTCGCCGGGAACGGCCAGTCCTGCGGGAAACCGTCGCCGTACGGCGTGCCCGCCGGCTTCGCGGCGCCCGTGCACGTGGACAGGTCGGCGGCGGCGGTGAGGCTGTCGCCGGCGTCCTTCTCGGACTTCTGCTGGTCGCCGCCGCAGCCCGTCAGGGTGCCGGCCAGCAGCATCACGGCGGCCACGGCGGTGGCGGGCCGGGCGAGCCTCACCGGAGGGTGACCGTCTGCTGCGCCTTGTTGTCCGCCTCGTCGGACTCCGCGACCGCGTTCGTGGGGTCGACCACCCCGGTCACCGCGTGCGTCGCCTGCCCGCTGGGCTTCCAGGTCACCGTGACCGTCCTGGTGGCGCCCGCCGCCAGGACGGTCGTGGTCACCTGGCCGACCTGCTTGCGCCCGTCGAGGACCTGGGTGGCGATGCTCGGCAGCGCCGTCGTGCCGCTGTTCGTGACCTTGGCCGTCGCGGTCAGCTTGCCGCCGGCGGCGGGTGCCACCGACAGGGACGACAGCGTGGCGTTGGTGACGGCCGGGTCGTAGGCGCTGAACAGCGACTTGCCACCGCTCTGCCGGGCGATCGTGGCGTAGGCGTCACGACCCTGGTGCTGCGGGTCGGACACGCAGGCGTCGATGCAGCCGTCGGCGAAGGCGACCTCGACCCGGCCGTGGTCGTCGGTGGTGACGTCGATGAAGTCGAGCAGGTTGCGGTCGTTGCCACAGGTCGTGCCGCCGGTGCAGATCGAGCCGACCTGGACCGGGTCGTTCGGCGTCGCGTCGCTGGTCACCCACGACTTGCCGCCGTCGTAGGTCGTGTCGACGTACAGGTGCCACTCGCCGTGGAAGTTCGCGTTGTCCTGGTAGTTGCCGCCGGTCGGCGTGCCGAGGTAGGCGATCGACGCCCGGTCGTCGTCGCCGGCGACCACCGTCGGGAAGACGGCGTTCTGGATGCCGTACTTCGTGCCGACCGTCTGCCGGTCGGTCCAGGTCTTGCCCTGGTCGCGGCTCACGGCCACCCCGGGCTTGCCGTCGGCGCCCACGTAGCCGAAGTAGACCGTGCCGTTCGCGCCCACACCCACCGAGGGGTCGGAGTCACCGGGAGTCGCACCCGGGACCTTCGAGACGGTCCAGGAGGTGCCGTTGTCCTTGGACACGACAGCCGCCTGGTCGGCGCCGCAGCCCTTGTTGGGCAGGTACGCCGTGCCGTCGGGGGCGACCTTCACGTGGCCGTGGAGACCGCCGCAGTCCAGCAGGCTGTAGGTCGGGACGCCCGCGCCGAAGGTGGTGCCGCCGTCACGCGAGACCGCGCAGAAGGCCGTGGCGATGTCCTGGCTGCAGTAGTAGACCGCGTTCTTGTAGCTCGAGGTCGGCAGCGCACCCACGCCGTTCGCGGAGAACGGGCCGCCGCCGATCGTCTGGTGGTCGACGCCGGAGGGGATGCCGCCGCCCGTGGACGGGGACCAGGTCGTGCCGTCGTCGTCGGTGTAGCAGGTGGCCGAGTCCACACCGGTCAGCTGCGACTCGAAGGTCCGGCCGGTCTCGTGGTCGGTGAACAGGATCGGGTCCAGGCTCACGGTGCTGCCCTGGGGGCACCCGTCGCCGGCGTTGGCGGACGCGTCGGTCCAGGTCGCCGTCGCCGGGGACTGCGAGTCGTCGAAGGCGACCTTGTACGTCGACAGGGAGGACTGGAACAGCGTCTTGCCGCTCTTGTAGCTGGTGCCGATGGACGGCTCGCCCGCGTTGTTCGCGTCCGGCAGCGAGCTCGGCGCCGCGTAGTCGGTGAAGCTCGGCGGGGTGTCCGTGCCGGGCGCCGGGTTGGCGGGCGTATCGGCCAGGGTCGCCGTCGCGTCGTAGGACTCACCGACCGGCGCGTAGGGCACGACCCGCACGGTGTAGTCGCCGGAGTCCGGCGGCAGCACTACCTGCTCGGGGTCGGCGTTCGATGCCGAGCTG
>Ga0308173_10000881_pt1 | contig 14017 bp, 7 predicted proteins | sample PhyPR1_FD_203716 | JGI IMG/M metagenome (GOLD analysis project Ga0308173, IMG submission 203716) | Soil microbial communities from UC Gill Tract Community Farm, Albany, California, United States - DLSLS.P.R1 | ecosystem: Environmental > Terrestrial > Soil > Agricultural land | place: USA...
CATCTTTGCACGTCATATCCTGCTTCCGTCCATGCTGTACGAACGCGTGGTCGAGCTTGACGAAAGGGTCGGGGTCGATGGCGAAGTACTTCGCCCCCTCGATGAAGATCAGGCACGGCAAGCTCTTACAAGAGTCCGCGAGACAGGTATCGATGCGCTTGCCATCATCCTGATGCATGGCTGGCGGTACACAGGCCATGAGGCGCAGCTTGCCGAGCTTGCGCGAAGCCTTGGATTCACTCAGTTGTCGGTTAGCCACGAGGTCGCGCCGCTGATCAAGCTGATCGGCCGCGGGGACACGACAGTCGTAGATGCCTATCTCTCACCGGTCCTCGGCCGTTATGTGGATCGCGTCGCTGCCGGGCTGCCGTCAAGCACGGAACTCCATTTCATGCAATCCAATGGCGGCTTGACTCAAGCGCGTGCGTTCCGCGGAAAGGACGCAATCCTTTCCGGACCCGCTGGGGGCGTGGTCGGCATGGTCGCGGCCAGTGAGCCGCATGGAAACGAACGGCTAATCGGGTTCGACATGGGTGGAACCTCGACCGACGTGTCGCACTACGCGGGCGCGTTTGAACTGGCCGACGAGAGCCTCGTCGCAGGCGTCCGCATCCGCGCGCCGATGATGCAAATCCACACGGTGGCCGCTGGAGGAGGTTCCATCTGCCGGTTCGACGGAATGCGTTTCCGCGTCGGGCCTGAGTCCGCCGGCGCCAATCCAGGGCCTGCTTGCTACCGAAGCGGCGGGCCGCTCACCGTTACCGATTGCAACCTGTTCCTCGGGCGCATCGATCCGGATCAGTTTCCCAAGGTTTTTGGGGCATCCGGTGATCAGATGCTCAACGTAGAAGCGTCCACAGCGCGGCTGCAGGAGGTCGCCGAGCAGCTAGGCGGAGGTAAAAGCCTCGCAGAAATTGCCGAGGGGTTCCTCGACATCGCAGTCGACAACATGGCAGCGGCGATCCGCAAGATCTCTATCGCCCGCGGACATGACGTTACGCGTTACACACTCGCATGCTTTGGCGGCGCGGGCGGGCAGCACGCGTGCCGCGTTGCCGATGCGTTGGGGATCGAGCGCATTCTAGTTCACCCGCTGGCTGGCGTCTTGTCGGCGTTCGGAATTGGCATCGCGGACGTGAAGGCGATGCGCGAGACCAGCTTGTTAAGGCCCCTTGGCGTGGATTTTAAGGTAGAGCTCGATGGGCTGCAGCACCGCGCGTGCGAGGCACTGATCGAGCAGCGCATTCACGCTGACCGCATCGAATTGAATCGCCGCGCCCGCCTGCGGACTGCAGGAAGCGACACCACTCTGGAGATCGCCATCTCGGGTGCGGACCTGATGCGCGCTCAGTTCGCCGAGCTTCACAAGCGCCGGTTCGGCTATTTCGATGAAGACGCCCAGGTGATCGTCGACGCACTTGTGGTTGAAGCAGTCGCGCGCACGCTCGTGCAAGAGACCCCTCTCTCCCAAGCGGCGGAACAAGAATGGACCGGACCGGCGGTCATTTTCGATCCGACCTCGACCATCGTCCTTGAGCCTGGCTGGCGCGCCGAACGTTCCCCCACAGACGGTACGCTCATTCTCAACCGATCAATTCCATTGGTGCGGGCCAAGGCAGTCGGAACTGACGTCGATCCGGTGCGCCTCGAAATCTTCAATAATCTCTTCATGGCGATTGCCGAGGAGATGGGCGTCGCGCTTCAATCCACCGCGACCAGTGTCAACATTAAGGAGCGGCTCGACTTCTCCTGCGCCATCTTCGACACTGAAGGCGCGCTTATTGCCAATGCTCCGCACATCCCCGTGCACTTGGGCTCGATGGGCGAAAGCATCCGCCGCATAATCGAGACGCGCGGACAGGGCAGGGACGGTCGCGGGATCCGTCGTGGCGATGCTTACGTGCTGAACGATCCTTATCGGGGCGGCACGCACCTCCCCGACATCACAGTGATCGTCCCCGTATTCTACAGCGACGAAGCGGAGCCGTCGGCATTCGTTGCCGCGCGTGGCCACCACGCGGACATTGGGGGGATCGCGCCTGGATCGATGCCTCCGGATAGCAGCAGCATCGATCAAGAGGGCGTGCTCATCGACAACTTCCTGCTCGTCGATGAGGGTCATTTCTGCGAAATCGAGATGCGGTCCCTCCTCGGTTCGGGCAAATGGCCGGCGCGCAATCCCGACCGCAACATCTCTGATCTGAAGGCACAACTCGCCGCCTGCACACGCGGCGCCGAAGTGCTTGTCCAGACTGCACAGGACTACGCTCCGCAGGTTGTCGGCGCCTACATGCGCCATGTCCTCGCGAACGCAGAGGAGTCGGTGCGGCGGCTGCTCGATCGGCTGGAGGATGGCGAGTTCGATTACGAGATGGACAATGGCGCGCACGTCCGTGTGAGGATCACGGTCGACAAGGCCGCACGATCCGCGACGTTCGACTTCACTGGCACAAGCGATCAGCTTCCGGACAATTTCAACGCGCCGTTTTCGATTGTTCGAGCTGCGTCGCTTTACGTCGTGCGGACGCTGATCGATGACGCGATACCCATGAATGACGGATGCCTAAGGCCGATCGAGCTCGTCGTCCCGGATGGTTCGATGCTCAATCCACGACATCCAGCTGCAGTCGTTGCTGGGAACGTCGAGACGAGCCAGGTCGTCACCGACGCCTTGTTCGCCGCGACGGGCGCCCTCGCGCCGAGCCAGGGAACGATGAACAACTTCACCTTCGGCAACGAGCGGCACCAATATTACGAGACGATCGCTGGCGGTTCCGGCGCCGGCCATGATCATGATGGGACGAGCGCGGTGCAGACGCACATGACCAACAGCCGCCTGACTGATCCCGAAATCCTCGAAACGCGATTGCCAGTGCGACTGGAGCAATTCGCTGTCCGCCGAGGCTCGGGAGGAGCAGGTGCTCATCGCGGAGGCGATGGGGTCGTGCGTGAACTCACGTTTCTCGAGCCCATGCGTGCCAACATCCTCGCCAATCGCCGTCGCGTGCCACCGCGCGGGATCGCCGGCGGAGCCGACGCGCAGGCTGGCCGCAACTGGGTGGTGCGCAGTGACGGTTCCGTCGAGATGTTGTCCGCAACCGCGTCTGCCGAGATGCAGCCGGGCGATCGGTTCGTCATCGAGACGCCGGGTGGCGGCGGGTTCGGGAGTGGAGCGGAATGATCAACTATTGGCCGTTGCTCGGCATTGCGCTCGTCGTTGTCGGATTCGCGCTGCGTTTCAATCCGCTGCTGGTCGTTGCCGTCGCGGCGATCGTAACCGGGCTGCTCGGCGGTATGGGCATCTTAAACGTGCTCGCGGCGCTCGGCCATGGCTTCAACGAGAACCGGTACGTCTCGATCATTTATCTGGTCTTGCCCGTCATCGGCCTGCTCGAACGTTACGGACTGCAGCAACGGGCGCGCACGATGATCGTTCGGATGCGCGGAGCCACGACTGGCAGACTGCTCGTTGGCTATCTTGCGTTTCGCCAGATCATGGCCGCTCTTGGCTTGATCGCAGTCGGCGGGCACGCACAGATGGTCCGTCCGCTCGTTGCTCCAATGGCGGAAGCTGCTGCGGAGAAGGCACATGGGAAGCTTGATGAGGAAACCACCGACCGCGTGAAGGCCATGGCGGCAGCTACTGACAACGTCGGCGTATTCTTCGGGGAAGATATCTTCGTGGCAATTGCGTCGATCCTGTTGATCCAGGGATCACTGGCGAGCTTCGGCATCGAGCTCACCCCATTTCAGCTGTCCGTGTGGGCAATTCCGAGCGCGCTCTGCGCCTTCCTAATCCACGGCACGCGCCTGCTGCTTTTGGACCGCCAGCTGCAGCGGAGCAGTCGATGATCAATCTGCATTGGCTCTATGTATTGGCCGGCGCGATGTTCGCTGCTTTCGCGGTCGGGAGCGCACTCGACGCGACCAACGCCAAACGCTGGGGCAATGCCAGCTTCTGGGGATTGGTGGCTGCGAGCTTCTGGTTTGGCGATCTCCTCGGTGACCTCGGCAATGGCCTCCTCGTTCTCGCACTCGTCGGCCTCGCCGGCGGCCACCTGTTGGGGAGGGGGGCAAGGTCTTCCACGACTGAGGAAGAACGCGAGCAGCTCTCGGAGCAGTTCGCCAACAGGCTGTTCCTGCCGGCCTTGATCATCCCGTTCGTTGCGTTCGTTGGCACGCTCTTGTTCAACTACTCGCCCCTGAAAGACACGGGACTGATCGATCCAAAGTCCGTCACTTTGGTCCTTCTGGGAGTTGGCGTCATCCTCGCGCTCATCATCTGCTACGCTTGGCTCAAACCGCCGCCAGCGGCGCCGGTGGAGGAGGGCAGGCGGCTGATCGACTCTATCGGCTGGGCCGTGGTGCTGCCGCAGATGCTGGCGTCACTGGGGGCGGTGTTCGCTGCGGCGGGCGTCGGCACGACGGTCGGTGCGCTCGCCGGTGCGATCATTCCCAGCGGCAGCGTCTTCCTGGCGGTGGTCCTGTACGCGCTCGGCATGGTCGTGTTTACCATGATCATGGGCAATGCCTTCGCCGCATTTCCCGTGATGGCTGCCGCAATCGGCGTTCCGATCCTTATCAAACAGGATGCCGGCAATCCTGCCGTGATTGGCGCTCTCGGCATGCTTGCGGGATTCTGCGGAACGTTGATGACGCCGATGGCGGCCAACTTCAACATCGTGCCCGCGGCGCTGCTCGAGCTGAAAAGCCAGTATGCGGTGATCAAAGCGCAGGTGCCGACGGCAATCGCGCTGCTCATCGCGAACATCCTCATCCTCTATGTCGCAGGATTCCAGCTTTGATGAATCTAGACGCCGCCACCGCTTCCAAGATGGCGCGCATCGCGCTCGGCCATGTGACGAAAGAATATCCGCATAAGCTCGACCATGTTCTGATTGGCGATCAGGACGCGCTCCCGCCGCGCACTCTTCATCCGATCTTCTTCGGAAGTTTCGACTGGCACAGCTGCGTTCATGGGTGGTGGACCTTGCTGACTCTCCGACGGCTCTACCCGACCATGCCCGAAGCCACCGAGATCGGGAGTCTCGCGAGTGATAGCTTCAGAGACGAGAAGGTTGCCGCCGAGCTGGCTTATCTCGGGCGGCCGCTTAGCCGCGGTTTCGAGCGGCCCTACGGTTGGGGCTGGCTGCTCTATCTTCACCTTGAGGCGACGCGTCATTCGCAGTCCTGGGCCGCTGAGATCGAACCGCTGGCACGTGCCTTTGCGGCTCGGCTGCGCGATTATCTGCAGGTCTTGACCTATCCCATCCGTGTCGGAACGCACTTCAACACGGCGTTCGCCCTTATTCTCTCGCTCGAATGGGCGGAGCAATTCGATGCTCCCTTGGCCGACCTGATCCGCAATCGCTCACTCCATTGGTTCGGCGCCGACCGCGACTGCCAAGCCTGGGAGCCCGGCGGCGACGAGTTCCTTTCGTCCGCGCTGACTGAGGCGACGTGCATGTCCCGAACCCACCCGGCCGAATTCGGAGCATGGTTCGGCCATTTCTTACCTGGCGTCGATCAGCGCCAGCCCGCAACCCTGTTCGAACCTGCGATTGTGAGCGACCGCAGCGACGGCAAGATCGCTCATCTAGACGGGCTAAACCTCAGTCGCGCGTGGTGTTGGCGCAGCATCGCTCAGCTGCTTCCGAAGGCCGAGCAAGCGATCGCACAAGCCGCGGCAGACGAGCATCTCGCCACCGCGATGCCGCACCTGTCAGGCGATTACATGGGCGAGCATTGGCTCGCGAGCTTCGCGTTGCTGGCGTTGCTGACGTAAGTCAGTTGACACAGCGGCGTGGTTTCCAGGAGCGCATCCCCGCCTAGCGATTGGTAGAGAGCTACCCGGTTCTGTCCAGCAGTTAGCTTGGTTTGAACAAACTGCGTCTGCGCCGTGTAATAGCCTCGCTGCGCAACGAGTACGTTGAGGAACGGGTCTACGCCGGCGCGATAGCGCGCTTCCGTCAGCAGGTAATTGTCCGCACCCGCGGCCTGCTGGCGCTGTGCTGCAGCAAGTTGATCGTCCATTGTCGCGCGACGGGCGAGTGCATCCGCAACCTCGCGAAACGCCGTCTGCACCGTTTGCTGATAGGTTGCGAGCGCGGCATTACGCTGCGCCTCGCTCAGACGTACGTTCGCGTGTCCTGCACCGCCCTGGAAGACTGTGTAAGCGGCGTTGGCGCCGAGCTGCCAGCCAAAGCCGCCGCCGGTGAATAGGCTGGTAAGCGTGGTCGTCGCAAAGCCGAGAAGGCCCGTCAGCGATATCTTGGGGAAAAGCGCGGCGCGGGCTGCCCCAATGTCGGCATTGGCCGCCCGCAGCTGGTATTCCGACTGAAGCACGTCGGGTCTGCGCAGCAGAACGTAGGAGCTGACGCCCGCCGGCAGTTCATGGATCTTCAACCCCGCATCGTCGATCGAGCTCGGCAGCAGGGCAGGGGCAATCGGAGCGCCCACCAGAAGCTGGAGAGCATTTACGTCTTGCGCCACGGCCGTTCTTTGCTGCGCCAGGTCAGATTGCGCCTGAGCGAGGATTTGCTCAGCCTGGTCCAGATCGGTCCGCGGCGCCACCCCGGCGTCCAGACGGAGCCTTGTTAGCCGTACGCTCTTTTCGGCGCTGGTGGCCGTCTGCTTCGCGATCAGGAGCAAGCTTGAGTCAGCGCCGTAGTTGAGCCAGGCATTGGCGATGTCCGCGACGAGCGTCAGACGCGTCGAACGCGCTCCGGATTCCGTCGCGAGATATTGCTGGAACTGCGCGTGCGTCAGCGAGCGCAGGCGACCGAACAGGTCGATGTCGAAGCTCGGAACAGTGACACCCGCCTGATATGATGCGCTGACTGCCTTTGATTTGTCGCCGCTCGCCGTCAGTCCAGCGTTGGCGTTGACAGTCGGAAGCTGCTGCGCCCGCTGGATGTTGTACTGCTCACGCGCCGCCGCGATGTTCGACGCTGCAATCATCAGGTTTCGATTGTTGACCAGCGCCTCTGCAATGAGCGTCTGAAGGCGAACGTCGGCGAAGATCTGCTTGTACGTGACGGCCGGGAGCCCGGCTTCTGCCTGAGCCAGGTTCGGACTACCTACCGGCCATGACGGTGGGATTGCCGGATCGGGCTGACCGAGCTTCGGCTCCATCGTCGCGCACCCGGTAGCCAGTAGCGCGAGCAGCGCGGCGAAGCGCCTCATGCTTGCGCCTCCTTGCGCCGGCGGAGCCGCTCGCGGACGGCCTTCACGCCGTCCCGGACTCCACGGCGCACCAGCACGAAGAAGAACGGGATGTAAAAGATGGCGAGTATCGTAGCCGTGAGCATGCCGCCGACGACGGCCGTGCCGATCGCGGCTCGGCTGTTCCCTCCGGCGCCGGTCGCAAGCGCAAGCGGAAGCACGCCGAAGATGAATGCGAAGCTGGTCATCAGGATCGGACGGAGACGGATACGTGCTGCTTCGATAGCCGCATCTATGACTCGTTGCCCCTCACGCTCCGCGCGCTCGGCGAATTCGACCATAAGGATGGCGTTCTTCGCGGACAGGCCCATGGTCGTGATGAGGCCGACCTGCAGATAGACGTCGTTCTCAAGGCCCCGAAGCGTCACTGCGAAAATGGCGCCCACAAGGCCAAGCGGGATCACGAGCAGGACCGCGACGGGGATGGACCAGCTTTCGTAAAGGGCAGCGAGGCACAGGAATACGACGATCAGGGCGACGCCATATAGGATTGGTGCTTGGCCTGAAGACAGCCGCTCCTGATAAGATTGCCCTGCCCATGCGACGCTCACTCCAGGGATCTGCGATGCCAGCTCCGTCATGATGTTCATGGCCTCGCCCGAACTCACGCCCGGCGCGCCTTGGCCCGAGAATTCGAACGAGCGATAGCCAAGGAAGCGGGACAAGCTCGTCGGCGTTGTTATCCAGGAGCTCTGCGCGAATGAGCTGAACGGAACCATGCCGCCCTGGTTGTTCCGAATAAACCATTGATTGATGTCGCTAGGCTGCGAACGGAAAGGCGCATCTCCCTGCACGTAGACCCGCTTGACCCGGCCGCGATCGATGAAGTCGTTGACGTAGCGCCCGCCCCAGGCCGTCGAAATCGTGCTGTTCACATCGCCGGAGTTCAAGCCGAGCGCAGCAAGCCGCTCCTGATTGATGTCCATTTTGAGGCTGGCGACGTCGGGCAGCTCGCTCAGGCGGACGGAGGTCAGCTTGGGGTTCGCGCTGGCCATCTCGAGGAGCCGGTCGCGAGCAGCGGCGAAATCTGGGTCACTCATCCCGCCAGTGTTCTGAATTTCCATGGTGAATCCGGTCGACTGGCCAAGGCCGCGGATCGCGCCTGGAACCAGAGCGAAGACCTGGGCGTCGCGCAGGCCACGAAACGCTGCAGACGCTCGCTGCACGATCGTGTCTGCGCTGTTCTGCTTGCCTGATCGCTTGTCGTAATCGGCGAGATTGATGAACGCCTGACCGGTGTTCTGACCCGCAGCGCCCTGGCCGCCGCCGGCGACGGTGAAATAAGTCCTGACGTTCTTCTTCTCAGGACCATTCAGGAAGTAGTTCTCGACTGCGAGCTGTACCTCGCGCGTCCGGGTCATGGTGGCGCCGGCCGGGAGGCGGAACTGCACCAGCGCCGCCCCCTGATCCTCCGTCGGCAGGAAGCCGGTGGGAAGCCGAACGAACATGAGGCCGAGCAGCACCACGACGCCGACATAGATGGCGAGGAATAGCCATTTGCGCGCGACGACGGTGCTTACGGTTCCCACATACCAGTGAATTAGGCGGTCGAAGCGCTCGTTGAATTTCACCCGCGCGCGGTCCATCGCGTGAGCGACGCCGGGAGCCGTTCGTCCTAGCCAGCTCTCCTCGACCGTACCGTGACCACGCTTCAACAGATTGGCGGCGATTGCGGGACTGAGCGTCAGGGCGATGAAAACCGATAGTGCCATCGCCGACACGATGGTTGCCGAAAACTGTCGGTAGATCACGCCCGTGGACCCGCCGAAGAAAACCATCGGAAGAAACACCGCTGATAACACAAGCGCGATGGCTACGAGTGCCATCTGGATCTGCTGCATCGACACGATGGTCGCCTCACGCGGACTAAACTCCGGGTTCTCGTCCATCAATCGCTCGACATTCTCGACCACGACAATCGCGTCGTCGACGAGCAGTCCTGTTGCCAGAACAAGGCCGAACAAAGTCATTGTGTTGATCGAGAATCCGAGCGCGTAAAGGATCGCGAACGTGCCCAGCAGCACGACGGGAACGGCGATGAAAGGGATCATCGTCGCACGCCAACTCTGCAGGAAGACGAACATCACGAGCACGACAAGGAGGATCGCCTCAATCAGGGTCTTCACGACTTCCCAGATCGACAGCTTGATGAAGTCAGTGGTGTCGTTGGCATAGGCATATTCGTATCCACGCGGCATTCGTTCCGCGATCTGCGCCACCTGTGCCTTCACGAGGTTCGCAGTGCGAAGCGCGTTCGCCCCGGGCTCGAGCGAAATGCCGATGCCCGCGCCCGGATGTCCGTTCGCGCGAATGAGCGCGGAATAATTGTCGGCGCCGAGTTCAACCCGGGCCACGTCCGAAAGAAGAACGCGAGCGCCGCTAGGGTCGGCCTTGATGATGATATTCCGGAACTGCTCTGGCGTTTGCAGCTTGGATTGCGCCGTCACGGTTGCGTTGAGCATCTGCCCTTCGACCTGGGGCATGCCGCCAATCTCGCCGGCGGCGACTTCGGTATTCTGATTCTGGACGGCGGTGACGACGTCGCTTGGCATAAGGCCGAAGCTCTGCAGCTTGCCCGGGTCTAGCCAGATGCGCATCGCGTAAGACGATCCGAAAACGTTCACATCGCCGACGCCGGGAATGCGGGACAGCGGATCCTGCACATTCGTAGTCAGCCAATCGGACACGTCGAAGTTCGTGCTGCGATCCGTCGTGTCGTAGATGCCAACGATCAGCAGAAGGTCGGGCGCGCCCTTAGTGACTCGAACGCCCTGTTGCTGGACCTGCGTCGGCAGTCTCGAGATGGCCGTCTGGATAGCGTTCTGGACCTGCACCTGCGCGATGTCGGGGTCGATCCCCTTCTGCAGGATCACGCTGATGCTGACTTGGCCGCGCGAGCTAGAGGACGACTGGAAGTAAAGCAGCCCATCGATACCGGTCAGCTGCTGCTCTAGTACCTGGGTGACGCTGCTTTCCAAGGTAGTCGCCGAGGCGCCCGGATAAGTCGCGCGGATATTAATCTGCGTTGGAGCAACGTCCGGGTATTGGGCAACAGGCAGCCGAACGATGGCGCCGATACCCATCAACATGATGATGATCGCGATCACCCAAGCGAAAATCGGGCGATCGATGAAGATCTTCGACATGCGTTAGCCGGACCTGCGCGAACCTGCCGAAAGCAGCTTCGCTCCCGGCGGTGGTGCCTTGATTTTCTGCGGGGAGCTTGCCGGCACAGGCTTGATCTGAGCACCCTCACGGAGGTTCGCTGTTCCTTGCGTGATCACCTTCTCACCGGGTGCGAGACCTTGGGTCACCACCCAATATTCCCCCTGCGTGCGATCGGTCACGATGACGCGCTCGGTCGCGCGGTTGCCCGGGCCAACAACCCAGATGGTCGCGTTCCCTTTGGGGTCGCGCGTTACAGCAGATTGCGGGACGAGAAAGGCCGCAGTGTTGATCGCCTGAGCGAATTCGGCTGTCACGAACATGCCGGGAAGCAGAAGCGAAGCAGGGTTCGGGAAGCGCGCCCGGATGGTCACGGTGCCGGTCGCCTGATCGACCAGCACCTCGCTGAATTGGACGGTACCGGAATATTCGTAATACGCGCCGTTCGGCAGCTTGATACGGACTTGCGCCGCCGTTGGCGCGGCTCCGCCCTGTGCCAGCGCCTGCCGAAGCGCGAGCAGATCGGCCGCGGATTCCTGGATATCGACGAAGACAGGATCAAGGCGCGTGATCGTTGTCAGCGCATCGGTCTGATTGGCGGTGACGAGGGCGCCCACAGTGACGTTGGAAAGACCTATCCGCCCGGAGATCGGCGCGGGAACGCGGGTGAAACGCTGATTGATTTGCGCGCTCCGGAGAGCCGCCGAGTTCTGCGCTACCGAAGCATCCGCCTGCCGAGCCTGGGCGACGGCGTTCGTATAATCCTGCTTGGAAATCGCCTGCTGTTCGACAAGCGGCTTATAGCGGGCGGCAAGCGTCCGCGCAGCTTCCGCCTGGGCGCGAGCGCTCTGCAGATTAGCCTGCGCCTGCGCGGCCTGCGCGTTATAGACGCTCGGATCTATCTGATAGAGCGTCTGCCCCTGCCGGACGACCGAGCCCTCCTGGAAGAGCCGCTTGAGGATGACACCGGAGACCTGTGGACGGACCTGCGAAACCTGAAATGCGGCAACGCGGCCGGGCAAATCCTGGACGATCGGAGCACTGCCCTGCTGGACGACGACGTAACCGACGGTGATAGGACCACCTGGACCGCCGCGGCCTCCATGACCGCCGGCGCCGGCCGATCCATCCGAACTACTGCCGCAGCCCACTAGCAGTAGCGCGCCGGCCCCGACTACGAAAATTTGCCTAATCTTGTTCGTCACGCGGCGAGGCCCTTCCCGTTTAAGGTTGGGATTGCAAGGCTTGGGGGATTCACGCGAACGAACATCGAATGCGCGCCGCTAGGCGAAGGATCAGTAAGCATATGCAACCCATCGACCAACGGCGGTTCTGGCCCGACGAACGCGAAGGCCGTTTCGTTCCCGACATTGCTGCTTGTTAATCCCCAGAGCCCGATCGTACCGCGCTGACTTTCAGTCGCCGACGGCTGAAACTCTCGTTACCTAAAGCCGAATCACGTTTGCGCCCGGGGAGGGACTGGTTGTGCTGAGATTTCTTGCCGCATTCGTTTTGTTGTTCGTTGGCCTGCCTGCGACAGCGCAGACCATCGCTCAGGCGCCGTCCGGTTCGCAGATCGTCGCGAGCGGCGACTCTCCGTCGGCGATCATCCACGTCGATGTGACTCTGAATCCGGATGGACGCGTCGGCTACATCGTCTCGCGAGTTGGCAAGCCGGTAATCGCCGAAAGCCGACTTGGCTTCTTGTTCACCGACGCGCCGGAAATGCTCCGCAACTTCGTCTTCGCCGGTAAATCGACGAGCAGTTTCGACCAGACGTGGGAAGAGCCCTGGGGCGAATATCGCTCCATTCGCAACCACTACAACGAGCTCAAGGTCAACTTCGACGAGTCCAAATGGATGAAGCGTCGAATGACCGTCGTTTTCCGCATCTTCGATGACGGCGTGGGATTCCGCTACGAACTTCCGGCCGGTCCAAGCTTCACGCACGCGAACATCGCGGACGAGCTGACCGAGTTCAACGTTGCCGAGCCCGGCACTGCCTGGTGGGATGAAGCGCTGGAGTGGAACCGCGAGGAATATCTCTATCGCAACACTCCGGTCGAGGAGATCGGCACCGCGCAGACGCCGCTCACCATCCGCACCGCGAGCGGCCTGCACTTGTCGATCCATGAGGCGGCGTTAGTCGACTATTCGGGCATGGACCTTCGGCGCGTCCAGGGCAGGGTGCTCAAAGCGAACCTGATGCCTTCGTCGACGGGTCCGAAGGTTAGTCGCGCACTTCCCCTCGCAACGCCGTGGCGCGTGATCATGATCGCACCCAGCGCGCCAGCGCTCTACAAGTCTGCCCAGATCGTCCTGAACCTCAACGAGCCCAATAAGCTCGGCGACGTCAGCTGGGTGAAGCCGATGAAATATGTCGGCATCTGGTGGACGATGCACCTGGACCAAGCGACGTGGAACTCAGGCCCCAAACATGGCGCGACGACAGCAAACGCCAAGCGCTACATTGATTTCGCCGCCAAGAACGGCTTCGGCGGCGTGCTGATCGAAGGTTGGAACAAGGGCTGGGACGACGTCGGCGACAAGAGCTGGTTTGCCTGGGGCGGAGACTTCAGCTTCACGCAGGCCTATCCCGACTTCGATATCGCGGAAGTCGCCCGCTACGCCCGCTCAAAAGGCGTTGGGATCATTGGCCATCACGAAACCGGCGGCAATATCGCGAATTATGAGAGGCAGCTCGGAGCCGCGCTCGACTTGTATCACAAACTCGGCATTCATGCCGTGAAGACCGGGTATGTTGCAGACGCCGGCGGGATTCAGGCGCTCGGCCCCGACGGGAAGATTCACTTCGAATGGCACCAGGGCCAAGTAGCCGTGAACCACCATCTGAAGGTCGTCACCGAAGCCGCCAAGCGCCAAATCAGCGTCGACGCGCATGAGCCGGTCAAGGACACCGGGCTTCGACGCACATATCCCAACTGGGTATCCCGCGAGGGCGAGCGCGGAATGGAGTACAACGCCTGGGGCGAGCCGAAGAACCCCCCGGAGCACGAGGCGAACCTCGTGTTCACGCGCATGCTTTCCGGACCGATGGACTTCACGCCCGGCGTGGTCAGTCTAACGGGCAAGGGCAATACGCAGATCCTGTCGACGCTTGCCAAGCAGCTCGCGCTGTACGTGACCATCTACTCGCCGATCCAGATGGCCGCTGATCTCCCCGAAAATTATGAGGCGAACCCGAAGGCGTTTCACTTCATCAAGGACGTCGCGGTCGATTGGGATGACACACGCATGCTCGCCGGCGAGGTTGGCGATCTTGCTGTCTTCGCTCGCAAGACCCGCGGCTCTCCGGTGTGGTTTATCGGCGCCGTTGGCGATGAGCAGGAACGCCGGTTCGACGTACCGCTGGACTTCCTCGATAAGGGTCGTCGCTATCGTGCCGAGGTCTACCGTGACGGTGATGATGCGGATTACCGGACCAACCCACGCTCCATGGTCGTGGAGCAGCGCACAGTCACGTCGACCGACCGGCTTGCTCTCCGGCTTGCACCAGGTGGGGGCGCGGCGGTGAGGTTCGTTCCGCTGCGCTAGTCGGCCTGGACCCTAGTCATCGCGAACGCGGCAGCGGTCATCACGATCGCTGCCGCAAGCATGGTCCAGATCG
>Ga0308173_10000882_pt1 | contig 14014 bp, 16 predicted proteins | sample PhyPR1_FD_203716 | JGI IMG/M metagenome (GOLD analysis project Ga0308173, IMG submission 203716) | Soil microbial communities from UC Gill Tract Community Farm, Albany, California, United States - DLSLS.P.R1 | ecosystem: Environmental > Terrestrial > Soil > Agricultural land | place: USA...
AGGCCGCGCCCACCGGCGTCCCTCCGTGGGATGCGCCGCGCAGGCTGCTGCCATGACAAGCGACCCCGCTCCCCCGGTCACCGGCCGTGCCGCGCGCCTGCTGCTGCTCGCGCTCGCGGCGTGCTGGGGCGGGCTCCTCTGGAGCCTCCCGCCGGCGGCGGGGGCGACCGAGCCTGCCACCGGGGTTGCGGGCGTGTGGCCGCTCGCGCCCGAGCCCCCGGTCGTGCGCGGCTTCGACCCACCCGATGACCCCTGGACTGCCGGGCACCGCGGCGTGGACCTGCTGGGTCGCCCGGGCCAACCCGTCCGGTCGGCGCTGCCCGGCCGGGTCGCCTGGTCAGGCGCCCTGGCCGGGCGGGGCGTCGTGGTCGTCGACCACGGGACGACCCGGACCACCTACGAGCCCCTCGACGCCCGGGCGCCCGTCGGCGTGGTGGTGGCGGCCGGAGACCGGATCGGGCGGCTCGCCACCCTCGGCTCCCACTGCCTGCCGCGCACCTGCCTGCACTGGGGGTGGATCGAGGACCAGACGTATCTCGACCCACTCCGGCTGGTGGGCGGCGGGCCGGTCCGGCTGCTGCCCCTGTGGTCGGCGGCGGATCCGCCGGTCGCGCTCGGCACGTCGTCCTGGCCCGCACGGGTCGGCACCGGCCACTGGCCGCCGGCGCCGCGAGCCGCCGCGCCGTACGCCGCGTGGCGACCCGTCGCCGCCGCGGTGCTGGGACCGCTGGCTCAGGCCCGGGGGTGGGCCTGCTGGTAGGCCCGTCGCAGGCGGTCGGTGCTGACGTGGGTGTAGAGCTGCGTGGTCGCGAGCGAGGCGTGGCCGAGGAGCTCCTGCACCGAGCGGAGGTCTGCGCCCCCCTCGAGCAAGTGGGTGGCCGCGGTGTGGCGCAACCCGTGCGGCCCGATGTCCGGTGCCCCGGGCACCTCCGCGATCCGATGGTGCACCATCGAGCGCACCGCGCGCTGGTCGATCCGCCGTCCGCGCGCGCCGAGGAAGACGGCCGGCCCGCTCTCCTCGGTGGCGAGCAGCGGCCGACCGTGCCGCAGCCAGAACTGCAGCGCCCGGGCGGCCGGGCGCCCGAACGGGACGGTCCGTTCCTTCCGGCCCTTGCCGAGCACCCGCACCACGTTGCGCTCGCGGTCCACGTCGTCGACGTCGAGCCCCACGAGCTCCCCGACGCGGATGCCGGTCGCGTAGAGCAGCTCGAGCATCGCCACGTCGCGCAGCCCGACGGGACTGCCGTCGTCGGCGTGCGACACGGCCGCCTCGATCAGACCGGTCGCCTCGTCGGCCCGGAGCACGGGTGGCAGCGTCTGGTGCGCCTTCGGCGAGCCCAGGCTGGCCCCCGCGTCGGTCGGCGTCCGCCCCGTCCTGGCCAGCCAGGCCGTGAACACGCGTGCCGCGGTCGCCCGCCGGGCGATGGTCGTGCGGGAGCGGCCCATCGTCTGCTGCTTCGCCAGCCAGCTGCGGAGCGCACGCAGGTCGACGTCGACGACGTCGGCGTGCCCGAGCCGGGTGGCGTGCTCGAGCAGGCTCGCGACGTCGGCGAGGTAGGCACGCACCGTGTGGGCGGTCAGGTCCCGCTCCGCGCTGAGGTGTCGCTCGTAGTCGCCGAGCACGGCCACCATGCCCTCGGGGAGGCCGTCCGGCTCCCTGGGCTGCTCGGGCTGCGCGTCGGCTTGCTGGCTCATGGTCGGAGTGTAGGAATCAGCGACCGCCCGGCTCGGCAGCCGCGCTGGTCAAGGACCACCCACCCGCCGTCTCCTCCACCAGACCGAGCGCCGCCAGCTCGTGGAGCGCCTCCCGCGCCTCCCCGTGGGACAGCTGGGCGGTCCGGGCGATCGACTCCACCGCAGCCGGCCGCACCAGCGGCACGGACTCGACCACCACCCGCTGGCGGCCGTCGAGCCGGTCGCGACGCCGGACGGGGCCGCGTGGGACCTCGAGGAGGTGCTCCCCGACCGGACTCACCTCCTCCAGCACCTCCGCGCCGTTGGTGACCAAGGTGGCCGCCCCGCTGCGGATCAGCTGGTGCACGCCCTGCGACGGGGCGCTGCCGACCGGGCCGGGCACGCCCATCAGCGGCCGGTTCAGGCGGCTCGCCCAGCCGGCGGTGTTGAGCGCACCGCTGCGGATCGCCGCCTCCACCACGACCGTGCCGGCCGTGAGCGCGGCGATCAACCGGTTGCGGGCGAGGAACCGGATCCGGGTGGGCGCCCAGCCCGGAAGCGCCTCCGAGATCACGGCGCCGTGCTCGGCCAGGTGGTCGACGAGCTGCTGGTGGGCCTTCGGGTAGGCGCGGTCGGCCCCGCACGCCAGGACGGCGACCGTCCTCCCCTCGGCGATCAACGCACCGCGGTGCGCCGCTCGGTCGATCCCGAAGGCCGCCCCCGAGACGACGGCGCGACCGGTGGCCGCGACGGTCTGGGCGATGCCCACCGCCGTGTCGGCTCCGTACGTCGTCGCCGACCGGGACCCGACCACGGCCACGGAGCCCGCGAGCTCAGTCAGCCGGACCGGGCCGCGGACCCACAGGCCGAGCGGGACGCCACCCCGCTCCTGGAGCGGTTCGGCCCACGCCAGCTCGTCCAGCGAGTCGGGCCACTCGTCGTCGCCGGGGATCACGTAGCGGATGCCGAGCCGCTTCGCGTCCGCGAGGACGCGGGCGGGGTCCACCGGTCGACGCCGCTCGTAGAAGTCGGCCTCCGGCTCCCGGCGGAGCAACCGCTCGCGCTTGATCCGGCGCACCTGGTCCCGGGCTCGACGGGGCCCACCGGCCTGCACCAGCCGGGACACCCAGGCCTCACCGGCGTCGACCTCGGCCGCCAGCCGGACCCGGTCGAGGCGATCGTCCTCGAGCGTCATCCCGCCACCTCCTGCATCTGGTCGAGCATCAGGGGCTCGGAGCGCCGGAGCCGGAGGGCGACGTCGAGCTCGAAGCTGCCGGGCTGGTCGACGCGGCGCAGGTCGGCCACCGTCCACGCGACCCGGTGGACGCGCGTCGCTCCCCGCCGCGTGAGCTTGCCGGCGAGCACGGCGTCCTCCAGCCCCGCCATGGCGGCATGCTTCAGCGGCCACCGGTCGCGGAGCGCGGGGCCCGGCGCGTGCCCGTTGAGTCGCCAGCCGAGACCGGCGTACCGCTGCTCCTGCCGGTCCCGCGCGGCCTCGACCCGCGCCCGGACCGTCGCGGAGGACTCCGGTGGCGCGAGCGGGTCCGGCTTGGTGGAGTGCGGCCTGAGCTCGCGGGCGATGTCGATACGGTCCGCGAGCGGGCCGGTGATCTTGCGCCGGTAGTCACGCCGGGTCGCCTCGCGACACTGGCAGCTGCTCGTGCCGGGAGCCTCCGCGACGTAGTCGCCGCACGGGCAGGGGTTGCAGGCGACCACGACCAGGGCACGCGCCGGGAGCGTCACCATCTCGTCGCGCCGGGCGATGCGGACGTCGCCGCTCTCGAGCGGTTGGCGCAGCGCGTCGACCACGTCGGTGTGGAACAGCGGGAACTCGTCGAGGAACAGCACGCCGCAGTGCGCCCGGCTGATCTCGCCGGGCCTGACCTGGCCGCTGCCGCCGCCGATCAGGCTCGCCTTGCTGGCGTCGTGGTGCGGTGCGGAGTAGGGCGGTCGGACGATCATGCCCCGCTCCGGGTCGAGCGTGCCGGCGAGCGAGTGGATCGCGCTCGCCTCGACGGACTCGGTCGCCGTCAGGTCGGGCAGGATGCTGGGGACCCGCTCGGCCAGGCTCGTCTTGCCGGCACCCTTGGGGCCGGTCAGCATCACGTGGTGGCCGCCGGCGGCGGCCACCTCGACGGCGTACCGCGCATCGGACATGCCGAGCAGGTCGGCCATGTCGAGCTCGTCGAGCCGGTCCTCGCCGCGCCAGCTCAGCAGCCGGGCGCCGGTCAGGGGCGTCACGGGCGCGGCGTCCGGCACCGGGTCGCCGCGCAGCACCGCGACCGCCTGGGCCAGCGACCGGATCCCCACCACCTCCATGTCGGGCACCATCTCGGCCTCGCGGGCCTGCGGCTCGGGCACGAACACGCGGCGCGCGCCGCGCTCGGCCGCCGCCAGCGTCATCGGCAGCACCCCGCCGACCGCGCGGAGACCGCCGTCGAGGGTGAGCTCGCCGATGAACGCCGACGCCGCGAGCTCCGAGCGCGGCAGACCGCCGCTGGCCGCCAGCACCGAGACGGCGACCGCGAGGTCGAAGTGGGTGCCGCTCTTGGGCAGGTCGGCCGGCGACAGCAGGATCGTGATGCGGCGCGTGGCCGGCCAGGAGAACCCGCTGTTCAGGATCGCCATCCGGCAGCGGTCCCTCGCCTCGTTGATGGTCGTGTCGGCCCGTCCGACCATCGTGACCCCGACCTGACCCGGCGAGACGTCGGTCTGCACGTCGATGAGGTGGCCGAACGCACCCTGCAGCGAGACGGTCCGCGCGGTCGCGAAGGGCATCAGCCGATCCCTCGCACGTGGTCGACCGACGAGGCTCCCCGCCGCGGACGGATGATCCCGACGAGGTCGATGCGCACGTCGCGGGCCGTGACGCCGCGGTCCTGCAGCCACCGCGTCGCGAGGCGCTGCAGCCGGGCCAGCTTGACCTCGGTGACCGCCTCGTGCGGCGTGCCGTAGCGGGTGCTGCTGCGGGTCTTCACCTCGCAGACCACCAGCACGTCCCCGTCCCGCAGGACCAGGTCGATCTCGCCGGCGTCACAGCGCCAGTTGCGGTCCAGGACCTCCATCCCCTGCTCGACCAGGTGGCGCGCGGCGAGGGTCTCGCCGTAGGCCCCGAGCGCCTGCCTGCCGACGCCGGTCGCTTTCTTCGTCATGTCTCGACCTCCTGCCCCCAGGGTCGGGGCTCGGGCCGGGGTCGGCGACGGTCGGTCGCCCGGCTGTGGACAGCGCGACGGAGCGGGCGTCCTGTGGACGCGAGGCGGCCCGCCGACCGGCTGGGCGGCGGACCGGCGACGCTCAGCCGCGCGTCAGGACTTCGGGGGGTCGATCTCGGAGGGGCTGAGCTCCTCGACGTTGACGTCCTTGAAGGTCAGCACCTTGACGTTCTTGGCGAAACGCGCGGGGCGGTACATGTCCCACACCCAGGCGTCGCTCATGGAGACCTCGAAGAACACGTCCCCGGCCTCGGTGCGGGCCTTCACGTCCACCTGGTTGCACAGGTAGAACCTGCGGTCGGTCTCGACGACGTACTTGAAGATGCCGACCACGTCGCGGTACTCGCGGTAGAGCGTCAGCTCCATCTCGGTCTCGTACTTCTCGAGGTCCTCGGCGCTCATCGCTTCCCTCCACCGGTCCGGATCGTGCCCCGCTCGTCATCGTAGAGGCGGGCCGGGTCCTCCGGCGGCTCGAGCCCCGCGGCTCGCCGCACGTTGACGAAGCACATCCGGTGCACCGGCGAGGGACCGTGCTCGGTCAGCGCCGCGGTGTGCGCGTCGGTGATGTAACCCTTGTGGGTCTTGAAGTCGTATGCGGGGTGATCGGCGTCGAGCTCGCACATGATCCGGTCCCGGGTGACCTTGGCGAGCACCGAGGCCGCTGCGATGCAGGCGGCGACCCGGTCGCCCTTCCAGACCGCCAGCCCGGGGACGCCGAGACCGTCGACGGGGAACCCGTCGGTGAGGACGTACGCCGCCGGCAGGTCGAGCAGCGCGACCGCCCGGCGCAGCGCCTCGACGTTGGCCACGTGCATGCCGAGCCGGTCGCACTCGTCGTGCGGCACCACGACGACCGACCAGGCGAGCGCGCGCCGGACGACCTGCGCGTAGCAGCGCTCCCGCGCCTTCTCGGTCAGCAGCTTGGAGTCGGCGAGACCCGGGATGATCCCCGCCCGCCCGGCGGGGAGGATCGCGGCACCGGCGACCAGCGGCCCCGCGCAGGCACCGCGCCCGGCCTCGTCGACGCCCGCGATGGGCTCGATCCCGTGCCGGCGCAGCGCGCGCTCGTAGCCGTAGAGGCCGGCGTCCTTGCGGACCGTCGAACCGCGGGGCAGGACGCTCATGGCACCGACCTCAGGAGGCGTTGGGCACGTCCGCGAAGGTGGGCGGACGGTGCAGGAAGCGGAAGTGGTCGCTCGGCCACAGCAGGACGAACACCTTCCCCACCACGTCGCTCACGTCGACGTACGGGTTGTCGGTGCAGTCGGTGGCGCCGAAGCAGGCATGGACGGTCGAGTCCGCGGAGTTCCCACGGTTATCGCCCATCACCAGGATGTGGCCGGGCGGCACGGGTCCGATGGTCCAGTTGCAGTGCTGCGCGCCCTGCGGCATCGGTCCGTAGCAGCCGCCGGCGCGCCGGGCGTAGTCCTGCTCGTTCAGCGGCTGCCCGTTGACCGAGAGGCGCCCCTTGGCGTCGCAGCACTTGATCGTGTCGCCGGCGACGCCGATCACGCGCTTCACCAGGTGGCCGCCGGACGGGTACAGGCCCACCTTGGACAGCGCCGAGGCGAGCCCGTTGGTCGGCCCCGCGGACTCCTCGGCGTTCAGCCAGCCGCCCGGGTCCTTGAACACCACGACGTCGCCGCGCTGCGGGGTGCCGCCGAGCCAGTAGGAGACCTTCTCGACCAGGATGCGGTCGTTCTTGACCAGCCCCGGCTCCATGGACTCGGAGGGGATGTAGAAGGCCTGGACGAACAGCGCCTTGATGACGATCGCCAGGACCAGCGCGATGCCGAGCAGCAGGATCGACTCCTGCCAGACGGGCAGGTGCCGCTTCTTGCGGGGCCTGTCGACGTCGGCCGAGATCGACGACGACCGCGACACCGATCCCTCCTCGTCGTTCGGGGTGATCGGGCCGCGGTCGTCGTTGCTCACGCGCGAAGGCTAGCCAACGGGCCTGAGAGGCGCTCAGGCCTCCCGGCGCTCCTTGATCTTCGCCTTCTTGCCGCGCAGGTTGCGCAGGTAGTAGAGCTTGGCGCGGCGCACGTCGCCGCGGGTCACGACCTCGATCTCCTCGAAGATCGGGGAGTGCAGCGGGAAGGTCCGCTCGACACCGACGCCGAAGGACACCTTGCGGACGGTGAAGCTGCGGCCGACGCCGGAGCCCTGGACGCGGATGACCACGCCCTGGAAGACCTGGATGCGGGAGCGGTTGCCCTCGACGACCTTGACGTGCACCTTGACGGTGTCGCCGGCGCGGAAGTCCGGGACGTCGGTGCGCTTGATCGCGTTGCCGAGCTCGGTGATGACGTTGGTCATGATCTCTCCTCGCGAGTGCCACAGGTCAGCCGCGGTACGGGGGTCGTGCGTGTCCGGCGGGCCAGCGCGCGACCGGCGGCGCCGCGCTCCCCCTGTGGCAGGAGGCGGTGCGGGACCCCCGTGGACGAAGTCCGCGGGGCGACCCCTGTTTGGCCGGCTGGACCGAGGGTCAAGTCTGCCACATGGCGGCCGAGCCGCCGAAATTCCGTCCCCCGGTCAGGCCGAGCGCCTCACGTCAGCGCGGGCCTGGCCGTCGGTGCACCGGCTTCGTCAGCCGCACGACGCCCGGCTCCGGCTCTCCCCGCAACCGGTAGCCGGCCTTCTTGTAGATCCGCTGGTTGCGGAGGCTGCCGGCGCCGGTGAACAGCGTGTACGCCGTCGCCGGCCCGGGCGCGAGCGCCTCGACGGCCTCCAGCAGCCGCCGGCCCAGGCCCCGGCCGGCGAGGTCCGGCGCGACCATGAGCCGGCCGATGTCCCACGCGTCGCCGTCCAGCACGGCGCGCACCGCCCCGACGAGCCGCCCGCCCGACCGGGCGACGAGCACCGTGTGGGTGACCAGCCAGGCCCGCACGTCGTCGTACGTCTCGTGCAGCGCCGGGATCCGGACGCCGGGGTTGTCGTGCTGCTCCTGCACCCAGCAGGCGCGCTGGAGCACCAGCAGCTCCCCGGCGTCGGCGGGCACCGCCGGGCGGACCTCGACGTCGTCGAGGAGCGCGCCGGACGCGAGGAGGTCGGGGCGTCGCTCCGCGGTGCGCCGGGCGGCCTGGTCGCGCCGCCACGACGCGATCGCGGCGTGGTCGCCGGAGCGCAGCACGTCCGGGACGTCGCGGCCGCGCCAGGACGCCGGCTTGGTGTAGACGGGGTACTCCAGCAGGCCGTCCTCGTGCGACTCCTCGACCAGCGACTCGGCGTTGCCCATGAAGCCGGGGACCAGCCGCACCACCGCCTCGGTGATCGCCAGCGCCGCGACCTCTCCCCCGTTGAGCACGTAGTCGCCGAGCGAGACCTCACGCACCTCGGCGTGGGTCGCCACCTCGTCGACCACCCGCTGGTCGATCCCCTCGTAGCGGCCGCAGGCGAACACCAGGCGTCCGCGCGTCGCGAGGTCGCGGGCGACCGCCTGGGTGAACGGCTCGCCGGAGGGGGTGGTGAACACGACGGTCGCCGGACCGGGGTCCGCCGCGAGCAGCGCGTCGAACGCCTCGCCCCAGGGCTCCGGCTTCATCACCATGCCGGCCCCGCCGCCGTACGGCGTGTCGTCCACCGTCCGGTGCCGGTCGTGCGTCCACTGCCGCAGGTCGTGCACCCGCACGTCGATGAGGCCCGCGGCGCGCGCCCTGCCGGCCAGGGAGAGCTCGAGCGGCGCGAGGTAGTCGGGGAAGATCGTGACGACGTCGATGCGCACGGCCCGGGCCTCAGGCGTCCTCGGGCAGCGGCGCGACCAGGCCCGGGCGGTCCGCGACCACGACGCGGCCGGCCACGAGGTCGACCTCGGGTACCAGCGCCTTGACGAACGGCACGAGGGTGTCGCGCCGGTCCGGCGTGCGGATGCTCAGCAGGTCCTGCGCGCCGCCGTGGACGACCGCGGACACCTCACCGAGGAGCGCGCCGTCCAGGTCGTACGCCGCCAGCCCGACCAGCTGGTGGTCGTAGTACTCGTCGGGGTCGTCGGGCGTGGCGTCGGCCGCGCGGGTGGCGTGCAGGAGCACCCCCCGGGCGGACTCGGCCGCGGTGCGGTCGGCGATCTCCTCGAAGCGGACGAGCAGCACGGACAGGTGCCACCGCGCGTCCGCGACGGTCAGGGTCGGCCGCTGCCACGCGGAGCCGCGGGGCGGCTCGGCCCGGAGCACGGAGCCCGGTGTGAACCGCTCCTCCGGCTCGTCGGTGCGCACGTCGACCGTCACGTCACCACGGAGGCCGTGCGGCTTGCCGATGCGGCCGACGAGCACCTCGATCGTGTCCACGGCTGGCGTCCTCCCAAGGGGTCGTGGGTCGTGCGGTCCCGGATGGTCCGGGGCGGGATGGCAGAACGGGTGCCGCCCCGTGCGGGGCGGCACCCGTTCCAGCGGTCGTGCGCGGTCGTGCGTGGTCGTGCGTGCGCTGCGGTCGGCCAGGATCGGCTCAGCGGCGGTCGGTGTCGACGAAGTCGACCCGGGCGCCGCCGCGGCCCGCGAGGGCCGAGACCACGGTGCGGAACGCGGTGGCCGTGCGGCCGCCGCGGCCGATGACCTTGCCGAGGTCGTCGGGGTGGACCCGGACCTCGAGCACCGAGCCACGACGCAGCTCCTTGTCCCGGACGACGACATCGTCCGGGTGGTCGACCACGCCGCGCACCAGGTGCTCGAGCGCCTCGGCGAGCATGGCGCTCAGGACTCGTCCTTCGCGCCCTTGTCGGCCTGCTTGTCGGCGTCCTTGCGGTCGGGGTCGGCCTCGGACCGGTGCGAAGCAGTCTCGACGGTCTCCGCCTCCAGGGTCGCGCCCTCGGGGGTCTCGAGGCCGGGCACCGGCGCCGGCGCGTCGGCGACGGCGGGGGCCTCCGCAGCAGCCTTCCTCGCCGGGGCGGCCTTCTTGGTCACCGCGTCCCCGGAGGCGTCGCTGTGCGCCTCCTTGAGGGCCTGGTTGAAGAGCTCCAGCTTGTCCGGCTTCGGGGCGGCCGTCTTCAGCGTGCCCTCGGTGCCGGTGTGGCCCTTGAAGGTCTGCCAGTCACCGGTGATCTTCAGGAGCTTGGCGACGGCCTCCGACGGCTGCGCGCCGACGCCGAGCCAGTACTGCGCCCGCTCGGAGACGACGTCGATGTACGACGGGTTCTCCTTGGGGTGGTACTTGCCGATCTCCTCGATCACCCTGCCGTCGCGCTTCTTGCGCGAGTCGACGACGACGATGCGGTACTGCGGCACCCGGACCTTGCCCAGGCGCTTCAAACGGATCTTGACGGCCACGTCTGTGGTGTCTCCTCGGAAGTTGTGTGCGGGTGAGGGCGCGCCGCCAGGTGGGGAAAGCACCGGCCGGAGGCCCTCGATGGGCACTGCGCGCCCGGTTGAGAGGGTCCGCGCACGCAGGACTCGGTCGCCAAGTCTGCCAGACGCCACGAGGATGCCGTAAATCCGGTGCATCGCCGGGTCGCGGGGAGCCGGGCTCGCCCGGAGCCGACGCCGGCCCTCAGGCGACCACGAGCCCGCGCAGCACCACGCGGGACGGGGTGGCGAGCACCGACAGGTCCTTCCGGGGGTCGGCGTCGAGCACGACGAAGTCGGCCGGCGCACCCTCCTCGAGCCCGGTGAACCCCAGCCACTGCCGGGCCCGCCACGACACGGCGGCGAGGACGTCGTCCGCGGGCAGCCCGAGCTCGGCCATCGCCAGCACCTCGCCCACGAGCTCGCCGTGGCGCGCGACGCCGCCCCCGTCGGAGCCGACGTAGAGCGCGACGCCCGCCTCGTGCGCCGACATCAGCACCTCGCGACGGTCGGCGTAGAGCTCTTCCATCGTGGCGGCGTACCGCGGGAACCTGTCCCGCCCGGCCGCGGCGAACTCCGGGAACTTCGCGGTCTGCATGACGGTCGGGACCAGCGCGACCCCCGCGGCGGCCATCTGCTCGACCTGGTGGACCGACAGCCCCGTGCCGTGCTCGATGCAGTCGATCCCGGCGTCGAGCAGCCCCTGCAGCACCTCGGCCCCGAAGCAGTGGGCGGTGACCCGGGCGCCCTCGGCGTGGGCCGCGGCGATCGCCGCGGCGAACGCCTCGGCCGGGAACGACGGCGCCAGGTCGCCCGCCTCCCGCGAGATCCAGTCGCCGACCAGCTTGATCCAGCCGTCGCCGGCGCGAGCCTCCCGGGCGGCGTACGACGCGAGCTCGTCGGGCTCGATCTCGTGGGCGTAGTTGCGGATGTAGCGCTTCGTCCGGGCGATGTGCCGCCCGGCCCGGATCAACCGCGGCAGGTCCTCGCGCTCGTGCACCCAGCGGGTGTCGGCCGGCGAGCCGCAGTCGCGCAGCAGCAGCACGCCGGTGTCGCGGTCCGCGACCGCCTGCCGCTCGGTCTCGGCCGCGTCGACCGCGCCCTGGTCCTCCATGCCGAGGTGGTTGTGGGCGTCGACGAGCCCGGGGACGATCCAGCCGGAGGCGGCGGTCTCCGCGCCGGGCTGGCGCTCGTAGGTCACGCGACCGCCCACCACGTAGAGGTCCCGGGTCTCCTCGCCGGGGAGCACCGGGCCGGAGAAGCGCAAGGCGGTCATGGGCGCGACCGTACCGGGTGGCCGCCGGACCGCGGGTCGGCGTCATGGGGACGCGCCCGCCCCGGCGCTCAGCCGCGGTGGCGTCCGTCCGGCGACCTCACAGCTGGTCGAGCAGCCAGGTCGGGCCGAGCGGGGCCGCGCCGCCGCAGCGCGCCTGGAGCATCCGGTCGGCGGTGACCACCGCGACCCGGCTCCCCCGCTGCAGGGCGGCGCGGACCTCCGCGACGATCGTCGCGTCGCCCTCGCCGCGGGCGTGGACGGTGCGCACGTGCCCGTCCCGGCCGGCACGCACCCCGCCCTTGGCCGCGCCCTCGAGGACGAGCACGACCTCGTCGTACGCCGTGTCCGCGACCATCAGCGCCTCGTGGAGCCGGCGGGCGGCACCTGCGCGGTCCTTCCACCACCCGTCGGGGCGGGCGCCGACGACGTTGGCGCCGTCGACCACGAGGACGCTGGGCACGGCGGCGCGGCCTACTTCAGGAACTTCGAGAAGTCCTTCGGGAGGTCGAGCGCGGCGGCGGCCTTCTCGTAGTCGACCGCGTCCTCATCGGGCGTCCCGAACGGGTTGGCGCCGGCGGACGCGGCCTTCTGCTTCTGCGCCGCGGCCTGCTGCGCGGCCTTGGCCGGGTTGCCGGACACGCGCTTGCCCTTGGCCTTCCTCGGCGCCTGCTTGGCCTTGCCCCGCTTGCCGCCCATCCCCGGCATCCCCGGCACGCCGGGCATCCCCGGCATCCCGCCGCCACGGGCCAGCGACTGCATCATCTTCCGGGCCTCGAAGAACCGGTCGACGAGCTGGTTGACGTCGGAGACCTGGCGGCCGGAGCCCCGCGCGATGCGGGCGCGGCGGGACCCGTCGATGAGCTTGGGGTTGGCCCGCTCGGCCGGGGTCATCGACTGGATGATCGCCTGGATCCGGTCGATCTCGCGCTCGTCGAAGTTCTCCAGCTGCTCGCGGAACTGCCCCATCCCGGGGAGCATCCCCATGATCTTCGACATCGAGCCGAGCTTGCGGACCTGCTGCATCTGCTGCAGGAAGTCGTCGAGGGTGAACTCGCCGCCCTGGCCGGCCAGCTTGGCGGCCGCGGCGGCCGCCTGCTCGGCGTCGAACGTCTTCTCGGCCTGCTCGATGAGCGTGAGGACGTCGCCCATGTCCAGGATGCGCGAGGCCATCCGGTCGGGGTGGAACAGGTCGAACTCGGACATCTTCTCGCCGTTGGAGGCGAACATGACCGGCTTGCCGGTGATCGAGGCGATGGACAGCGCCGCGCCACCGCGGGCGTCGCCGTCCAGCTTGGTCAGCACGACGCCGTCGTAGCCGACGCCGTCGAGGAAGGCCTGCGCGGTGAGGACGGCGTCCTGGCCGATCATCGCGTCGACCACGAACAGCACCTCGTCGGGCCGGACGGCGTCGCGGATGTCGGCGGCCTGCTTCATCATCTCGGCGTCGACGCCGAGGCGACCGGCGGTGTCGACGATGACCACGTCGTGCAGCTTGCGCTTGGCCTCCTCGACCGACGCGCGCGCCACCGCCACCGGGTCGCCGACGCCGTTGCCGGGCTCGGGCGCGAACACCGGGACGCCGACCCGCTCGCCGTTGACCTGGAGCTGGTTGACGGCGTTGGGGCGCTGGAGGTCGCAGGCGACCAGCAGCGGGCTCTTGCCCTGCTCCTTGAGCCAGAGCGCGAGCTTGGCGGCCAGCGTCGTCTTGCCGGCGCCCTGGAGGCCCGCGAGCATGATGACGGTCGGCCCGGTCTTGGCGTACCGCAGCCGGCGGGTCTCGCCGCCGAGGATCTCGACCAGCTCGTCGTTGACGATCTTGACGACCTGCTGCGCGGGGTTCAGCGCCTGGCTGACCTCCTCGCTGCGCGCGCGGTCCTTGACCGCGGCGACGAACTCCTTGACGACCGGGAGCGCGACGTCGGCCTCGAGCAGCGCGATGCGGATCTCACGCGCGGTCGCGTCGATGTCGGCCTCGGACAGCCGGCCCTTCCCCCGGAGGTTCTTGAAGGTGTCGGCGAGCCGGTCGGAGAGTGTGGCGAACAAGTGGTGGTCCTACGTGCGGCGACGGGCAGGGTCGGCGGCAAGCCTAACCCGGGAGGCTCAGGGCGGCCCGCACCGCGTGGGCGACCGCGGCCGCCCGGTGGTCCGACAACGCGCCGGCTCCCGGCTCCTGGAGGTAGAACACGTCCACGGCCTGGGGCCCCAGCGTGTCGACGTGGGCGGAGCGGACCGCCACGTCGAGGCCGGCGAGCGCGGCACACACGACGTGCAGCAGCCCGGGCCGGTCCGCGGCCCGCACCTCCAGGACGGTGGCGTGCGCGGAGGCCTCGGGGCGTACGACGACGGCCGGCTCGAGCGCGCCGGCCGGTGCGGCACCGGCGGCCGCCAGCCGTCGGGCCGCGTCGGCGGCACGGGTCCGCACGGCGTCGTACCCCTGCCGGAGCACCGCCGCGTCGACGTCGGAGCGGGCGACCTCCCAGACCTGGACGGCGGCGCCGCCGGTGCCGGTGTCCCCAAACTCCGACCACGACTCCGACCACGCTCGCGCGGCCCGGACCGGCGCGCGCAGCAGGACGAGC
>Ga0308173_10000883_pt1 | contig 14013 bp, 12 predicted proteins | sample PhyPR1_FD_203716 | JGI IMG/M metagenome (GOLD analysis project Ga0308173, IMG submission 203716) | Soil microbial communities from UC Gill Tract Community Farm, Albany, California, United States - DLSLS.P.R1 | ecosystem: Environmental > Terrestrial > Soil > Agricultural land | place: USA...
CGGCGGTGCGGCTGGCCCGCGAGGCCGGCACTCGCGGCGGCACGGCCCCGGCGGTCTACAACGCCGCCAACGAGGTGTGCGTCCAGGCGTTCCTCGACGGTGAGATGAGGTTCACCGACATCGTGCCCACCGTCGAGCGCGTGCTCGCCGCGCACGACGTACCCTCGAACCTGACAGAGCTGACCATCGAGGACGTGCTCGCCGCCGACTCCTGGTCGCGCGAGCAGGCAGGACGGACCACCACACCGTGAAGGACTCCGCATGGACGCGCTGATGTACCTCCTCGGCGTGCTCCTGTTCGTCGTCGGCGTCGCCGCCTCGATCGGCCTGCACGAGCTGGGCCACCTGCTGCCCGGCAAGCTGTTCGACGTCAAGGTCACGCAGTACTTCGTCGGCTTCGGCCGGACCCTCTGGTCCCGGCGCCGCGGCGAGACCGAGTACGGCGTGAAGGCGATCCCGCTCGGCGGCTACGTGAAGCTCGTGGGGATGCTGCCGCCGGGGCCCGACCAGGATCCGACGGCGGTGCGCAGCTCCAACACCGGCATGTTCTCCCAGCTGGTGAGCGACGCCCGCTCCGCGGAGTACGAGCTGGTCGAGAAGGGCGACGAGGACCGGCTCTTCTACAAGCTGTCGTGGTGGAAGAAGCTCGTCGTGATGGGCTCCGGGGTGATGACCAACCTGGTCATCGCGTTCGTCCTGTTCGCGATCGTCTTCATGGGTCACGGCGTGCGCACCCCCACCACCACGGTCAGCGACGTCTCGCAGTGCGTGATCGCGGTGACGAAGGCCAACGCCGACAAGCCGACCCGTGCCTGCACGGCCGCCGACCCGGTGGCGCCGGCGAAGGCCGCGGGCATCCGGCCCGGTGACCGGATCGTGTCCTTCAACGGGCGGGCCGTGCACGGCTGGGAGCAGATGCAGTCCGCGATCCGGGGCAACGGCGGTGGCCGCGCCACCATCGTCGTACGCCGGGACGGGCGCGACCTCACCCTGCACACCAGCACGACCGTGTCGCCGCGGGTCGACCCGTCGAACCCCCAGCGGATCACCAAGGTCGGCTTCCTCGGCATCCGCCCGGCCGTCGTGCTGCAGAAGCAGGACGCCGGGTTCGTGCTGGCCACGATGGGCAACGGCACCTGGGAGACCGTGAAGGCGCTCGGCGCGATGCCGGTGAAGCTCTACCACGTCGGCCGCGCCGCCCTCGGCCTCGAGCAGCGGGACCAGAACGGCCCGATGAGCGTCGTCGGCGCCGGCCGGGTGGCCGGCGAGATCTCCTCGCAGCAGCAGGTGCCGGCCTCGGACAAGTTCTTCTCGCTGCTGCTGCTGCTCGCCGGGCTGAACCTGTTCCTCGGCATGTTCAACCTGGTGCCGCTCCCGCCGCTGGACGGCGGCCCGATGGCCACCACCGTCTACGAGGCGCTGCGCCGCTGGGTGGCCCGGCTGCGCAAGCGGCCCGACCCCGGCTTCGTCGACAGCGCGAAGCTGCTGCCCGTGACCTACGTGATGGCCGCCGTGATCCTGGTGATGAGCGTGGTGCTGATCTACGCCGACATCGTCGCGCCGGTCTCGCTCAGCTGAACCCACAACGAGAAGAAGGAACCACATGACCTCGGTCGACCTGGGGATGCCCGCCGCTCCGCCGCCGGTGCTCGCGCCGCGCCGGAAGACCCGCCAGATCAAGGTGGGCAAGGTGCTGGTGGGCGGGGACGCGCCGGTCTCCGTGCAGTCGATGACCACGACCCTGACCGCGGACGTGAACACCACCCTGCAGCAGATCGCCGAGCTCACCGCGGCCGGTTGCGACATCGTCCGGGTGGCCTGCCCCTCGCAGGACGACGCCGACGCGCTGGCGGAGATCGCGCAGCACTCGCAGATCCCGGTCATCGCCGACATCCACTTCCAGCCGAAGTACGTCTTCGCCGCGATCGACGCCGGCTGTGCCGCCGTGCGGGTCAACCCCGGCAACATCCGCAAGTTCGACGACCAGGTCAAGCAGATCGCCCAGGCCGCCAAGGACCGGGGGACCTCGCTCCGCATCGGCGTCAACGCCGGGTCGCTCGACAAGCGGCTGCTCGAGAAGTATGGCAAGGCCACGCCCGAGGCGCTCGTCGAGTCCGCCGTCTGGGAGGCCTCGCTGTTCGAGGAGCACGACTTCCACGACTTCAAGATCTCGGTCAAGCACAACGACCCGGTCGTGATGGTGCAGGCCTACGAGATGCTCGCCGAGCGCGGCGACTGGCCGCTGCACCTCGGCGTCACCGAGGCGGGCCCGGCTTTCCAGGGCACGATCAAGAGCGCGACCGCGTTCGGCGCCCTGCTGTCCAAGGGCATCGGGGACACGATCCGGGTCTCGCTGTCCGCGCCGCCGGTCGAGGAGGTCAAGGTCGGCATCCAGATCCTCCAGTCGCTGAACCTGCGGCCCCGCAAGCTCGAGATCGTCTCCTGTCCGTCGTGCGGGCGGGCGCAGGTCGACGTCTACAAGCTCGCCGACGAGGTGACCGCCGGTCTCGAGGGCATGGAGGTCCCGCTGCGTGTCGCGGTGATGGGCTGCGTCGTGAACGGTCCCGGGGAGGCCCGCGAGGCCGACCTGGGCGTCGCCTCGGGCAACGGCAAGGGCCAGATCTTCGTCAAGGGCGAGGTGATCAAGACCGTGCCCGAGTCGCAGATCGTGGAGACGCTCATCGAGGAGGCGATGCGGATCGCCGAGGAGATGGGCGAGCCCGTCGAGGGTGACGGCGGGGGCGCGACCGTCACCGTCGGCTGACTTGTCAGGCGGTGGCGTCGCCCGGACGACGTGAGCGCCTGACAACTCAGCGGTCCTACTTCAGGCGTGGACCGGTCGCATCTGGTGGCAGGGGAAGAAGACCTCGGTGCGCGGCTGCGGCGCGTCCGGTCCGTCGAGGTAGGACTCCCACGGCTCCCCGGCGCCGACGTACCCGTTCTCGACCAGCCAGGCCTGGACCGCCTCGTACGCCGCGCCGACGCCGGAGTACTCACCCACGTGCAGGGTCCGCGCCGTGCGGCCGCCCGGCAGCGTCGCCGGCTGCACCCGGCCCTCGGCGGCGACGGCCCCGCGCACCGGGAACCCCGCCTCGACGTCCATCGCACCGGCCCCGACGAGCCGGTAGCGGCCGAAGGGCGCCCCCGAGGGCCGCAGCCCCTGCCCGGCAGTGACCCGTGCGACCTCGCCGAAGGCGTCCCCGAGGAAGCCGGGGATCTCCTCGGTCCGCACATGGCCGCGGACCACCGCCGCGTGCTGCTCCTGCAGGTCCACCAGGTCCACGTCGTAGCGCATGACCCCACCCTCGCGGCGCGGCCGGGGCCCGCGCAGGGGCGAAGGTCACGTCGTGCGGCGGTACTCCACCTCGGGCCGGCCGCTGCCGCCGTACCGCACGCTCCGCTCCAGGACCTGCTCGCCGGCGAGGTACTCCAGGTAGCGCCGCGCCGTGACCCGGGAGGTGCCGACCGCCGCGGCCACCTCCGAGGCCGAGCGGCCGGTGCCGTCACGCAGCACCTGGGTGACCTCGCGCAGGGTGTCGGCGCTCATCCCCTTGGGCAGGGACACCGGCTGGGCGGGGGAGCGCAGCACGCCGAGCATCCGGTCCACGTCCTCCTGCCCGACCGAGCCCTGTGCCTCGTCCGTCAGCCGGCGCCGGTAGTCGGCGTACTGGTCGAGCTTGGTCCGGAAGCCCGCGTAGGTGAACGGCTTGAGCAGGTACAGCACCACGCCCTGCGAGACCGCCCGCTTCACCACCTCGAGGTCGCGGGCAGCGGTCACCGCGATCACGTCGCACAGGAAGCCCTCCGAGCGCATCCCCTGCAGCAGCGCCAGCCCGTGCCCGTCGGGCAGGTTCATGTCCAGCAGCACCAGGTCGACCGGGGTGCTGCGCAGCAGCCGTGACGCCTCGGCCGCGGAGCGCGCGACCCCGGCCACCTCGAACCCCGCGGTACGACGGACGTAGTCGGCGTGCGCCTGGGCGGAGAGCTCCTCGTCCTCGACGACGAGCACCCGCACGCTCACCGGTCCGCTCCGATCTGGACGTCGAACCGCGCACCGCCGAGCGGCGAGGTGCCGACCTCGATCCGACCGTCGTACTTGCGGACCGCCTGCACCACCAGGGCCAGGCCCAGCCCCCGGCCGACCGGGCCGTCGGAGGGCTTGGTCGACCACCCGCGCTCGAAGACCCGCTCGGTGAGACCCGGCGGCAGGCCCGCGCCGGAGTCCGAGACCCGCAGGTGCATCGCCGTGGCCGAGGCGGTGAGGGAGAGCACCACGACCCGCTGGGTCGCCTCGCTGACGGCGTCGAGCGCGTTGTCGAGCAGGTTGCCGAGGATCGTGACCGCGTCGCGCTGCTCGACCGGCAGGTCGGTGACCTCGGTGTCGTCGTCGATGCGCAGCTGCACGCCCCGCTCGGCGGCCTGCGCGGTCTTGCCGAGCAGCAGCGCCGACACCACCGGGTCGGCGACCGAGCCGACCACCCGGTCGGTGAGCAGCTGGGCCACCTCGAGCTCCTCGGTCGCGAAGTCGAGGGCCTCCTCGGTGCGGCCCATCTCCACCAGGGACACGACCGTGTGCAGGCGGTTGGCGGCCTCGTGGTTCTGCGAGCGCAGGGACTCGGCCAGCCCGCGGACCGTGTCCAGCTCGCCGGCGACGGCCTGGATCTCGGTGTGGTCGCGCAGCGTCACCACCCGGCCGACCTCGCGGCCCTGCCAGCGGGCCGGGGCGGTGTTCACGACGAGCACCGCGTCGTCGACGAGGTGGATCTCGTCGGGCCGGCTCTCGGTCGCGAGGATCGCCTGGGTCAGCGACTCGGGGAAGCCGAGGTCGCCCACCGGCCGGCCGACCGCACCTTGGTCGAGGGACAGCAGCCGCTTCGCCTCGTCGTTGAGCAGCTGCACCCGGTGCTCGGTGTCGACCAGCAGCAGCCCCTCGCGGACCGCGTGCAGGACGGCGTCGTAGTACTCGTACATCCGGGTGATCTCCCGCTCGCCCATGCCGTGCGTCTGCCGGCGCAGCCGCCGGCTGATCAGCCAGGCCCCTACCAGCCCCGTCCCCAGGATCAGGGCGGCGGCCAGGGCGATGGTCGGGAGCCGGTCGGCGAGCGCGTTCTGGATCCGGGCGGTGGTGATGCCGACCGAGACCAGCGCGACCACCTTCGAGCTGCCGCGGCGGTCGAACACCGGCACCACCGCACGCATCGACGGGCCCAGCGTGCCGGTGTACTCCTGGGTGAACGGCCGGCCCCGGGGTGCGGTGCCGAGGTCGCCGATGAACGGCCGGCCGATCTGGGCCGGGTCCGGGTGCGAGTAGCGGGTCCGGTCGAGTGCCATCACCACCACGAAGTCGGTCCCGGAGTCGCGGCGCACCTCCTCGGCGAAGGGCTGGATGGTGGCCGACGGGTCCGGCGAGCGGAGCGCGTCACGCACCTGCGGGGTGTCCGCGACCGACACCGCCACCGCCAGCGCCCGGTCCCGGGCGGAGTCGACCTGCGTCCGCCGCGCATCGGCGTACGCCAGCGTCACCGCGCTGACCACGACCACCACCACGACCAGGACCTGCAGCAGCAGGATCTGGCGCGCGACGGTGCTGCGGCGGGAGGGCACCGTCGCATTGTGACCCACCCGCGGTGGTCGCCCGTGAACTCAACGAACACAAGAGTGACGGCAGTCACAGGCGCGGGTGATCCTCGGTGCGGGCCACCCCCCTGAGCCCACGACCACATACCCACCGGAGGAACCGCATGTCCGCCACGTCCCGCACCGCAGCGCCGGCACCAGCCCGGCGCGACCGGTCCCACTACCTCTACCTCGCCGTGATCGTCGCGGTGGCGCTCGGCATCCTCGTCGGCCTCGCGGCCCCGGACCTGGCGGTTCAGCTGAAACCGATCGGGACCGCGTTCGTGGCGCTGATCAAGATGATGATCTCGCCGGTGATCTTCTGCACGATCGTCCTCGGCGTCGGGTCGGTGCGCAGCGCCGCCCACGTGGGCAAGGTCGGCGGCATGGCGCTGGGCTACTTCCTGGCGATGTCGACCGTGGCCCTGACGATCGGCCTGGTGGTCGGCAACCTGATCCACCCCGGCGCCGGGCTCAACCTCACCCCGGACGTCGTCAAGGCCGGCGCCGAGCAGGCCGGTGAGGCCGGGAGCACGACGGACTTCATCCTCGGCGTCATCCCGACGACCCTGCTGTCGGCGCTCACCGAGGGCGAGGTCCTGCAGACCCTGCTGGTCGCCCTGCTCGTCGGCTTCGCGGTGCAGGCGATGGGCGCCGCCGGCAAGCCGGTGATCCGCGGCGTCGAGCACATCCAACGCGTCGTCTTCCGGGTGCTGGCGATGATCATGTGGGCAGCCCCGGTCGGAGCGTTCGGTGCCATCGCCGGGGTCGTGGGGGAGACCGGGCTCGACGCCCTGAAGAGCCTGGCGATCCTGATGGTCGCGTTCTACCTCACCTGCGCGCTCTTCGTGTTCGGGATGCTCGGCGCGATCCTCAAGCTGACCACCGGCGTGAGCATCTTCCGGCTGCTGAGCTACCTCGGCCGCGAGTTCCTGCTGATCCTCTCGACGTCCTCCTCCGAGTCGGCGCTGCCGCGGCTGATGGCCAAGATGGAGCACGCCGGCGTGGACAAGACGACGGTCGGTGTCGTCGTGCCGACCGGCTACTCGTTCAACCTCGACGGCACCGCGATCTACCTGACCATGGCCTCGCTGTTCATCGCCGAGGCGCTGGGCAAGCCGCTCGCGATCGGCGAGCAGATCTCGCTGCTGGTCTTCATGGTGATCGCGTCCAAGGGCGCCGCCGGCGTCACCGGCGCCGGTCTGGCCACCCTGGCCGGCGGCCTGTCGTCGCACCGCCCCGAGCTGCTCGACGGCGTCGGCCTCATCGTCGGCATCGACCGGTTCATGTCCGAGGCCCGCGCCCTGACCAACTTCGCCGGCAACGCCGTGGCCACCGTGCTGATCGGGACCTGGACCGGCGGTGTGGACCGGGCGCAGCTCGACGCGGTGCTGGCCGGGGAGCGGCCCTTCGACGAGACCACGATGCTGGACGGCGACGAGGACACCGAGGCGCCGGTCGAGCAGCCCGTCCACGACCGCGTTCAGCAGCCTGCGGGGGTCTGACCCGTCGCGTAGGCTCCGGGCTGTGCTCCGCACACAGCCCGGCTTACGCGTCCTCGGGCCCGCCGACCTGCCCGCGATGCTGGAGCTGGCGGCGGCCGACCCGGTGGTGAACGTGTTCGCCGACTACCGGGCCCGGCTCACCCAGCTGGAGCCGCGGTGGCTCGGCGGGGAGATGTGGGGCTACCACCAGGACGGCCGGCTGGTCTCGGCCTGCCACGCGGCCGCGAACCTCGTGCCGGTGCAGGCCACCCCGGAGGCGCTCGCCGCGTTCGCGGACCGGGCCGCCGGCCAGCCCCGGCGCTGCGCCACGATCGTCGGGCCTGCCGAGGCGGTCGCGCCGCTGTGGGAGCGGCTCGCGCCGCGCTGGTCGGTGCCGCGCGAGACCCGGTGGCGGCAGCCGCACCTGCAGATCGGCACCGAGCCCGCGGTGGCCCCTGACCCGCTCGTCCGCCGCACCGAGCAGGCCGACCTGGACGTTCTCTACCCGGCCTGCGTGGCGATGTACACCGAGGAGGTCGGGGTCTCGCCGGAGCTCGGCGGCGGGGCCGACCTCTACCGGGCCCGGGTCGCGCAGCTCGTCGCGAAGGGCTGGTCGTTCGCCCGGATCGAGCACGGCCGGGTCGTGTTCAAGGCCGAGGTTGCGGCCGCCTCGCCGTACGCCTGCCAGGTGCAGGGGGTCTACGTCGACCCGGCGCGGCGCGGTGAGGGGCTGGCCGCCGCGGGCATGGCCGCCGTGGTGCAGCTGGCACTGGCGAGCATCGCGCCCGTCGTCTCGCTCTACGTCAACGAGCACAACGTCGCGGCGCGCCGGGCCTACGCCCGGGCCGGCTTCGAGCAGACCGGCACCTTCTCGACCATCATGTTCTGAGCGTCGCGCGCCGTTTCGGTGCCGCGACGGCTCGTGGTCTTGCCAAGTTCACCGCCGATGACGAAGGTGGGGGACGGTGCTCCGCGCTCGGGGGAGCCGGTCAGCTGAGGAGCAGGCATGAAGAACGTCATGAGAGTCCTCGCCGGATGCGCAGCCGTCGCCCTCGCGGGCGCACCGCTCGCCGCGGGGTCCGCGTCCGCCAGTGGCACCGCGTCGGCGCAGGCGCCACGTCACGCGGTGCAGCAACGGGCCGCGAGGCCCGGCCTGCCCGGCGGCTTCAAGCACCTCGTGGTGATCTACGAGGAGAACCACTCCTTCGACAACCTGTACGGCGGGTGGGGACCGGTCAACGGCCAGCACGTCAACGGCAGGTTCCACGCCACGAAGGCCCGCAAGACCCAGCTCGCGCAGAACGGCACGCCGTACTCCTGCCTGCTGCAGAACGACGTGAACCTCACCAGCCCGCCCTTGCCGGCCGACTGTTCGGCTACCAGCCACTTCCCGAACAAGCCGTTCGCGATCGACCGGTACATCAAGCCCGCCGACACCACCTGCCCGGTGCCGGGCGTCTTCGTCCCCAACGGGATACCCAAGGGGCTCGGTGAGGCCGGCGGCTGCACCCGCGACATCGTGCACCGCTTCTACCAGGAGCAGTACCAGATCAACGGCGGTCGGCAGAACCGCTACCCGACCGGCTCGGACGCGGCCGGCCTCACCCAGGGCTTCTACAAGACCCGGAGCCTGCCGATCTACAAGTACCTGCACCGCAAGGGCGCCCCGCACTACGTGCTGGCGGACCGCTTCTTCCAGGCCGCGTTCGGCGGCTCGTTCCTCAACCACCAGTGGCTGATCGCGGCCCGTACGCCGCTGGACACCAGCCACGGCGCGGACGGCGCGACGAACTCGGTGCTGGACAGCAACGGCATGGTCGCCACGACCCCGCTCTACACCCCGACCCGGCCGGTCAACGACGGGCAACTGACCCGCAAGTGCAACGACCCGGCCCAGACGAAGTACCGCGGTGCCTGCGGCGACTTCGCGGTCAACACCGTGCAGCCCTCCAGCCCGCCGTTCGCGGCCACCGGCGCCAAGATCCCGCTGATCGACGACGCGCGGTACCCCAACATCGGCGACCGGATGACCAGGGCCGGGATCTCCTGGAAGTGGTACTCCGGCGGCTGGCGCGAGGCGAGCGCCGGACACCCCGGCCCGCTGTTCCAGTACCACCACCAGCCGTTCAACTACTTCGCGAACTACGCGCCCGGCAAGCCCGGCCGGTCGCACCTCAAGGACGAGCGGCGGTTCATCACCGCGGCCCGGACCGGCCACCTCCCCACGGTCAGCTTCGTCAAGCCGTACGGCGCCGAGAACGAGCACCCCGGCTACGCCAGCGAGCCCGACGGCAGCGACCACCTCGTGGACCTGCTCAAGGCGGTCACGAACGGGCCCGACGCCAGGAAGACGCTGGTCGTGGTCACCTACGACGAGTTCGGCGGCCAGTGGGACCACGTCTCGCCGCCCGGCAAGGGCGCCAAGCGGGGCACCCACGACAAGTGGGGCCCCGGCACCCGCATCCCGGCGCTGGTCATCGGCCGGTCGCTGCGGCGCTCGGGCGTCGACCACACGTCGTACGACACGACCTCGATCCTGGCCACCATCGAGCACAGCTTCGGCCTGAAGCCGCTCTCCAGCCGCGACCGCGCCGTCAACGACCTCTCGCACGCGGTGGCCAGGGGCGGTCGCCGCTGACGCCAAACTGGTGTGCGGACGCCTCGGCACGCCCGTTAGCCTTCACCCCATGATCCTGCGGATGTCGAGCCTGTTCGTGCGTACCCTCCGGGAGGACCCGGCGGACGCCGAGGTGCCGAGCCACCGGCTGCTCGTGCGCGCGGGCTACATCCGGCGGGCTGCGCCGGGCATCTACTCCTGGCTGCCGCTCGGGCTGCGGGTGCTGCGCAACATCGAGCGGATCGTCCGCGAGGAGATGGACTCGATCGGCGCGCAGGAGCTGCAGTTCCCGGCGCTGCTGCCCCGGGAGCCCTACGAGGCCACGGGTCGCTGGACGGAGTACGGCGACGCCATCTTCCGGCTCAAGGACCGCAAGGGCGCCGACTACCTGCTCGGCCCCACGCACGAGGAGCTGTTCACGCTGGTCGTGAAGGACCTCTACTCCTCCTACAAGGACCTGCCGGTCTGGCTCTACCAGATCCAGACGAAGTACCGCGACGAGGCGCGTCCGCGTGCGGGCCTGCTGCGCGGCCGCGAGTTCGTGATGAAGGACTCCTACTCCTTCGACACCACCGACGAGGGCCTGGAGAAGTCCTACGCCGCCCACCGCGCCGCCTACGTCAAGACGTTCGACCGGCTCGGGTTCGACTACGTGATCGTCAAGGCCACCTCGGGCGCCATGGGCGGGTCGATGTCGGAGGAGTTCCTCGCGACCGCCGAGAACGGCGAGGACACCTACGTCCGCTGCTCGAACTGCGACTACGCCGCCAACGTCGAGGCCGTGGAGCTCCGGGCGCCGCAGCCGGTGCCCTACGACGACGCGCCCGCCGCGCACGCCGAGCAGACGCCGGACACCCCGACCATCGAGACGCTGGTCGCCCACCTCAACGAGAAGTTCCCCCGCGAGGACCGGCCGTGGGACGCCGGGGACACCCTGAAGAACGTCCTCGTCGTGCTCAAGCACCCCGACGGCACCCGCGAGCCGATCGCCATCGGCCTGCCCGGCGACCGCGAGGTCGACGAGAAGCGGCTCGGCGGCCAGCTCGAGCCGATCGAGGTGGTGGCCTTCGAGGAGAAGGACTTCGCCGCGCACCCCTCGCTGGCCAAGGGCTACATCGGTCCCGGCGTGCTGGGGGAGAAGAACGAGTCCGGCATCCGCTACCTCGTCGACCCCCGGGTCGTGGAGGGCACCCGCTGGGTCACCGGCGCCGACGTGTCCGGCTCGCACGTCCTCGACCTGGTCGTCGGCCGGGACTTCACGCCCGACGGCACCATCGAGGCCGCCGAGGTCCGGGACGGGGACCCGTGCCCCGTCTGTGACGGCACCCTGCACACCGCGCGGGGCATCGAGATGGGCCACATCTTCGCGCTCGGCCGCAAGTACGCCGACGCGCTCGGCCTCCAGGTGCTGGACGAGAACGGCAAGCTGGTCACGGTCACGATGGGCTCCTACGGCATCGGCGTCTCGCGCGCGGTCGCCGCGATCGCGGAGAACACCCACGACGAGCTCGGCCTGGTCTGGCCCCGCGAGGTCGCCCCGGCCGACGTACACCTGGTCGCGACCGGCAAGGACCCGGCCGTCTTCGACGCCGCCGCCCAGCTGGCCGTCGACCTCACCGCGCAGGGCCTGAACGTCCTGTACGACGACCGGGTGAAGGTCTCGCCGGGTGTGAAGTTCAAGGACGCGGAGCTGATCGGCGTGCCCACGATCGTCGTGGTCGGCAAGGGCTTCGCCGACGGGGTCGTCGAGGTCAAGGACCGGGCGTCGGGGGAGCGCGAGGACGTGGCGCTCGCCGACGCCGTCGCCCACGTCGTGAACGCCGTGCGCGAGCCGGTCGGCAACCCGATCTCGGAGGAGTAGCCGCATGGCGGACATCCAGGCCGTCATCTTCGACTGGGGCGGGACGCTCACGCCCTGGCACGACGTCGACTTCGAGCTCGAGGCGCAGGCGCTGGCGGCAGCCGCGGTGGGGGCCGACGAGACGGCCGCGGCGCTGCTCCGCGCCGCCGGTGACGCGGTCTGGGGCCGCTCCCGCGACCACCACCTCAGCGCCACCGTCGCGGACCTGTTCGTCGAGGCAGGGCTCGAGCACGACGCGGCGCTGCTCAGCGGCTACCGCGACTTCTGGGAGCCGCACACCTACACCGACCCCGACGTGCTCCCGCTGCTGAGCCGGCTGCGCGTCGACGGGGTCCGGGTCGGCGTGCTGTCCAACACCGTGTGGCCGCGGGAGTGGCACGAGGACTTCTTCCGCCGCGACGGCGTCCTCGACCTGCTCGACGGCGCCGTCTACACCAGTGAGATCCCGTGGACGAAGCCGGCGCCGGAGGCGTTCCGCGCGGCCATGGACGCGGTGGGCGTGAGCGACCCCGGGGCCTGCGTGTTCGTCGGCGACCGGCTCTTCGACGACATCTGGGGCGCGGCCAACGTCGGGATGCGCACCATCCACGTGCCGCACAGCGCGATCCCGCACAGCCAGGTCGGGCACAGCGAGGGCGAGCCGGACGCGGTCACGGACCGGCTGGCCCACGTGTACGACGTGGTCACCGCCTGGCGCGAGGGCTGACCCTGTCCGGATTTGCACAATCCGGAACCTGCGCAAACCTGCACAACATCCCGGCCGTCGGGGGTTACGGCAGCGGGGCGTCCTGGGGAGGATCGGGACACGGGAGACAACTCCCGCATCTCGGGTACCGCGCGGAGGCGACCGCCGCCACGCGCGCAGCGGGAAGGCCGAGCTCTCGGGGGCCGTCCCGCCGAGCAGACCCTCCTCCCTCCAGGCGCTTCCTGGAGCGGGGAGGGTTCTCTCGGCTCTGCGTCAGAGCTCGGGGACCCCGGGCCACGGCTGCGGGCGGCCGCCGAACGACAGCTGCCGCACCGCGGCGTCGGTCATCGCGTCCAGCGCCCACTGCCGGTTCGCCTGCGAGGTGGTGGCGACCATCGCGGCGTACACCTCGGCGCAGCGCTGCTCGGTGACCAGCGCACCGGCGGCCAGCTGCGTGGCGGTCCGGCTCGGGTTCGGCAGCTCGTAGCTCACGTCGGCGGCCACCGGGTCGCCGCCGGCCGCCCGCACCATCGCGGTCAGCTGGTCGCGACGCGCCCGGTGCGTCGTGTACGCCGCCGCCAGGCGACCGGCCAGCGTCGGCTGCGCGGACGTGGAGACGCGGCCCGCGAGCGCGCGGAACACGTACACCGCGGCGTGCTCGCCGGCCAGCGCCTGCTGGAGGGCCTGGACCGCCGTCACCGGCGCCCCTGCGCAGCGTCCGCGAGCGCCACCGCGTGCTGGGCGGCCGAGGCCGCCATGCTGGCGAGCACCCGGGCGAACGCACCGCTCTGGGCGGAGAACGCGCTGCGGCGGCCGACCAGGGAGAGCCGGTCCTCCTCCTTCGCCAGCACCGCGAGGGCGCGCGGCGGCCGGGCCGGGACCGCGGGCGTGCCGGCGGGGGCCGGGGACACCGAGGGGGAGACCGAGGGCGACGCGTCCTGCGACGGCGCGGCGCTCGGCGACTTCCGCGCCTCGGCCGGCACCGCCTTGGTGAGCAGGTCGACGTGCGCCTGGTGCGCCGTCCGGGCCGCGGCGAGCCGGCCGTCGAGGCCCGGGTGCCGGGCCACGGTCGCGGCGATCCGGTCGAGCATGGCCTGCTCGTCGGCCAGAACGGTGGCGGCCAGCGCGACGTCCGGGTCGGTGTCCGGAGTCGTGGGGGTCGCGGCGGCGTCCTTGCGGGGCCGCCGGTCGATGCCGCTCGGCGTGCACCCGGTGACGACGACGGCTCCCACCGCTGCGGCCCCGCCGATCGCCGTACGCCGGGTCAGGGCGCTGCGCGCGGGGACGGGGGAGAGCACCGGAGGAGGGTATCCACTCAGCCGACGGTGAAGCTGACCAGGCGCCACTGCGCCCTCACGTAGCGCATCCGGACCACGAACGTCGCGCCCTGGTGCGCCGGGCTGGTGTTCCGGAAGGTGCCGTCGGTGGTGTAGGAGTCGCTGGCCGGGATGTCGACGGTCGCGCGTGCCATCCGGTCGCCACCCTGCGCGGCCAGCCGGACGCGCCGGACGGTGACGCCGGGGAAGTCGACCGTCCAGCCCTGCCGGCGCCGCGACGCGAGCTCGCGGGCCAGCGGTGCGCACCCGCCGCAGGCGTGGGCCGCCCGGGTCGCCACCAGCGGTCTGGCGTCGTCGGTCCGCAGCGCGTAGCCCCACAGGTCCATCACGTGCCGGGCGAACGCCTGCTGCCCCGCGGCCTTCCTGCTGCGCACCGCGCCCGGTGCGGCAGGTGCCGGCTGCACGACGGGGAC
>Ga0308173_10000884_pt1 | contig 14000 bp, 16 predicted proteins | sample PhyPR1_FD_203716 | JGI IMG/M metagenome (GOLD analysis project Ga0308173, IMG submission 203716) | Soil microbial communities from UC Gill Tract Community Farm, Albany, California, United States - DLSLS.P.R1 | ecosystem: Environmental > Terrestrial > Soil > Agricultural land | place: USA...
CGGTGGTGGTCTTCCCGCCGTGGATCAACCGTTTCTACATCCTCGACCTCAACCCCGAGAAAAGCTTCGTGAAGTGGTGCGTGGACAACGGCGTGTCGCTGTTCATGGTCAGCTGGAAGTCGGCGGACGAGAGCATCGCCGACGCGACGCTCGACGATTATGTGCTCGACGGGCAGCTCGACGCGATCGACGCGGTGCGCGACCTGCTCGACGTCGATGCGGTGCACACGATCGGCTATTGCGTGGCGGGGACGACGCTGGCCGCGACGCTCGCTTATCTCACGACGAAGAAGCAGCAGGACAAGGTGAAGTCCGCGACCTTCCTCACGGCGCAGGTCGATTTCAGCGAGGCCGGCGACCTCAAACTGTTCACCGGACCGGAGACGCAGGGCCTGCTCGATCAGCTAACGGCGGAGAAGGGCTATCTCGACGGCCGTTACATGGCGGCGACGTTCAACCTGCTGCGCGGGCGCGACCTCATCTGGAGCTACGTCGTCAACAACTACCTGCTCGGGGACGAGCCGGCGCCGTTCGACCTGCTCCACTGGAACAGCGACACGACTAACCTGCCCGCGCCATGGCACCGCGACTACATCGAGAGCTTCTACAAGGGGAACAAGCTCGCCACCAAGGGCGAGATCAAGGTCGCCGGTGTGGGTGTGGACATCGATACGGTGAAGACGCCGACCTACGTCCAGGCGGGACGCGAGGACCATATCTCGCCGCCGCAGAGCGTGTGGAAGATCATGGACCATTTCGCAGGGCCCAAGCGCTTCGTGCTCGCGGGCTCCGGCCATATCGCTGGCGTGGTGAACCCGCCGGCGGCGCAGAAGTACCAGTATTGGGTGAACGACAAGGACGCGGCGACGCTCGAGGAGTTCGTCGAGAAGGCGACCGAACATAAGGGCAGCTGGTGGCCGGACTGGCTCGACTGGCTGAAGAAGCAGGACAAGGCGACCGTGAAGCCCGAGGGCGCTCGGGTTCCAGGCGGGGGGAAGTACAAGGCGATCGAGGACGCCCCCGGGAGTTATGTCAAAGCCCGCTGATACGATCATCCTGCGGCTCGCACGGCCGGAAGAGCACGAGGAACTCGAAGAGCTGCAGCGCCGCGCTTCGCTGGAGCTGCCGGAATATCGGGACCAGTTGCTCGCCCACCCGGACGCCGTGCATCTGCCGCCGGCGCAGATCGCGAACGGGCAGGTGATCGTCGCCGAGTTTGCGGGAGAGATCGCCGGTTTCGCGGCCGTGGTCGGCGGCGAGCTCGATGGATTGTTCGTCGAGCCTGACCTCTGGGGCGGCGGCATCGGCCAGGCGCTGGTCGCTGCGGCGGCGCATCAGGCGCGGCTGCGCGGTCTCAGCCTGACCGTAATCGCCAACCCGCGGGCCCGTGGATTCTACGAAAGTTGCGGCTTCAGCCTGGAGGGCGAGGAGCAGACGCGTTTCGGCGTTGGGCTGAGGATGTCGAGATAGGAGGCTTCGTCATCGGGAGGAGCGAAGCGACGCGGCGATCCAGTTGCTGGCTCGCTTCGCTTCGCTCGCAATGACGGTCAGCAATTCTGATACTTCCAGTGCCGCCGCTTGCCTTCGGACAGCCATTCTATGGCCGTGGCGATGCGCTTGCTCCGGGTGGCGACCTGCTTCGCTTCGCCGATCCATTCGAAATAGTCGCGCTGAGCCGATGGCGGGAAGTCGTCGAGCACGGCCTTGGCCTTGGGCGCATTCGCCAAGGCGGCAGCGAATTCGGGATGGAGTTGCGGCGCTGGCCTCGGCGCGCTCTTGGTCTTGCGCGGCGCGGGCGCAGTCTTCGCGAGCGCCGCCGCCTCGCGGATGATCGCGTCGAGCTTGTCGTCGGAGGGCAGGTCGGCGAGGCTGGTCAGACGCCCGAACTGCCCCATTGCGCCGGCCTTCGGACTGCCATCGCCAATCTCCTGCCCTCGCCAGAAGTTGAGCGCCGCATGTGCCTTGAACGTCGCCATGATCAGCAGGATCCTGCCGTCGACGGTGAAGGCCGGCGCGCTCCACTTGATCGTTTCCTCGGCCTCCGGAGCGACGGCGTGCACCCGCTCGCGCACGTGGCTGAGGATATCCTGCGCAAACGCGGGCGCCTTGGCGATGTAGGCGTCGATGCGCGGCTCGCGGCTCACAGGATGCCGTGGCCCAGGATCAGCCGAATGACGCCGATGACGATCACGAAGAGGTTGAGGTTTCGCCCAGTCGAGCTGCGCGAGATCATGCCGACGACGGCGCCGACGATCGCGAGCGGGATGATGAACCAATTGGCCCAGCCCAGCAGTGGGATGAACGCAACGACGGCGAGGATCAGCGCGACGGTGCCGATGATCAGGGAGACGATGTTGAACATGGCTACGGCCGTAGCATCATTCCGGCGGCTGCGGCAGCCGTGGGCTCCGGAGGAGCGCGGTGACGTAGAGAACGAGAGCCATCCAGATGGCTGGGAATGCGATCACGTGGGCGATGGTCACCGGTTCGCGATAGAGCAGCACCGCAATCAGGAACTGCAGCGTGGGTGCGACGAACTGGAGCATGCCGAGGGTCGAATAAGGGAGCTTGCGCGCTGCGGCGGTAAAGAGAAGCAAGGGTGTGGTCGACACGATGCCCGCGCACAGGAGGAGGGCCGTTTCGGCTTCGGATGAGCCCATCACCGGCGATCCATTGATGCTGCGCCAGAGGATCCACAGGATCGCGAAGGGGAAAAGAAGCGCCGTCTCGACGCCCAGGCCCGTCAGCGCGTCCGCCTGGACGACTTTGCGCAGCAGGCCATAGAGCGCGAAGGTCGCGCAAAGCGTCAGGCTGATCCACAGCTGGCTGAGGGCACCGGCCGCCAGGACGGAGATGCCTGCCGCCGCAATCGCCACGGCTGTCCATTGCAGGCGATTGAGCCGCTCGTTCAGGACGAAGCGGCCGAGCAGCACATTGGCGAGCGGGTTGAGGTAGTAACCGAAACTCGCCGCGAGGATGTGGCCGCTCGTCACGGCATAGACGTAGAGCAGCCAGTTGCCGCCGATCAGCAAGGCAGTGACGGCAAGCACGCCGAGGGTCTTCGGCTGGCGGACGGTGGCGCGCACCTTGTTCCAGCCTTTGCCGAGGACGAGGAGGATCGCGAGGAAGGGAAGAGACCAAAGCACGCGGTGCGCGACGATGTCGATGGCAGGCAGATCGCTCAGCGCCTTGAAGTAGATCGGGAGGACGCCCCACAGGCCGTATGCCGCCACGCCGTAGACAAAGCCGCGGCGGGAATGGTGATGATGATCCATGTCCGACGAGGCGTTCATATCCCGCGCCCGTAGCCGCGGTGAGCCAATGCTTAAAGCTGCTGGTTAACGGCTCGTTAGTGGATTTTTAATCCGCGCACTGCCACTCTTGAGGGCAGGGAGATTCACGTGCCCTCTAGCATCAATATGGTTAAGAACCGCGCGCGGCCGGCGGCGCTGCTGGCGGTCGTCCTGTTGGCCGCCGGCTGCGAGACGAAACCGGCGCTTCCGCCCGGAGCGCGGCCGATCGTCCAGGTCGAGCCACCGCTGAAGTCCGATGCCTGGAAGACGGTCGCGACGGCTGCCGACCAGGACCGGCTGTCGCGGGTCGAATCCGCGTGGCAGCAGGCGCTCACCGAGGCCGGGAAGAGCTTCAGCACGGAGGTCCGCAAGGAAGGCGTCTTGCTGAAGCCCCGTGCCGCACTGCCGCGGCCGGCGCCGACGCCGGGCAGCTATAATTGCCGGCTGATCAAGCTCGGCCAGGCCGCGCCGAAGACCCGGGCTTACGAGAGCTTCAAACCGTTCTTCTGCTACGTCGAGGTCGAGAACGACCAGCTGACGATCGTCAAGCAAACCGGCAGCCAAAGGCCGGCCGGGAGATTGTGGGAGGATGACAATTCCGACCGGCTGATCTTCCTCGGCAGCCTTGCGCTCGGCAATGAGGACCAGCCGCTTGCTTACGGCGACGATCCGAAACGCAACATGGCCGGCGTGCTCGAGCGTATCGGGGCATTCCGCTGGCGGCTGGTGATTCCGTGGCCGCAAAGCAGCTCCAAGCTCGACGTGTTCGAACTTACGCCGGTGGACTTCAACCAGCAGCCGCAATGAGCGAAGCGGGGCTGCTGGCAGATCCGCGGGAAGTGCGCGACATTCTGGTCGCGTCGGCCAAGGCTGGGCAGGCAATCAGCTATTCCGAAGTGCTGGAGTTGCTCGGCCATCACTTCAGCCGCCCCAAGATGCGCGCCCTGTGCAAGGTGCTCGCATTCGTCGACGATGAGGCGGAGGAACGTGGCGAGCCGGAGCTTGCGGTCCTCGTCGTTCGACAGTCGGACGGCCTGCCGGGACAGGGCTGGTGGGTCGGCGGTGCGAAGAAGCACGGCTACACCGGCCTATGGGAGGGGCCGAAGGCGGCGAAGCTGATCCGGAAGATTCAGAACGAGGCGTTTGAGTATTGGGCTGACCACTAGGGCCTGTTAAGCGCGCGGCTCCATGCCGCAGCAACGCACATTCACCGTCACCGAGGATGACGACGGGATCCGCCTCGACCGCTGGTTCAAGCGGCACATGCCGGACGTCAGCTTCAACATCGTCTCGCGCTGGTCGCGGACGGGGCAGCTCATGCTCGGCGGCAAGAAAGCCGTGCCCGGCGACCGGATCGAGGCGGGGCAGGAGATCCGAATTCCATCGGCCGATGAGGCGCCGGCGCGCAGTGCGCGGCCGCAGCGGAAGCGTGAGGCACTGACCGAGGAGGAAGTCCAGCTCGTCCGCGACATGGTGATCTACCAGGATGCCGGCGCCTTCGTGCTCAATAAGCCGCCCGGCCTGGCGACGCAGGGTGGGACCAAGACGACGCAGCACCTCGACCGGCTGCTCGACGGACTGGCCGACGACGAGCAGGCGCGGCCCAAGCTGGTCCACCGGCTCGACAAGGATACATCCGGGGCGCTGCTGGTGGCGCGGACGGCGCGCTCGGCCGGCCATTTCGCGAAGGCCTTCTCGGGGCGCACGGCGAAGAAGGTCTATTGGGCGCTGGTCGTCGGCGTCCCTGACGCGGATGAGGGCACGATCGACGCGCCGCTGGCGAAGCAGCCGGGCACCGGCGGCGAGAAGATGCATATCGACGAGGAGAATGGGCTTCCGGCGAAGACGCGCTGGCGCACGATCGACCGAGCAGGAAATCGCGCCGCGTGGGTAGAGCTTCAGCCGCTGACAGGGCGGACGCATCAGCTGCGCGCGCACATGGCGGCCATCGGGCATCCGATCGTCGGCGACGCGAAATATGGCGGCGCGGAAGCGTTCCTGACCGGGGGTATCAGCCGCAAGCTCCACCTGCACGCCCGCCGCATCCGGATCGATGCGCCGCAGGGCGGGAAGATCGACGTGACGGCGGAGCTGCCGACCCACTTCGCGGAGACGCTGAGCACGATCGGTTTCAGCCCGATGGCGGGCGATTCCATGCCGATGGAGCAAGCGCCGGCGCCGACCCGGGAGTCGCGGCAGCGCAAGGCGGCGGCCGCGGCCAAGACGAAGCGCCGGGAGCGCAGGGGTGAGCGTCGGTCGCGCGGCTCCTCGCCGAAGCCGAAACGGCGATGATCCGTCTGGCGATCTTCGATTGCGATGGCACGCTGGTGGACAGCGGCGCCACCATCCACGCGGCACTCGCGGCGAGCTTCGAGCAGAATGGGCTCGACGTGCCATCGCAGGCCGCGACCCGGCGCATCATCGGGCTCAGCCTGAACGAGGCGATGGCGGCACTCCTGCCCGATCTCTCCGCGGCTCAGCATTCCGCGCTGTCCGAGGATTACAAGCGCGCCTTTTGGGAGCTGCGCGCGGCCGGCCAGGTGGAAGAGCCGCTGTTCGACGGGGTGCTCGAACTGCTGGATGCGCTGGAAGAGGACGGCTGGCTGCTGGCGGTCGCGACCGGCAAGTCGGATCGAGGCCTGAAGCATTGCCTGGAAAGCCACGGCATTCATGCGCGGTTCGTCTCCTTGCAGACGGCTGACCGGCATCCTTCGAAGCCGCACCCGTCGATGGTCGAGCAGGCGATTGCGGAGGCCGGCTCCACGCCCCGAGCAACGTTCGTGGTCGGCGACACCAGCTTCGACATGGCCATGGCGGCCGCCGCCGGCGCCGCGCCGATCGGGGCGGCATGGGGCTATCATGAGGCGCAAGAGTTGATCGAGGCAGGCGCGGTCGGCGTTGCAGAGCACCCCCTCGAAATTCTCAATCTCGTCAGGAGCCACGTCCATGGATGACGACGTCGCGCGCCAGCGCTTGCTAATCTATTCGCTCGTGCGCTTTGGCGGCCTCGCAATCTTTTTCCTCGGCCTTGCGATCATCTACAGCAACCTGCTGCGTGCCGGCGGCTGGCCGCAGCTTGGAGCCGTCGTCGTCATCCTCGGCGTGGCCGACGCAATGATCGCGCCGCGCATCATCAAGCGCGCCTGGGAGAAACAGGACGCAGAGGGCAAGTGAAGCGCTTCTGGAAGGACGTCAGCGTCGCGCCGGAAGGCGGCGGGTTCGGCATCGAGCTGGACGGGCGGCCGGTGAAGACGCCGGCGCGAGCGGCGCTAGTCGTGCCCGCGGAGGCGCTGGCCGATGCGATCGCCGATGAATGGCGGTCGGTTGAAGGCGACATCGACCCGCGCGCCATGCCGCTAACGGGCCTGTCCAATGCCGCGATCGATCGCGTGGGGCCGGACAAGGAAGCGTTCGTGCAAGGGCTGGCTCGATATGCGGAGGCGGATCTTGCCTGCTATCGCGCGGACGCTCCGCGACAGCTTGTCGAACGACAGGAGTGCAGCTGGAATGCATTGCTCGGCTGGGCGCGGCGCCGCTTCGATGTGGATTTCGCGGTCACCACGGGGGTGACGCATGTGACCCAGCCGCCGGCGACGGTAGAGCGCCTCGGCTATGCGGTTGCCGCGCTCGATGCATTCCAGCTCGCCGGACTTTCGCCGTTGGTGACCATCGGCGGATCGCTGGTCGGGGCTCTGGCGGTGCTGGAAAAGGCGCTGACGCCCGAGCAGGTGTGGGACGCGGTCAGCGTCGACGATCAGTGGCAGCTCGAACGCTGGGGTTCGGATGCGGAAGCGGAGGTTGCGCTTGAGAACCGGCGGCGCGATTTCTTCGGGGCTGCCCGGTTCCTGGAGCTGCTCAGTTAGGCCGCGCGACCAATTCCCGCACAAAGCTCAGGAGGTATGGCTGGCGCTCGCGGCGGAGGCGCTCTGCGGCGATGATCGCCCGAACGTCTCTTAAGCACTTCTCCATATCGTCGTTGATCAAGACATAATTGTATTCTGCCCAATGGCCGATCTCGCCAGCGGCACGCTTCATTCGTCCGTCGATAATCTCTTCGCTATCGGTGCCACGCTCGTGGAGGCGACGCTCAAGTTCTGCCATCGACGGCGGCAGGATGAAGATGAGGACGAGGTCGGTGCGAAACGCATATTCGAGCTGCTGCGTGCCTTGCCAGTCGATGTCGAACAGTGTGTCCCGACCTTTGCGAAGTGCCTCCTTGATCGGCTCCTTCGGGCTGCCGTACATCTGATCGAAGACGTAGGCCCATTCGGCGAATTCATCGGCCGCGATCAACCGCTCGAATTCGGCAGTGTCGACGAAATGATAGTCGACGCCGTCCTCTTCCCCGGGTCTCATCGGACGCGTCGTCGCGCTGACTGACATCGTAATGTTGCTGTCAGCCTCCAGTAGCATCCGGCTGATCGTCGATTTCCCGGCTCCCGAAGGAGACGACAGTACGATCAGAAGGCCGCGGCGCTGACGGGTGGGCTGGTCCATGGCCGCTCTTGCTTCGGGCGAAGCGTGGCCGTCAAGCGGTCAGCTGCTGCACTGCACAAAAATACCCTTGAAATGTTGCGGCGCAATGCGTATTGTGCACTGCAACATAGACGAATTCAAAGCAAGGAAAGTTCACAATGGCTGAAGAAACCAAGGTCCAGGCTGCGGCCGCTGCCGAAGCTCCTGCCGAGGTCGCCAAGGCGATTGCCGACACTGCCGAGAAGGTTGTCGACGAGAGCAAGAAGACTGCCCGCCGTGCTCGTGCCGCGACCGCCCGTCGCGCCAAGCGCGAAGGTGTTACCGAGAAGGCCGCCCGCAAGACGGTGCGCCGCTCGACCCGCGGCACTGCCCGCAAGACCCGTACCGCCGCGCGCAAGACTGCCCCGAAGGCTGCTCGTGTGGCCCAGGAAAGGATTGAGACTGTGACCAACAATTACTTCAAGGGCTTCGACGCCGTTCCGGCGTTTGCCCCGTTCCAGACCCTCTTCGCTGACGCCAACGAGCGCAGCCAGGACATCACCAAGCGCAGCCAGAAGGTCGCCGAGGAGCTCGCCGATCTCGCCCGCGCCAATGTCGAGGCGATCGTCGAAGCTGGCCGCGTGGCCAGCGAAGGCGCCCGCTCGATCGGCCAGGACGTGGTCGCCAAGGGCCGTGACGGCGTCGAGCAGGCCGCGGACGCAATCCGCGCGCTCGCCGAAGCCAAGTCGCCGACCGAGTATCTGCAGCTGCAGAGCGATTTCGCCCGCCAGTCGTTCGATCGCGCGGTTGCCGAGACCTCGAAGCTGACCGAGTCGCTGGTGAAGCTCGCCGGTGAAGCGTTCCAGCCGCTTTCGAATCGCGCCACGGCGAACGCCGAGCGCTTCAACACGTTCGTTGCCTGACCCTCTCCCCTCCTAAAAGTCTAGGCAACGGCCTGTGGCGGTCGCTCCCGTACGGAGCGGCCGCCTTTTTTTGTAGACGTGCCGCAACAGCCGCCTTGCCCGGATTTCCAGGCTTGCCATATTTTAGGGCGTGATGAGTTTATTGGACGTGATGCGTAATCGCTGGACGATGCAGGCTCCGGGGCAGGGCGACGGGATCGAGGAGATCGAGACCGGGGTTGCTACGCGCACGCGGCCCAAGACCAAGAAGCCGTCCAACTACAAGGTGTTGATGCTGAACGACGATTATACTCCGATGGAGTTCGTCGTTCTGGTCCTGCAGCAATTCTTCTCGATGGGCATCGAGGATGCGACTCGGGTGATGCTCCAGGTTCACCAGCAGGGCGTCGCCGTGTGCGGCGTGTTCACCTACGAGGTCGCGGAGACGAAGGTCACCCAGGTGATCGACTTCGCGCGCGAGAATCAGCACCCACTGCAGTGCACGCTGGAGAAGGCCTGAGTCGCCTAGCTTGTAACCCGACGGTCGCGCGCTAAAGCGCGCCGGTGGACAGCATCTGGATCAAGGGCGGCAACCGCCTCGAAGGCGAAATCCCCATCAGTGGCGCCAAGAACGCGGCTCTAACGCTGATGCCGTGCGCGCTTCTCACGGCGGAGAAGCTGACGCTCAGCAACCTTCCGCGCCTGGCGGACGTCGATACCTTCAGCCACCTGCTCAACCAACTCGGCGTTTCGACGTCGGTTGCGGGCGTGAAGAAGGGACAAGTCGGACGGCGCATGACGCTGCAGGCCGACGACATCGTCTCGACGGTCGCGCCCTACGACATGGTGCGGAAGATGCGGGCATCGATCCTGGTGCTCGGCCCGATGCTCGCGCGCATGGGCGAGTCGACGGTTTCGCTGCCCGGCGGCTGCGCGATCGGCGACCGGCCGATCGACCTGCACCTGAAGGCGCTGGAAGCCATGGGCGCGGAGATCGAGCTTGCGGCTGGCTATGTGAAGGCGTCGGCGCCGAAGGGGCGCCTCCCGGGCGGGGACTTCAGCTTCCCGGTCGTTTCCGTGGGCGCGACCGAGAACGCCGTCATGGCGGCAGTGCTGGCCAAGGGTAAGACGCAACTGTTCAACGCCGCGCGCGAGCCGGAGATCGTGGATCTCTGCAACCTGCTCGTCGGCATGGGCGGCAAGATCAGCGGCATCGGTTCGGGCCACCTGATCATCCACGGCGTCGATGCGCTGCACGGCACGGAATATGAGGTCATGCCCGATCGGATCGAGGCGGGCAGCTACGCCTGCGCGGCAGGGATCACCGGCGGCTCGCTCGACCTGATTGGCGCCCGGCCGGACGACATGCAGGCGACGCTGAACGCGCTCGCTCAGGCGGGGCTGGTGCTCGAGTTCCACAACCGCGGAATCAAGGTGAGCGCCAACGGTGGACTGAAGCCGCTGGCCGTGTCGACGTCGCCATTCCCGGGTTTCGCGACCGACATGCAGGCGCAATTCATGGCGATGCTGTGCCGGGCCGAGGGCGACAGCTTCCTTGAGGAGACGATCTTCGAGAACCGCTACATGCACGTGCCCGAGCTTCGCCGCATGGGCGCCGACGTCGACATTCATGGCCGCTCTGCAATCGTTCGAGGTGTGCAACAGTTGACGGGTGCGAACGTCATGGCGACGGACCTGCGCGCGTCAATGAGTCTCGTGCTTGCGGGGTTGGCGGCGGAGGGCGAGACCGAGGTGCTTCGCGTCTACCATCTGGATCGTGGCTATGAGCGGCTCGAGGAAAAGCTGTCGGCGGTGGGGGCGACGATTGAGCGGCGCAGCGCCGGCTAAAGCTTCTTGAAGAAGCGGATGCTGCTGCGTTCGTAGCCCATGTGACGGTAGAAGGCGTGAGCAGTGGCCAGCCGGTCGTTGCTCGTGACCTCGACGAGCCGGCAGCCCTGGTCCCGACACCATTGTTCCGCCGCATCGACGAGCATGCGGCCAACGCCGAGCTTCCGCGCACCCTCTTCAACAACGAGTATCGTGATCCGGCCGACGGGAGCGGGACGGTGCACGGCGACCATCTTATGAACGCCGCAGAAGCCGATCACCTCCTTATCGAGCGTGGCGACCAACGGCGGCTCACCCAGCTTTTTCAGTTTCGAGAGGTTCTTGCCGACGGTCTTCTCGTCGATGTCGTGTTCCAGAAGAGCGATCAGCTCTGCCAGCCGCTTGGCATCGCCAGGCTTTGCCTCGCGCACCTTGGGTCGCTTTGGTTTGGGCGGCGGCGGCGGCGCTGCTTCGGGTTCTGGTTCGGGCGCAGGTTCCGCATCGTTGGCCGCCTTGCGGTCCGATTTGGCCTGCCGCTTGCGAGGCATGACGGCGACATCGAGCGAAGCGCCCCAATCCTTCGCCCCGAGGTTCCGCAGAAAATATTCGACGTCCTCGGGCTTCGCGTTCGGGCCCTTGTCGTCCATGCCGAACACGGCTTTCCCGCCCGCATCGGTCAGCCCGACCTTTCCGAAGCGGCGCTTGCCCGGTGAGCGCACGCGCGAGCGCACGAGCTTGAGACCGCGGTTGCGGGCAGTCTCGGCCAGTGCATCGAGGACGGGGTCGCTCACAGCGTGTCCAGCGCATGGAGCACGAGGCCGACCATGCCGCCGACCAAGGTCCCGTTGATGCGGATGTACTGGAGGTCGCGACCCACCGCTGCTTCGAGCCGGTTGGTGACCGTCCGGGCGTCCCAGCTGCGGACCGTGTCGGACACCAGGCGCACGATCGAGCTCCCGTAGCCCGCAGCGGTTCCCACCACGGCGCGGCGCGCGAACTGGTTGATCGCCTTGCGGATGCGCTCGTCCTTCTCGAGCGTGCCGCCCATCGACTTCAGGATCTCGCCAAGCTTTCCGGCCATGACCGCATCCGGATTACGGGCGGCGCGGATCACGGCTTCGCGGCCCTTCTGCCACAAGGCGTCGAGCCACAGGCTCACCGACTTGTTGTCGAGCAGCTGCTCCTTGATGTTCTCGACGCGCTCGCGTGTGTCCGGCTTCGTCTGCAGGTCGTTGGCGAGCTGCGCGAGGGCCTCCTCGACCTTCATTCGGACCGGATGGGCGGGATCGGTCGACATCTCGATAGTGAGCTTGCGCAGCCCCTCGATGATCGCGTCGGCTAACTTGGCGTCGAGGCCGGCGAGCTTGAGCACCCAATTCGCCTTCTTGTGCACCATTTCCCGGATCAGTGGCTCGTTGGCGTCAAGCGCGCGCGCCATCCAGCGGATCCCTGCTTCGAGCATGGGCACATGCCGATCCTCGTTGATTGCCGAAGCGAGGGCATGACCGAGGAGCGGCGCGATCTCCGTCCGGCGCAGGCGCGAGGAAATTGCGCCTTTGACGATGCCCCCCAGGCGCTCGTCGTCCAGGCTTTCGAACACATCGGCAATCAGGCGGGACGCGCCGCTGCGGATCCGCGACTGCTCTTCAGGATTGGGCGTTTGAAGGAAGTGGCCGACCGCAGCTGCAACATCGATGTGGCGCATCCGCCGCGCGACAACCGAGGGGATGAGGAAATTTTCCTGCAGGAAGCGGGCAAGGGCCTCCCCAATTCGGTCCTTGTTGCGGGGGATGATGGCCGTGTGCGGGATCGGAAGGCCGAGCGGATGGCGAAACAGAGCGGTGACCGCGAACCAGTCCGCAAGGCCACCCACCATCGCGGCTTCAGCGAATGACTTGACGTAGCTGAGCCAAGGGTAGCGCGGCTCGAGCGCCCGCGTGATCGCGAAAACGGCGGCCATGACGACGAGCAAGCCGGTCGCGACGACCTTCATTCCCTGCGCGCCCGGCTGCGAAGGATTGAAGCGGGACAGGCTGCCGTTGGTCATCGCCCTCATGCCGGCTCAATAAACGAGCCGGCGTTCAGGTTCACAAGCCCTGCGAGATCATTCGGCGGGAACCACGATGCCCGTGGCATGCGCTTCGCTGCCCACGAGCTTGTGGAACAGCTTTCCGAGCCGCGTTTCGATCGAGATCGCAATCGAAAAGTAGGATGGCACGAGCAGCAGCGTCAGGATCGTCGAGAAGATCAGGCCGCCGATGACGGTGATGCCCATCGGAGCGCGCCAGCTGTTGTCGCCGCTGATCGAGATTGCCGTGGGAAGCATGCCGGCCACCATGGCTACAGTGGTCATCACGATCGGCTGCGCGCGCTTGTGGCCGGCTTCCCAGATCGCTTCGTTCTTCTTCATGCCGTGGTTCATCATCTCCACGGCGAAGTCGACCAGCAGGATCGAGTTCTTCGCCACGATTCCGAACAGCATCAGGATGCCGATGAGCACGAACAGCGAGACCGGCTGACCGGCGATGTGCAGTGCGACGGCAGCACCCAGCGGGGCGAGGAGCAGCGAGCCCATGTTGACGAACGGCGCGAGGAAGCGGCGGTAGAGCAGGACCAGCACCGCGAACACCAGCAGCACGCCCGAGATCAAGGCGACCGCGAAGTTGAACAGCAGCTCGGCCTGCCACTTCTGGTTGCCGAGGTTCATCTTCTGGACGCCTTGCGGCAGGTTCTTCACCGCCGGCAACGCGTTGATCTTCTCCCAGACGTCGCCCTCGACGACGCCCGGCGCGAGGTCGGCGCCGATGGCCAGGCGACGCAGCTGGTTCGAGCGGTTGATGGTCGTCGGACCGGAGCCGAAGCCGATCTCCGCGACGGACTTCAGCGGAACCGAGCCTCCGGTGGAGGTCGGGACCGGGAGATTCATGAGCGTCTGGATGTCGCGCCGGTCGTTCTCCGAGAGCGAGACCTGGATCGGCACCTGGCGGTCGGAGAGCGAGAATTTCGCGCTGTTCTGCTCGATATCGCCGAGGGTGGCGATGCGGACCGTCTGACTCAATGCGGCGGTGGTGACGCCGAGGTCGGCAGCCAGGTCGAAGCGCGGCTTGATGGTGATTTCCGGCTGCGCGAGCTGGCTTCCTACACGCGGTGCGCGGAGGCCAGGCACGGACTCCATCTCCTTGGCGATTTCGTTCGCGACGTTGGTCAGCTGCACCGGATCGTCGCCGCCGAGGAAGAGCATGACGTCGCGGGCATCCGGGTCCGGGCCGCCACCGTTCTGGCTCTGGAAGCTGACGCGCGCGTCCGGGACCGCTGCAAGCGTCGGCGACATGCCGCGTTCGAACTCGGTGCTCGTCATGCTGCGGTTCTTCTTCAGCACGATGTTCACGTGCCCGGTGCCGACGCCGATGCGCTCGAACACCCGCTCGACGGTCGGATCCTTCTGGACGATCGCGGCGACACGGTCGGTGATCGCTTCCGTCTGCTTTAGCGTGGTGCCTGGCGGCAGCGTGATGTTCACCCG
>Ga0308173_10000885_pt1 | contig 13997 bp, 10 predicted proteins | sample PhyPR1_FD_203716 | JGI IMG/M metagenome (GOLD analysis project Ga0308173, IMG submission 203716) | Soil microbial communities from UC Gill Tract Community Farm, Albany, California, United States - DLSLS.P.R1 | ecosystem: Environmental > Terrestrial > Soil > Agricultural land | place: USA...
ATCGCCAAGCTCAACATCCGCCGGGTGATGGGCTTCACCGTGGTCGCCTTCGTCGTCGGGTTCGTCGTCCTCGGCGTCGGCAGCCTGCTGATGCCGCTCCTGCCGTGACCGCGGGTCCGGGATGGGCGACGATGGTTCCGTGGACGTGAGCGCACCGACGGCAGAGCAGGCTTCCCTCGTCGAGCACTCGGCGGTCGAGCTCTCGGGGATGGTCCACCGGCGTGAGGTCTCCTGCGTCGAGGTGATGGCGGCACACCTCGCGCAGATCGAGCGCTACAACCCCGAGCTCAACGCCATCGTGGCCCTCCGCGACCCCGAGGTGCTGCTCGCCGAGGCGCGGGAGCGTGACGAGGAGCTCGCCGCCGGTCGCAGCCGCGGCTGGATGCACGGCTTCCCGCACGCCGTGAAGGACCTCGCGGCCGCGAAGGGCCTGCCGCACACCAACGGTTCCCCCATCTTCGCAGGCCGCGTGGCCGAGGCCGACGACGTGCCGGTCGCCCGCATCCGAGCCGCCGGCGCGATCGTCATCGGCAAGACCAACACCCCGGAGTTCGGGCTCGGCTCGCAGAGCTACAACGAGGTGTGGGGCACGACCGCGAACCCCTGGGACACCTCCCGCACGGCCGGGGGCAGCAGCGGCGGCGGCGCCGCGGCGCTGGCCGCCCGGATGGTCCCCGTCGCGGACGGCTCGGACAACATGGGCTCGCTGCGCAACCCGCCTGCCTTCAACCACGTCGTGGGCCTCCGACCGTCGTGGGGTCGGGTGCCCGAACCGGGCTTCGTGCCCTACGGCAGCGTCAACGGGCCGATGGGTCGCACCACGGCCGACGTCGCGCGCCTGCTCTCGACGATGGCCGGTCCGGACGCTGGGGCACCGCTGTCCCTGGACGACGACCCGGCGACCTTCGCCGCCACCCTCGAGCGCGACTTCAGGGGCACACGGATCGCCTGGGTGGGCGACTGGGACGGCTACCTCGCGACCGAGCCCGGTGTGCTCGGACTCTGTCAGTCGGCCCTGGCCATGTTCGAGAGCCTCGGCTGCGTCGTGGAACCCGCCCTGCCGGCATACGCCCCGCAGGAGATCTGGCGCTCCTACCTGGCGTGGCGCGCGTGGGGCAACCTGCGCTACGCCGACCTCTACGACGACCCGGCCACGCGCGCGCTGATGAAGCCGGAGCTGGTCTGGGAGATCGAGTACGGCCTGCGCCTGAGCGCCCGCGACCTCACGCAGGCAGCCGCCGCCAGGGACGGTTGGTATGCCGCGTTGGCCGACCTGCTCGGGCGCTACGACTACGTCGTGGCGCCCAGCGCGCAGGTCTTCCCCTTCGACAAGACGGTGCACTGGCCGGAGGAGATCGACGGCCGGCCGATGGACACCTACCACCGCTGGATGGAGACCGTCGTCCCGTGGACGATGTCGACCCATCCGGTGGCGGCGGTGCCCGCGGGCTTCGACGAGCGCGGGCTGCCGACCGGCCTCCAGCTCGTCGGGAGGCGCCACGACGACCGCGGCGTCCTGCAGCTGGCCCACGCGTACGAGGGGGCGAGCCCGGTCATGGACGGCTCACTCCCGCCGCTGCTGACCCGCCCCACCCCGGCCTGACGCGTCCCGGCCCGCGGGCCTCTCGGCTCCGCGGACCGGGGGGTCGGCGCACCGGTCAGCGCACGTGCTCGTGCTCGTGGCCCGGCGCCTCCGAGGCTGTGTCGGCTGGGTCGTCCCGATGGGCTCGATCTGCCCGGTGGGCTCGGTGGGCTCGGTGGGCCTCTCCGCCGTGGTCGGACGGCCGCGCCTCGAGCGCCTCGAAGAGGGCGTGGCTGTAGGTCTGGAAGCCGAGCATCGCCTCGACCCACTCGCGGTCACGCTCCACCGACCCGTTGCGCGCGTCGCCCAGCTCGTTGACCACGGCGAGGCGCCGGTGCAGCTCGTCCGTCAGCACCGCCCCGAGGAACGTCGTCAGGTCCTCGGGTGAACCCGTCTCGATGGCCTCCTCGGCCAGGGGGATCACGGGGCCGACGTCGATCCCAGCCGGGCTGAGGCCGGTGAAGGGGGCGCCCTCGGCCTCGCGGTGCAGTCGGACGACCGTCTCGAAGAAGAGGCGCTCGGCAACGACCCGGGCGCCGTGGCCCAGGGCGCGCACGGGCAGCACGGAGTCGAAGCTGGCCCTCACCTCGTCCTCGGCGCTCGCGGGGACGTAGGGCAGCACGAGCGTCACCTCGCCCGCTTCGAGGGCGTTGCGGGCCGCCCGGACGACGGGACCGTCGAGGGAGTCGCAGTGCGGGGGCATGGTGTCCTCCTCGTGGAGAGACGTGGCGAGACCCTGCTGTCCTTCGACGGTAGACAGCGGCGTGGCGGCGCGGCAGGGTCCAAGGTCCCCTGTTGCAGGGCCCGCGGACCTGGAGCCGTGGAGCCGGCAACGACGGTCACCGTGTCCAGCCCTCGTAGACAGACCATCCCACCGTGGCTATTTTGGGCAGATCGTCGGGGCGGCTTCACCCGCCTCGGGCCGATCGAGAGGGATCTCCCATGTCTCGTCACCTCCACTCTTGCCCCTCTTCCGCCGCAGATCGGGAGGCATGACGTGTCCGGCGCCGGTCCCGAGCTGAAGAGGGCGCTCAACCAGCGCCAGCTGACGATGATCGCCATGGGCGGCGTCATCGGTGCGGGCCTGTTCGTCGGCTCGGGAACGGTCATCAAGGCCACCGGCCCGGCCGCGTTCCTCACGTATGCCATCTGCGGCGTCCTCATCATCATGGTGATGCGGATGCTGGCCGAGATGGCGGTGGCCAACCCCTCGACGGGATCCTTCGCCGACTACTCCCGCAAGGCCCTCGGCAACTGGGCGGGCTTCTCCGTCGGCTGGCTCTACTGGTACTTCTGGGTCATCGTCGTGGGGTTCGAGGCCGTGGCCGGCGCCAAGGTGGTCAACTTCTGGCTCCCCGGGGTGCCCACCTGGGTGCTGAGCCTGCTTCTCATGCTCCTCATGACGGGGACCAACCTCATCTCGGTCTCCTCGTTCGGCGAGTTCGAGTTCTGGTTCGCGGGCATCAAGGTGGGCGCGATCATCGTCTTCCTCGGGTGCGGTGCGCTGTTCGTCCTCGGCATCTGGCCCAACGCCGACCTGGACTTCAGCAACCTGACCGCCCACGGCGGCTTCTTCCCCAACGGTGGTCTGGCAGTCACCGCGGGGGTCGTGACGGTGATCTTCTCGATGGTGGGTGCGGAGATCGCGACCATCGCGGCCGCCGAGTCGGACAACCCGGAGCGTGCCGTCTCCAGGGCCGCCAACTCGGTGATCACTCGCATCGCGATCTTCTTCGTGGGCTCGATCTTCCTGCTCGCGGTGATCCTGCCCTGGAACTCCTCCACCCTCGAGGCCTCGCCGTACGTCGCGGCGTTCCAGAAGATGGGCATCCCGTATGCCGACCACGTCATGAACGCCGTCGTGCTGACCGCCGTGCTGTCGTGCCTCAACTCCGGCCTCTACACCGCCTCGCGCATGCTCTTCGTCCTCGCGGCGCGCCGTGAGGCTCCCGCGTCGATGGTGTCGGTCAACTCGCGAGGCGTGCCGGTGATCGCCATCCTGGCCTCGTCGGTCGTCGGCTTCCTCGCCGTCATCATGGCGGCCGTCTCGCCCGACACCGTCTTCTCCTTCCTGCTCAACTCATCCGGCGCCGTGATCCTCTTCGTCTACCTGCTCATCGCCGTCTCCCAGATCATCCTTCGCTACCGGGCCGACCCCGCGACGCTCAAGGTGAAGATGTGGTGGTTCCCCGCGCTCTCGGTGATCACGACCCTGGGCATCGTGCTCGTGCTGGTCCAGATGGGCCTGACCGAGGACGTGCGGATCCAGCTGGTGCTGAGCCTCGTGTCGTTCGGCGTGGTCCTCATCCTCTTCTTCGTCAACCGGGCGCGGATCGGGCGTCTGCCCGAGCGGGCGGCGCCGGAGCGCACCGGTGAGGCCCGACGGGTGCTGGTCCTGGCCAACCAGACCCTCGAGGCCGACGAGCTCGTGACCGAGCTGAGGCGCATCGACGCCCTGGGCGACGCGACGTACTACGTCTGCGTCCCGGCCAGCGCGGTCGAGACGGGGGCCGCCTCCACGCATGGCGCGGTGTCGGTCCGGGACGCGACGATGGAGGCTGCAGAGGGCCGGTTGCGCCGGACGCTCGACGCGCTCGCGGCACATCGGCTCGACGCCACCGGCGGTCTCGGCGACTACCGGCCGCTGCGCGCCCTCCGAACGGCGGTCGAGCAGTTCCAGCCCGACCAGCTGGTCATCGTGACACTGCCCGCCTCTGAGTCGGTGTGGCAGCGCTTCGAGGTCGTCGACCGGGCGGCTGAGCTGGGTCTACCCGTCACCCATGTCGAGGCCGCCTCGCTGGTGGCCAAGGTGTGATGCATGACGATCGTCGTCGCGTACACCGCGCAGGACAGCGGGACCTCGGCCCTCGAGCTGGCCGGCGTCCTGGCGCGATCCACGGGTGAGCCGCTCGCCGTCGCGGTCGTGGTGACGACACCCCACGCGGCCGGCGTCCCCGAGCTCATCGACGGCGACTACCTCGGCCCGCTGACAGCCTGGGGCGAGTCCGTCCTCGAGAAGGCGCGGACGGGTCTGCCGAGCGACGTCGCGGCGACCTTCGAGGTGCGTCGGGCATCCTCGATCCCCCGCGGGCTGCTCGCACTCGCCGCCGACGTCGACGCCTCTGCCATCGTGCTCGGCTCGTCCACCAAGGGCCCCTTGGGGCGGATCTCCCTCGGTAGCGTCACCGACCGACTCGTCCACTCGGCCCCGCTCCCGGTGCTCCTCGCCCCACGCGGCTATCGTCCGGGGCCCGCCTCGCGCGTCCGCCGGGTCAACATCGGCTATGGGGGATCGGCAGACGGGGACCACGTGGCCGTCGAGGCAGCGCGCCTCGCGGAGACCATGAGCGCCGACGTGCGGGCCGTGACGTTCGCCGTCCGGCCGCCGAAGCGGTTCTACGGCACCGTCGAGGAGTCGGCCGACGATCTGGTCGTCGACAGGTGGGTGGCTCGGACGAGAGCGTCCTTGCAATCGACGGTGGGGCGGACGGATGCCGCCCTCGCTGAGCGACTCGCGCGGTCGCTCGTGGTCGGTGAAGGCGTCTCCTGGGGGAAGGCCATCTCTGACATCCACTGGAGCGGTGGGGACCTGATGGTGATCGGTCCGTCCTCAGCCGCTCCGGCCAGGCGTCTCTTCCTCGGCTCCCGAGCCTCGAAGATCGTCCGGGCGGCGCCGGTCCCGGTGCTCATGGTTCCGGCGCCGCCGCGCGGCGACTGACGTGCCCGGCGGGGTCGAACCGCCGACCGCTAGCACACGTGTCGATGGCTTCAGCGGCGTGGAGCGGTCGTTTCATCCCCCCACAGTCCATGGCGACAGACCCGTCAGTAGGTGCGGGTCACCTTCGACAGGCCCCGCGGTGAGTCCGGGTCGAAGCCGCGAGCCACAGATGCCACGGCGGCCAGGAGCTGAGCTGGGAGGATCTCCAGTATGGGCCGAAGCGCCGGGCTGACTCCACTTGGCCAAAGGGCTGGGAGAGTGTCGCTTTCGACGGTGCCGTCGCCGATCACGTCGACGGCGACTCCACGGCCGGCCGCGAGCGTTGCCAGATCCTGCATCTCGGCCGCGTCGGGACCCTCGGAGGCGAAGCACAGGAGGGGCACGGATTGGTCGAGCAGGGCAACCGGCCCGTGCAGCAGGTCTGCCGCGCTCATGCCGTGCGCCGACAGGTAGCAGGTTTCGACGAGCTTGAGCGCTGCCTCGCGTGCCGACGCGGAGGAGTAGCCCCGCGCCGCCGTCATGATGCGGTCCGCGTAGCGGTAGCGAGCGGCGAGCTCCTCGACGGGGACGGCCGCTTGGCGCAGCACCTTCTCGCCCAGCGCAGGCAGGGAAGGGAGCAGCGAGGTCACATCGTCGTCGGAGAACAGTGCGGCGAGCGCCAGCAGCTCTCCGGTGTAGCTCTTCGTCGCGGCGACCGCGCTCTCCCGACCGGCTCGGATGTCGACGACGTCGTCGCTGATCCGGGCCAAGGGGGACTGGACGTCGTTGGTGAGGGCGAGCGTCGATGCGCCCTGCCGGCGCGCCATCTCGACGAAGCCGACCAGGTCCGGTGACTTGCCCGACTGGCTGACCGCGACCACGAGTACATCGCGCAGGTCCGGCGTCGCGCCGTAGAGCGACACCACGCTGGGGGATGCCGACGCCGCAGGAACGTGCAGACTCGTCTGGACCAGGTAGTTGCCGTAGAGGGCGGCGTTGTCGCTGGTGCCCCGTGCGACGAACAGCACCAACCGTGGAAGGCGGCGTCGGATGCGGGCCCGCAGCTCGCGCAGTTGCGTCCCCTCCCGGTCGAGGAGCTCCTGCCAGCGTTGCGGCTGCTCGTCGATCTCGCGGCGCATCCGATGGCCGGGAACTGCGTGCTCCGGTGCGGCTGGGTCGGTGGCAGTACTCATGTCGTCGGGCCCTTGAGGGGTAGGGCGACACGCAGCGCCTGCTTCGCCTCCGCGGAGCAGCCGAGCCGGTCCATCCCCAACAACGCAGCTCCCACGACCGGACTCACCTCGGTGACGGCCGTTCGTGCAAGAGGGGCGACCTCGCTCAGCCCCGCGTCGATCGCAGCGAGCAGGATCTCGTCACGGCTCGTCAGCACTCCGCCGCCCAGGACGACCACCGTCGGCACCCGGAGCAGATCCAGCCGGGTGAGAGCGGCGCGGGCCATGTGGACGACCTCTTGAGCCAGCGTCGTGACCACGCCTCGGGCCACGTCGTCACCGTCGCGCGAGGCACGCAGCATGAGCGGTGCGAGCTCGATCAGCCGCCGACGGTCCAGGCGCCCGAAGTGGATCGCCTCGTAGACTGCCGGCACGTCGGCAAGGCCGAAAAAGGCCGGCACCAGCCGCTCGAGAGCGGTTGCTGGTCCCCGGCCGTCGGCGGCTCGCGCCGCCCACCACAAGGCCTCGTCGCCGAGCTCCATGCCGCCGCCCCAGTCGCCGGAGATGCGGCCCAGGGAGGCGAACCGTGCGTGCCGGCCACCACGGGTCACGCCCACGCAGTTGATGCCGGCGCCGCAGACCACGGCGACCGCGTCGGGCGCGTCGGTACCCCCACGCAGCAGGGCGAACGTGTCGTTGCCGACCACGTAGTCCCGTCCCCAGCCGAGTCCCGCGACGGACGCGGTCAGGACCTCCTCCTCCGAGGGGAAGTCCACGCCGGCGAGGTTGATCTGGGCCATGGCGGCCACCGGCCGCGTGTCGTTCACGCCGGCCTGTGCCGCCGCCTTCGACACCATCTCGTCGAGCAGCTCCACGGCTCCGTCGACCCCGAGCGAATGCGGGGAGGAGCCGGGCCCGCGCACGTGGCTGAGGAGCTGACCGGCCCCGGTCACCAGCACCACGTCGGTCTTGCTGTTACCGCCGTCGAGCGCGAGGACGAGCTCCTCGTCCGTCCGGCGGGTCACTGGGCCCAGCTCAGGTGTTCCCGGTTGGCCGCGAGGAGCAGGTCGGTCAGCTTCTCCGCCTGCTCGACCTGGCCGACGAGCGGATGGGCCAGCAGGGCCTCGAAGACCCGGCCGCGACCGCCATGGATCGCCGCTTCGAGCGCGAGCTGCTCGTAGCTGAAGGTGTGACTGATCAGACCCGAGTAGATGGGTGGCACGGGCGCTACGGGCACCGCCGTCGCCCCGGCGGCCGTGATGGTTGCCGGCACCTCGATGACCGCGTCGTCCGGCAGGAACGGCAGCGTACCGTCGTTGCGCAGGTTGACCACCTGGACGTCGCCCCGATCGGCCGTCAACGAGGCGAGCAGGTTGATCGCGGCCTCCGAGTAGAAGGCGCCCCCACGCTGGCCCAGCAGGGCCGGCTTCTCGTCGACCGCAGGGTCGGCGTACATCTCCAGTAGCTCCGCCTCCATCTGCGCGACGCGCGCGCCCCGCGACTGTGCACCGCGGGCGGCGGCGACTTCTGCGTCGTGGTTGTAGAAGTAGTTGAGGTAGTAGGAGGGGACCACACCGAGCTGGCGCACCAGCCACTCCGGCTGACCCACCCGCTCGGCGATGCTCGCGGCGTGCTTCTCGACGAGCTCGGGGAGGACGTCCTTGCCGTCGACGGTCACCGACCGCTCCCAGGTGAGGTGGTTGAGTCCGACGTGCCCGAGCTGGACCTCCTCCGGCGCCACCGAGAGCAGCTCGGCGAACCACCGCTGGAAGCCGATCGCCACGTTGCACAGGCCGACCGCGCGGTGGCCGTCGTTCAGCAGGGCCCGCGTCACGATCCCCACGGGATTGGTGAAGTCGACGATCCACGCGTTCTCAGCCGCTCGTTTGCGGACCTTCTCGGCTATGTCCAGCACGATCGGCACGGTCCGCAGGGCCTTCGCGAGCCCCCCGGCGCCAGTGGTCTCCTGCCCGATGCATCCGCAGCTCAACGGCCACGACTCGTCCTGCATCCGGGCGGCCTGGCCGCCCACGCGCAGCTGCAGCAGCACGGCGTCGGAGTCCGTGACACCCTCATCGATGTCGCTCGTCAGCTCCACCGTGGCCGGGTGCCCGGCCTTGGCCAGCATCCGCCGCGCCATACCGCCGACGACGTCCAGCCGCTCCTCGGCTGGGTCGGCCAGTACCAGGGTGTCGACGGGCAGCACGTCACGCAGTCGGGCGATGCCGTCGACCAGTTCCGGCGTGTATGTCGACGCGCCGCCGACCACGGTGACCTTCATAGGGCATCTCCAAAGATTCAGTCATGCTTACGCGGGATCAGGCGCAGACGAACTGGCGCGCCCATCATCAATAAGGAAGCCTTCTTACCGATTGTCGGCAACCGTACAACTGGCTCTGCCATGTCGGCAAGGGATGGCCACGTTCTCGCGCCGGTGGGCCCGGAGCAGGGCCACGGCGCCGACGGCACCTCCCAGTGCGGTGAGCGCCGACAGGCAGCCCAGCAACCCGCCGTATCCCCAGGCGTCTGCCACCCGGCCGCCGACGAGGCCTGCGACCAGTCCGCCCACACCGGTGATCAGCGCCGAGCCGAGGGTCTGAGCGGACGCCTGCCGGTCGGCGGGCACGGCCACGGCCAGCATGCGGGACTGGCCGACGAACAGCAGGGAGAAGCTGATGGCGATCAGCCCTTGGACCGCCAGGATGCTCGCAATGCTGGGAAACACCGCAAGGATCGCCGTGGCCAGGGTCAGCGGTGGGCCGGCGAGCACCGCCACGAGCATGGGGCGCCGGTTCCGGGCCAACCGGTCGACCCAAGGCAGGACCGGCAGTTCCAGGAGCGCAGACAGGGCGATGGGCGCCACCGCGAGGAGGGGGCCGGCGGAGAGCTCCTGGTGAGCCCAGCCGGCGCTGAACTGGACGAGCGCCGACATGCCGATCGAGGTCGGCAGCGTGACGACGAGCACGGCGGCTATCGGCTTGAGCGGCAGCGGTGGGCGCGCCACGGCGTCCGAGCTCGAACCTGCCGTCGTCGCCCGGATCGACGGCGTGGCCCGCTCGCCCCAGGAGCGGGGGGACGTCAGCGCGGTGAGGGCTGCCACGACGAGCACCCACTCGGCGTGCCCGGGCCACAGGGTCAGGACTGCTGCGGCCAGGACGAGCCCGAGCACCCAGCCCACCGAGCCGAACGCCCTCAGGGCGCCGAGTCGGCTGGCGTGCGGCCTGGACGCGAGCACACGCGTGGTGAGCAGGGCGTCCATCGGGCCCTCGCCCACGCCGAAGAGGGCCAGGGCGATCCAGGTCGCGAGATGCGGAGCTCGGCCGAGGGTGAGGGCTGCCGCGAGCGCCGCGGCGGCCATGAGCAGGACGGCGGCCCGAGGCGCCCACCTGGTGCGGTCGTCAAGCCGACCCCACAAGGGGGACGAGGCGGTCCCGGAGATCCCGAGGGCAGCCGCACCGACGCCGATGTCCGCCGGGCTCCAGCGAAACGTGGCCAGAACGTACGAGGCCATGGGCAGCACGCATGCGGCGGAGGCGAAGGCGTGGACGTAGAGGCGGGCGAAGTGGGGCTGTGATCGCGAGGTCACCGGACGCCGCGGCTCCCGGGCAGGGCGCGCGATCGAGCTGCGTCAGCGAACAGTCGCCCACGAACGAGGGCGAGTCCGGCATCCAGACCACCCTGGAGCACTTGGCTGCCCTGGACCTCGCTGACGGCCAGTCTGGTCGTGAATGGCGACATCGCCCGGAGCTCTTCGGTCACGAGCTGGGCGAGCACCTCGCCGCCGGGGACGCAGGTCGGCCCGGCGAGGACGAGCAGCGGCGGATCGAGGACGGCGACGACTGGCGCGAGTCCGCCGGCCAGCCGTCGCGCGAGCTCCGAGAGGAAGGGCATGCCGCGGGTCAGGTCCTGCCTCGCCGTGGCCACCGCGTCGGCCGGTACGGGCGGCAGCCCGTGCTCGCGCGCCAGCGACTCGACCGCTTCGGGTCCAACGAGCTCATGGAAGGTCGGGGGGAGCTCACCGCGGCCGGTCCGCAGACCCAGCCGCATGTAGCCGATCTCGCCGGCGCCCCCGGTGGCGCCCGTGTAGAGCGAGGTGCCGATGTTGACGGCCAGGCCGATGCCGGTTCCCACCCACACCAGTGCGAAGGACTGGACGCCTCGTGCCGCTCCGTGCTCGCGCTCCCACACGGCGGCAAGCTTCACGTCGTTCTCCACCACCAGCTCGACGCGCAACGCCTGCCGCAACCTGGCCAGGGTCTGTCCCTCTGCCCATCCCGGGATGTGGTCGGCGAAGGTGAGGCGGTCGGTGCCGGGGTCGTATGCGGCTGGGACGCCGAGGACGACGGCGTCGAGGTCGCGCAGCTTCAGACCCCCACGGCGGCACGCATCGCCGAGCGCGGTGCGGACGGCAGGCACCGGGTCGGTCGCGACGGTGAAGTCTGCACCGGCGGACACCTCGCCCATGATGTTGCCCGCGAGATCCGCGACGGCGACGGTGAGTCGGTGCTCGTCGACGTCCACGGCGGCAACGAAGGCGGCGCGCTCGTTCAGCGCGTACAGCTGCGCGTTGGGGCCGGGGGTGCCGGAGGTGGTTCCCCGTTCCACGATCAGGCCGCTACCGGCCAGTCGCTGCAGGAGCTGGGTTGCCGTCGGCTTGGACAGCCCGGTCAAGGTGGCCAGCTGGGTGCGGGTGAGCGTCCGGTGCTGCAGGAGCAGCTCCAAGGTGACGCGGTCGTTGATCGCGCGCACGGTGCGCGGGGTGGCGCCGGGGACGTCGACCTCGCCATCGCCGGCCCGGCGAGTCGGGGACGAGTCGCGCGCCGATGGCGCCGTGTTCCTCGAGACCATGCGGGTCCTCCTGCCGTTCTCGCGTCGCACCCGGAGGCCGCTGTTGGAAATGAACTTTCCAGAAGTGTAGACGTCGAGCGTTCCAGAGCGCTAGCGTCACGCTCCATTCGGCACAACGGCGCCCGCCGTTTCCGGGCGGCCAGACACGTGTTCGTGCCGATGTCCTGTTGCAGGCGTGGTTCGTCTCACGTGTCCACGAGATGAAGGGAACTGTCGATGAGGCTCATCAAGACTCTCGCCGGAGCAGCCGCCGCGACGCTGCTCGTCACCGCCTGCACTGCGGGAGGGAGTGGCGGGTCAAGCTCTGGCGGCAGCTCTCGAGCGCTCACCATCGCCAACGTCGCAGGCCAGACGTGGACCTGCTCGTTCAACCCGTTCAACCCGTCGGTGAACTCGCTGTCGTTCGGCTTCGCGTACGAACCGCTGGTCTACGTGAACGCCCTCAAGGACAACGCGGAGACGCCGATGCTGGCGAAGTCGTACGAGTGGAACGCCGACAAGACGGTGCTCACCTTCACGATCCGCGACGGCGTCAAATGGAGCGATGGCCAGCCCCTGACCGGCGACGACGTGGCCTTCACGTTCAACCTGTTGAAGGCCAAGCCCGCCCTCGACATCGACGCCCTGTGGTCCTCGGCGCTGAAGAGCGTCACGGCAAGCGGCAACACGGTGACGGTCACGTTCAAGGCGCCGGCTGCCACGTACTTCTACTACGTGGCTGACCACACGCCGATCGTGCCCAAGCACGTCTGGACCACCGGTGACGCCGCCGCGGACCCGGTGAAGTTCCAGGACTCCACGCCCGTCGGTTCGGGCCCGTTCCAGGTCAAGCAGTGCAGCGCGAACAACATCGTCTATGCAGCGAACCCGCAGTACTGGCAGCCGGGGCTGCCCAAGGTCAAGACGATCAACTACCCCGCCTACACCGACAACTCGCCGGCCAACCTCGACCTGGCTTCCGGGAAGGCCCAGTACGGCGCCCAGTTCATTCCGGGGATCGACAAGGCCTACGTCTCCCGCGACCGGGCGAACCACCACTACTGGTTCCCGCCGACCACGAACGTCGCGCTCTACTTCAACCTGAAGCACCCGGTCACGAGCAAGCTGCCGGTGCGCCAGGCCTTCGCGTACGGGATCGACCGCAACCAGGTGTCCAAGATCGGTGAGAGCGGTTACCAGCCCGCCGCCAACCAGTCCGGCGTCGTGACACCGACGTTCGCCAAGTGGCTCGACACCGAGCTGACCAAGAAGTACGACTACTCGCTCGACAAGGCCAAGGCGGCGCAAGCGCTTGCCAGCGCCGGGTACTCGCCCGCGAACCCGCTCAAGCTCGACGTCATCACCATCAGTGGCTACACCGACTGGGACGCCTCTCTGGCCGAGATCAAGCAGGAGCTGGAGCCCCTCGGGATCAAGCTGACGGTCGACGACCTGGCCGGTGAGACGTTCAACGACCGGCTCCAGAAGGGCAACTTCGACCTGGCCTACTGGAGCCCCATCGGCGGCGCGGGCCCGTACTACGAGTTCCGCCAGAACCTGCACACGGCGAACTCCGCACCGATCGGCGAGGCGGCCGCCAGCAACTACGAGCGGTACAGCAACCCGGCGGTCGACAAGGCTCTGGACGACTTCGCCGGCGCCGACGAGGCCACCCAGAGGAAGCTGCTGAGCAGTGTCCAGGAGGCGATGCTGCGCGACGTCCCGCTCATCCCGACGACGGAGAGCGTGCAGTGGTACGAGTACGACACCAAGTCCTTCACCGGCTGGCCCACGGAGCAGGACCCCTACGCCCTGCCGGCGCCGTGGCAGTTCCCTGACGTCGAGCAGGTCCTGCTCCACCTGGCACCCAAGCCCTGAGCTTCCCACGAAGCCGAAGACGGAGCACGAGACAAAGATGTTGAGGCAGCGCCAATGAGGTTCCTACTGCAGAGACTCGGCTTCTTCCTGCTGACGCTCTGGGCCGCGATCACGGTCAACTTCCTCATCCCGCGGCTGATGCCGGGAGACCCGGCCGGCGCGATGATGGCTCGGTTCCACGGCCGGCTGAATCCGTCAGCGGTGCAGGCGATGGCGATCGCCTTCGGCGTCGACACCCACACGAGTCTCTGGACGCAGTACGTCGAGTACCTGCACAACACGGTCACCGGCAACTTCGGGACGTCGTTGACCTACTTCCCCCTCTCGGTGAGCAGCCAGATCGCCCAGGCTGCGCCGTGGACCCTGGGCCTGATCGGGGTCGTCACGGTGCTCGCCTTCGTGGGGGGCACCCTCATCGGGACGGTGTCCGGCTGGCGCCGCGGCGGCGTGGTCGACAGCATCCTGCCCCCGGTCTTCGTCGTCACCTCGGCGCTGCCCTACTTCTGGGTGGGGATGATGCTGATCCTCTTCTTCTCGGTCTGGACGAACGGTGCGCTGCCGAACGACGGTGCCTACAGCCTCGACGCGGTGCCCGGGCTCTCGTTCCCCTTCATCGCCGACGTGCTGCAGCACGCGCTCCTGCCGGCCCTCACCATCCTGGCCACCTCGATCGGCGCCTGGATCCTGACGATGCGGAACAACATGGTCACCGTTCTGGCCGAGGACTACGTCCGGATGGCTCGCGCGAAAGGGCTGTCCAACCGCCGGATCATGTACCAGTACGCCGCCCGCAACGCCATGCTGCCCAACCTCGCGGGCTTCGCGATGTCGCTCGGCTTCG
>Ga0308173_10000886_pt1 | contig 13995 bp, 9 predicted proteins | sample PhyPR1_FD_203716 | JGI IMG/M metagenome (GOLD analysis project Ga0308173, IMG submission 203716) | Soil microbial communities from UC Gill Tract Community Farm, Albany, California, United States - DLSLS.P.R1 | ecosystem: Environmental > Terrestrial > Soil > Agricultural land | place: USA...
CCACGGGCTCGTCCACGGGCTCGTCTGCGGGCTCGTCTGCGGGCTCGTCTGCGGCCTCGTCTGCGGCCTCGTCTGCGGCCTCGTCTGCGGCCTCGTCTGCCGGCGTTCCGTGGCGACGCGCCCGCAGGGCTCAGGGGACGGGCGTGGCGCCCGTGAGGACCCCGGGGGCTCCGGTCGTGCAGCTGCGCGCGACGGCCCAGGCGGTGCTCGCGCCACCGCGCGTCACGACGACGACCGCGGCGGGCCTGCCGTCGAACGTGGCCAGGTCGGCCGAGACGGAGTCGGGCGAGGGGTGGGCGTCGATGGCGCCCACCGCCTCGAGGCAGGACGCGAGGCCGATGGGGGTCGCGATGGGACCGATCGCCGGCGACTCGGCGGCGAGGTCGCCGATGGGGGGACCCGGGTGGTCGAGGAGGGTGCGGGCCTGCGCGGCCAGGCCGCTCGAGGTGTAGGCCGTGCGGCTGAGCTGGATGTGCAGCCCGTCCGCCGTGGGTGCCGGCAAGGGGGAGGTCGCCTGGGCGCCGGAGGTGTAGCCGGCGCCGAGGGCGGCCGCGCCGTTGGGGCGCTTGGTCACGTGCAGCGCGGAGGCGCCCACCGCCACGACGGCGGCCGCCGCGGCCACCGCGGCGACGAGGTAGGCAGGCCGCCGACGGCCTCGGGCCGACGGCATCTCGAGGAGGGCGCCGCCGCCGGTGTCGCGCCGGCCGTCGGTCCCGTGCCGGCCCTGGTCGCTGCCGGCGGAGGCAAGGGGCCCCGGGTCGACGCGCAGCCGGGCTTCGTCGAGCAGGGCCGCCGAGATGCGGCGGGACACGTCAGCGGGCATGGGGCCGGGCTCGGGCACGTCGGCGAGGAGGGCGCGCACGTGCCGGTCGAGCTCAGGGTCCAGACCGAGGTCCAGACCAGGGTCCGGCTCGGAGTCCGAGGCGGCACCGTGCCGGGCATCCGTCGCGGCAGGGTGCAGCTCGGGATCTGGCTCGGGGGTGCGCTCGGGGGTGTGCGCGGGCTCGTCCACGGATGTGGTCCTTCGGGCAGGGCGTGCGGTGGTCGTCAGGCAGGCAGGGGTATGCCGGTCGCCAGGGTTTCGACGGCCCCCCGGGGTCCCCGGGTTCCACCGGATTCAACCATTCTCGGCTGGGACTCCATCCCGGCCGGTGGGGCGGCGGTCGACGCGCGGCCGTGGCTCAGTGCGTCTCGACGGGTCGCACGCCGGGGGTCAGTCCCAGGTGCTGGGCGAGCGCCGCGCGACCGCGGGCGCAGCGCGACTTGATGGTGCCCTCGGCCACACCGAGGATCACGGCTGCCTCGGCCACGGGCACCGCGTGCATGTCGACCAGCACGAGCGCTGCCCGCTGGCCCTCGGGCAGAGCGGCGAGGGCCTCCTGGATGTCCAGGCGCACCTCGGTGGAGGCGTGGTGGTCGTGGCGGTCGGCGAGCTCGTACTCGGGCAGCTCCGCCGTGGGCCGGCGGCGGCGCAGCCGGTCGAGGCACGCGTTGACGACGATGCGGTGCAGCCACGTGGTGACGGCGGCCTCGCCGCGGAAGGAGTCGGCGCGGCGGAACGCCGCGATGAAGCCGTCCTGCACGCAGTCCGCGGCGAGCTCGGGGTCGCGCACGGTGCGCAGGGCCACGGCCCACATCCGGTCCTTGTGCCGCCGGAACAGCTCGGCGAAGGCCTGGTCGTCACCCGCGACGTGCCGTGCCAGCAGCTCCCGGTCGCTCAGGTCGGCAACCGGTCCAGCACCCCCCGAGGTCACGGTCAGTGCACCGTGACTTCACTGATCTGGGCGCGGTAGCGGCTGCTCGACTCGGCCGGCGCGGCCTTGGTGACCAGGACGATGATCTTGCTGGCGGGCTTGAGCGTGCCGTCGGGCTTGATGGTCACCGTGCCGGTGGCGTCGCTCGCGGAGCCGATCTTCTGGGCGCCGTCAAGGGAGCGCGTGGAGTCCGAGTCGGTGGCGTAGACGGTGACGTCCTGGGCCTCCGGCAGCTGCAGGACCACCTCCTTGACGACGGTCGGTGCGCTGAGGTCGAGCAGCAGGCCGACACCGTCCTTGTTGCCGTTGAAGGTCGAGGAGCCGTACCAGCGCGACCTCCACCCGCTGTCGGCCGAGCCGTCGAAGGCCTTCGCGGCGCTCTGGTCGGACTCCGTGCCGTCCTGCGGGTCGAACCCGGTGCCGCCCGTGATCGAAACCGGTGCCGCGGGGGGCGCCGGGGTCGTGGTGGTGGGCGCCGGCCGTGAGGTCGCGCTGGGCGCCGGCCGGGTCGCGCTCGGGGCGCGCGTCTTGGTGACAGTGATGGCCGTGGCCGGGTCGTGCTGGCCGATCTTCGCGACGTTCTGGACCCCGATGACCAGCGCGAGGAGCACGAGCACGCCGACGATGGCCAGCGCGATGCGTGACTGCGCCCCGCTGGGTGCCTCGGGGGCCTCGCGGCCCAGCACGGGCACCGGGGGCTCGAGGCGCGTGGCAGGCGCCTCGTCGAGGGCGTCGTCGAGGTCGATCTCCTCGCCGTCGTAGTCGTCGTGCGCAGCCCGGCGCTCGGCGGCGCGGGCCGCTGCCTTGTCGGCGGCGGCCCGGGCGAAGGAGCCCACCCGGTCACCGATGGCCCCGGCCACGCCTCCGGCGGCCGCTGCTGCGGCGGCCACTCCGGCCACTGCAGGCGCGATGCGCTTGGCGTGGTCGCCGGAGGTGCCGTCGACCCGCGGGTGCTCGAGCGTGTCTGCGCTGCGCGCTCCCGCCGCCGCGTCGGGACGGGTGTCCGAACCCGTGTCGGCCAGCTGGTCGAAGGCGACGGTGCTCGCCTGCCTGCCGCTCGGCTGGCCGCCCTGTGACCGGCGGCCCGAGCGGGCAGACCGGTCGGACGAGCCGGACTGACCGCCGGCGCGCGAGGCGGCGGCGCCTGCGCCCGCCGCAGCGCCCGCACCGAGGAACGCGGCGCCTGCCGCACCGACGGCGGGCAGGACGCGGGTCGCACCGGGCGACAGGCGCTCGGTCGTGCTCTGGTCGCCCTTGCCCTGTCTGCCCTGGCCCTGCAGGCGGACGCCCGAGGCGCCGTCGGAGGTGGGCGGCTCGGCAGGCCAAGGGGCGATCTGGAGGGCGAGGTCGCCGGGTGAGACCGGTCCGCGCCGGCCCTCACCCAAGGTCATGCGGCAGATGAGGTCGAGGTCGTTGGGCACCCCCGTGGCGATCTCGGAGGGGGCGGCCACGCCGCCGACGATCGTGGGCGCGGGCTCGAGGCCCACCGGGCCTCCTGCGGCGATCAGCCCGTCGTCGACGGCCACCATGGGCCAGCGACCGGTCAGGCCGGCATACGCGAGCTTGACGAGGCCGACGGCGTCGGCGCGGGACGCCCGCTCGTCGGAGAGCCGGTCGGCGTCGGTGAGGGCGGCCTCGGTGGCGAGGCCGCGGACCTTGACCGCGCCGTCGGGCATGCGCAGCAGCGAGCTGGGCGTGAGGGCCAGGTGGTGCAGGCCGCGGTGGGTGGCCTTGTCGAGCGCCGTCGCCGCCTCGCCGGTCAGGCGCCGCACCTCGTCGGCGGCCAGGCCACCGCTCTGAAGCAGGTGCGACAGCGGCGAAGCCCCGGTCAGGGGCTCCTCGACGATGAAGCCGACACCCTGGTCGGTGCCCACGTCGAGCACGCGCACGAGGCGGGGGTCCTCGATGCCGGCGGCCCGTCGGGCCGCGTCGAGCGCGGCGGCGGCGAGCGACGACCCGGCGGCGAAGCAGACGAGCACGACGTCGCGCTCGAGGGTGTGGTCCGTGGCGCGCCAGCGTTCGTGGTAGGCGCCCTCGGAGGTGCGCAGCGTGACCGCGTAGCGGCCTCCCAGAACGGTTCCGGGTCCGACTCCCTGCACGTGCGTCACCCTCCCCTCGTCCAGTCCTGCGTGGATGCGTGGCTGGGCCCCATCCTAGGCCGACTCATGGGGGATCTCCGTGGTGCGCATCGCCGAGGGACTCGTGTGCCGCGGTGACCGCCTCGATGTCGGCGATCTGGTCGACGCGCGAGGTGCCCTTGCGCACCGCGCGCACCACGCCGGCGAGCAGGACGAGCCCGACGAGCACCCCGCCGACCCAGTAGATAGTGGCGTCGAGCGGGTTCGCGGCGACGGGGATGGTCGCGGCGGAGCCGATGACGGTCCCGTCGGCGGTGGTGAGGAAGGCGCGGATCTGCGCCCGGCCGGCCGCGACGACCGCGACCTCCACCGGGACGTTGGTGCGTGACGACGGCCCGATCGTCACCGGAGCCGGCTGCGCCACGACGCGCACGCGCGGGTTGTCGGGCACGAGCCGCAGGCGGATGTTCTCGACCGTGTAGTCGAGGCCGTTCTCCACGGTGATGCGCAGGGTGCCGTTCTCGGCGAGCAGGTTGATGGTCGTGGTGCGCGGGACGACGCGGATCGCGCTGGTGGCCGCTCGCACGTCGGCCGCGACGGAGTTGGCCAGTGCCGGCCAGGCTCGGGGTTCGTAGCGCCAGCGGACGCTCGTCAGGTGGTCGAGAACCTCACGGTAGGTCCGTTCGAAGTCTTCGCCGTTGCTCAGCACCGAGGAGACGCTGAGCAGGGTGTCGCGCTGGTGGGCGAGCTGCGCGAGCCGCCGTGCGGTGAGCACCGGTGCCGGGGCGGTGCCCGGGGCCGTCCGCGACCACGCCGTCTGGGGCTGCGCCTTGTCCTCGCCGCTGTCGGCGAGGAGGGAGGCGGCGCTGACGGGGTGCAGCCACGGGGCGCTGGAGGTCGCCGCGAGGAAGGCGGAGAGGCTCGCGGGGTCGGGGTCGTAGGTGCGCGGGGCGGCCACGAGCACGGAGCGGGCGGTGCCGGCGCGCTCGCCGAGGAGCACGAGCGTCTCGGCCAGGTAGCGCTGCGTCGCCAGCACCGGGCTGGGGTCGGACCGCTTGGGCAGCACCGACGAGAGACGGGTGTCGTACGCGAGCAGCCGGGTCCCCGCGCTCGTGACCCGCCGCGCGGTCGGGGTGTAGGAGGTCGGTTTGGTGACGGCCGCCGCGTTGACGACGATGCCGGCCGGCTTCTTGACCGGGGTGCCCGAGAACAGGGTCCGGATGCCGGCCTCGCGGCCGGGCGGGAGCAGCCCGTCCACCGGCCACACGACGTCGGTGCGCGCTGCCGAGCCGAAGCGGGCCGCGAGCGTGCTCGCGCGGGTGACGAGGTCACGCACGATGGAGCTGGCGGCGTCGACGTCGGCGGTCGCCGCGACGTCGGCGTCGGCATACGGCAGGGCCCAGACGCTGCGGCCGCGCAGCTTCGCCACGAGGTCGTCGCCGAGCGACGTGATGGCCTGCGAGGCGGAGGGCGCACCGGTCGCCGGAGGACCCGAGGTGGTGCTCCCGGAGGGAGTCGGGGTGGCGGGCGGCGTCGCGCCGGTGGTCGACGCGGTCGCCCGAGGGGTGCTCGTCGCCGTGCCCGGTGTCGTGCCTGGTGTCGTGCCCGGTGTCGTGGGCTGGTTGCCGGCGCCCGGGGGCGGCGTGGTGCCGCCGGCGTCGACCGGGGCGGTCGGTGACGGGCCCAGGACCGACGGGTCGACGGCGAGGTCGACCGTGGAGCCGCGCGTGCCCTCGACGATGCGCGTCACGCGGGAGGCCGGGCCGATGGCCGCCTGCCAGGCCCGCAGCCGGGTGGTGTCGTCGCGGGAGAAGAGAGCGGGGTCGGGGTCGAGCGTGACGGGCAGGACGGTGGCCACGTCGAGCGGGACGTACTCCTTGCGGCCGTTCCAGGCGACGAAGGTCCTCGTGGAGCCGGTCGGCTCGGACGCCCCGGACTGGACGACGTCGACGGAGAGGGGCAGCGCCGCGAAGGCCTCGGGGGAGCGGAGCTGCTCCCAGGGGATGGTGGCGCTGAACGCCTGGGTGTGGCTGGCGGCCACGGTCGGGAGCCGGGTCGTGGACACGGTGCGTCCGGACTCCTTGGTGCGGCCGGACGCCCAGTCGTCGAGCGCCGCCCTCTGGTCGACCGGGACGGCGCCGCGGACGATGCGCACCTCGGGACTCGACAGGGGGCCCGTGGTCGGCGCGGTCACCGTGCCGGTGACCTTCACGTCGGCTCCCGGCTTCACGACGGCCGGTGCCATGGTCGCGAGGACCACGACCGCGGTGTCCTTGGCGGGCACCACGGCGTGGCGTGGCAGGGCGGGCGCAGACAGCGGGAGGGCCGCTGGGAGGGAGGTGGCGGCATACGCCATCGGGCCGAGAGCGGTCGGCGCGGCGCCCGCGGCAGGGCCGGGGACGGGAACGGAGACGGCGGTGCCCAGCGCGGCCAGTGTCGTCGCGGTGGTGGCGAGGGAGCGCACGAGCCGGGTCACGCGACGCCCGCTCGATCCCGGACGCCGCGACCCCCAGAGGATCACGCCGTCCCCGCCAGCCGGTTCCACGCCGCCTGTGCGATGCGGCGCTCGTTGGGGAAGGTCAGTCTGCGGTGGACCTCGTCGAGGCGGATCCAGGCGACGTCGATGGCCTCGTGGTCGGGGTCGTTCTCGATGGACAGCTCACCACCTGTCGCCTCCAGCAGGTAGTGGTGCACGAACTTGTGCACGCGCTTGTCCGACGTGGCGAACCAGTAGTCGATGGTGCCGAGCTCGATGAGGACCCGACCGACGATGCCGGTCTCCTCGGCCACCTCGCGCGCCGCCGTCTCGACGAGCGTCTCGCCCGGCTCGACGTGGCCCTTGGGCAGGCACCACTCGATGCGGCCCGCCCGGTTGCGCCGGGCGATGACGGCGATGAGGGCCAGGCCCTCGCGCACGTCCACGACGATGCCCCCGGCAGAGCGCTCCTCGACCGCGGGCAGGCGCCTCCCCGACACGGGGCTGGGGACGGGCTGGGCGCTCACATCGCCACCATAACGGGCCGGACAATGAGTGCCCCCGTCCTTGCGGTGGGGTCGCGGGGGCCTGTGCGTGCGGTCGGGAGCGGCTCGGGCGCTCACTAGGCTGGGGCGCGTGCGAGACCGATCCGACACGCCCGAGCCCGACGGCAGCCGGCCCGCCGACGCGGGGCTGCCGCTGCTGCGCGCAGCCGTCGCCCGGCTCGCGCCCGTGCTGCCGCTGCTGACGGGGCTGGGGGAGCGCTTCGCGGCGTCGGGGCACGAGCTGGCCCTGGTCGGCGGACCGGTGCGCGACGCGTTCCTCGGCCGGGTCTCGCCCGACCTCGACCTGACCACCGACGCGCTGCCCGACCAGATCCTCGAGGTGGTCACCGGCTGGGCCGACGCCCACTGGGACATCGGCCGCGACTTCGGGACCATCGGGCTGCGCAAGGGCTCGCACGTCATCGAGATCACGACCTACCGCGCCGACACCTACGACCGGACCTCCCGCAAGCCGGAGGTCATGTTCGGCGACAGCCTCGAGGGCGACCTCGTGCGGCGGGACTTCACGGTCAACGCCATGGCGATCCGGCTGCCGAGCCTCGAGTTCGTCGACGTCCACGGAGGCCTGTCGGACCTCGTGCGGCAGCGCCTGATGACCCCGTCGGCGCCGGAGGAGTCCTTCGCCGACGACCCGCTGCGGATGATGCGTGCCGCGCGCTTCGCCTCGCAGCTCGGCTTCGAGGTGGCACCCGAGGTGCGGGCGGCGATGACCGATCGCGCCGGCACGCTCTCCATCATCTCGGCCGAGCGCGTGCGCGACGAGTTCACCAAGCTGCTCCTGTCGCCCAGCCCCCGGCTCGGCCTCACCCTGCTGGTCGACACCGGCCTGGCGGACGTGTTCCTGCCGGAGCTGCCCGCGCTGCGGCTCGAGCTCGACGAGCACCACCGGCACAAGGACGTCTACGACCACTCGCTCATCGTGCTCGAGCAGGCGATCGCGCTCGAGGGACCCGCCGACGGGCCGTCCGAGTCCATCCCGGGGCCCGACCTGGTGCTGCGCCTCGCCGCCCTGCTCCACGACATCGGCAAGCCGGCGACCCGCAGGTTCGAGGACGGGGGCGGCGTCTCCTTCCACCACCACGAGCTCGTCGGCGCCAAGCTCACGGGCAAGCGGCTCAAGGCGATGCGCTTCGACAAGGACACGACCAAGCAGGTCGCCCGCCTCGTCGAGCTGCACCTGCGGTTCCACGGCTACGGCGACGGGCAGTGGACCGACTCCGCCGTGCGTCGCTACGTCACCGACGCCGGCCCCCTGCTGCCGCGGCTGCACCGCCTGACCCGCTCGGACTGCACGACCCGCAACGTCCGCAAGGCGCAGCGGCTCTCACGTGCCTACGACGACCTCGAGCAGCGCATCGAGCGACTGGCGGCCGAGGAGGAGCTCGCGAGCGTGCGGCCCGAGCTCAACGGCAACGAGATCGCCCAGGCGCTCGGCATCCGCCCCGGACCGGTGCTCGGGGAGGCCTACGACTACCTCCTGTCGGTCCGGCTCGACGACGGCCCGATCGGCAAGGAGGCCGCGCGCGAGAAGCTGCTCGCGTGGTGGGCGCAGCGCGAGACCCCGGCCTGACGGCATACGCCCGTTCGGGTGGGCACCCGGTGGGCAGTCCTCCCCATCGCCCGCCCGACACGCGAGCCCGTACGCTCGGGCGCACCTCGTCCGCCCCGCACCGCACGGAGACCTCGCGTCCGCTGATCTGACACGGCCTGTCGTGAATGATTGACTGACCGCGCCGTCCCCGAGCCTGCGGGAACGACCGAAAGGAACCAGTCATGACCACCCTCGCCTACCCGAGCGCGGACTTCCCGGGCCAGCCGGCGGTGACCCTCGACGTGCCCGAGGGATGGGAGCCGGCGCACGCGCCCGGCACGACCATGGCCGCCCGGCTGCCGCGCGAGGGGGCGTTCGCGCCCAACGTGGTGGTCACCATCGAGCAGTGCGGTCCCGCCTACCGGGTCGAGGAGTCGCTCCAGCAGGTCGCGTCCCAGGCCGCCCTGCGTGGGGGCGGCGTCTCCGAGCCGTATGCGGCGGAGCTCGGCGGAGCCCAGTTCGTCGGCTGCGACGCGACCTGGCCCGACGCCGACGTCGAGACCGTGCTGCAGGCCAACCTCTTCCACCACGTCCCCTCCGGCGCGACCGCGGGGCACGTGGTGCAGCTGACCGGCGCCGTGGGCGGCTCGCAGGCCCAGGCCGACTACGAGCTGATCCGCCAGGTGCTGACCACGGTGCGAGTCCTCCCGTGGACCACCGAAGGTGCCGCGTCATGAGTGCGACGATGCCCGCCATCGCCGCCGGGGTCGCCACCGACGTGGGTCGCGTGCGCCGCCACAACGAGGACTCCGTGCTCGTGCGCGGCACCGTCTACGTCGTCGCCGACGGGATGGGCGGCCACGCCGCGGGGGAGGTCGCGAGCCGGATCGCCGCCGAGACGGTGGTCGAGCTCGCCGACCGCACCGTCCTGCAGGTGGGCGACATCGTCGAGCAGGTCGGTGAGGCGAACCGGCGCATCCTCGCCTCGGCCGCGCACCACCCCGAGCAGACCGGCATGGGCACGACCGTCGCGGGGCTGGCGCTCGTCTCGGTCGGGGGCTCTCGGCACTGGGCCGTCTTCAACATCGGCGACTCCCGCGTCTACCGGCTCCTCGACGGGCACCTGTCGCAGGTCACCGTCGACCACTCCGAGGTGTGGGAGCTGGTCGAGCGCGGGCTGCTGACCCCCGAGCAGGCGCACCGCCACCCGGGCCGCAACATCGTGACCCGCTCCCTCGGCCGCGACCCGATGGGTGCCGTCGACACGTGGGTCTTCCCGCCCTACCCGGGCGAGGTCTTCGTCATCTGCTCCGACGGCCTCTCCAACGAGCTGACCCTCGAGGAGATCGAGTCGCTCCTGGCCGAGCACCCCGACGCCGAGGACGCGGCGAACGCCCTGGTGCGCGCGGCCGTCGAGGCCGCGGGACGCGACAACGTCACTGCTATCGTCGTCGCCGTGCAGGGGCACGGTGCCGACTCCGACGTCGACGAGGACACCACCCCGCGCGAGACCGTGAACGGCTCATCAGGGGAGAGCAGGTCGTAGACGTGAGTGGCCCGTCGGATGTCCCAGCCGTCGTCGTCGAACGGGCCCCCGACGGGTGGACGCACATCGGGGGCCCCGGCATGCACCTGCTCATCGGCCTCGACGAGGACGACGACCGCACCATCGCCGCGAGCGACGCCGCCGACGGCGGTGACCTCGACGACGTCATCGAGGTGCTGACCGCGGGCGGTATGCGCAAGGCGCACCACTTCGTCGGCGTGCACTGGCAGCCCTGGACCCGCGTCGTCGCCTTCGGGCCGGTCTCGGCGCACGTGACCCTCGCCGACGGCAGCGAGCACGACGTGCGCGCGACGAGCAGCCGGGTCTGGACCGACCTCGAGCTGCCCGAACACCCCGAGCGGGTCGTCCTGCGCGTGCTCGAGGAGTCGGAGCGGTCGCGGCCGGAGCCGCCGCAGACGTTGCAGGCCGCCCTGCCCGGCGGTGGGCAGGTCGACGGAGAAGAGGTCGACGGGGAAGAGGTCGACGGGGACGCTGCCGACGAACGGCAGGCCGCCGTGGGCGCCGGTGAGCTGGCCGAGGTCGCCGCCTCCGCACCCGAGCCGCCGGCCGTCGCCGCCCACCCGGCTGTTCCCGCCCAGTCGGCGTCGTCCGCGGACCGGGCGGACGCCACGCCCGCGGCACCGCCCGCGGCTCCGAAGAGCACCCCCTGGGACCGCAGCTGGGCGACGCCGCCGGACGCCGCTGCCCCGGTGAACCCGCCCACGCCGGCAACCTCCACCGCGCCGGCAACTCCCCCCGCGCCAGTGACTCCGTCCGCGCCGGTGGCTCCGTCCGCGCCGGCGACTGCGTCCGCTCCTGACGGGCTGCGGTCGTGGGCCTCGGTGAGACCGCCGGCACCAGCGGAGCCGTCGCCGGCTCCCGCTCCCAGCCCGACGCCGAGCCGCGTGACGGAGCCGGTCCCGGCACCCGTTCCCGCCGCCGACCTCCCGGCTGCCGACGACCTGCCCCCGGCAGCGCCACGAGACCTCGAGTCGACGTGGTCGGCCCGGCCCGTCCTCGGGTCCGAGGGAGAGCCCGACCCGCCCCAGCCGCCGCGTGCCGCGCCGGGCCGCCTCCACACCGCCTCCCAGCGTCAGCGGCAGGAGCAGGAGGAGCCCGACGAGCCGGAGGCCCCACCGGCAGCCCCGAGCTACGACTACCTCTTCGGCCACACCACGGCCGCCGACGAGCACCGGCGGGTCCTGGCCCAGCTGACCCGGTCGGAGGACGAGGAGGAAGCGGGTGACGACGAGATCGCCTCCGTCCCCGCCGTCGCGGACGCCAGCGAGGCACCCGTGACCAACCTCGCCCCGGCGCCGGAGGTCCCCGCGCCGGCGCTCCCCGCGCCGGCGCTCCCCGCCGTGACCGACCTTCCCGGCGTGACCGAGGGCGGGCTCATCTCGTCGGTGCCGTGGGCGAGCCCCGCGGCAGCCCCCGAGGTGCCCAAGCCCGAGCCCGACGTCCCCACCTTCTCCGGGCGGCACACCCCGCCCCCGCCGCCAAGCCTGCTGCCGCCGACCAACACCCCGCCGCCGGGCGTACGCGTCCCGGAGGCGACCCCACTCATCTCGACGGGGCCGCCCACGGCACCACCAGTGGCACCTGCGGCCGGCCCTGCCCCTGCCGTCGTCCCTCCCGTGGTGGCCACCCCCTCCTTGCCGGTGACCACTGCTCCCACGCCGCCTCCGCCGCTCCCGCCCCAGGCGTCCCCGGGCCGGAGCCCGGTGCCCGCACCCGGTGCACCGTCGACGCAGACGGGCGCGACGGCATACCCGGCAACGCCCCAGCCACCCGCTGAGCCGACGTTCGACGTGCCGGTCGTGCCGCGCCCGACCGCTTCGGCACCCCCGGCACCCCCGGCCGTGGCGGCTCCCACTGTCCCCGACGTCCCGGCGGACGACGAGGACGACGAGGACGACGCGGAGCTGACCGTCGACCGCAGCGCGCTGCTCGCCGCCCGCGACGCCGCCCGGAACCAGGCGACCTCCGGACCGAGCGTGCTCGCGGTCCTGTGCTCCGCGGGGCACCCGACGCCTCCGCACAGCGACCGGTGCCGCGTGTGCGGCGCCGGCATCCCGCCGCAGGGACCGTTCACCATGCCGCGGCCGCCGCTCGGCGTCCTGCGCCTGTCCACCGGCGACGTCGTGACCCTCGACCGCAGCGTGCTGCTCGGCCGCGCCCCCAAGCTCGGCGAGGGCCTGGCCGCCCACGACCGGCCCCACGTGGTCAAGGTGCCGAGCCCGGAGCGTGACATCTCGCGCAACCACGTCGAGGTCATCCTCGAGGGCTGGCACGTTCTCATCCGCGACCTCGGCACCACCAACGGCACGACGGTCACGCTCCCCGGCGGCAGCCCGGTGCGCCTGCGGGCCAACGACCAGCAGGTCCTCGAGCCCGGCTCGCTGGTGTCCATGGCCGACGAGGTCTCCTTCACCTTCGAGGCCGCGCTCTGATGGCATCGCGCAAGGGAACCCCGCCGAAGATCCCGGGGCTGGTCTTCGTGCAGCCCCTCGGCTCCGGCGGCTACGCGGACGTGTTCCTCTACGAGCAGCAGAGCCCGCGCATGCCGGTCGCGGTCAAGGTGCTCAAGGCCGAGGGACTCACCGACGCGCTGCGCCAGCAGTTCGTCGAGGAGGCCGACACGATGGCGGCGCTCGGCGACCACCCCTACATCGTCCAGGTCTTCCGGTCCGGCACCTCCGACGACGGCCGTCCCTACCTCGTCATGAAGTACTACCCGCCGCCCAACCTCGCGATGCGGGCGCGCGCGGAGCGCTTCTCCGTCGAGGACGTTCTGCGCACCGGCATCCAGCTCGCGAGTGCCGTCGAGACGGCGCACCGCGCGCGCATCACGCACCGCGACATCAAGCCGGCCAACGTCCTCGTCAGCGCCTACGGCGCCCCGGGGCTCACCGACTTCGGCATCGCCGGGCGCGGCGCCCGCGAGGGCGACGTCGAGGCCGAGACGACCGACGACGTCGGCGTCTCCGTGCCGTGGGCGCCCCCGGAGGTGCTCTACGGCCAGAGCAACGGCGACGAGCGGTCCGACGTCTACTCCCTCGCCGCGACGCTGTGGCAGCTGCTCGTCGGGCGCTCGCCGTTCGAGGTGCCGGGGGGCGACAACTCCGCGTATGCGCTGATGCCGCGGATCCGCAGCACGCCGCCGCCGCCGACCGGTCGCCAGGACGTCCCGCCCGGTCTCGAGCGCCTCCTGGCGCAGGCGATGGCGAAGGACCCCGCACACCGCCCCTCGTCCGCGCTGGAGTTCGCACGCGCGCTCCAGGCCGTCGAGCAGCAGCAGCGGCTGAACCGCACGCCCATCGTCGTGCTCGACGAGCAGGGCCACACGACCCTCGTGAGCCAGACGTCCGGCTCGCCGACGGGCGCCTCCGTCGACGACGAGGACCGCACCCGGATCAAAGCCCCGCAGACGGTCGTCGCTCAGCCCGTGGGCCCGTCCCCGACGGCGCCCGACGACGAGACGCGTCGCCGCCCGGACGCGGGTGGCCAACGGTGGTCGCCCGCGGCGATGCCGACCGCGCCGAGCCCGCCGAGCCCGACGCGTATGCCGTCCGCCGCGCCCGTGCGGCCGGCCGCCGTCACCGACCCCGTCCACAGCCGGACGGCACCACTCGAGTCGGACACCGCCGACGAGGCCACGATCCGGCGCGCGGGGAGCGCCGCTGGTGCCCAGGCCCTGCCGAGCACTGCCGCCGCACCGTCGTCGCCGCTGGCACGACCGGCGGTTCTCTGGAGCCTGGTGGCGGGGGTCGTCGTCCTCGCCGGACTCGTGCTCTTCCTCGTGCTGCGGCCCGGTGACGAGCCCACCCCGGCCGTCGTCACCCCCAGCCCCACCGTGTCCATGCCGGGTGACGACAGCGCCATCGGTGACGGCCTCTTCGACCAGCCGACCCTGTCCGCGGCGTCGGGTCGCGGCACGGTTCGTTTCACGTGGAACTACCCGCAGACGTCGAAGAAGGACGTCTACCGCCTCTCGCTGGGCGCCACTCCCGCAGATGCCGGCGACCCCAAGCGCGCCAAGTT
>Ga0308173_10000887_pt1 | contig 13980 bp, 11 predicted proteins | sample PhyPR1_FD_203716 | JGI IMG/M metagenome (GOLD analysis project Ga0308173, IMG submission 203716) | Soil microbial communities from UC Gill Tract Community Farm, Albany, California, United States - DLSLS.P.R1 | ecosystem: Environmental > Terrestrial > Soil > Agricultural land | place: USA...
CTGAAGTAAAGCAAGAGAAATCCGCACGCGCGTGCGCAAACCCGAGGTCGGGCAAATCGTGCCGCCTCGAATCGTCGAAACCTGGCGGGCGGCCGCTGAGCCGGCGGTTGGATTGGAGTTCGAACACAGTCGTACGCATGCATGCGGTGCATGGGAGCACTCGCGCCTTGAGGCCCACGGTCCGCCGCGACAACTTGCAAGTTGCAGGTCCGATCAAACCGCTTTCGCGCATTTTGCAGCGGCTGCTGAATGTCGGCGCCGGATTTTCTCACGCGATGGTGATGTTCCGTTCACGTGCCTGCTGGCACAGTGTTTGCCACAGAGGTTCTGCACGTTGGAAGGAAGGTGATCATGAGCATCATGACGGTTTTGTACAAGATCGTAGGCAAGAACAAGGCCTTGCGCGCGGCACACGAGCGCATGGAGTGGCCCAGCGATTCTCGCTTCGTCTATCCGCCATCCTCACACCATGTTCACTTCGGTGCGAATTCGAGTTCCAACGCAAAGGTCAGCGGGCGAGTTTTACAACTGCGATGAAGTTTTTCCCACAGGAGAGCCCTCCCCTCTCTCCTCGGGCCATGCTGCGCGTGAGCGCCGCCACTTTAGGGACTTGAACTGCCAGGACGGCCAGCAACACCAACAGGCGGACTTCGGTCCGCCTTTTTATTGGCCAGGCGCTTGGCCTGCGACACAGCGTCAAACAACTTTCAGCGTGCACGCGTGGCACATCCCTTGCGGGTTCTACCGCATCCCGTTGGCTCAGGCGATATCCCAATGACGAAAACAAAGACATCTTCCGTCGGATCGACCATCGACCTGCAACGTAAAGTCCAGGCGCGCGCGGACCAAAACGATCGCAAGAAAAAAGCTGGGTCGAAGGAAAAATCCGACCAGGCCGTGCAGGCTGGGGCCCGCAAGGAACCGGAAAATCCGTTGCCAGCCCAGCATCAGCGAAAACCGGGAAAGGAGAGCGAACTCGATCCGCGTCCGCTGTTTATCGCGCCCGGCTATATCGGCAGCCAGAAACTCAAGAACAAGGTCGCCCTGATTACCGGTGGCGATTCCGGGATCGGCCGCGCGGTCGCTGTTCTCTACGCGCGCGAAGGCGCCGACGTGGCGATCGTGTACCTGAGTGAAGACGAGGACGCCGAAGAGACATGCCGTCATGTGGAGAAGGAAGGCGGCCGCTGTTTGCGCTTGCGTGGCGATGTGCGCGACCCGGAGTTTTGCAAACAGGCCGTTGCACGAACGATCGAGACGTTGGGCAAACTCGACATTCTGGTCAACAACGCGGCATTCCAGGAACACGCCCAGTCGATCGACGAGATCACGGAGGACCAGTTCGACCTGACTATGAAAACCAACATCTACGGCTACTTCCACATGGCCAAGGCTGTGTTGCCGTACCTGAGTTCCGGCGGCAGCATCATCAATACGGGCTCGGAGACTGGGCTGTTCGGCAACAAGGAACTGCTCGACTACTCCACCACAAAAGGCGCAATTCATACCTTTACGCGCTCGCTTGCGACCAACCTGTTGCCGCGCGGCATCCGCGTCAATGCGGTAGCGCCGGGCCCGGTTTGGACGCCGCTCAACCCTGCAGACCGCAGCGCCGAGCAAGTGGAGGAGTTTGGACACAAATCCGGCATGAAGCGTCCTGCACAGCCCGAGGAAATCTCTCCGGCCTACGTGTTCCTCGCGGCGCCGGTGTGCTCGAGCTATGTCACCGGCATCGTGTTGCCGGTAATGGGCGGCGTTACGCCGGAGGGCTGACGGAAAACCGATCGGGCACGTGCCTTGCAGAACCGACCACGGCACCGGGTGCGCGAGCACTCGTGGCTGCACTGGTGGCAAGGTCGCGCAAGCGGTCTTGCAGTTTGCGAGTTCCACGCCGCCGCGCCGGACATTGTGCACGGTCGCCCCGGTTCAAACGGAGAATGAAAATGGGCAAATACTTTCTTGCATGGATACTCGGTGTTCCCGCCGGCCTTCTGGTGATCATCTACCTGGTCAGTCACGCGTTCTAGCTGCGCGCACGCAACAGCAATTACCTGGTGGTACCCGCATGAAGTCGAAGCAACCCGCGACATCCGCGGATGACCGCACGCGTGTAAACCTCGAGCGGCGACTGTTCATGGGAACCGTCGCGGCGACAGGCGCAGGAATGTCCCTGGGCGCGTTCGCGCAGGACGCAGAGGCACCCGTTCACGCCGGCAGCGCGCCAGTAAGGGCGCGTGCGCGGCGAGTGCGGATCAGGCTCGACGTAAACGGCGTTGCGCACGAACTCGGAGTGGAACCGCGCGTCACGCTTCTGGATGCGCTGCGCGAACACCTCAAACTCACGGGTACAAAGAAAGGCTGCGACCGCGGTCAATGCGGCGCCTGCACGGTAATAGCCGATGGCAGGCGCATCAACTCCTGTCTGGCACTGGCGGTGATGTACGACGGCGCCAGAATCACCACGGTCGAGGGTCTTGCACGCGAAGGCGAACCCAGCCCGCTTCAGCGCGCCTTTGTCGAGTACGACGCCTTTCAGTGCGGCTTCTGCACGCCCGGGCAGTTGTGCTCCGCCACCGCACTGCTGGCCGAAGCGCAAGCCGGCGCGATCAGCGCGGCGACTGCCGATCTGAAGCACGAGCGCCATGGCACACATTTGCCGGATATAGAGATTCGCGAGCGCATGAGCGGCAACATCTGCCGCTGCGGTGCCTACCCCAACATCGTGGCGGCAATCCGCGATGTGGGCACGAAGGCCGCTTCGTCATGATGGAATTCGAATACCTGCGTCCTGCCTCCATACACGCCGCGTTGTCCGCGGCCGGTTCGCACGCACGCTATATCGGCGGCGGGACCAATCTGGTCGACCTCATGAAGAGCGGTATCGAGCAGCCGGAGTTGCTGATCGACATCAATCACCTGCAACTCGCCGCGATCGAGGAGTTGCCGAACGGCGGCCTGCGGATCGGCGCAGGCGCGCGCAACAGCGATACGGCGAACCATCGGCTCGTGCGCGAACGCTATCCGTTGCTGGCACAGTCCCTGGTCGCGGGCGCTTCTCCGCAGTTGCGCAATCTCGCGACGGTCGGCGGCAACCTGATGCAGCGCACGCGCTGCGACTACTTTGCCGACACGCGATTTCCCCACTGCAACAAGCGCAAGCCCGGATCCGGCTGCGGTGCGCTCGAAGGCGATCACCATCTGCATGCGATATTGGGCGGCAGCAAGCATTGCATCGCCGTCAATCCGTCGGACATGAGCGTGGCGCTGCTCGCGCTCGGTGCAAACGTGAACGTTCGCAATCGCAACGGTGAGCGGCCGGTGCCGATGTCGGCCTTCCACCGCCTGCCGGGCGAGCACCCGGAGCGCGATACCCATCTGGAACCGGGCGACCTGATCGTCTCGGTCGACCTGCCGTCTCCGGTGTTCGCGAAAAATTATCATTATCTAAAAGTGCGTGAGCGCGCCAGTTACGCGTTTGCGCTGGTCTCGGTCGCCGTGGGGATCGAGCAGGATGGCGACCGCATCCGCTCCGCAGCAATCGCCTTGGGCGGGGTCGCGCACAAGCCGTGGCTGGCCGCCGATGCGGCTGCCATGTTGGCAGACAAGCCCGTGCGCGACATCGATTTCGCGGCGGTTGCCGCTGCCGCGGTTAACGGCGCCAAGCCTCTGCCGCAGAATTCTTACAAGGTACCGATGGCGCGAAACGCGGTGCAGCGTGCGCTGCGCAACGCACTGGAGGTTGCATGAACTCGTGGGTCGGCGGCCCGCTCAGCCGGGTGGATGGCTTCGACAAGGTAAGCGGCGAGGCGCCCTACGCCGCCGATTTCGATGCGCCACGGCTGGCGCATGCGTTGATGGTCGAAAGCACGATTGCCAAAGGACGAATTGCATCGATCCGGAGCACGGCGGCCGAACAGGCACCAGGCGTGCTTCTGGTCATGACGCACGTGAATGCGCCACGGCTGCCGGCCAACTCGCAAAAAGCCAATCCGCCGGGCGAACGGGCACTGTCGCTGCTGCAAGACGACCAGGTGCGCTACAACGGCGAGCCGGTCGCGGTGGTGGTCGCTGAAACGCTGGAGCAGGCGCGCTACGCCGCCGGGCTGCTTCAGATCAGCTACGAGCCCGAATTCGCGGCGCTGGACTTCGAATCGAACCTGTCGAATGCCTACGCGCCGCCGTCACTGACGCACGGCAATCCCGATATCGGCTGGGGCGATGCCGCCAGCGCGCTGCAAAGTGCGCCGGTGCAACACGTTGCGGTCTACGGCACGCCGATGGAAAACCACAATCCGATGGAGCCGCACGCGACGTTGGCCGAATGGAACGGCGACTTCCTGACCTTGCACGACTCGACACAGGCCGTCGTCGGCACCAGTAAAGCGGTCGCGAAGAAGCTCGGCATTGCGCCGGAAAAGGTCCGTGTCTTGTCACCGTATGTCGGCGGCGGATTCGGCTGCAAGGGCTCGGCCTGGTCGCATGTGGTTCTGGCCGCAATGGCTGCGCGCCAGGCGCATCGTCCGGTGCGGCTCGTGCTCGATCGCATGCAGATGTTCTTCCCGGTCGGCTATCGTCCCCCGACCCGGCAAGAGCTCGCGCTCGGTGCGGATTTGAACGGAAAAATCACGGCAATCCGCCATGAAGTCGTATCACCCACTTCCACATTCGAGGACTGGACGGAATCCTCCGCCGTGCTCACGCGCATGCTTTATGACTCGCCCAATACCAGCACGTCGCATCGGCTGGTAAAGCTCAATTGGAGCACGCCGACATTTCAGCGCGCGCCCGGCGAAGCCACCGGCAGTTTCGCGCTGGAAACCGCACTCGATGAACTGGCATGGAAACTCGGCATCGATCCGCTTGAACTGCGACTGCGCAACTACGCCGAGAAGGACCCGGAATCGGGCAAGCCCTGGTCCAGCAAGGAATTGCGCGAGTGTTATCGCTCGGGCGCCGAACGCTTCGGCTGGTCACGGCGGACAGCGCGAACGCGCGCCGTGCGCGACGGCGATCAACTGATCGGCGTCGGCATGGCGACCGCTACCTACCCCGCCCACCGGCAACCGGCAAGCGCGACCGTATCCATAACCGCGGACGGATCGGTGACGGTCGAGTGCGCGACACAGGACATCGGCACCGGTACGTACACGATAATTTCCCAAGTGGCTGCGGACGCGCTGGGTATTGCTCCGAACCGCATTCACGTGAAGATCGGCGACTCCAAGCTGCCGGAAGCGCCAGTGTCGGGCGGCTCGATGACTGCTGCCAGTGTGACTCCCGCGGTGCAGGCGGCAGCGCGCCAGGCGCGCAGCGAACTCATCGCACTGGCCATCGGCAATCAGGAATCGCCTTTGCACGGCCTCTCCGCCGATGAAGTCGACTGCACCGACGGCTGGGTGCGCGCGGCCGACGGAAGCAGGCGCGACTCGTTTGCCGGGGTGATCGCGCGCAACGGAGGTACGCCGATCCAGGGCAAGGCGCAAGCCAAACCGGGCGAGGAAAAGGATCGCTACGCGACGCATTCGTTCGGTGCCGTATTTGCGGAAGTTGGCGTTGATCCGGAGCTCGGGGAAGTGCGTGTGCGGCGCATCGTCGGCAGCTACAGCGTCGGTAGCGTACTCAACGCCAAGACGGCTACCAGCCAGTTGTTCGGCGGCGTGGTCTGGGGCATCGGCATGGCCCTGCATGAGCGCACCATCGTCGATCTTCCGACCGGACGTGTATTGAATGCCAATCTGGCGCACTACCACGTTCCGGTGAACGCCGATGTTCCGGATATCGATATCAGCTTCGTCGACGAGAACGATCTGAATTTCAACCCGCTCGGCGCACGCGGAATCGGCGAGATCGGCATAACGGCGGTTCCGGCGGCGATCGGCAACGCCGTTTACCATGCTACTGGACGGCGCATCCGCAGCCTGCCGATCACGCCGGAGAAACTGCTGGGAGCCTGACCGATCGCATCGGTGCAGTGCAAGCAAGGTGCGATTCATCAGCGCAGTGGCCAAATATGCAGTGTCGACGCCTCAAGGACACCCCGTGCCCCGAGCTCAGTTACAAGCTGCAGTCGCGGGCTTCGTAGCGATCGCTCTTGCGCCGGGCTTGCCTGCCCAGGGCACAAGTGCGGCGCTCAAAACTGCTGAGACCCGCGAAGGCGTATTCGTACAGAAAGCCGCGGAGGGAAGCATGTCCGAATTGGAGCTGAGCCGCCTGGCCGCCGAACAGGCACGGTCGCCCGCTGTGCGCGCGTTTGCGCGGCACATGGTCCAGGACCACGCGCAAAATGCGAGCGAATTGGAAATCATTGCCGCGCACGAGAACATCACCCTGCCCGAAACGGTCAGTGACGAACACGCGCAGTTGCGTAATGAACTGACGCGCGAACGCGGCAGCCGCTTCGACAATACCTACATGAACGCGATGCTGACCGATCACCAAGCGCTGGCTCGGGTACTGCGTGCCTCGGAGGCAGCAGTGAGCACGGACGAATTGCGTGCCTATGTCCGCAGAACGCTGTCGATGCTCGAGCTGCACCTGCGCATGGCTGACGACATCCCGATCCAGTAATCCGCGTCGGAACACACGAGCCGCTTGGTTCCGCAAGCCCACGCCGCGATGCGCGGCAGTATGACGGAGACTCATTGCATGATCACGAGCAGCCAGCACCCCACCCTGAACGTCGCAGTGATCGTAGGCAGTTTGCGCAGGGAATCGTTCAACCGCAAAATCGCAAATGCACTGATTGAACTGGCCAAGCCGCCGCTAAAGTTGACCCTTGTGGAAATTGGGCGATTGTCGCTGTTCAACCAGGACGACGAAGCAAACCCACCGCGCGAATGGGTGGAGTTTCGCGGAAACGTGAAAGCGGCCGATGCCGTCCTGTTCGTGACCGCAGAATACAACCGCTCAGTGCCCGGGGTGCTGAAGAACGCAATCGACGTCGGCTCTCGGCCCTACGGCAAGAGTGTCTGGGACGGCAAGCCCGCCGGCGTGGTCAGCGCGTCGCCCGGCGCCATCGGCGGTTTCGGAGCGAACCAGCATCTACGCCAGTCGCTGGTTTTCCTCAACATGCCCGCACTCCAGCAACCTGAGGCGTACATCGGCGGGGTCGACAAGTTGCTCGACAAGGAAGGCAAGCTGTCGAGCGAATCCACACGCAAGTTCCTTGTACAGTATCTTGAAGCATACTCGGCATGGGTTTTTACCAACTCGGGCGCCAGACCTTCGGCAGCAGCCTGACAACCAAGGAGACGATCACGATGGCCACGACAGCGAAACGTTCCAGCTCACGCAAGGGTGCCGGCAAGACCAGCGCGAGGAAAGGCGCGGCGAAGAAGTCTTCGGCGAAGAAGTCTGCGGCGAGGAAGTCCACAACGAAGAAGTCTGCAACGAAGAAGTCCGCGGCGAAGAAGCCGGCCGCAAGAAAGTCGGCGACAAGATCAGCGGCGGCAAAAAAAACCACGGCGAAGTCCACGCGCAGCAAGTCGGCAAAGTCGACGCAGAGCAAGAGCGCGCCGCAACGGGGCGCAGGCGCTTCGACGCGCGCGGGAACCAGCACGAAGCGAAGCACGCGCCCGACGTTGAAGCAATCCGGCGGCAGGCGCCCGGCGGGGCGCGATTCGGCAAGCGCTCGCGCGAAAGCACCTTTGTCTTCGCAAAATGCCGCATCGAAGCAGGGGGCTGCGTCGCGCAAGCCGCCAATGTCCGCCCAAGCCAAGAAGGATCTGGCCGCGCGCCACATGCGCGAGCAACTCGAGGCCAAGCAGCAGCGCGATGCGGAGCCGAAGGCCTGGCAGCAGATTGCTCACCGCGATCATCCGGCTCCTGCAGCCACGCAGCCGCCGGCACCGGTGGGAGAGGACCAGAAGGAACCGCCGGTTGCGCTAGGCACGGGTGATCGTGGCGGTGACAGCTGAGCGCAACTGATCCCATGGCGGCTTGCGCCCCAAGAATCAGCACGCCCGATGTCGAACGGCGCCGCGCTGCCCAGCAAGCGCTGAGCCGCGCGGCCGGTGCGCCGCTGGTGGGCGGAAACGCCGTCGACCTGCTGATCGATGCGCCGGCGAATTATTCCGCCTGGCTTGCAGCGATGCGTGGCGCGCGCCAGCGCATTCTGCTCGAGAACTACATCATTCGCGACGATGAGATTGGACGCGAATTCCTGGCCGTGCTGGTCGGGCGGGCCGAAGCCGGAGTGCGCGTCCACGTCATTTACGACTGGCTCGGATGCCTGGGTCAGTCCCGCGCCAGTTTCTGGAGGCCATTGATCGAAGCGGGCGGCAGCGTGCGCTGCTACAACCCCTTTCACATCGCCAGCCCATTTGGTTGGATCAATCGCGACCATCGCAAGCTGCTGCTCGTCGATCGCGAGGTCGGATTTCTCGGCGGCATTTGCATCAGCACCAAGTGGCTCGGCACCGGCAAGGACGGCACGACCTGGCGGGACACCGCCGTCAGCGTCCGCGGGCCTGCCCTGATTGAATTCGAGCAGGCGTTTGCTGATGTCTGGTCGCAACTTGGATCGCCATTGCAGCCGGATACGCGCATGAGTGCGCCGTTCCTGGCCGGCGACATGGACGTGCGCGTCGTTGCGACCCAGCCGGAAACCGCGGGCATGTTTCGCCTGGACCAAATGATCGCTGCCATGGCGCAGCAGTCACTGTGGCTCGCCGATGCCTATTTTGTCGGCGTTGCGCCTTACGTGCAGGCACTGGCGGCTGCGGCGCGCGATGGAGTCGACGTGCGCCTGCTGGTACCCGGCGCGAGCGACCTGCCGATGGTCGCGGCCATGTCCCAGTCCGGTTATCGCGCATTGCTCGAAGCCGGCGTGCGCGTGTTCGAATGGAACGGCAGCATGATGCATGCGAAGACGGCAGTCGCCGACTGCCGCTGGGCACGCGTGGGCTCGAGCAACCTCAACGTGGCAAGCTGGATCGGCAACTGCGAGCTCGACATCGCGGTGGAAAATATCGATTTCGCGCAGATCATGCAGCAGCAGTACTTGCGTGATCTTGCCAATGCGACCGAGATCGTCTTGACCCCGCGCCAGCGCGTGCGCCGCGAAAACCCGCGCGCCTACGTCCACCGCGCCGGCGGCAGTTCGGGCCGAGCGGCGGCAAGCGCATTGCGGCTGGCACATTCGGTGGGCGCCGCACTGGGCAACCGCCGTGTATTCGCCGAAAGCGAAACCCGCGTCTTGCCCTGGCTCGTGCTTCCGATTTTTATATTTGCATTGATTGCGATGATCTGGCCGCGCGTTCTCGCATGGCCGATCGCGGTTCTGGCCGTCTGGATCGGTGGAGCGCTGCTTGGCCGTTACCTGCGTGCGCGGCGACGACGATCGGCTCCGGCGCATGATCCCGTTTTGCAACTGCCGGGCGAACCGCTATCAGCGCCTGAAACGGCAATTCCGCGCCCGCGCAATGTCGGTACGCGTAAACTCACTTGACCAGGCTTGCCGCGCAGTCGCATGCGCGCACGGCTGAACCATTATGGGTTAAGCGGGAATGTCAGGGTCACGGAGGTGCCGACGCCGGCGTTGTCCTTGATCGACAGGTCACCCCCATGAGCGCGCGCGACTTCGTCGGCCAGCGTGAGCCCGAGGCCATTGTGGCCTTCGCTGCGGCGCGTGGTGAAAAAGGGCTCGGTCATCCGGGCCAGCAGCTTGGGTGGAACCCCTCCAGCGTCGTCGACTACGGCAATCGCCACGCGACCACCGGTACGTTGTGCCGATATACGAATCTCGACCGCACCTGCTTCGGTCGCGTTGTGCAGCAAGCTCGCAATTGCCCGTACCACCGCAGTCTGATCGACGTTGAGGTGCACGCTGTCCAACGCAAGCCGCACCTCGGGTTTGGTGGTCGTGCGTTCCTGCACATACAGTGACATGGCGCCTTCGACCAAAGCCGAAACCGCAACCGTCTCACGCGCCCGCGGCCGCAGCATCGACCCGAAGCGTTCCATTGCCCGCACCATGCGGCCCGAGCGCGCGCAGTCGGCCAGCATCCGATCGACCGTCTCGCCGGCGCGCGCCGTATCACCGCGCTCGATCAGCAGCTTGGTCAACTCGCCGCTCATCGAGATGGCGTTGATCTGGTTGGCCATCTCGTGCGCGGCTGCGCGCAGGAACATCCCGACATCCAGCTTGCTTCGAGGCGTTGTCACGGGATCATTGTCCGGGATTTTTGCGACCGGTGTCTTTATTTCTGGCGAGCTCATTGACTTATTATACGGACAATCGATGGCGAGCCCCACCCGTCGTTTTCTTCATCTCTTTTTTACATCCCGGTGTATCAGTGTCATTCGAGCGCAACGCTTGAATGATGAGCAAGGATCAAGCGCGGAGCACTTGAACCTGCATCCAGAGAAGCAGGGCAGGAAAGGAGAAGAAGAGCAAAAAGCAAGACCGAAGCGGAAGGCGTCAGCCCGAGCGCCACCCCGTAAGTGCGCCGATTTCACGGATCCTGTCGAGGTTCTGACGCACCGAAAAGAACTCGGCCCAGGGATCGCGCAAGCGTTTTATGCGTGCGACCACATTATGGATGGTAAACGTACCGGCATCGGGCAACTTCGCCAACTCGCTCCAGCGCAGCGGCAGCGCGACCGGGGCGCCGGCACGGGCCCGCAGCGAGTACGAGGCGACGCTGGTGGCCCCGCGCGAGTTGCGCAGGTAATCGATAAAAATGCGCCCGCTGCGCTGCTGCTTGCTCGCCACGGAGACGAATTCGTTCGGTCGTGATGAGGCGAAGCTTTCGGCCAATGCGTGCGAGAATTTTTTGGCCTCTTCCCAACCCGACGCGGGGTTGAGCGGCACGACCACGTGCAGGCCCTTGCCGCCGGTGGTACGCACGAACGAGCGCAGCCCGACTTTCCCAAGCAAGTCGCGCACGTCGAGCGCTGCTGCAGCGACACGCAGCCAAGGAATATCCGGCGCCGGATCGAGGTCGAACACGAGGTACTGTGTTTTGTCCGTGTCGCGTACCGCTGCCGCCCACGGATGGAACTCGATGGCGTTGAACTGGACCAATTCGAGAAGGCCATCGGCATCGTCGACATAAAGGTATTCGGCAAAGCGGCCGCTCTCCTCCTTCAGCCGCACACGACCGACGCGTTTCAGGCCGGGTGTCAGGTGCTTCTGGAAAAAACACGGGCTGCCCGTGCCCGACGGGCAGCGCACGATCGACAAGGGTTTATTGCGCAAACCGGGCAGCAGGCGCGGCATCACCTCGCGGTAATAATTGAACACATCGTTTTTGGTGATCCCGTCGCGTGGGAAAACGACGCGCTCCGGGTGCGTCAATGCCATTGGACTGGCCGCTGCGCCCGGGCCCGATTTGGATCGCCGCACCGCTACGCGGCGGACGCTGGTTGCGCCAGCGGGGATCGCTTCCGGCGTAGTCGTGCGCGCCGGTGGCGGCGATTTCGCGCGCACCGCCTTGCCCCTGGTGCGTTTGCCCGCAGGCCCGCCACGCTCTTTGCGCAGGGCCTCGGACATCAAGTCACCGGCCAGCTTGTCGACACGCAGCGTCTTGAGCGAAGGCTGGCGCAGCAGGCCGAGGTTTCCGATTCCGCGATAGTATACTTCAGCAACTTTGTCGGGTTCGACCCAATGTGCCTTGCGCAGCGTGCCATCCATGGCCTCGACGCACGCAGTCGGCGCATTGGACCGGGATTCCGCCAAACTCCGCGTAAGCTCCAGCAGCTGCGATTGCGAAAATCCGGATCCGACGCGGCCGACGTAGCGCCAGCTGCCATCGCTTTGCGCAGCCGCGAGCAGCAGCGAGCCGAACCCGCTGCGCGAGCCCTTGGGCGCGGTGAATCCGACAATGGCGAATTCATCGCTTTGCAGGCGCTTGACCTTGCGCCAGTCGTCGCCGCGGCCCGGTCGATATGCCGACGCCGCGCGCTTGCTGATAATGCCTTCCAGCGAGTGCGCGACGGCCGCATCGAACGCCTGCTTGCCGCCGCCGAGGTGATGCTGGCTGAACTGCAATGCCGGATCCGGCTTGAGCTCGAGGACGCTCTGCAGAACCTGCTTGCGATCGACCAGCGCGCACTCCGCGAGCGACCAGCCCTGCAGGTGAAGCAGGTCGAACGCGACGTAGGCAAGTTGTCCGCCCCTTTCACCGGACAGTCGTGCCTGGAGAGCATTGAAGTCGCTGACACCATCGATCAGTTCGACCAGCTCCCCGTCGAGCTGAGCCGCTTCCAGCCCGAGCCTTGCCAGTGCTGCAACGACGGTCGGCAGGCGGTCAGTCCACTCGATCGCGTTGCGCGACCATAGGGATGGTTGCCCGTCCACTATCGTGCAAAGGATTCGGTAACCGTCCCATTTGACTTCATGCACCCAGTCATCGCCTTCGGGCGGGGTCGGATAAAGCCGCGCTAGTTCGGGTGCAAACGGGCCAGGCGACAAGCGCGTCTGCACTGCTCCAGCGAGCTTATCCAGACGCGCGACGATATGGCGCATCGAAGCGCCGCGCGTGGAGTCCGAATTGTCCTTCGCAGTTGAAAGCAAGGCCGTGCGCTTGCGCGCCGGGCGTGGCCGTTCCGACGCTTCGGCATCGACCAGGTCGTCGGCTTCGAGTTCCTCGGCATAGCGGTCGCGGCTCTTGATCAACAGCCACTCGGGCTGCCGCCGCTGGCGCGCGGTGCGAATCAGATTCCAGCTGCCGCGCAATTTTTCACCGAACAACTCGAATTGCAGGCGTCCGTCCTCGAGCTGCGCTTCGGGGTCTGCGGCACTGGCCCAGGTACCCCGGTCAAAGATTTGCACTTTGCCTGCACCATAATTCCCGGCGGAAATCTCGCCTTCGAAATCCGCGTACGCCAGTGGATGATCTTCAACCTGGACGGCGAGCCGCTTGTCAGCCGGATTCAAACTGGGCCCTTTCGGCACGGCCCAGCTCTTCAGCACTCCGTCGACCTCGAGGCGAAAGTCATAGTGCCGGCTGCGGGCATGGTGCAGCTGGATGACGAACGTCGCCTGCCCGCGGCGCCGCGGCGAGGCCCGCGGCGGAGGTTCGCGTGTCCGGGAGAAGTCGCGCTTGCGCCGATAATTGCTCAGCGCCATTGCGGCTTGCCCCTGCAGTGAAAGCCGATCGATGCGCGCCGCACCCGTCTGCGCTCCGCAGCGTCAGAAGCGGTCGACGAACTCGAGCACGACGCCGAGCTCGCGCGCGCTGTTCTCGGCGAGCGAACGGATCAGCTCGGCATTGTGCCTGCCGCTTACTTCGATTTCGAGGCAATGCACGTCCGAACCGATGTCGTCGACCAGTTCGCTCGAACTCGAATCGTCGCGCACGCCGCGCATCTGGTCATCCACTTCCTCGACCCGGCGCACCTGATCCAGTCCATGCAATGTCGTCACGAGCGCATTCGCCTGGATCTGGCTCCCAGTAATGCGCAACCTGACTGTCGACATGCGCGACCTCCTTGGGATCTCTACTTTTTTGCCTTTTATACGAATCGCAAGAGCCATGCCATTACATTGGGCAGCGTGCTGTGCCATGGCGCTTTGCACCGACTAGCAGAATTCACGAAGCAGCGGCGGCATCCCGGCTTTTTGCACGAGCAACCAAGGCCAGTCTGGCGCGAAACGGTATCAGCTGATTGGCCGGGTGGGCAGTTCGAAGGTGAAGATCGAACCGCCCCCGGCTCGATCCTGATGCGACAGGCTACCGTGCATCGCCTCGGCCAACTGCTTGGCGACGGACAATCCCAGTCCGGTCGAGGACTCGCCGGAAGTCGGCCGCGCACTCAGGCGCACATAGCGTTGGAACAGGCGCAGGCGATCACACTGCGCAATGCCCGGACCGCGATCGAGCACCCGCACGCGTGCGGTTCCAGGTTGTCCCGGCTCGATCACGACGCGCACGCGACTGTCGCGCGGGACGAACTTCAGGGCATTGCTGAGCAGATTTTCTATGACATGCTCGGCCGCTAGCGGATCACCAAATACTTCGAGCGCCTCGCCAGGAT
>Ga0308173_10000888_pt1 | contig 13971 bp, 8 predicted proteins | sample PhyPR1_FD_203716 | JGI IMG/M metagenome (GOLD analysis project Ga0308173, IMG submission 203716) | Soil microbial communities from UC Gill Tract Community Farm, Albany, California, United States - DLSLS.P.R1 | ecosystem: Environmental > Terrestrial > Soil > Agricultural land | place: USA...
CCGGTGAGTACGTCCCAGTGACGAGCGGCCGGTCACTGGCAACGGCCCGTGCGGGCACCGAGAGGCTCCCCAGGCCCACCACGACGTGCGTCACCGCGTAGGCGACCGACAGCACTGCAGCGGCAGAGCAGACCATCACGCCGTGCCGATGCAGCTGCGGCACATCCGCGTTTGAAATGGCCACGGTCAGCCACGCGACGAGCAGCATGAACCACAGCATCACCAGTGGACTCTGCGTGGGCATGCCCAGCAGAGAGCAGAGGCCAAGGCCGACAAGCAGTCCCCGGACGGCCATGGACGTGAACGCCTGGCCGGGCGCAGTCTTCCCCGCAAGCACCTTCCACATCAACACTGCCGACCACGCAAACAGCATCACGCCGCCCAGCAGGCCAAGTTCCGCCGCCTGATGCCGCCACCAGTTCTGTGCGTTGTCAAAGGGCATCGTCTGACCGACGAAGACGCGATAGTCGGGCACCAGCACGTGATAGGCACCCAGGCCGACTCCCGCGAGCGGATGCTCGCGGACCATCATCAGCGCTGCCGCGCCGTAACCCCCACGGGTCCATAGCTCGGTCAGCCGGCTGGTGGCACCAGACGGCAGGTCGAAGAGGCGGCCGAGCGGCCCGATCGCGCGTCCCGCCAGAAGCACCGCCGCGACGAGGACCGCCAGCGTGGCCGCAGTGATCGGCAGCACGCGCCGGATCACCCGGCTGGACGTGGTCCAGCTCGCCAGGCCGATCGCGATCATCGCGGCGATGCCCGCCAGAAGCGCGGTGCGTGAGCCGGACATCCACATGCCGATGACGTTGATGATGAGGATGAGCGTCGCGATCGTTGTCCCCTGCTTGAGGCGCGCGGTGCGCATCGCGACGAACGCCATCGGTCCCGCCAGGATTGCGCACATCCCGTAGGCGTTCGCGTCGAGCAGAGTGCCCGTGGCGCGGCGCTGCGCGATCCAGCTGGCCGTATTGACAAAGGAGAGATCGACGGTGCCCTGGTATAGCGCGACTACGCTCGCCAGGGTGGCGCCGATCCAGAGGCCGTGCACGACAGGCGGCGTCCGCCGCGGCTCCTTGCTGAACAGGCCGCAGAGCAGATCGAGCCAGAGCAGGGCGAGGAGTTGTGTCAGCGCGACGTGCAGGATCCAGCCGATCGCCTGTGGCGCGGTGATCTGACCGTAATAGGACACCAGCTTGCCGTCGTCGAACAGGCCGTCGAGGGTGAAGCCCGCTTCACGCGCCACGATCACCGGCCACCCAAGGCAGACGGTCAGGGCCCAGCCGCCGACCAGCGGCTTCCAGCCGTCAGGAATTGACCACTTCGACCACGACAGCGTGCGCAGCAGCGCGCCAGTGAGTCCGGCCATCCAGACCAGTTCAACCACCGGGCCTTCGCGTCCGGCGAGCGCCAGGAGCGCGGCAGGGGCGAGCGGCGCGATGATCAGCCACATCGTGTGGCTTCGCTGCCCCGCCATGCGGCCCGACAGCCACCCGAAGATCAGTGAGAACGACGTCAGTGCGCGCAGCAGCCAGGTCATGTCCGGGTGCAGCGCCATCTGCAGCGCGATGATGAGGATGATGGAGAGCGCTACGGCTGCCTTCGACAGGCGGTCGAGTGTCGTCACGAAGGGATGATGTTATCTCGCGAGCGGGTAGATGCGGACGTTGCCGAGCGGCAACCGGTGTTCCGGACCGGGCGCCAGCGCGTCGATGGCTTGCCGCCCTGCGAACTGGCGGCGGAACGCATCCTCCTCCCAGTCTTCGACGACGAGATAGGGCCGGTAGCCGCGTCGTTGCAATTCGGTGAGCGCGCCATCGAGATGGTCCGACGGGATTGAGCCGAAACGGATCGTCGTACGGTGACCGTAGTAGCGGACGCTGCCGCTGTGCTGCTCGCAGAGGATCACCGCATTGGCCGGCAGGTGCTCGGCGACATACCGGCCGGTGATCGCGTACTTCTGCTCGCCACCGGTGTCGAAGGTCGCGCGAGCGGCGGCGTACTCGATCGTGCGGTCGCACACGACGATCAGCAGCGTCAGCGTCGCGACGACCCGCAACGGCACCGGCAGACGGGCTGCGAGGCCGACGACCACCATGGCCGTCAGCACCATCAGGGCGGGATAGGCCGGCAGCAGGAACCGCAGATACCACCACGCATCGAACGGAATGTAGAACGCATAACAGGCGAGCACCGCCAGCGCGAAGAACAACAGTGCTGCGGCGGCTTGCTTGCAATCGACAAGCAGCGGCGCGATCGCGGCGGCCAGGACGATCGGCGTCTGCGAGCTGACCAGCCACGTCGAGTATCGCGTCAGGTTGGGCCACAGGTTGCCGAGTGAATACAGCTGGTTGAGCGAACCATACCCGGAGTTCATGGGCGATCCGTACCAGTAGGTGTACAGCGCCGCGATGAAGACGATCGCCGGGACTACCCCCGCCGCGAAGGTCATGAGCGCGCGCCGACGCTCTGGCTCGCGCAGCAGCACCATCGCCGCAGGCACCAGGATCAGCGGGGCCAGGTTCGCGCGCACCAGGATTGCGGCTCCAGCGGCACTTCCGCTCGCCAGAGCCGACCACCTGGTGTGGCGCTGCGCGGCGACAAGCGATAAGGTCCAGAACGCCGCCGCGGGAATGTCGCTCATCGGCGAGCTGGTGAGCTGAAAGAGGAATGCCGGGCTCGCGGCGAGCAGGACGGTGGCGACCACCCCCACCCAGCGGCCGTACAACACGCGGCCAAGCCGATACGTCGCCCATATGGCGAGTGCGGCGAGCAGCGGCACGACGGCAAATACGGCAGACGGTCCCGCCGCCACTTCGAATATCGCCATCAACAGGGGCAGTCCGGGTGAGGTGACCGGTACGATCGCAGCGGCGTCTGGCGCCGGTCGGTAGGCCAGCGGTGCAAGTGCCTCGCGTGGCAGGTAACCCTCGAGTCCCTGCATCAGTGGTTCCGGCTGCCGGAGCATTCCAGACGCCCACATCTGGGCCTGGCTGACGTACCCGTAAGCATCGGACCCGGCGGCCACGAATGCCGTTTGCCGGCTGGATGTCGCCAGGATGACGCCGCACAACACCAGAACACATACGGGGGCGGCTGCGGCCGGCAACTCGCAGTCCAGCCATGCAGTGGTCCGCGTCCACGCCAGCCACCCGCGGTCGACCACACGACCTATGCGCCGCCAGGCCCAGCGCAGATCCGAATGAAGGAGTTGCCGGCGGCGGCCTGGTTCACCAAGTGCCCACACCGCGCCGCCCAGCAGCACGAGGGCCAGGGCCGGATTTCTTGGATTGCGGGATGAGAAGTACGGCAGCGCGATGCCACCCGAGACGACTGTCAGGAGCGTCCACAAAAACAGCGCGAGCGCGACAACCACGAAGGTTCGTCGCGCTCGTGCTCGTGAATCTGGTGCCAGTGTGCGGATACCTGATCCCGGGTCCCGACTGCTGATGCTAAGACTTGCCCGCAGCCATCGCCGCGAGGAACTCCGAGTTCGCCTTCGTCTTGCTCATCTTCGACAGGAGCAGTTCCATCGCTTCGGTGGGCGAGAGGGGGGTCAGCACCTTGCGGAGGACCCAGACCCGGTTGAGGTCGTCCTTCGGCAGCAGTAGTTCCTCCTTGCGGGTGCCGCTCTTGCCGATGTCGATCGCCGGGAACACGCGACGGTCAGACAGCTTTCGATCGAGATGGATCTCCGAGTTGCCGGTGCCTTTGAACTCTTCGAAGATCACTTCGTCCATCCGCGAGCCGGTATCGACCAGCGCGGTGGCGACGATCGTCAACGAGCCGCCTTCCTCGATGTTGCGCGCGGCGCCGAAGAACCGCTTCGGGCGCTGGAGCGCGTTGCTGTCCACGCCGCCCGAAAGGACCTTGCCTGAGGCCGGCACGATCGTGTTGTAGGCGCGGGCGAGACGCGTGATCGAATCGAGCAGGATGACGACGTCCTTCTTGTGCTCGACCAGGCGCTTGGCCTTTTCGATGACCATCTCGGCGACCTGCACGTGCCGTTGTGCCGGTTCGTCAAACGTCGAGGAGATCACCTCGCCGCGCACCGAGCGCTGCATGTCGGTGACTTCTTCCGGCCGTTCGTCGATCAGCAGGACGATCAGGTAGACCTCGGGGTGGTTCTTCGTGATGCTGTTCGCGATCGACTGCAACAGCATCGTCTTGCCGGTGCGCGGCGGGGCGACGATCAGGCCGCGCTGGCCCTTGCCGAGCGGGCAGAGCAGGTCCATGACGCGGCCGGAAAGGTTCTCCGAGTCGGTCTCGAGCTTGACCTGCTGCTGCGGATACAGCGGCGTGAGGTTCTCGAAGAAGATCTTTTCCTTGGTCTTCTCCGGCGGCTCGAAGTTGATGGCTTCAACCTTGATCAGCGCGAAGTAGCGCTCGCCGTCCTTTGGCGGGCGGATGACGCCCGACACGGTGTCGCCGGTGTGCAGGTCGAACTTCCTGATCTGGGAGGGGGAGACGTAGATGTCGTCAGGGCCCGGCAGGTAGTTGTAGTCGGGGGCCCGGAGGAAGCCGAAGCCGTCCGGCAGTGTCTCGAGTACACCCTCAGAGAAGATGTTGCCGCTCTTCTCGGCGCGCACGCGGAGGATCTCAAAGATGAGTTCCTGCTTGCGCATGCCGGTGGCACCGGCAATTTCCAGGTCCTTGGCAATCTTGGTCAGCGCGGCGATGCTCATCTCCTTCATCGCCGAGAGCGAGATGCTCTGCGCGGGCGGCTTGTCACCTTGCGGTGGACGCTCTCCCGGCTTATCGCCCTGCGCCGGGCGCTCTCCCGGCGGATTGCGCTCGCCGCGTTCCTGCGGCTTGCCGGCGGTCTCGGCCGCGGCCGGGTTGCGTTCGCCCTGGGATTTGGCGGGGCCTTCTCCCTGGGCCTTCTCGCCCTTTTCGGGCGCGGTGGCAGTGGCGGTCACGCCACCGTTTGGCTTGGCAGCCTTACGATCGTCTTCCACAGTTCGTCCAATCCTTCACCGGTCTGCACGGAAACGAGCAGCACAGGTGTCTGAAACAGCGATTCGAATTCACGGGCATGGCGAGTCCGCTCTGCCCGCGTCAGTTTGTCGACCTTGGTCCCCACGATGCCGCGTGCCACCGGCTGGTTGCCCAGCCAGTTCCACGCTTCCAGATCGGACTCGAGGCCGGGATGCCGAGAGTCCACCAGCAGAAGAACTCCAATGGCAACGGATGCTCTTCCGAAGTACGCCTCCGTCAATCGACGGAACTCCTGTGCCGAGGCGTCCCCGCCCCTGGCATAGCCGTACCCGGGCAGGTCCACCAGATGGAAAGCCGGGGCCGTTCCACGCCGCACGCGGAAAAAATTCGCGAGCCGCGTCTTGCCAGGAGTAGCACTCGTGCGGGCCAGCGGCCGACGCACCAGCGCGTTAATCAGGCTCGATTTCCCCACGTTGGAGCGGCCCACCATGGCCAGCTCCGGCAGTCGCTCCCGGGGAAAGTCATCATGGCCGGCCGCACTGGTGACGAACGAAGCGTCGATCTGCATTGACGAATTTACGAATGGACGAATCTACGAATTCGCATTGCGTGAATGAAATTCGTCAATCCGTAGCTTCGTCAATTCGTCAATCGCGTCAGTGCGTTCGCTTCTCGTCAGTCACTTCCGGGACGACGGGCGCGGCCGGAATCCGGGCCGGCAGTGGCGCGGCCAATGCGATCTTCAACACCTCGTCCATCGTCGAGACCATGTGGACGTCGAGCGTGTCCATCACGTTCTTCGGGATGTCGGCCAGGTCCTTCTCGTTATCCCGCGGCAGCACGATGTTCTTCACGCCGGCGCGGTGAGCCGCCAGGACTTTTTCCTTCACGCCGCCGATCGGCAGCACCTTGCCGCGCAGCGTGATCTCACCCGTCATGGCCACGTCCCGACGGGTCGGGATCCGCGTCAACGCGGATACGAGTGTGGTGGCCATCGTGATGCCCGCCGATGGACCGTCCTTCGGGATTGCGCCTTCAGGCACGTGCACGTGAATGTCGAGCTTCGAATGGAAATCCTCGGCGAGCCCGAGTTCGGCTGCTTTGGATCTCACGTAGCTGAGTGCCGCCTGCGCGGACTCCTGCATGACGTCGCCCAGCTTGCCGGTCAGCGTCAGCTTGCCCTTGCCCGACATCAGCGTTGCTTCCGTGACCAGCAGTTCGCCGCCGACTTCGGTCCAGGCGAGGCCCGTGGCAATGCCGATTTCATTCTGCTCCTCGGCCATGCTGGGACGGAAGCGCGGCACGCCGAGATGCTCGGTCACCTTCTCGGCCGTCACCTCTTCCTTGTACTGCTTGCCTTCGACGACCACCTTGCGCGCGACCTTGCGGCAGATCGACGAGAGTTCCCGCTCGAGGTTCCTGACCCCCGCCTCGCGCGTGTAGCGCTGGATGATGGTCTGGATGGCGTCATCGTGGATGACGATGTTGTCGGCGGTGAGGCCGCCGCCCTCGATCGACTTCGGCGCGAGGAACCGCTTGGCGATCTCGACTTTTTCCTGCTCGGTATAGCCAGCCAGCTGCAGCACTTCCATGCGGTCGCGCAACGCCTGCGGGATCGTGTGGAGCACGTTCGCGGTGCAGATGAACATCACGTTCGACAGGTCGTACTCGACGTCGAGGTAGTGATCCAGGAACGTGTTGTTCTGCTCCGGGTCGAGCACCTCGAGCAGTGCCGCCGACGGGTCACCGCGAAAGTCCATCGACATCTTGTCGATCTCGTCCAGCAGGAAGACGGGGTTCTGCGTGCCCGCCTTCTTCATCATCTGGATGACCTGACCCGGGAACGCGCCAATGTAGGTGCGCCGATGGCCACGGATTTCGGCCTCGTCGCGGACGCCGCCCAGCGAGAGTCGGACGAACTTGCGGTTCATCGCGCGCGCGATCGATTTCGCCAGCGAGGTCTTGCCGACGCCGGGAGGGCCCGAGAACGTCAGGATCGTCGCCTTTGGCTTCTTGACGAGCGAACGGACCGCGAGGAATTCGAGGATGCGGTCCTTGATCTTCTCCAGGCCGTAGTGGTCCTCGTTGAGCACGGCTTCGGCGTGCTTCAGATCGCGATTCTCCCGCGTCTTCTTGAACCAGGGGACGGCAATCAGCCAGTCGAGATAGTTACGCGAGACCGTGGCCTCCGCCGACATCGGCGGCATCGCCTCGAGGCGCTTCAGCTCCTGGACGGCCTTTTCCTCGACCTCCTTCGGCATCTTCGCCTGTTCGATCTTCTTCTTCAGCTCGTCGATCTCGTTGCCCTTCTCGTCCTTGCGACCCAGTTCCTTCTGGATCGCCTTCATCTTCTCGTTGAGGTAGTACTCCTTCTGCGCCTTCTCCATCTGCTTCTTCACGCGAGACTGGATGCGGCGATCGACCTGGAGCTTGTCTACTTCGATCTCGAGGATGCCGGCGATGCGGTTGAGGCGCTCGATCGGCGAGATGATTTCAAGCAGGTTCTGCTTCTCGTCCACGCCCACCAGCAGATGCGCGGCGATGGTGTCGGCGAGCTTGCCCGGGTCGTCCACGCGGACCGCGGCGATCATCGCGTCGTACTGCAGGTTGTTCGAGAGTTTCACATATTGCTCGAACAGCGACACGACCCGGCCCATCGTCGCTTCGACGTCACCGGCGGCTTCTTTCTGCTTCGGCAGCACCTTGACGACGACGCGGAAGAATCCCTTGTCTTCCTTCCATTCGACGGCGCGCGCACGGTCGACACCCTCGACCAGCACCTTGATGTTGCCGTCGGGCAGTTTCAGGCTCTGGACGACGTTGGCGACGCAGCCCATCGTGTAGATGTCGTCGGGCCGCGGGTCGTCGATCGAGGCGTCGTGCTGCGCCGCGAGGAAGATCCGCTTGTCCTTCAACAGCGCATGCTCGAGCGCACGCGTGGAAGACGGCCGCCCGATTACGAACGGCATCATCATGTGAGGGAAAACGACGACGTCCCGGAGCGGGACGATGGGGAGCGTTTCGTAGACTTCCATCAGGGTCCTTGAAGGAATCGGGTATCCGGCATCAGGAATCAGCGGGAATCAGGCCGGACTCCTGGTACTGATGCCCGATACCCGATTCCTATCCAGCTTTCTCAATCAGCGTGATCGACTTGTCCTTGGCTTCGACGACCTCGCGCGTCACGACAACCTCGCGCAGCTTCTTCTGACCCGGTACCGAGTACATCAGGTCGAGCATCAGGTCTTCGATGATCATGCGAAGGCCGCGCGCGCCAATCTTGCGCGAGAGCGCGGACTCGGCAATGGCCTCGAGGGCATCGTCGGTGAAGCGAAGCTTCACGTTCTCGTACTCGAACAGCTTCTGGTACTGACGCGTAATCGCGTTGCGCGGTTGCGTCAGGATCTGGATGAGCGCAGGTTTGTCGAGCTCGTGGAGCGTTCCGACCACGGGTAGACGGCCGACGAACTCGGGAATGAGCCCGTACTTGATCAGGTCTTCGGGTTCGACCTGCTCGAGTGTGGCGCCGACTTCGCGCTTCGAGACCGACTTCACTTCGGCCTTGAAGCCGAGCGTCTTCTTGCCGACGCGGCGCTCGATGACCTTGTCCAGGCCGACGAACGCGCCGCCGCAGATGAACAGGATGTTGGTCGTGTCGATCTGGAAGAACTCCTGGTGCGGATGCTTGCGGCCACCCTGCGGCGGAACGTTGGCCACCGTGCCTTCCAGGATCTTCAGCAGCGCCTGCTGGACGCCTTCACCGGAGACGTCGCGCGTGATCGACGGGTTCTCGTCCTTCCGGCAGATCTTGTCGACTTCGTCGATGTAGATGATGCCCTGCTGGCACTTCTCGATGTCACCGCCGGCGGCCTGCAGCAGCTTGAGGATGATGTTTTCGACATCCTCGCCGACATAGCCCGCCTCGGTGAGCGTCGTGGCATCGACGATCGTGAACGGGACCGACAGCAGCTTGGCCAGCGTCTGCGCGAGCAGCGTCTTGCCGGTGCCGGTCGGGCCGATCAGCATGATGTTCGACTTCGTCAGCTCGACATCATTGCGGCTGCGCGGCTGCTTCTGAATCTCGATCCGCTTGTAGTGGTTGTAGACGGCAACCGCGAGCTTCCGCTTGGTGCGCTCCTGGCCGATGACGTACTCGTCCAGGAACTTCTTGATCTCAGGCGGGGACGGCAGCGACGAGCGCACGCCGCGGTTCTCGAACCGGTTGTCGTCCGCGATGATGTCGTTACAGACCTCGACACACTCGTCGCAGATGAAGACCGTCGGGCCCGCGATCAGCTTGCGGACGTCGTTCTGGTCCTTGTTACAGAACGAGCAGCGAAGAATCTCAGTCTCGCCGTTCTTCTTGACCATATTTACCTGGCCGGGATCGCTGCGATGTTACACCCGTTTCCGGATGACGTCATCGATAATCCCGTAATCCTTCCCCTGATCGCCGGACATGATGTAATCGCGTTCGGTGTCTTCCTGGATCCGCTTCACGGGCTGGCCCGTGTGGTCGGACAGGATTTCATTCAAGCGCTGCCGCATGCGCAAAATTTCACGCGCGTGGATGTCGATATCGGTCGCCTGTCCCGCCAAGCCCTGCATCAGCGGCTGGTGGATGAGGATGCGCGAGTTCGGCAGCGAGAACCGCTTGCCCTTTGCGCCGGCCGCCAGCAGGACGGCCGCCATCGAGGCCGCCTGGCCAAGGCAGATTGTCTGCACGTCGGGCTTGATGAACTGCATCGTGTCGTAAATCGCCATTCCGGCGGTAATCGATCCGCCCGGGCTGTTGATGTACAGCATGATGTCCTTGTCCGGATCTTCGGCCTCGAGGAACAGCATCTGGGCGATTACAAGATTGGCGATCGTGTCGTCAATCGGCGTCCCGATGAAGATAATGCTGTCCTTCAGCAGCCGCGAGAAGATGTCGTAGGCGCGTTCGCCGCGGTTGGTCTGTTCGACCACCATCGGCACCAGCTGGGCGTAGGCCATTCGTGACGTCTGAGTCGTGATTCGTGAATCGTTTACGGTGACGACGGGCGCGGCATTTACGGCTGACGCGCTTATCGCAAACCAAGAATCAAGAATGCTTTAGGCGGGTATCTCGCCGGTCATCGTAGCACGCGATAACGCCAAGTCAACCGCCTTCTCCCGGCGCAGCCCCGTCACCAGCCGCACCAGCCCGCCCTCTTTCTCGAGCTGGGCCCGGAGCGCGGCGGGCGTTCGTCCCGCACCGACGGCAAACCGCTCCACCTCCTTATCGACATCTTCAGGCAGGACCGTGATGCCCTCGCGGCGGGCTATCTCGTCGAGCACCAGGGCGCTGGCCACCGCACCGCGCGCCGGTTCCCGCTGGGCTTCACGGAACTGTGCCCAGTCAATCCCGGCCTGACGCGGATCGACGTTCTGCTGCATCAGCTGACGCACGAACTCCTCCAGCCGGCGGTCGATTTCGCGATCCACCATCGATGGCGGCAACTCGAAGCGAATCCGCTCCGCCAGTTGCTTGAGCAGGTCGGTGCGGATCTGGCGGTCGCTCGCCTCGTTCGCTTCTGCCTGCAGGTCCTGCCGGACGCGCTCGCGCAACGCGGCGAGCGAGTCGAATTCCCCCAGGTCCTTCGCGAACTCGTCGTCGAGTTCCGGCAGCACCCGCCTGCGGACGTCTTTGAGGGTCACGGTGTACGTCACGTCCGTATTTGCCATTTCCTTGACCCCGTAATCCTCGGGGAAGTGAATGGTGAACGTCTTCTGCTCGCCCGGGTTCATGCCGATCAGGTGCGCGTCGAACCCTGGTGGATTGACCGCGGCGCCGAGCTCGAGGCTGACGTTCTCGTGCTTGTCCGTTTCACCGTCGGGGTCCTGACGCTCGATGTCGAGAATCACGGTATCGGCGTCGGCGACCGGTCGACCCTCGACCGGTTCCGACTTGGCCGCGCGGTCACGCAGCCGCTGCAGCGTCTGCTCGATGGCATCCTCGGTCACCACCGTTGGCCGCCGCTGGAGCGACAACGTCGCCAGGTCTCCCGGATCGAATAGTGGAACGGTCTCGATCGCTGCCGTGAACTTCAGCGGCTGCCCCTCGCGGAGATCGACGTCCTTGATGTTCGGGGTGTCGACCGCCTCGATACCCCGCTCCTGCAGCGCCTCTTCGACGGCCTTCGGAATCAAGGTGTGCGAGACGTCATGCAGAATCTGGTCGCGGAATCGCTGTTTGACCACCGTCGCCGGCACCTTGCCCGGCCGGAAGCCGGGAATGCGCACCTGGCGCGAATAATCGCGCGCTACCTTATTGATCTCCGCGTCGACGACGTCGCTCGGGATTTCGATGGTGATGGTCTTCTGGGTCTCGGATACGTCGGTGAATTCGGTTTTCATCGGTGATGTCTGATGGTGATTTGGCGGTGACGGGGGCCGTGACCTGCATCCGCACGTCACAAATCACAAATCGCAAAGGTCGGTGGTGGTGCGAAAGGGGAGACTCGAACTCCCACGACCTCACGGCCACCAGATCCTAAGTCTGGCGCGTCTGCCAGTTCCGCCACTTTCGCGTCCTGTGAGCGTAACACTTCCGGGCAGCCGTCCCCACCTCGCCGCGACGGGAGTTTTCCCCCCTGCACCCCAGTGCTTCCGCGGTGCCGTCGACAGTCAGCCGCGATACGCACCGTGCTACCATCGGCGCCTTCATGAATACGCCGACTGCAGATCTGTTTTACGGTCTGTTCGAGCTACGGACCACCGGGCACGGGCAGCCGCGATTGATGTCCCGACCGGCAGCGCCCAACTCGGTCCCTGATCCCCAGACCGGCCGGCCCCTGAAAGTTGCTGCCGTCGAGCTGAGCGAACGCAGCGTGTGCCCCGCCTGTACCCAGCTGGGAGCCGGGGGATATGTCTCGTTTGTCTCGGATTTGCGTCTGGCGTTCGCGTGCCCGTCGTGTCTCAAGCTGGTCTGGGTCGCGGGGGCCTAAGCCGTCCGACTCTTCGCCGTCCGGGCGCCCGCCCTGGCCATCCGCAATTTCCCCCGCACGACGAGCGCCGGCTGCGGCCGGAGGTTCGAGACGACCACTTCGTTCACCGTTCCGCGCCCCGTCGCCCGTGAATTGATGGCGCGCCGCGCCGCGACCAGCGACAACCGCAACCCCGCTTTCCGGGCCGCGGCGCTCGAGTAGAGCTCGACGATCTCGGGAGCACTGGAATTCGAGAGCAGCACCCGTGCCCCGCGGCGGCAGGCAGCGATCACCGCACATTGCAGGCGCCGCTGATCAAACGCGCTGAACCCTCCAGCCGTGTAGTGCGCGAAGCTCGCCGTGCGGCTCAGTGGTGCATATGGAGGATCGCAGTACACGAAGTCGCCGGCGCCGGTCGCGTCCAGAACTTCGTCGAAAGGCATGCAGTCGATCGCCACGTCCGGCGCCGCGAACGCCGCTGCCACGGTCCTGACATGATCGGGATCGCAAATCCGCGGCTCTACGTACCGACCGGCCGGCACGTTGAAGGCGCCGCGCTGATTGAGACGGAACAGACCGTTGAAGCCGGTTCGATTCAGGTAGATCAGCATCGCCGCCAGGGCCGGTGTATACCCGTTCTCGGCCGTGGTCGACCCGTCGCTCCGTAACCCGGCGCGGAGCGGGTTGAAGCGCTGATCCCGGACCTCGTAGTAGAACGCCTCGCCGTTGGTCCGGTGCGCCGCCTGCAGCCGCTGCAGCGAAGCGATCACTGCGTCCGTGTGGTCGCGCACCGTCCGGTAACAGCCGACGAGATCCGGGTTCACATCAGCCAGCCACGCGCGACGACCCTCGAGAACACCACGTGCCTGCAGATCGAAGAACACCGCGCCGCTGCCGAGGAACGGTTCGACATAACGATCGAATGCCTGCGGGTAGTGAGCTGACAGCGTGTCGAGCAGCTGGCGTTTGCCGCCAGCCCATTTCAGGAGTGGTCGTGCGGTTGGCCGAAGCGCGGGTCGCATGAGCACGTCTACTATCGGCCGAGCCGATCCCCGACACCAGCCCTTTCGACGTGCTTGTTGTCTGGTGATCCCGGGGCCCCAGATGCTGTGGTAATTCGCTAGACGACGCAGTTGCGACCGGCGGACTTGGCCTGGTACAGGCGCCGGTCGGCCGTGGCAAGCATCTCCTGGAAGCTGAAGTCGAGACCAAGGCCCGCCGCGCCCGCCGACAGCGTGATGCGTCCCGCACCGGGGAACTCGATCGCTTCAACGGCGCGGCGGATCCGGTCGGCAAGCCGCTGGGCGTCTTCCAGCGACACCCCTGGCAGGACGAGCAGGAACTCCTCGCCGCCCCAGCGCACGACCGTGTCGTAGGTGCGGAGCGTGCGCTTGAAAAGCGCGCTCAGTTCGCGCAGCACCTGATCGCCGACCTGGTGACCGAAGGTGTCGTTCACCGCCTTGAATCGATCGATGTCGATCAGCACACAGGTCAGCGGCGTCCGCTGGCGCTTGGCCCGGGCAATCTCGTTGCCGATCGTTGATTCACCGCCCCGGCGGTTGATGAGGCCGGTGAGTTCGTCGGTAATCGCCAGCCGCTCGAGCATCTGGATTTCACTCGCGGCGGAACTGGTTGTCGTGTCCGCGTCCGCCCGCGGCACATGGCGTTCGATTTCGCGCGCGATCGCCGTGGCATACGCCCCGAACGCATCGAGATCGTCGGCGCTCAGCCGCAGCGGGCGTGAATCCAGCAGGCAGAGGGCGCCCGCAGACTTGCCGCCGGCCGGCAGCGACAGCGGGATGCCCGCGAACCCGCCCACCACGCGGCGGCTCTTGCGTTCGTTGCTGAACAACGGGTGACTCTCGGTGTCGGCGATGATGAGCGGCTCGCCCTCGACGGCAACGTCCCGCAGCAGGTTCGATTCGTTATCGCCGAGGAGTCGCGGGTTGGACGAGTAGACCGCCATCAGCGGCTCGTCGGCGCCGAGCGTCACCAGTCCTGCGCACGTTTCCACGCCAAAGTGCAGTGCGGCCTCCACCACCTGCCGCGCCACCATCGACATGATCACTGCCTGCGTGCCGTGCCCGGT
>Ga0308173_10000890_pt1 | contig 13962 bp, 18 predicted proteins | sample PhyPR1_FD_203716 | JGI IMG/M metagenome (GOLD analysis project Ga0308173, IMG submission 203716) | Soil microbial communities from UC Gill Tract Community Farm, Albany, California, United States - DLSLS.P.R1 | ecosystem: Environmental > Terrestrial > Soil > Agricultural land | place: USA...
GCGCCGGGACTGGCGGAGGAGGCCGGCCCCGCGCCGGTGGTCGATCCCGTCGACTTCCCGCTCGGCGCCGCGCGCGCCCAGGTGCACGAGACCTACATCGTCGCCCAGACCCGCGACGGGGTGGTCATCGTCGACCAGCACGCCGCCCACGAACGGCTGGTCTATGAGCGGATCAAGGCGGAGATGGCGGGCGGCGGCGTCGCCCGCCAGGCGCTGCTCCTGCCCGAGGTGGTCGAGCTCGACCCCGCCGAGGCCGAGCGCGTGGCCGCGCGCGCCGAGGAGCTGGCGGCGCTCGGCTTGGCCGTCGAGGCGTTCGGCCCGGGCGCGATCCTGGTCCGCGAGGTGCCGGCCCTGCTCGGCGAGACGGATGCGCAAGGGCTGGTGCGCGACATCGCCGACGACCTCGCCGAGAACGGGGCGGCGCTGGCGCTGAAGGAGCGGCTGGAGGCGGTCTGCTCGACGATGGCCTGCCACGGCTCGGTGCGCGCCGGCCGCAGGCTCACCGCGGCCGAGATGAACGCCCTGCTGCGCCAGATGGAGGCCACGCCCCACTCCGGCCAGTGCAACCACGGCCGGCCGACCTACGTCGAGCTCAAGCTCGCCGACATCGAGCGCCTGTTCGGGCGGCGGTAGCGGGCGCGCATCTTCCCCGCGTCGCCGACATTTCCCCTGCAGGGGATGGTCTCAGGTTCGCTTCACCGATCGCTGAAGCATTGGTGCGAGCCAGGCGCTATCCTCCCCCGATGGACGCCAACATCGCCAGCCCCGCCGCCCTGATCGGCGATCCCGTGCGCGCGGCCATGCTGCAGGCGTTGATGGATGGTCGCGCCCTGCCGGCCGCCGCCCTCGCCTGCGCCGCGGGGGTCACGCCGCAGGCGGCCAGCAACCATCTGGGCAAGCTAACCGACGGCGGCCTGCTCGCGGTCACGGCCCAGGGGCGCCACCGCTACTATCGCCTCGCCGGCCCGCAAGTCGCCGAGGCCCTGGAGGCGTTGACCCATCTCACGCCGCTCGCCCACCCGCTCGAGCCGCCTCTCTCGCCCAAGGCGCGGCGGTTGCGCGAGGCCCGGACCTGCTACGACCACCTGGCCGGCCGGCTGGGCGTGGCGCTCGCCGACGCCTGCGAGCGACAGGGCCTGTTCGAGGCCGACGGGCCCGAGCGCTACCGGCTGACGTCGCAAGGCGAGGCGCGGCTCTCGGGTCTCGGCGTCGACCTCTCAGGGCTGGACAAGGTCCGCCGCGCGCCCCTCCGTCCCTGCATCGACTGGACGGAGCGCAGGCGCCACCTCGCCGGCGCCGTCGCCGCGCGCCTGCTCGACCGCCTCTTCGAGCTCGGCTGGATCGCCCGCGGCGCCGAGGGCCGCGCCGCGGTCCTGACGCCCGCCGGCGCCCAGGGCCTGCGCGAGACCTTCGGCCTGGAGCTCGCGCCTGCCGCGGCGGCTTAGGCGAGCTCCTTCCCGGCGAAGGCGCGCATGGCCTCGGTCATGTAGTCGGTGAGGCCCGCGGCCCAGCCCTCGAACATCTCGCGATAGTGCGGCACCTCCGAATAGAACCGGGCCATGCCGAGGAAACCGGTGCGGCTGATCGGCTGCACCCACGAGCGGGAGGCCCAGGTGTGCAGTCGCCGAGCGATGGCCTGCACGTGCTCGGAATGCGCCGGCGCGCCCTCCTGCAGCGCTTTCACCAGATCCCTGGTGATCTGGCCGATCTCGGCCTGGGAGCCGTCGTAGTCGGCCTGCGTCCAGCGGCTCATCGCCTGGTTTCGGAGTTCAATCCCCCGGCGGGCGCCCTCGCCATAATGCTCGACGATCCAGGCCTCGCGCGCGGCCGCCCGGTCCGGATCGAATCCCTTGTAGTATGCCTTGCCGTCCATCTTGGTCTCTCCTTCGAGGGCGGCGAGCGTGTCGTCGATGGTCCGCATCAGACGGCGGTAGCGCTTCGTCTCGGCGGCGAGATTGGCCTTGTGGGCCCGAAGCGCCGCCGCGCGGTCGAAGCCGGGGGAGTCCAGCACCTTGCCGATCTCCTCCAGCGCGAAGCCGAGCTCGCGATGAAAGAGGATTTGCTGCAGGCGCAGGAGCTCGTCCTGCCCATAGTAGCGGTAGCCGTTCGCGCCGACCGAGGCCGGCTTTAGGAGCCCCACCTCGTGGTAGTGGTGCAGCGTGCGGACGGAGACGCCCGACAGCTTCGCCACCTGCTTGACCGTATAACCGCGCACCCGATCGATCCCTTGCCGATGGACGCAGTGATCGTCTCTCACGTGGCGTGAGGGTCAATACCTCCCCCGATGCGGCAGCATCGGCGGGAGGGGGACCATACGGGGAGCGTAGCGAACACCGGATGGTGGAGGCGGCGAGCGGCGCGCATTGCCTGTGGTTCGCCCCCTCCACCACCCGCTCTTCGGTTCGCTTGCGCGATCCTCGGCGTGCGGTCCCCCTCCCGCCGCTTCGCGGGGGAGGTAGACGCCAGCCCCGAATTTCGCGATTGTCCCGCCCCATCCGAACTCGAGCGCTTCATGTCTGAGATTGTTCGCGAGGCCCGGGCCTAACAGAGCCGCGCCGGCCGCCTCCTACGCCAACGGCTCCGATCAGGCCCTTCGCCCCAGCACGCCCGCCCGCGCGGGCGCGCCCGTGCTCACGCCCCGATCCGGACATCTCCTTGAACCTTCCCAAGCCGCAGCAGCGCACGCTGCACGCGCTCGCCCAGGGCGGGCGCATCGTTCTCGAACGCGACCACAAGGGCGACATCACGGCCGTCCAGTGCCTCTCCCGCGACGGCTGGACGCTCTCCGACTGCACGGTCGAGGTGTTCCGCTCCCTCAAGCGCAAGCGCCTGATCGCCAGCCACGGCGGCGGCCCCTACCGCATCAACCGCGACGGTCTCGCCAACCTGAGGGGCCAGCTCGACAACCGGGTGGGCGGCAAGGCGTGGTGAGGCCTCAGCCGCCGTAGCGCAGGAAGTGGACGCGCGCCGCGCCATAGCTGCGCGCGTCCAGCTCCTCATATCCGTCGATGTTGAAGGCCTTCTCGTCCGCGCCTCGCTCGAAGACCACCATCGCGCCCGGGGCGAGCCAACCGCCGTCGGCCAGGCGGGCGAGCGCCACCTCGCCCAGGCCGCTGTCGTAGGGCGGATCGAGGAAGGCGAGGTGGAAGGCCGGGCCGTCGGCGCCCGGGCGGAGGCCGAGCCCGGTCGCATCGCGCCGATGCACGCGGGTGCGGCCGAACAGGCCCATGGCCTCGATGTTCTCGCGGATCGCGCCGCGGGCCGCCTCGCCGGTCTCCACGAACAGGCAGAAGGCCGCGCCGCGGGACAGCGCCTCCAGACCTAGCGCGCCGGAGCCGGCGAACAGGTCGATGACGCGCGCCTCCCTGACGCCCCGCGACCACGGCGCGTGCTCGAGGATGTTGAAGATCGCCTGCCGCGCCCGGTCGGAGGTGGGCCGGGTGGCCGCGCCGGGCGGCGCCCTGATCGCCTTGCCCCGGAACTCGCCCGACGTGATCCGCAAACTCCTCCCCCTGAGGCTTGCCCGCCCGCTGGCCGCGGCCCAAGCTCCGCCCGAGCAGGGAGGTGAGCCATGAGCTTCGTGACCGTCGATCGCCGCGGCGGGGCCGCGGTGGTGACCTACGCCAATCCGCCGATCGGCACCATGACCGCCGCCGGGGCCCAGGAGATGCTGGACAAGGTGCGCCCGCTCGCGGCCGACCCGGCGGTGCGCTCGATCATCCTGACCGGCGGCGTGCCGGGCATCTTCGTGCGCCACTACGACGTGGGCGAGCTCTCCACCGCCAGCGATGCGGCGAAGGATGCCCCCCCGCCACCCCCGCCGGGCGGCGCGAAGCCCGAACGCGGCTTCCTGGCGCTCTGCGACCTGCTGGCCGAGGCGCCGAAGCCGGTGGTCGCGGCGATCAACGGGCTGTGCATGGGCGGCGGCTTCGAGATGAGCCTCGCCTGCGACCTGCGGATCGCGAGCCGCCAGGGCGTGCAGATCGGCCTGCCGGAGACCCGGGTCGGCATCTTCCCGGGCGGCGGCGGCACGCAGCGGCTGCCGCGCGTGATCGGCGAGGCCAAGACGCTGGAGATCATCCTGCGCGGGCTGGTCGTCGAGGCCGAGGAGGCGCTCCGCATCGGCCTGGTGCACGAGCTCGCCGACGATCCGCTGGGCCGCGCCCTGGAGATGGCCGCCGAGTGGGACGGGCGCGGCGCCGAGGGCATCGCCTTCGCCAAACGGCTCATCCGCGCCGCCCTCTCCCGCCCCCTGGACGAGGGCCTGGCGGACGAGCGCCGGAGCTTCGCGGAGGTGATGCGGACGGCCTCGGCCCGCGAGGGCCTGCGCTCGGCCCGCCCCCCGGCCGAGATCCAGAACGCTTAGGCTTCGGCTTCGCCCAGCCGGCCTTATAGGCCTTCTTCGGTTTGGTCTCGGCCTCTTCATCCCGTCTCCCCTTGCGGGAGAAGGTGGCCTGCGAAGCGGGCCGGATGAGGGATTTCACCGGCCTTTCCGCTTCGCGCCTGCGACTTCGGTCGATGGACTGTTTCGCCGGTTGTCTGCGCGACCCCTCATCCGTCGGCTCCGCCGGCGCCTTCTCCCGCGAAGGGAGAAGGGGCTTTTGACGCCACTGCGCCCGCTCCCCCTTCGGCAGATTCTGCGGCGCGATGAACTCCGCGAGCTGCTCGCGGATCACGCGGGGCCCGACCTCCTCGATGTCGCCGGCCGCCAGCGCGCCCAACGCGAACGGGCCATAGGCGAGGCGGATCAGCCGGTTGACCCTCAGCCCCAGGGCCTCCAGCACGCGGCGCACCTCGCGGTTCTTGCCTTCCGCCAGGGTCAGCGTGATCCAGAGGTTGGCGCCCTGGGGGCCCTCCCTGGCCTTGTCGAGGCTGGCCTCGATCGGCCCGTAATGGACGCCCTCGACGGTGATCCCGTCCTTCAGTCGATCGAGCCGCGCCTGGCTGATCCGGCCGCGCGCCCGGGCCCGGTAGCGACGCACCAGCCCCGTCGCGGGCAGCTCCAGCGCCCGCGCCAGGCCGCCGTCGTTGGTGAGCAGCAGCAGGCCCTCGGAATTGAGGTCCAGGCGGCCCACCGAGATCAGCCGGGGCAGGTCCTTGGGCAGGGTCTCGAACACCGTCGGGCGGCCCTGCGGATCCTTGTGGGTGGTCACCAGCCCCGGCGGCTTGTGGTAGCGGAACAGGCGCGCCGGCTCGGGCTCGTTCACGACCCGGCCGTCCACCGTCAGCACGTCGCCCGCGTCGACCTTCACCGCCGGCGTGGTCAGCAGCTGCCCGTTCAGGGCCACGCGGCCGGCGGCGATCAGCCGCTCCACCTCCCGCCGCGACGCCACGCCGGCCCGCGCCAGCGCCTTGGCGACCCGCTCGCCCCCCGCCGCGGACGCAGCGACTTGACCGGGCGCGGCCGGCCCGTTTCGGTGCGGATCGTGGACCATGACATCCGGACAATGCGCATCGCGCTGGAAGCCGCGCAAGCCGCCGGCGAGGCCGGCGAGACCCCGGTCGGCGCGGTGATCTTCGATCCCGCCACGGGCGAGGTGATCGCGGTGGGGGCCAACGGCCCGATCGGGGCGCACGATCCCACGGCGCATGCCGAGATCGTCGCGATCCGCGAGGCCGCGAAGAGGCTCGGCAACTACCGCCTCACCGGCCTGGCGCTCGCGGTCACGCTCGAGCCCTGCGCCATGTGCGCAGGCGCCATCAGCCACGCCCGCATCGGCCGCCTGGTGTTCGGCGCCGAGGACGAAAAGGGAGGCGCGGTGATCCACGGCCCGCGCTTCTTCGACCAGCCGACCTGCCATTGGAAGCCGGAGGTGACGGGCGGCGTGCTGGCGGCGGAAAGCGCCGAACTGCTTCGAAGCTTCTTCCGCTCGCGGCGGTGAAACCGCAATTTGCATATTGGAACAAGTTCCATTAAGTTCACATGTATCGAATAGGAACTTATGGTCAGCGACATGTCGAAGTACGAACCCTTGCAGCGCTACCTCGCCCAGCAGGCTGTTCGGGAGTTGCCCATGACCTTCAAGGAGATCGAGACGGTCCTGGGATTCGAATTGCCGGATTCGGCGCGGACGCATCGCCCGTGGTGGTCGAACAATGTCGGCTCGCATGTGAACGCCGCGGCTTGGCGACGCGCGGGCTGGAGAACGGCGCGCGTGGACCTGGCTTCCGAGAAGGTGACCTTCGTGCGCGATCTCTTCCCCCAGGATGGCGTAGCCGAGACCGGGGCGGCGTGGAGGCGGCAGGACGAGACCATCGTGCTCACCGAGGGTGCGCTGTCCAGAACCGCCGTTAGGATGATCGACGACGCCGCCGAGCAGCTGAACGTCGACCGCACTCAGGCGATCGCCGCGATCCTCGATGCTTGCGCTCTCGAACGCCGGCGTCGCCTATTCGAGAGCTTGCCCGTCGCCAGCGTCCCCCCCGGGTTCGACAGCACGGCGATCATCCGGGCTGACCGTGACGGGCATTAGGGTCCTCGACGCCTCCGTCGTGGTGAAGTGCCTGATCGACGAGACCGGATCGGAGGCGGCCCGTCGCACCGTGGCCGCGCACCCGCACTGGATCGCGCCCGACCTGATCCATCTGGAGGTCGCCAGTGTCGCCGTGACGGCTGTGCGCCGGGGCTTGATTGAGCGCTCGGCCGGCGAGGCCGTGATGTCCGCCTTGCGCTCGCTGGTGGTGGAGACCGTTGCGAGCGAGGCGCTTGCGCGGAGTGCATTCCGACTTGCCGCCACGCACGGCTTCTCCGCCTACGACGCGGCCTATCTTGCGCTCGCGCGCGAACGCGACTGCAGCGTGCTCACCGCGGATCGGCGGCTGTGCACGCGGGCCGAGGCCGCCGGACTCCGAGATCTGGTCGAGCTCCTGTAGGCAGCTGCGCTCGCAGGCTCTTGCCTGGGCCACCCGGCGGCGCGAAGGTTCGGCCATTCAGCCAAAGCAGATTTCGGAGGACGCCATGGGACTGCTCGACGGAAAGGTCGCCATCATCACGGGCGCGGGCGGCGGATTGGGCGAGGCCTACGCCAAGCTGTTCGCCAAGGAGGGCGCAGCGGTCGTGGTCAACGACCTGGGCGGCGCACGCGACGGCACCGGCGCGGATCGCTCCGCGGCCCAGAAGGTGGTCGACGCGATCAAGGCGGCGGGCGGCCGGGCGGTCGCCAACGGCGACGACGTCTCGACCATCCAGGGCGGCGAGAACATCCTGCAGACCGCGCTCGACAACTTCGGCAAGGTCGACGTCCTGGTCTGCAACGCCGGCATCCTGCGCGACAAGACCTTCGCCAACACCTCCGAGGCCGACTGGGACGCGGTGATCAAGGTGCACCTGAAGGGCACCTACTGCGTGGCCCTGCCGGTCTGGAAGTACATGAAGGAGCACGGCGGCGGCTCGATGGTGCTGACCTCGTCCACCTCGGGCCTCTACGGCAATTTCGGCCAGACCAACTACGGCGCGGCCAAGGCCGGCATTTACGGCATGGTCCGGGTGATGTCGATCGAGGGTCGGAAGTACAACATCCGGGTGATGGGCCTGGCGCCCGGCGCCTACACCCGCATGACCGCCGACCTGCCCGGCCGCAAGGACCGCGAGCCCGATCCGCTGTCGCTGCCCGAGAACGTCGCGCCCGGCGTGCTCTACATGGTGAGCGACCTGGCGGCCGAGCAGTCCGGCAAGATCCTCGGCGTCTCCTCGCGCGGCGTGCGCGAGATCAAGATGCTGGAGACCGAGGGCTTCATGCCCGGACGCCCCTACACCGCCCAGGAGGTGGCCGAGAACGCCGACAAGGTGTTCTTCAAGGAGCCGGAGAACGTCCACCGCCTCGGCCAGGCCGCCCCGCCGCAGCGCGTCCCGGCTTAGGGCGAGGACGCCCGACCCCGGCCTGCGCCCGGGCCGCCGAAACCGGCGGTTACAATATTTTACGGCGTAGCCCTTGCACCGCGCCGGCCTGCGCATATCTGTGGCCGTGCCCTTCCTGGGCGTTTCCTCCCTAATGAACTTCAGCCGGGTCTTCCAAGACCCGGCTGTTTTTTTGCCGCTACCGGCTCAGGTACAGCCGTGCGGCCCAGGCGAGGTAGACCAGTCCCGTGACGCTCACGATCAGGCGCGAGAGGCGCTTGAAATTGGCGTCGTCCATCCGCTCCAGGACCAGCCCGCCCACGGCGGTGCCCGCGAAGGAGAGCGGGATGGCGAGCGCGAACACCCACCAGGGCGGCAGGCCCCGGCCATGCAGGGCGATCAGCGGCGCGCCGTAGACCACGACCTTGGCGAGGTGCGCGAACACCTGGGTCGCGGCCTTGGTGGCGACAATCTGGTGGCGGGTGAGCGCCGTGCGCACGAAGAAGATGTCCAGCAACGGCCCCGCCACGCCGGCGGTCAGGTTCAGGCCGGTCACCGAGAGCCCGCAGACGAAGCCGTGCAGCGGCCTGGAGGCGTCCAGCTCCAGCCAGCTGCGCGGAATCCACAGCAGCGCGGGCACCACGCCCATCAGCAGGTAGAGCGTGGCCTTGGTGGGCTCGTAGACGACCAGCGCCATCAGCGCCGCCGCCACCCCCGAGCCCAGCGCGTGGATGCCGACGATCCGCCAGGCGAGATGGCGCCGGTGCAGCGCCGCGCGCCAGCCGTTCGCCGAGAGCTGCAGGAGGCCATGGGTGACGAAGGTCGCCGAGACCGGCAGCACGAGCGCGATCGCGCCCTTCAGCATCAGCCCCCCGGCCATGCCGAACACCCCGGAGATCGCCGCCGTGACGAAGGCCGCGGCGACAAGGAAGCCGGCGGCGGCGAGGCTCATTCGGCCCGGTCGATGAGCGCCCGTCCCGAAGGCGTCAGGCGGACCTCGCCGCCGTCTCGGCCCGCGCCTGCGACCGGGCGCACCGCGATCAGCCGCTCGGCGAGCGCGTCCTCCCAGATCGCCAGCGCCGGACACTGGGAGCCCCAGGTCTCCATCGCCTCGGCGTAGGTGCGCGGCCGCTCGGCCGCCCATTCCGCGAGCTGCCGGATCAGGCCGTCGCGGGCGTGGCCATCGATGTGGTCGGACGCGTCCATGGCGGAGCTCCCAGGTCGAGGCGCAAGGGATGGACCGATTGGCCTGACGCGTCCAATATATAGCCGCGTCGATTTGAATACCTTGCAGGTATGCCGTTGATCGAGCTGCGCCGTCTTCGATACCTCGTGGCGGTCGCCGACGAAGGCCACATCACCCGGGCGGCCGAGCGGCTCGGCATCGCCCAGCCGCCGCTCACGCGCCAGATCCGGCTGCTGGAGGAGGAGCTCGGCGTCACGCTGTTCGAGCGGCTGCCGCGCGGCGTGCGGCCGACCGAAGCGGGCCGCGTGGTGGTCGAGGCCGCCCGTGACGTGATCGCCCGGGCCGAGCGGCTGAAGGAGATCGCAGGCCGCGCCGCCCGCGGCGAGCAGGGGCGCCTCGCCATCGGCTACACCTCCTCGGCGGCCTTCCATCCCTTCGTGACCCAGCAGATCCGCGCCTTCCGCAAGGCGCGCCCCGGCGTCCTGCTGGAGCTCGCCGAGGACGGCACGCCCGAGCTGGTCAAGGCGCTCAGGGACGAGCGGCTGGACGCCGCCTTCATCCGCTCGACCTCCACCGATGTCGCCGGCCTCGCGATCGAGCCCTTGCTGGAAGAGAAGATGGTCGCCGCCCTGCCGGCCGGACACCGCCTGGCGCGGCAAGCCAAGCTGACGCTCGCAGAACTCGCCGAGGAGACCTTCGTGTTCTATCGGCGGCCCACGGGCCCCGGGCTCTACGACGCGATCATGGCCGCGTGCCTGGCGGCCGGGTTCTCGCCCGCCGTGGGCCAGGAGGCGCCGCGGCTCTCCTCCACCTTGAGCCTGGTGGCCTCCGGCCTGGGCGTGACGCTGACGCCCGCCTCCATGCAGCGGGTGAACGTCGAGGGCGTGGAGTTCGTCCGCCTGAAGGGCGCCAAGGGGCTGGTCGCGCCGTTGCTGCTCGCCACCCGCCGGCGCGACCGCTCGACGCTCGTCGAAGCCTTCCGGCGCGAGGCGAAGGCGGCGGCCGTCAAGGCGAACGCGGCAGCATGAGGCTCACGGCCTGGGCCAGGTAGACGAGCCCCACGGCGGTCACCAGCCAGCGCCTCAGCGTCCGGAAACCCGCATCGCTCATCTTCTCCAGCACGAGCGCGCCCAGCATGGCCCCGAGCATCGAGAGCGGCAGGGCGGCCACGGCCAGCCACAGCGGCGGCGCGCCGGGCCCGGAGAGCTTCACCAGGGCGGCGCCATAGAACACCACCTTCGCCAAGTGACCGAAGACCTGCACGCAGGCTTTCGTCGAGACCACCTCGTGCCGGGTCATGGGGGTGCGCACGAAGAACAGGTCGTTGAACGGCCCGGAGACCCCGGCGGTCAGGCTGAGCGCCGTCGAGGCGACGCCGGCCGCAAAGGCCTGGGGTGGCCGGGACGCGTCGAGGTTCAGCCACCGCTCCGGCAGCCACACCAGGACCGGGAGCAGGCCCAGCGCCAGGTAGATCGCGAGCTTGGAGGGCGTGAAGGCGACCAGGCTGAAGAGGCCCATGGCGAGCAAGGCGCCCACCGCATAGACGCCGACGACCGGCCAGCGGATGTGGCGGCGGTGGATCAGCGCCCGCCAGCCGTTGGAGCCGAGCTGGACGAGCCCGTGCAGGGCGAGCGCCGCGGCGGCCGGCATGACGAAGGCGAGCGCCCCCATCAGGATCAGCCCGCCGGCCATGCCGAGCGTGCCTGAGATCCCGGCGGTCACCAGCACCGCCGCCAGCACATAGACGACGGTCAGAGCGCCCATTCGGCCCCGCCGCTCGGCGGGCGGGCGAGGCTCACGCGCGCGTCTTGGCCGCGGCTTTCCGCGTCGGACACGCCCAGCCCTCGCCGGCCTTGCGGGCCACCGCCGGATAGGGGCAGAGGAGCTGGCTCGCGCCGCCCGCCCCCTTGGCCGTCACCGGGCCGGGCGCCTTGTTCTGCGTCACCCAGCCGTCGAGCTCGCCCAGCCAGTCGACCTGGGTGGGAGCCGCGCCGCCGCCGCAGTGGAGCATGCCGGGGACGAGATAGAGCCGGTAGAAGGCCGAGGTGTCGCCCATCGTCCTGCGGACGTCCTCGTAGTAGCGGATCGAGGAGCGCGCCGGAATCGCGGGGTCGTTCCAGCCGTGGTACTGGATCAGCTTGCCGCCTTGGGCCTTGAAGGCCGCGAGGTTCGGGCTCTCGCTGTCGATCATCGCCATCCTGGCGTGCGCCCGATCGAACTGGGCGCCCAGGTCCATCTTCAGGAAGTCGAAGCTGGGGTCGCCGAAGGCGAAGTACTTGAAGGCGTTGGACGAGAAGTTCAGGCCCATGGCGCGGCTGTGGTCGGCCTCGGACTGGCCGGTGATCCAGGCCGACCAGCTGTTGGGCGCGCCCTCCGCGCCGGGCGAGAACCCCGGGAAGGCGATCTTGCCGGTGCGGGGATCGCGCCGGCCCTCGTACATCACCCGCGCCGAATGCACCTGGACGGCGGTGAGGCAGCCCGCCGCCTGGCCGGCCTTGCACTGCAGCTTGCCGGGATCGAAGTGGCAGCTCATCGGATCGCGGATGAAGGGGCCGCCGTCGGCGCATTGCGCGAGCGCCGCCTTCTGCAGGAGCGCGCGCTGCTCGACCCCGAGATAGCCGCCGGGCGCAGCCAGGGCCTGCTGCTGCGCGGCCGAGATGCCGAACAGCTGGCTCATGTAGTTCGCCGGGGCGCCGGCCACGATGCCGTCGAAGTCGCCCGGGAAGCGCTGGGCCTCCATCAGCGCCTCACGCCCGCCGTCGGAGCAGCCGTAGAAGTAGGCGCGCTTCGGCTTCAGCCCCTTCTGCTCGGCGACCAGCGCCTTGCCGATTTCCGTCGTCTCCTTCAGCGCGCGCCAGCCGAAGTCGACGATCTTCTCGGGATGGCCGAGCGCCCAGGAGGCGTCGGTGCCGGCCCGGGTCTGGTGCCCGTCGTCGGTGGCCGCGGCCGCGTAGCCGCGACCCGCCATGACGCGCAGCTGGCCGGACGGGACCTGGCCCGCGAAGCCGCCGTTGCCGAGCTGCACGAACTTGCCGTTCCAGGCCTCGCCCAGCGGGATCCAGACCTCGATGCGGATGTCGGAGTCCTTGGTCGGGCGGCTGGTCACGGCGATGCGGCAGGCGTCGGCCGGCCCGGCCTTCTCCACCGTGGCCGCGGTGATCTCGGCGTGCGGCAGGCGGGTCTTGGCCAGATCGGCGCAGCTCGTCTCGGCGTGCGCCAGCCCCGGCGCGCCCAGCGCCACAGCCGCGCCCGCCGCGATCATCAGCCGTTTCATCGAATCCCTCCCCTGGTCATGTGGGTGGGATTTCAGCACAGCCTTGGCCTGTGGCGAAGCCGCTTCGTCGGCGCGATCAGCGGCGCAGCCGCCGGAGTCCGATCCGGACCAGCCCGCCGAGCGCGACCAGCGCCCAGGCGGCCTCCATGGCGGCCGCCGAGAGGTTGAAGGCGCGGGTCAGCGAAACCAGGATCAGGCTCGCGCCGACGAAGTTGGCGGCCAGCGAGGCGGCGCGCCTGGGGTCGAGCCGACCGGTGGTCGCCAGGCCATAGGCGATCAGGATCAGGAGAACGCCCGCGAGCCCCGCGGCGTCCGTGAACGTCATCGGCAAAGGTGGCCTCCGCTTTTGCGCCCGGATGACGTTCCCGCTTTCACATTGCGCGCCGTCCGGACGGCGAACCCGCACCCACTTCGCCTGACGGCGCGCGGCGCCATCAGAAGTGGCGTTCCTGGTAGAACAGCATGCCGGTGTCGTAGTTGCGGTTCAAAGGCGCGTCGTTCGGCTTGCGCCAGGTCGTGAAGTTCACCGCGGTCGAGCCGTTGGAGGCCTGGTTCTCCCACGAGCGGCGCACGCGCTTGATGCCGTCGGCGTCGACGGCGACATAGTTGGCGGTGGGCTGCAGCTCCGGCTTGTGCAGGAAGGCCCAGACGTTGATCGCCTTGAAGATCGGCGCGTCCTGGCCGATGGCGAAGTGCACCTCGGCCTGGCAGACGTCCTTGTTCACGCCCTGCGGCTGGACGGCGATGGTGTAGTCGCGGCCCGATCCGAGCGGCATGGACCAGGTTCCGTCGCGACGGTTCTTGCGCATGCCCTGCGCCTGGGCGAGCTGGTCGAGGTTGCCGCCGCGCACCAGCGGAACGCAGATGTTGTCGAGCACGCGCAGGATCGTCGCCTCGTCGCCGGTGGTGGGCAAGGTCGGCGCCGCCTCGGCCACAGGCGGCGGGGGGGTGGCGGGCGCGGCGACGGGCGCGGCGGGCGGCGTCTGGGACGGCGGCGCGGTCGTCGGCGGCGCGGGCGGCGGGGCGCTCGGCGCCGTGGCGGCAGGCGCCTGGGCCAAGGCCGGTGCGGCCAGACCCGCGGCGAGGATCAGGCTGATGAACGCGCTGCGCATGACTTGTGACCCCTGACTTCTCGGCCCGGCACTAAACTTAAGCCGAACGTCGGACGCAAGGCCCGACTACGACTGTAATGCGGCAAACGGCCAAGCTCGCCGTCACCGGAACTCCAACGCGCGAGGCCGGCCGAACGGCGACGGGCCGGCCGCGGCTTCCTCAGGTGGCCTCGACCGCGTGCTCGGCCAGGACCGTCAGCCCCTCGGGCGTCACGTCGGCGAAGCCGCCGCGCACGTCGAAGACCCGGATCTTGCCGCCGTCATGCACCCGCACCTGGCCCTCCTTGAGCGCGGTCATGAACGGCGCGTGGCCGTAGAGCACCCCGAAGTCGCCTTCCGATCCCGGCGCGTCCACCTGATCGACCGGGCCGGCGAACAGCTCGCGCTCCGGCGAGACCAGCGAGAAGTTGAGCTTGTCGGCCATGTCAGCGATCCCTGGCGAGGGTGAAGGACGACAGCGCCGTGATCGAGCCCTTCGGCGCGCCGTCCGCATAGGAGAGGGTGGCGCCGACGCCGATCTCGTCCAGGAACGGGCGGCCGTAGGTGGTCGAGA
>Ga0308173_10000892_pt1 | contig 13956 bp, 11 predicted proteins | sample PhyPR1_FD_203716 | JGI IMG/M metagenome (GOLD analysis project Ga0308173, IMG submission 203716) | Soil microbial communities from UC Gill Tract Community Farm, Albany, California, United States - DLSLS.P.R1 | ecosystem: Environmental > Terrestrial > Soil > Agricultural land | place: USA...
AGAAATAGTATTGGTTAAGTTTTAGGCATAGTAAGGAATCGAACCTTTAAACCCTCTAAGAGTTTATACCATTTATATCCTTTTTTTTGGTATAATACGTAGATAAGCATTATTATAGATTATAAATAATAAATTATAGTTAACCCTATAATAAAGGTATATTACAAGGTATACTGTCAAAGCTATATAAAATACAAGGGACTAGTATAATAAATGCAATAACTATTGGTAATAAAACAGTTCAACAATAAGACATTAATTGGTCGTAACGAATACGTGGGAATGAAGCTCTCACTCAGATAAATACAAATATCATAATACAAGCTTTAAACCCTATAACTAAACCATTTACTAATGCTACTACTACTGTACTATAATTATCAAAGTCAATAACATTAAAATTAGATTCATTATCAGTCAGATACATATAACTATCACCTGCTATATTTTGTATAAATAATAAATATGGATACAGGAAAAAATTAAAGTCCAAAAGATAACCACCTAAAAATAAAATACTATTTAAAATACAAATAAGTACAATGCTAGCATATTCAGCTAAAAAGAAAAATACAAATATAACTGCTGAATGTTCAGTCATAAAACCACTAACTAATTCTGATTCAGCCTCTGCTAAATCAAAAGGGGCTCTATTTGTTTCTGCTACAGATCCTATAAAAAATACAAGAAATATAGGAAATAAAGGTATGATATATCAAATAGATCTCTGAGCTTCTATAATAACAGTTATATCTAAACTACCTGCTAATAACACAACAAGTAGAATAGCAGAACTTAATATTAATTCATAGCTAATTAATTGAGCTGTACTTCTTAACGATCCTAAGAATGCATATTTAGAATTAGCAGATCATCCTGCCAATAATATACCATAGGTAGCTAATGAAGACATAGCTAAAAGATATAATATACCAAGATTATAGTCTAGTATCATTAAACCAGGACCAAAAGGTATAACAGCATAACCTAATAATGAAAAGATTAAAGTTATGATAGGACCAATGAAAAATAATATAATATTAGCTTGTGTAGGAGAAACATATTCTTTTAATAGAAGTTTAAGGGCATCTGCAAATGCTTGAAGTAAACCATATCAACCCACTGCATTGGGTCCTAATCTTCTTTGCATACTAGCCATTGTTTTTCTCTCGGCAATTGTTATAAAGGCTACAGTTAATAATACAGGAACAGTTATAGCTAACACTTCTAGAATGGACATTAAAGTTGGAAAATATAACATGGTTAAATGAATATAAACTATTATAAAATTACACATAAATATGGTATATTTTAAAAAATAGTATAACTATATAGATTAAATAAATATTGTATATTTTAATAATTGTTATGATGTAATAGGTTTATTCTGATTCACCTATCCTAAATAGAAAAGAGAAAGAATTCGTTATACTATGTTTTGTAATACCATTCATTGTGGTACTATTTTTATAAACAAAAAAGAACAGATTTAATATATAGTTAAGCTATATAATCTTTTTTTGGGCTTTAGTACTTATAAGTATCTTCTCCCTATTTCTCTATAGTTTTATAGCTATGTGTAATAATTATGTAGCAGTATGTAATAATTATATAGCAACATAGAATAACATTTTACAGAGTATGTTTACTACTTTATAGAGGATATATTTTTTTTTATAAAAATAATAAATATATAATGTTTATTATATTTAATAATAAAAAGGTATGTTTTTTATAAGTTTAAATCTACCTTTACTAGTTAACTTTTAAAAGTATTAACAAGTTTAAGATTTATAGTATATAAACAAATAATAGTGAGACAATAAGAAAAATATAATAGTATACTGCAATTAAAAGTATATAATATTTCACAAAACACAAAAGAAAATTAACCAAAAAAAAAAGTTAAATAAAAAAGACTTACTTATCCCTTATAGGGTCATAATACGCTTTCCTTTTTCCTAGTACACTTTGTGTAGTATTTTGTGTAGTAGTTTGTGAACTACCTTGTACACTTTGTGTAGTATTTTGTGTAGTAGTTTGTGAACTACTTTGTACACTTTGTGTAGTACTTTGTGTAGTAGTTTGTGAACTACCTTGTACACTTTGTGTAGTAGTTTGTGATTGTAGTCTCAATAACGCCATAGCCTCTTGAACCTTTTTCATTCTAAACCTATTCACAGCCATATTGTTCTTAATTTTACTAGCTTCATAACTATTTGGAGCTTTATCTAGCTTTTCCTTTAAATTCTTTAGCTCATCCTCATATTTAGAAACCATACCCTCCCTGATGCTAAGTTGATCATTTACGGGTAGTAATTCGTATTCCTTTCTCCACTTATAAAAACCCTTTGGATCCTCGTCATTGTCATAAGGTGGATCCTCGTTATCATTAAAAGAATTAACATTACTTTGACTACTATTCATAGGCATAACCAAAGAATCACTCCTATAGTCTGAAGATGTATTGTCTGGCCCCATAGGAAGATAACTATCTGATATACAAACATCTCCAGTAAGTATACCTAAAGATAAAAGAAAAGCGTCGATAAAAGTATTATCTGTACCTACAACCTTCTGTATAATTAAAGAAAAAGGAAGGTAGTTTAAAATAAAATACTTAACAAAAAAAAGAAATAAGACACCAATAAACATACATTTAAAGGAGTTATATAAAGATGGCTTAGAAAGCCCTAATAAAGGGTTTATTATGTAATTTCTAAGGATTAAACCAAAAAAAGCTAAACCTATTAAAAAGCCCAAATGGTTTAGCGGGTATGTTGTAATAGATCCTAATTCTATAGCTAAATAATTAAAAAAAAAATATTTTATTGAAAACCCAACTGTAAAAATAATTAAGCTAGCAATTAAACTAGCTATCCCTATTCTTACAAAAAAAAAAGTTTATCCATTACACCACTCTTTAATATAGAAGATTTGTCTAGTAAAGTTTCTTTATTATTTTCATATGAAAATAGTGATAAAGAGATAAACAATCCTAATAGTACAATAAGACTATTAAAATATAAACTAAGTGACATATAAGAAATTATTCCTACTACAATGTATAATGCGTAAGATGTAATTACTCCTGTACTTAATTTAGCTATATTATGACTTATACTTAATAGTCCTTTTTCTAATCCATATGGTCCTATATATTCTACTGATCCTTTATCCAGTACTTTTGTTGTTTGACCTCCTAATTTTAAAACAAGTCCTGTAATATATTTATTATAAAATAACTCTATTAAGAAACGTTGATTAAAGAAACTGAATACATTATAACCTAATCTTGATAATTTAAAATAAATTAATAGACTAGGTAGATATTCAGACAACACTATTGAAATAATACTTAATGATATAGTAAATACTAAAGGTAATAACTTAAATAAAGTTGGTACTCCGAATTCAGTATCTAACATTATCTCATGTGAAGGGTGTATAAATAAAGCATTATCTGCAAAAAATCCTGAACCTAACCCTATAAATATATCTTTTGTTATAAAACCAAAAAATATAGAAAATACAGCTAAAATCATTAAAGGTAAGCTCATAAAAATATTACCTTCATGTGCCCCTTTGTAATTTATTAAAGGTCCATTAGGATTCGTTAAAAATGTTAAATATAACACTTTTACAGAGTATAGTGTAGTAAACATTGCACCAATAGTGGCTATGATGTATACAACTGTACTAGAGAAATAGTACTGCCCATATGCTGATTCAAGTATCAAGTCTTTTGAATAGAACCCTGTCATAAATGGGAAAGCTACAAGACTTAATGAAGCTATAAGCATTACTGAATAAGTAAGAGGAAGGAAAGGTCTTAAACCTCCATATTTTCTAAAGTCTTGGTTATCTGCTACAGCATGTATTACGGATCCAGCTCCTAAGAATAAAAGTGCTTTATAAAATGCATGATTAACCAAATGAAATAATGCTATATTATAAGAAGATAAACCTACAGCTATAACCATCATCCCTAATTGACTCATAGTAGAATAAGCTATAACTTTTTTAATATCTTGTTGAAATAAACCAATTAAAGAACTAAATACAGTTGTAATAGCACCTAATCATAGACATAGTCCTAAAACCATTGGACTGTATTCTATTAAAGGAGATGAACGCATTAAAAGATACACACCTGCAGTTACCATTGTGGCAGCATGTATTAATGCAGATACTGGTGTAGGTCCTTCCATCGCCATAGGTAATCAAACATGTAACCCTATTTGAGAACTTTTTGCCATTGCTCCTATAACTAAACATATTCCTATAATTGTTACAACACTTTCATTCATGTAAGGAGCTAATGAGAACACTGTAGCATAATCTAAATTACCAAATGCTAACAGTATAGCAAACATACCAATAGTTAAAAAGCAATCACCCACTCTATTTGTTAAGAAAGCTGAAAGAGAACTTTGATTTGCTGCTGTTCTAGTAAATCAAAAACAAACTAAAAGATAAGAACAAACCCCTACACCCTCTCAACCTACAAACATTAATAAATAGTTATTTGCTGTAACCAAGATAACCATCATAAATGTAAATAAACTTAAATAACTAAAGAATCTTTGTTTATGAGGATCCTCACTCATATAACCAATAGAATAAATATGTACTAAAGAAGAAACAATTAGTACAGGGATAAGCATAGATACTGTTAATGAATCAAAATTAAAGGCTCATGCTATAGTCAATGATTCAGAGTCTATTCATCTAAACAACTCAAAAGATAAAGGTAAATTATTTAATCCAACTTCAAAAAAGGCTACTACAGCTAATAAAGTTGTTATAACAACAGCTGTACATGTAATGAATTGAGCACCTGAGAACCCAGATTTTCTACCAAAAAACCCAGATACTATTGATCCTAATAGTGGTAAGATAATTATAGCTAGATACATTATTTAAACTCTATTGCAATACTTCCTCTTAATCTATAAAAAGCTACTAAAATACCTAGACCTATAGCAGACTCTGCTCCAGCTATAGCAATTATATAAATAGCATATGTTTGACCTACTATATCATCAAAGCTAAGTGAACTAACCAATATTAAAAATGTAATAGCCAACAGCATTATTTCAATAGAAATAAGCATTAATATAATGTTTTTTCTATTTAAAACAAAACCCAAAATACCAATGGTAAATAAAATTAGTGATAAATTCATGTAAAAAAAAAAAGATCAATGTCTGTTCAAGTTAAGTTTTCTTATCTAAGATTCGAACTTAGATTTGTATTTCAGGAAAAAACTGTTCTACCATTAAACTAATAAGAATTTTTGGGCTTTATTGCTAATAAGAATTTTTGGTTTAGTACTTATAAGTATCTTCTCCCATCCTAATATAATTACACCAAAAAAACATAATTATATTAAATCTTTCCCATTACAAATTGTAATGGGGGTTTGTTATAGTATTATCTATAACAAGTAGTAGCTTATATTTTTATTGTTCTTGAGGTTAAGAAAAAGAAGTTAAAGGTATTCATTCTACAACAATAGACATAAAACTATGTACTATAGTACAAATTTCTGAACATTGAAAACTAGTATACTTCCCTATAAAAAAAAATAATTAACTACAGGATTAACTTAGTTTTTAATAATAAGGACATCAAAGATCTAAAAATAGAAGATTACTTTCTAGGACGTTTAGAAGGTCTGGATTCTTCAGCTGAAGAATCTTCACTACTATTCTCTTCAGAACTAAATTCTTCCTCAGAACTAAATTCTTCCTCAGAACTAAATTCTTCCTCAGAAGAATGTATATTTAAAGAGCTTTTTAGATCTTTAATAGATTCACTATAATTATCAATTTTCTTCCTATGTTTCATAGATTCCTCCAGAAAATAATTTTTATCTCTTTCATCCATAGAATCACCCTCTCTCTCTATCTTATCCATAATATCATTATATGTACGTATTAAATTTTTATATTCTCTTACGCTTTCATGATATTCCTGAACTCCAAATTGTCTAACTTGTTCAAAAGATGGTACATATTCTGAGGTTTCTCCTTGTTTAGAAGATTCTCCTTGTTTAGAAGATTCTCCTCCATTAAAAAATTCAGAGTCTTTCAAAGAGTTTAACTTAGCTCTTTCAAGATCCTCTTGGAAAAAAGCTTCATCATACTCTGTAAATTCTCTTTCAGGTTCTTCAGGAGTAATAGCTTTTGCCTTATTTTTCCCTTTATAGGAAGAATCTTTGTATTCTTCTTCAGGTTCTTCAGAATCAATAGCTTTTGCCTTACCCTTACTTTTAGCTGATGATTGATTCTTTTGATCATCCTTATCAGGATCAGAACCACCTTTATCAGGATCAGGGTCAGAACCACCTTGATCAGGGTCAGGATCAGAACCACCTTGATCAGGACAAGAACCATAATCATCCTCTAATGATAATAATGCAAGGGATTCTAATAAAGAAAGAATATCCATCAGTATAAGATCAAAATACATTTCTATTCTACTAAAATTATTCTTGCTATCCAATGATGAGAATAAAGAAGCAGTATCAAACAGTACAAGATCAAAATACATTTCTATTCTACTATTATTGTTCTTGTAATCAGCTAAGAAAGTTAACTAAAGGCACTGATTCTACAACAATAGGCATAGAACTGTGTAATATACCACATATTTCTGAACATTGACCATAGAATGTTCCTAATCTGTTAATAAGAACAGAGAATTGATTTAATCTTCCAGGGTATGCATCACATTTTACTCCTAATGCTGGTATTGCAAATGAATGGATTACATCTGCAGCAGTAAGGATAAATCTAGTGTGAGTTATTTCTGGAAGAATTACTCTGTTATCAACTTCTAACATTCTTAAGCTTCCTTCCTCTAAATCTGATTCTGGTACTAAATAAGAATCAAATTCTACAAAATCTCCATCACTATTTAAGAAATCTGGGTACTCATAGCTTCAGTATCATTGGTGTCCCTCTGCTAATACAGACAATGAAGGATCTGTAACTTCATCCATTAAATATAATAGTTTGAAAGAAGGGAAAGCAATTAATACTAAAATTAATGCAGGAGTTATTGTTCAAATTAACTCAATTAAGGTACCATGATTTAAATATTTATTAGATATTGGTGATTTAGAACTCTCAAAATTTCTAATGATTGATGCTTGAATTCAAGCAACACTTAATAATATAGCTACTAAATAATACATAATGTTATCATGTAATTCTACAAGAGCTTCCATTTGTGGACTAGCACTATCTTGGAAATAAAGTCCTCAAGCTCTAGGTGCATCAAAGATCATTACATTATTACCAAAAAATAAAAATAAAATAAATAAACATAGCACTATTAAAGTAGAATATGTTACATGTCTGTATGTAATAAATACTGATCCTACAAGATTACTACTTTGTAAAGGTAAACTAGTAAATGCATGAGGTTTAGGTGGGTTATCTAACGCTCATTCTAAACCAGGAGAAGTTTTGTCTTTAAGTATACGTAAATAATCACTAAATAACTGAGGAACTGCTCAAGGGTATCCAAAAACAGCTTTACTTCTAAAAAAGAGAAGAAGTGGTCAAAAATAACCAAAAGAAACTACATATTAAGTACTAGAAATATTAAAGTCAAAACAATAGATTAAAGTACTTACAGAATAATGGATACCATCCAATATAGCTGCAGGATATATACCAAAAAAAACTGTAGGTACAACTAAAGTTAATAATATTGTAAATTCTCTTTTATTTAAATCAGGTATATTAATTGTAAACATACTTGAATAAGATCCTCCAAAAGATATTTTCTGGTACATATATATGGTATATGCTGCAGAAAATACTATAGAAGAACTAGCAAACACACCAAATAAGGATGATGTTTCAAATACCCCATATAATGATAAGAATTCTCCTATGAAATTTAAAGATAAAGGAGCACCACAGTTTGCAAGACATAATATGAAAAATAAAACAGCAAACAATGGCATAATTTGGGCCATTCCCCTATAAAAAGCAATTAATCTAGTATGTGATCTATCATATAGTATACCACCTGCACAAATAAATAGACCAGGTGATACTAGTCCATGAGCTAACCCTAAATTAATACTTCCTTCAATTCCTTGTATACTATTACTGAATACACCTAAAAGATATACTGCTGCATGAGAAACTGAACTATAAGCTATCAATTCTTTAACGTCTATTGTTCTTAAAGTACTAAGACTAGCATATACTATGGTAATAACACCTATTAAATAAATTATATAGGTATATTCCATATAAGCTTTAGGTAATATAGGTAATATTAATCTTAATATACCATATAGACTTAATTTAAGAACAATAGCTGCTAAAATAATACTTCCACCTAAAGGTGATTCAACATGAGCTTTTAAAAGTCAAGTATTTAAAAAAATTGTAGGAGTTTTTACAGCAAAAGCAATAAAAATACCATAAAATAAAAAAAGTTGTGTTACATACATAAAATTTCCTTTAAAAAGTGTATCAAAATCAGTAGTACTCATAATAGATGACATAGCTAATATAGATAACAATAAGAATAGAGAACCTAATAAAGTGTATAAAAACAAATAAAAACTCGCTTTTACTCTATTATCTGACCCAAATATACCTATAAGAATAAATAAAGGTGGCAGTATACTTTCAAAAAAGATGTAAAAAAGTAGAATATCTAATACCAAGAAAACAGCTAATAATAAAGTTTCTAATAATAGTATTATAATTACATAGGATTCTACATCCTTTGAAATAGATGTTCAATTTGATAATAAAGATATAGGAACAATTACTGTAGTTAATAATACAAAATAGATAGATAAACCATCTACACCTAAATAAAAATCGAAATAGCTTATTTCATGGTATTCTTGTACAAATTGAAATTGATTTGTACTAAAATCAAATAAAATGAAAATTACTAAAGATACAAATAAATTAAGTATAGATGTAGTTAAAGCTATTAATTTTATATTAGTTACTGAAACTTCATTATCTTTGTTTATTAGTATTACAAATACACCTAATAAAGGGATTAAAAGTAAAGATGATAATAGCATTAAAAAAAAACAAAGACAAGACCTCAAGAATATAACTTATAACTCGATAAGTTATACTTTAACACCATAAGTATATTAAGGTAAATAAGTCTAAGACAAATAGGGTTAAGAAAAAAAAAGTAAGGTAGAAATTAAAAAACTAAGCTAAGAACCAAATAAACCACAATAAAGTTATTTCTTACTTTTATTAAAAAAGGGTAGAGACTTAGTCCAAACAGTGTTTATTATTTTAGGCTTTAACCTCTTATAGTGGTCTTCTCCCAATTCTACTATAACTACATCAAAGAATAGAATACTAGTAAAATTTTCCCATTACAAAAAGTAATAGGGATTTTTTATATAAATTTAAGAGACAAGAGTTAAATTTGATACAAAAGTTAAATTTGATACAAAAGAGGAAGTTAGTATTAGAATATCTCATTAAAGATAAAATAAGTTCATTCAGCTCTTTGCTATTAGATAAAAACTAGAGAGATAAAAACTAACTAAATAAAAACTAGAAAAAAAAATAGATATATAAAACCTAAAGTAATTATAGACTATCCTTATTATTATTATTTTATTTAGATAGGAATAAATTCTACACTATCACTATTATTATTTTATTTATATAGAAGAGTAAAATATAAATAGGTGTAAACTAAGAATAAAATGTATTTATACTTTTGACTATTCTTTTTTTTTTAAGACATCTTTAAAGTTAACCTTACTTAGAGAAGGTTAATAGTATTTATTACATGTATTATAGTAAAAAGATAGTAATAACATAACCCATTCTAGTATTAGGTATTATAACTCTAACTTAAGAACCTCAATAATAAATAGAGATAAATAATACCAATCATACAACATCAACAAAATGTCAATAAAGTATTCCAGCTTCTAGTCCCAGGTGATGGTTGTTTGTTAAATGATAAGCTAGTAAACGTCATAGTCCTACAGCTAAAAATGCAGTTCCAATCATTACATGTAGTCCATGAACTATTCTATTACATAAAGGCTTTTTATCCTTTACCTCCATTTACTATAGAAAATGGAAAAGACTATATCTTCAAGTGAATTATTTTATAAAATAGTGAATTATTTTATAGAATAGTGAATTGTAGGGGTTAAGGTTATTATTTGTTTTTTGCAAATTTACCTAGTCGTTGAACCTTTATAGATTAAATTCCCTAATTAATTATTACAAAAAGGGAATACATTAATTTATACTTGGATGCATATTGTATTCTATTTACTATAGAATAGTTTCATGCAATTTACCCTATTTTCTATACTATTTACTACAATAAAAAAGAATATATAACCATAGTTTATCCTTTACAATAATTATTTACTATGTATAAGAATTATTTATACATAAAAATTATTTATAACAAACTTATTTATATCTTTTGTATTAAATAGTATAGGGGCTCTTTATAAACCCTGTTCCAAAGTAAAAACATGACCCAAAAGCTCCATCTGATATAGTAAATGATGAAACTGAATATTCTACACCTTGTAAACCTGTAAATATAACAGCTAATATAATAGTGTACAGTAAACCATATAAAGCTTTACCTCTATTTCCATTAATCACAAAATGATGTCCATAAGTAACAGTAAACCCTGAAGAAAGTAAAATTACTGTATTTACTAGTGGTAATTCAAAAGGATCTATAGCTTCTATTCCCATAGGAGGTCACATAGCACCTAATTCAACTGCAGGTGAAAGAGCACTATGAAAGAATGTTCAAAAAATAGCTAAGAAAAATAAAGCTTCACTTACTATAAATAAACCAACACCAAGATTTAGACCTCTTTGTACAGCTAAAGTGTGATTACCTATATATGTCAAAATTATCCAATATACTTATTTATGGAATGGACTATATTATAATTAATAAGTTACCTATATTCTAAGTAACCTATCTATTTTTTACGTGTAGTCTCTTAGGACCCCTCAAAAACCTGAGGTTTCCTGCTGATTATTTTTATTTATCATAAAACCTTCCAGCATATAGTAAAATTTAAAGAGGGCACATTTTTAACTAAAAACTATGTTTTTCCTATTAAAAAGCATAATCTATAATTTTCTTTTACAAGTAAAATCATTGAAAATAAAATCATTAGAATTAAAATCACTAGAAGTAATATCATTAGAAATAAATTAAATGATTGGAAGTAAATTAAATGATTGGAAGTAAATTAAATCATTGAAAGTTATAGCTTTAATCTTAAAAAAAAGGTAGTTATAGATTTTTTTTAGATATACTTTACCCTCTGCTATAATATCTCTAAATCATAATGACATTGATAATATTAAAGATATAATACTTAATAGTAAATTATTTTCTGCATAAGCAAAACCATGAAATGATAATACTGCTGATGTAGTAAGACTTAATAAACTAATAGATGTGTACAAAGGTCATGGAGACGGAGATACTAAATGAAAAGGATGTGCTTGAAAATTACTTCTATTTAAGTTTAACATATAGTTATAGAGTTAGATAACAGAATACATTTGTTTATTAGGTTTAAATTCCAACATACACGATAAAATACTATAGAAAAAGTGAGTTTAACTTAGCTAAAAGTTGGAAATACTTTTACCTACAAAAGAAGATTGTAGGGTGTTTGTGTTTACAAACACAAAAGGTCTAGGGGCATCCTTTTTAATAGTTAGTAATGTTTGTTTACTATCTATAGTCAAAGCATTTTTACCTAGCTCAAATATAAATCCTAGTGTTAACAATACAAAAAAGATCATCATAATAACTAACCCATATATATCATTATTATACCCACTAACACTATAAGGATATACTAATAATATTTCTAGATCAAATAATAGAAATAAAAGTCCGAAAATAAAAAAAGATACACTAAATTGTGTTCTATTTTGACCTAAAAAGGAGTGAAATCCACATTCAAATGCACTATCTTTTTCCTGGTAAGGATTATGTGGTGCTAAAATTAAATTTATTGATAATAATAATACCGACAATACTGGTATAAATACAATAAAAAAAGTTGTACTTGTCATTTATATGTTAAATAATATAAGTGCTAATATGTTAGCAATATTTATAAATTCACCAGGTATTAATATAAATAATGTTATTGTTAATGTGATAATAGAGATAGGTAAACTTAAGGAACTTGATAGAACTATGTTATTTATTTTTATACTTACTTTATCTAAAATAATATTTTTTTCATTTATTAAACCATCTGCATTAAAATTAGTAAGTTCACTGTTTAATTCATAATCAGGTTTATCAAAAAATATTTGTTTTATTATAGCCAAATAATATACAGCACTTATAACACTAGTTAGTATAGCAACTAGTGCCATAAAAATATAACCGTTGTCAATTGCTGCACTTAAAATCATTTGTTTACCAAAAAATCCTATTAATGGAGGTATCCCTGCAAAAGAAAATAAAGTAATGGCTAAACTTAGTGATAATAAAGGATTTATATAGTAATAACCTTTTAATTGATCAATAAGTTGAATAGGAGAATTATCAATATCATCTAAATTATTACTTTTTTCTTTAGCTTTGTTATCTATTTCATTCTCATTATAATTAGCTTTATTTACATAAGAATATAAAGAATAACCTATAGCAATTATTAACATAAAAGCGTTTAAATTAGATATAGAATACTGTAGTAAATAAAAGATAAAGGCTTGTGTAGATTCTACCGAGTGTATACTTAAACCTAAAAGTATAAATCCTACATGTGAAATAGTACTAAAAGCATATAATCTTTTTATTCTAGACTGTGTTAACCCTACTATTGTTCCTATAATTAAAGATAAAAGAGAGCTAAATAATAAACTCATTGTTCAAGAAAAATCAGTGTCAAACACTGATTTACTTGTATAGTGTACTAATTCCAATAAGAATATAAAAATAGATATTTTAGCTATTATAGCTACAAAAGTTGTAACAATAGTTGGTATAGCATCATACACATCAGGACTTCAAAAATGGAATGGAGCAGCTGAAACTTTAAATAAAAACCCTACAGACATAAATAATAAACTTATATGAATATAGTAAGATTTATATCAATAGAGTAAACTTGATAAGTTATCTTCATTTACATTAGCTATGCTAGTTATAATATATAAACTATCTAAATTAGTTGTACCTGAATTTGCATACAATAAACCAGTACTTAAAAGTATAAAACAGGATGATAACCCCCCTAATAAAAAATACATAAGACCACCAGAAGTAGCAGGCTCTGAGTCTCTGTATATAGTTGATAATAAATACAACCCATAACTTTGTAGTTCAATAGATAAAAATATAGATACTAAATCACTAGTAGACATTAAAAAAATAGCTCCTATAACGATAAAAAGTATTATTAAAGAATATTCTACAATTTTATATTGACCCCCTTGTTTATTAAGTATTATTGTTTGAAAAAAAGTAATTTTTGTAAAAAGTAGTCTATCAATAGAGCTATATTCTTTTAATCACACTTTTCTAGGATAAAATGAAGTTAATAAAAGAATAACACTACTAATAAGTAAAATAAAAATCTGGAATCCTGTAGTAATACTTGTAGCATGAAATAAACCACCAAAAATACCTATACCTTTACTTAAAAATAAAAAATTTAAATTTTCATAGGATATTAAAATTCCAATAAGTAATATAGTTATTGTTGCTCTAGAGTATAAAATAGATTTATCACGTCTTAAAGTGATAGAATTAGATAATAATAAAAATATTAATGATAGAGATAACATTCTTTTTTTTTGATAACTGGTAAAATATAATAACCAGTAAAATATAATAACTGGTAAAAGATAATAAACTAAAGGTAATAGTAAACCTACTATAAAAAATATAAAAGGCAACCTATAACAT